>Ga0181536_10000953_pt1 | contig 34632 bp, 33 predicted proteins | sample PEATcosm2014_Bin_41_FD_121105 | JGI IMG/M metagenome (GOLD analysis project Ga0181536, IMG submission 121105) | Peatland microbial communities from MTU Mesocosm Facility, Houghton, MI, USA - PEATcosm2014_Bin17_60_metaG | ecosystem: Environmental > Terrestrial > Soil > Wetlands > Peat | place...
ACGTCCCGCAGGGCGAACTGAAGTTCGCCCCTGCACGCTAAAGCGTGCGCCACGTACCGGAGTCAAGTTCTCTGACATTGGTGACGGCCCGCAGGGTCGTTCACGCTGAAGCGTGCGCCACAGTACTACTCGAATTCGTCCAGCCCGTCGGCTGTCTCTTCATCGGCTTGGCCGTGGATTTCGACGACATCGTCGTCATTGTCCAAATCCGCCGGCTGCGGCGCACGCCGCCGCCGCTTACCAGCCGGAAAGCGGCTTTCGTGGGGATCGATATCCCGCCACTCGATACCTGTGACGTTCATACACTACGTAGATCGGCGGAGATCCACCAGACTTTACTTCGTCAAGGCCACCGGCACGAGATCGCGGCTGGCGATCACCCGGTCGATCATGCCGTACTCCACGGCCTGCTCGGGGCTCATGATGTAGTCGCGGTCCACATCGCGCGCGATGCGGTCCACCGGCTGGCTGGTGGCGTCGGCCAGCAGCGCGTTCAGGGTCTCCCGCATGCGCAGGATTTCCTTGGCGTAGATGTCGATGTCCGCCGCCTGGCCGGCTAACCCCTGCATGGACGGCTGGTGGATCATAATGCGCGAATTCGGCAAGCTGAAGCGTTTGCCCTTGCTCCCTTTGGCCAGCAGCACGGCCGCCATGGAAGCCGCCTGCCCCACGCAAATGGTGACGATATCCGGGCGGATGAAGTCCATGGTGTCCAAAATGGCCAGTCCGGCCGTGATGGAGCCTCCGGGCGAGTTGATGTAGATGGAGACGTCCTTCTCCGGGTCCTCGGCCTCCAGGAACAGCAGTTGGGCGATCACCAGATTGGCGACATTGTCGTCAATCGGCGTGCCCAAAAAGATGATGTTTTCCTTCAATAAACGGGAATAAATATCGTATGCGCGCTCCCCACGCGAAGTCTGCTCGACTACCATGGGGACCAAGACAGATTGGCCCATTGGGGCACCCCCTTACTATTTGATGCAGTAGATTATCTGCGGGCCGCAACCGCACGCTTGGGCTTGCGCTGTTTGGCAAGCGACTTGCGCTTGACCTCCAGCGCCTTCACCAGGTCCGCGATCGTATTCCGCTCCAAATAATCTATGATACGCGTGCGGAGAGCCACCCAGCTATCGTGCATGGAGCAAGGCATCTCGTCGGAGCATTCCGACAGGCCGCTGGCGCATGCCGTATATTGCGACATACCGTCGAGCGCTTCCACAATGTCCCAAAGCTTCACGTCCTCGGGCGGCACCCGCAACGCGAAACCGCCGGTGGGACCTTTGCTGGAGCGCAACAATCCCTTCCGGGCAAGCTGTTGGAGGATCTTGGCCAGGAAGTGCGCCGGTATGTCCTCCTGCTCCGCGATGTTCTTGACCATCGCATATTTGCCCTCCGGCACCTGTGCCAAGTTCACGAAAGCCCTAATGGCGTATTCGGCTGACCGAGAGTAGATCATCCTTCAACTCCCTCCAATTCGGAGTTATCAACATCGTTATCTTAAACTTATATCAGCCCGTTTGCAAGCGAAGATGCAAGCGGCGTCAATTCCGCGAAAATACGTTAACAAAACCCCATTATCTCCCACCCTGGGCCACCCGCACCATTTCTACCAGTACCGCACGTACCTCCGGGGTATCCCGCACTTCCCGCGGAAAGGCGATCCGCGCGCCGTGCATCCGCGCGCCGCTGCGCAGCCGCAGGTGGAATCCCAGGCGGTCCACGGCCGTCATGGTAGCGGCTTCCACGCCCGTCTCCCCCGCTGCGCGCGCCAGCAGCACCAGCGCTTCGCTGTGGTCCTCATTCATGTGACGCAGGATTCCGGCGGAGGCGTCCGCCAGCGGATCCGGCTGGCTGCGAGCGTACTCGTCCGCCGCAACCCAGCCCATCACTCCGAAACCGCCGATGAAGTAGACGCCAGCCGGTTGCATCCGGTAAAAACCAAAATCGTCGAAATCCACCCAATAACGGGCATTTTCGTGGCGGCTGAGGTACAACTCCCGGACCGCGCCGGTTTCCGTCTCTAAGACCGGCAGTACTTCGCCGACCAGGGTAATGCGGGCGGCGCCCAACGGGTCCTCGTCGCTCTCTTGCATAACCAGCAGGCTACCGCGCGCATCCGCCTTCAGGTTCTGCGTATGCATGGCCATGTTGCTGACGAGGAACACCGGCCGCCCCTGCTCGTCGGGAGCATAGGGCATCACGGAGCCGAAGGGGAATCCGGGCAGTTTGCGCGAGTGGGTGGAGAGCGTCGCGATGCGCCCGAGCTGTACCAAAGTGCGGCCGCGCTCGGCAAGTGTGGGCTCCGGAACCGGCGCGCGCTCCGGTGCTAGCGGAGCGGCATGCTGCCGGGAAGACGCCATGGATCAGATTTTTCCCTCTCCTTGTATTATTTAAGCACACCCGGCCCCCCCGGCGCGAATCGGGGGATGCGCCAGGGGTGCTTACCGCTCCCTGACGGTCGCGGCTCGGTAACAGTCGCGTTGATTTACTGAGCCGCGACCGTCAGGAAGCGGTCCCGATCTACAGTTTCGCCATGTTCACGAGCGCCCGCCGGCTGGCCCACTCCGCGCCGACTTCGGCGATCACGATGCGGTCCCGGTCGTCCATGAGTTGGCGGAAGATCTCCTTCAACTCGGATGCGGTATAGGTGCTGCGCAGCGCCCACTGGTTGTCGAGCACCTGCTTCGCTTCCAGCGTGCGCAGGCGCTCCTTAAGGGACCGGTAATCGCCGGACTGCAGAAAATTACACGTTACCAGGTAAAGCTTGAGAGCCATCGAAAGCATTGTACTCTGAAAGCGAAGAAAAAGCGAATACAAAATGGCCGAGATCCACCAACACCGGTGGAGAATGGCCATCAGAAGGACAGCTACCCTTTTATTTTCATATTCTTCCGGAGTGGCGAACTGTTTGCAACACGGACCGTCGAAGCCGCCAATGGAAGCGGCTCAACATTGCCCAAGATGGAGGAGATATGAAAACCAAATTGCTCGCCGTTCTGTTATTGGCAGGAAGCTCGCTGTTCGCCGCGCCGCGCGTGGCCGTTGGAATTGGCGTCGGCGGATATGCGGGTCCTGCTCCCGTGGTGGCCTATGCGCCGCCAGTCGCTCCGGTAGGCGCCTATGTTGCGCCGGCGCCGGGTCCCGGATATGCCTGGGTCGGTGGTTACTGGTACCCGGCTGGCGCGCGCCACGCTTGGCATGCCGGCTATTGGGCTCGCCCGCCCTATGCCCGTGCCTACTGGGTTGCGCCGCGTTACTTCGGCCATCGGTATTACCGCGGCTACTGGCACCGATAGCCGCTATTGGATCGCAATGGTAACGGGATTCGATTGGAGGCCCCCGGATGCAGCCACCACTGGCTGGCTACCCGGCCCCAGCCCAGAGGGCACCGTTACGGCCATCTGGTAAAGCCCCGCTACATACGGTGGAGCCGCGATCGAATAAATCACATTGGCTTTCATGCCGCCGATGGTTACGGTAACCGGCGCGGTGTCGTAGTTGGCCGAAGGAACAATTTGGCCGGTGATGAGCGGGGGCGTGGTCTGGCCCATCCCGGTGGCGTAGAACACCAGTATGTCGCCAGCGTGCGCCGGGTTCGACGAGCTCACCAGCGAGAAGTCCGCGTTCTCGAACGCGAAGTTGTACAGCGCCGGGGCAACCGCGGCCACCTGCAGCGAAATAGGAGCGCTGGTCCCAATCGCGTTGGTGAGAGTAAGCATCTGCGAACCCAAGGGAGCTCCGAAGGGCAGTAGCGCATCCACCTGGCCTGGGGACACGTACAGAAGGCGCGCGCCGTGGCCGCCCAGAAGAATGGACACGCCATTCAGTGGGCTGGGAAGCGACTGACCCGGCCAGCCGCTCAGATCGGTAGTTACCTGTGCCAGGTTAGTGCCGTAGATCTCCACTAACTCGCCCGGTGCGAAGGTCGATAGGTCCGTGACCTCCACAATCGGAATCACCGCAGCCACGACCGGAAGTGCGGTGTTCGCGGCCGCCAGCGGGGCGCTCATCGTGCTCGTGGTGATGACGTCGAGCTGGTGCGCCGCCGGATTGTCCACGACACCGTTCAAGGATGCCAGCCCGGCGCCTCCGTAGACGCCAATCAGAGTGTATGCGTTACCCGATCCGGATGGATCGGTGGAGACGGCCGGTGCAGTCACATTGCCGTCGATATCCATGCCCGTGATCTGCGCGCCCGCCGCCAGGCGATAGTTGACATCGAAGGCGACCGCGCCCGCCGCCACGCTCCCGGAATTCTGGCGTAGCGTGTGCAGGCCGATTCTGGAAGCGGCGCCGGCGCCCGCAAAACCGGGGATTTGGAACGTCATGAAGTCCGTGCCCCGGAGTTGCCCGGTAAGCGGCGCGGAGGGATTCTCCACGGTGTCCACGTCGACGGAGAAACCGGTAAGACCGCCGAGCAGCATGCTCTGGACGGCCTGCACCATTTGGGAGTCAGTCATGTCGATCTCGGTAGCCGGAGCAGTCAACACGCCCATGCCGCTGGCGGCGGACGGTGTGCCGGGCATGATATCCGCCGCTACCGCGATTTGCCCGCTCTCGCCCTGGCCGGCGTAAACGCGCATATCCGAGAAGGTCACCTGCGCTGGGAATTGATACGTCAACTGTATGGTCACTTGCCCGGATGCAATCGCATACGCGGCGCCGGTGTAAGAGACGATCACGGTTGCCACGCCCGTGCCGGCGCTCGAATTCAACAACGCCATAAGGAAGGCGGAAGTGCCGGCTGCGAGCGGGCCGCTCATGGCGCCCGCCGGGTAGTCCACGGTGACCACAGTGATCGAATACTGACTGGACTCACTGGGATTCGCCAGCAGCAGGTTCAAGACCGCAAGGCCCACCTGATTTCCAGGCGCCACTTGGACCTGGCGGGAGATCCGGCCGCTGCCCGCGGTGGCCTGCACCGGCGAAGCAGCGGTGATGTTCGTTGCCAGTAAGAACGTGGTGCCGCTTCCGGTGTTGGCGATGCCCAGACCGGTCACGGCCTCGTCGTTGGGGAATTGATACGCAAGGTTGAAGTCGACCGAGCCCGAGAGGACATTGCCCGACGAGTCCTTCACTACGTGGACCACAAGGTCCACTACGCCCGAATCCCCGCCGGCAGAAGTCATCACGGCGCGAAACAAGGTAGTTTGCGCGGTCTGCGCCGATAGCGACGATGTCAATGCCAGGGCGGACCAAATCGCGGCTGCGATCAGTTTTTGTTCCATGTTACTAACCATCCGATTATCGCACGTGATTCGAGGAGACTCTGTGGCGCGGGCTTCAGCCTGGCTTCAGCCTGCTATGGCGAGTTGCGCTCGCCACGGCGCGGACTGAAGTCCGCGCCCTCGAGTTTCTACATTCGGTGAGCACAGCAATGGAGGGCGGGCTTGAGCCCGCGCGGGGCTTGAGCCCCGCTCTTCGGCGAGCAAAGCTCGCCCATCCCGCGAGCGAAGCTCGCGGGTGGCGCGGACTGAAGTCCGCGCCAGCAAGCTAAAGCTTGCGCCACGGGGCGCGTTGCACTAGGTGATTCCGCGGCAGCGGGCCACCGCGTCTTTCCAGCCGGAGAACAGACGGTCGCGAGTGGCGGCGTCCATGGCCGGCTCGAAGCGCCGCTCGGCGCGCCAGAAGCTCTCGACTTCGGCCACGCTCTTCCAGAAGCCGGTGGCCAGGCCGGCCAGATACGCAGCGCCGAGAGCGGTCGTTTCGATGTCGGCCGGCCGTACAATGGGGCAGCCCAGAATATCGGCCTGGAACTGCATCAGGAAATTATTCGCGGCCGCGCCGCCATCCACGCGCAGTTCCAGGATGCGCTCTCCGGCATCCGCCTGCATGGCGTCGATGAGATCGCGGGTCTGGTAGCCAATGCTCTCCAGCGTGGCGCGGACGATATGCGTGCGGTCGCTCGAGCGCGTCAGGCCGCAGAGGATGCCGCGCGCGCCGGCGTCCCAATACGGAGCGCCCAGGCCCACGAATGCGGGCACCAGATAGACACCGCCGGTATCGGGTACGGAGGCGGCCAGCGCTTCGGATTCGGCCGCGGTTTGGATCAGGCCAAGCTTGTCGCGCAGCCACTGCACGGCCGCTCCCGCCACGAACACGCTGCCTTCGATGGCGAACTGCGGCAGGCCGTCGGTGGAAGCCGCGCGCGTCCCCAGCAGGCGATTGCGCGACACCGGCAAGTGGCCGCCCGTGTGCATCAGCGCGAAACAGCCGGTGCCATAAGTGTTCTTGGAAAGTCCCGCGCGGAAGCAGGCTTGGCCCGCCAGAGCGGCCTGCTGATCGCCCGCGATGCCGGCGATGGGGATCTCCGCACCGAAGTGCTCGGCGTGCACGGCCCCCACCACGGCGCTCGAAGGCGCAATGCGCGGCAGCATGACGCGCGGCACATCCAGGATGCGCAGCAGATCGTCGTCCCATTCGCCAGTCTCCAGGTTCATGAGCATGGTGCGCGAAGCGTTGGTGGCATCGGTCGCGTGCACCGCGCCATTGGTCAGCTTCCAGATCAGCCACGTATCCACGTTGCCGAACAGCAACTCGCCGTCCCGCGCCATTTGCCTGGCGCCGGGCACGTTTTCGAGTATCCAGCGGATCTTGCTGCCGGAAAAGTAGGCGTCGATCACCAGGCCCGTGCGGCGCGTGATCTCGGCGGCGGCGGAGCTTTGCGCCAACTCCGCGCAATAAGGCGCGGTGCGGCGGCATTGCCAGACGATGGCCGGCGCCACCGGGCGCCCGGTCGCGCGCTCCCAAACCACGGTCGTCTCGCGCTGGTTGGTGATACCGGCCGCGGCGATCTCCGACGCCGGCACGCCGGCATGATCCAGCAACAGGCGCGCCGCATAGAGCTGCGCATTCCAGATCTCATCGGCATCCTGCTCCACCCAGCTCGCCTGCGGATAGCGGCAGTGGACCGGCGCGGATTCCATGGCGACGTTGCGCCCTTGTTCGTCGTACAGCGCGGCGCGCGCGCTGGTCGTACCTTCGTCGAGGGATAGCACAAATGGCATGGGGAAATTATGGTAGCATGGCAAGGATGCGGCGCGTCCCGGCCATCCTGCTGGTGTTCCTATTCAGCTTCTCGCTGATCGCGCCCGCGCTGTTTCGAGACGCCGAATCGAACCTGCCCGCCTGCTGCCGCCGCGATGGCAAACATCATTGCGGCATGATGGATCGGGACATGGCGGAAACGCCATCGTCCGGTCCGGCAATCGATTCGTTCCGTGTCCGGTGTCCGTTCTTTCCCAACGACGGCGCAATGGTTCCGGAATGCGGGCCAGCTCTGCTGGCGGCATGTCAGACGGCCGGCGTTTCGGTCGTCAGCCAGATCGCGGATCGAGCTCAGGCTGAAGCCGGATATCGCATTTCGCTCAACCGCTCTCATCACAAGCGCGGACCTCCTACTCTCCTTTCCTAACATCGTGTGCTGAAAAACGACAGGCCAGGAGGCCTGTCCTACAGTCTGAGGGAGGCTTTGTGCAAAAGTTCGTATTCTGTCTGTATCTATTGGTATTTTTAACGTTCGGTTCCCCGCTGCACGCAACAATTTTTGGAAGAATACAAGGAATCGTGCACGACCCACAGCATCGGCCCGTGGCCGGAGCATCGGTAAAGCTGCAGGCGATTACTTCGGATTGGGCTCGAACCGCACAAGCGGACGACCACGGTGAGTTTTCGTTCACCACCGTGCCGGTTGGCGACTACAAAGTCATTGTCACTCAGCCTAAATTCGAGACTTCGGAGCAGACCGTCACAGTCGATTCCAGATCGTCGCCGATTCTTCACTTTCAACTGGCGATCGCGCCCTTGAATCAAACTACCGTTGTCGCCGGCCAGGCAGAAGCGGTCAACATGGATTCGGTAACCCCCACCACTCTGGTCGATCGCGAGGACATAGCCGAAACTCCCGGCGCCGACCGCACCAACAGTATGGCGATGATCGCCGATTACACGCCCGCCGCATATGTGACCCACGACATGCTGCACATGCGCGGAGGCCACCAAGTCGATTGGCTCATTGACGGCGTACCCGTACCCAACACCAATATCGCCACCAACCTGGGCCCGCAGATCGACCCCAAGGACATCGATTATCTCGAAATTCAGAGAGGCAGTTACGATGCGGAATACGGAGACCGTACATACGGAATCTTCAATATCGTGCCCCGCAGCGGCTTCGAGCGCGACAATGAAGCGGAACTTGTCACCTCTTTCGGCAATTGGAACCAAACCAACGATCAACTCAATTTCAGCGGGCACACTGAGCGCTTCGCGTATTACGCGAGCTTAAACGCAAATCGCAGCAACTACGGCCTGCAGCCGCCCATCGGGCAGGTTGTGCACGACGCGGACAACGGTTATGGGGGATTCGCGTCCTTGATATTAAACCCCAGTTCGTCCAACCAATTCCGGCTGGTCGCCTCGTTGCGTCAGGATTATTACCAGATCCCCGTCGACCCGAATCCCAACTCAGCCGGAAATCAGGTTTATCCCAGTTACGGCCTTCGCGATAGTGAACGTGAACCAGATGGTTACCTGACATTCTCCTGGGACCACACATTCAATCCAAACCTGCTGCTGACAGTTTCACCCTTCTATCATTACAACCAGGCCAGCTATAACGGAGGGCCGAACGATGTGCCAGCGATCTCGACTGTGGACCAGACCGCCAATTATGCCGGTCTGCAATCGACGCTGAACGCAACCGTTGGGAAGAACAGCGTGGAAGTGGGCGTGTATGGATTCGCCCAGCACCAGAGCAACTTCTTTAATAACATTTTCACGGATTGCGGTACGAGTTGTCAGAACTTCGGCCCGTCTTCGGCGGCGGTAACCGGCGGCCTGGCCGAAGAGTTCATCAGCGACAGATTTAAGGCGACTTCGTGGTTGACGCTGATCGCCGGCCTTCGCGAATCGCACTTCACCACCCCCGGAGCCGGAACTGAGCCGGGAGTCGTACAGAACGCGACGGACCCGCGCTTTGGCGTGGCCATCCGGGTTCCACACCTGAATTGGGCCTTTCATGGCTTTTATGGCCACTTTTATCAACCGCCTCCGCTGCTGACCGCCACCGGTCCATTGCTCGATTTAGCCACCAGCCAGACTCTGACTTTCGCTCCCCTGAAGGGAGAGCGCGACGAAGAATACCAATTCGGCGTCTCGATTCCCTATCGCGGTTGGGTACTCGAGGAGGACACCTTTCAAACACGCGGGCAGAATTGGCTGGACCACAACAATATCGGCGAATCGAACATCTTCTGGCCAATTACCTGGACTGCCGCTCTGATTCAGGGTTGGGAAACCACACTGCGTTCCCCGCGCCTCTGGCGCCGCGCTCAGATACACCTGGCTTATTCGAATCAGATCGCGCAAGCCACATCGCCCATCACAGGAGGCGTGATCTGCCCTGTTCCGGTGACGGCGGCATGCCCCGTGTTCGTCCCACCGGGATACTCACCGGTAGACCACGATCAGAGAAACACACTGAACCTCGGCGCCAATACAAGTCTTCCCTGGCAAGTGTTCGCTTCGACGAATGTGTACTACGGCTCGGGATTCACGAACGGGAACCCGGACGCGCAATATCCGGGGAACTATCTGCCCCAGCACACTACGTTTGACATTGCGCTGGGAAAGAGCTTTGGCGAGCACGAGAAATATAGGGTCTCTTTGACCGCTACGAATGTGACCAATCGCCGCGTATTACTCGACAACAGCCTGACCTTTGGAGGATTCCACTTTAACGATCCGCGACAAATCTACGGCGAATTCCGTTGGAGATTTCACTACTGAAGCACTGAAGCGCCAAGAAGCCGGCCTGAGGGGCCGGCGCAGCACGGGGCGCCGCCCCACTATAATGTCTGTATGTTCTTTCGAAGGCAGCGCCCCACCGAACTCACGTTCCAGGACAGACTCGACAACCTGAAACGCGCCGGATTCAGCGTCGTGGCACGGTCCGATGGTACGGTGCTGCTGAGCAGGGGCGAATGCGCGGTCGCGCTGCGCGAGAGCGGCGGCCAAGTCCGGCGCGCGGAATTGGGCGGTATCCTGATGGGCGGCGAGATCGGCTCCCTGGTGGATGGCGGCTATCAGAAGTTCTTTCGCACACCTTCGGGGAAGACCAAGCCGGCGCTGGCGTCCGATTTGAAGGCGTTGCACGATTTCGAGGAGGATCTGAAAGAGGGCCTGGGATTGGAGACCCTTTACAACGAGGCGCTGGGCACCGTTTCGACGTATTACCTTTACGACCGTGTGAAGGACCGGGACCGCGGCGTGCCCAAGCGCGTTTGGGAGCAGTAGGCGGCCTCAGCGGGCAGGCCGAAACGTCGCCGGCCCGCCTGCGGCTGCCACCAATACCGGCAACTTGAGCCGCATCGCCAGCGCATTCTTCGGATCGAGAACCCACGGACGTCGAAATGGGCGTTCACGGGTTCTGCGCCGCCCAATATCCGATGGCGTCTCATCTGGGATATGATACAAGAGATCTGTCGCGGCCATGCCGACACGCCATACAAAGACCGTGGTAGTTTCTGCTGCAGAGCCAGATGCCAATACGGCGAGCCGATTGCGGCAGATCCTGGCCGAGTACCTTGGCGATACAGTCTGGCTGCGCACTCTTGATCTGAACGCCGGCGCGTCAGTCCTCGATTCCATCGAGGTCCAGATTGCAGAGGCCCGGTGGCTGGTGGTTCTTTACACAGCTGCGGCCGCAGCGAGCTCGTGGGTCCAGGTCGAAGCGTACGCGGCGACGATCAAAGCCATAGAGAATGATGACTTTCGACTTGTCGTCCTACGGATGGATGCCACTCCGATTTCCCTCAAGTTGCAGATGGCGTTCGGTACGTCAGAGGTTATCGACCTTTCCCAGATTCAGGACTATGACACCGAATTCATGCGTCTTGCTGACGCCATCGACCGCACGGACTCAACCAGGTCGAAGCACCTAGTGTACGTCGATCGAGGCGCCGACGCGGATCGTGTCTCCCTGCCGCTGAGGCGCGACTGCGTTCTGTTCGTGCTCGGTTTCGCCGGTATTGGAAAAAGCTCGTTCGTCGAGCGCTCAATCTCCGCGATACTTGGGAAGCGACCGCTTGTCATCTCACTGACCCGTGGGCACTCCTTGGATCTGCTGTGTCGGCAGGTACTCCAAGCCGCGCATGTACAGCAGATTATCGCACAGCCCGGGTCCCAAATCTCCGACGCTGCATTACAGGCAGCTGCTCTCGATGCGCTGCGTCTCCGAGCGCCTCAGTTCTTCGTTTTTCTCGACAACGCGGAATCCGGACTGGATCCCTCCAACCGCCCGTTTCCCTACCTTGAACGCTTCCTTGACGCGTTCCTCAAGGCTGACATTAGGACACATGTTCTCCTTGCCACGTCGCGCAATCCCGACATGCCGGTATTCCTTGGTGGCAAATCGGCCGTCGACCAACTATCGGGCCTCGACGACATTTATATTAAGGAATGCCTGGACCTGTGGCTGCAGGAGTCGCCTCAGCGCGCGGCCATTCTGAACGACCCGAACCTGGCTGATATAATAAAGCTCATCAACGGTCACCCTCTTGCCGCCAAAATGGTGGCATCCTACCTGAAGGTCAAGCCAATGTCTCAGCTTCTTGTGCCGGACGAAAGTCGTCGGTTTCAGCTGAAACTTGCCGACTATGTTCTCCGCGCTAATGATCTTCAGTCACTCAACGATTTGCATCACTTGATTCTCGTCGTGTTAGCTGCGATCAAGCAACCGGTCACGCTGACCGATCTTCTTGCGGTCAGGCTCATCAAGGAGCGTCCCCTGGGCGATGTTCAGAAGGCTCTGGGAGAGCTCGGCGATCTCTTTCTTGTGGAACACGATGGCGAGCTGCTCTACCTACATAGATTTCTGGAGACATACTACGCAGACCGTGCTTCGGAAAATCCCACTCGCCTGCAAGAAATCGCCCGGGACTTCGGCAACTACGCATACGCTCGGGCGATCGAGTCCAACGAGCAACTGAAGCCATGGTACCCGGAGGACGCAGAGGCCACGCCACGGGCTATCGCACTGTCGAACGAGGTCTTTCGCTACGCGATTTCTGCTGATAGACTGCTTCGGTCAGTGGGCGAGAAAGCGCGCGCGGAGGATCTCCCTATTCAGGTTCGGGGCACCCTTCGCGAGATGGTGTTCTACTTCTACCAACAGGCACATGACTACAAGACCGCCTTGGCCTATGCGGAGCAATGGCTCGCCTTCAATGCAACAGATTTGGAGATAATGCTGTACAAGGCTCGCTGCTATAGAAACTTAGCCGACGCTGAAAGCTTGTCGATTGCTGATGCAACGATCTCTCGCCTTGAGCAGAGCGACCATAGCGGGCGGTTTCATGAGCGCATCCTTCGAGAGAAGGGGCTTGTCGCGCAGGCGCGGGGGGACTACGATAAAGCAAAGGCGTATTTCCTTGAGGGCGCGCAGATCCACCGCGCCTATGCCTACCCAGACAATCACGTCGGGGTGGCGCAGTCTGCTACTCCGAGAGATTGATGACCTGCAACCGGACGACCCTGCCCGTCTTCTGGGTGCGCAAGAGGCCCTGAAATACCTCGAAGAGGCGCGCCAGGAGTCTGCGATCTTCGACAGGTTCCATCTAAGCATCTACATCGAGGCGCTGGTTCAAGCCGGTCGTGAGGACAGGGCCATGCCGCTAATACAGGCCGCGCTGCTTGACAAGCCCGAGGATGCTCGGCTGAATTACAGGATGGCCGAGGTATTGAGGGGTCGCGAACGGTTCGATGATGCCGAGAAATATGCTCGGAAGGCGATGGCATCAGGTGCTGAGAAGGCCCGGCTAAGTGTCGCCAATATTCATTACGGGCAGGCACTGAAAGCACATGCAGCGGGCAAACAAATGCGGGCCGAGCAGTTACTTCGCGATGGACTCGGCACCTTAGCCAGCTTCAGGCCGGAGTTTGGAACCGATCAGGAAATCGCGGACTCTATCGCTGCAAAGCTTCACCGTGCGCTGGGCGAGTGGGACCGGTGTCGGTTGGCGCTCTCGAAGTACAGCGACAGCAGAAACCCCTACACAGTGTATGAACTCACGAAAATTGACGAACACGATGCTGATGCTGCTGAGGTTTCAGGATCCCTCATTAACTTGCTCACCTCGCTAGATCGGGGTATTGCGCGTGTTACGGAGTTTAGGAGTACACGTGAATTGCCCCAACCGTTGGCAGAGCTGTTGGATGCACTGGAACTCCGGAGGAGACGCGCAATCGGATGAGTCGGGAACGGTTGATTCGCGGGGAGAGGGTGGGCCGAAGTCATGGCAGGCTATGACTTATTCTACGACGTGTTCATAAGTTACAGTCACGAGGATTCCGTCTGGGTTCGGGGGCGATTAGTACGATTGTTGGAGGAGTCGGGATTTAGGGTCGCAGTCGACTTTAGGGATTTCCGCGCTGGAGCGGCAGGCGTCGAAGAGATGCAGCGCTGCGTTGTTCAGAGCAAGCGCACTGTCGCGGTCCTCTCGCCGCAGTACGTGCTGAGCGAATGGAGCAAGTTCGAGAACATCATGGCTCAGGTTTTGGACCCGGGGGCGATTCAAAGGAAGCTGATTCCGGTCCTCCATGAGGACTGCGAAATCCCGCTCCGTTTGAAGATACTGCACTACAGAGATCTCAGATCTGAATCTTCGGCCGAGTGGGACTTGTTGGTTCGAGACCTCATTTGAGGCCCTTCAGTTGCGGCGTCAAGGCATGGTGCCTGCCTGCCAAGACCTCACATCCCCGGCTTGGGCGGCTCTGCCGGCTTCCGGGCGGCCTGCTTGCGCACTTGCTCGAAATACTGCTGCACGTAAGCCTGCAAAGCCACCGGGACTTCGTCGCGATTGATCTCTCCGCCCGCCTGGGCGTGGTGCGCGTCGCTTTGGGCGTACGGCGTGCGCACCTGCCGATTGCTGTTCTCGACTTCCACGGTAACCTCGCCGGTAACGTTGGCTGCGCGCTTGCCGATGATCTCGCTGATCTTGCCCATGGCGGCAAGCTGTTCGGCGAGCTTCACGTCTTTGCTGCCGTCCTGCCGTCCAATGCCGCTTCCGGGCTGCTTGGTGGCCGGCTGTTGCCCGCTCTCGCCGGGGCTGCCCGATTTCGAATTCTGCGCATTCTGGCTATCGTCTCCAGGCTGCGCGTCCTTCGCATCGGCCTGCTGCCCGTCTCCCGGCTGCTGGCCCTGTTTGCCGTTCTGTCCCGCGTTGCCAGCCTGGCTTTTCTGCTGGCTGCCGTTCTGCGCGCCAGCCTGCTGCTGCGCCCCCTTGGCCCCCGCCTGCTGCCGCATGCGATTCATCAAGCTGGACATGGCGTCGCGGAATTTGCCGAGCAGGCTGGAGTTTTCACCGGAATTGCCGGAGGCTTGCTTGTCGTCGCCCTGCCCCTGTTTACCTTGTCCCGGACCTTTCCGGCCGTCGGCGGACTGCTGGTCACCCGGGTTGGCGCCGACTCCCTCGGGCTCCTCGCTCGGGTTCTGTTCGCCTTCGAGTTGCGTGGATTGCGCCAGCTTGGAGTTGTCCGGGCGGCTCGATGCGGTCTTGTTGTCGACATCCGGCACGCCCACGGTGTCCAGAGCGGAGTCCGGCGCGGCATCCAATTCGCCAGGGCTCTTCGGTTGGGAGTCGTCAAGGGAAAAGCCGGGCTCTTCGGGCCGCTTGGGATCGCGGGCGGCCGGGCGCTGGCGGTCGCGCGCGGTCTGCCGCGATGCGGGATAGCCCAGTTTCTCTTGCACGATGCGAGCCAGCGGCGCACGCAGATCCAATCGGCGATCCAATCCGTAGCGCAGCGCAAACAGGCTGCCCGCCACTAAGGTCAGCAGCGCGGTCCCATATAGCGCCCGCGGCATGCGGATCGGAATGGCGCGCCGCGGATCCACGCCGGCCGCAATGCGTTCGGCTTGCGACCGTTGCGCGCGCCGCATGTCGTCGGCTCGAGCAGCTTGATCAATCGGGGCGAAGAAGATGGCCGTGGAGAGGGCGTCGGCGAGCTTCAGGTTGCGGTCCACGCGCTGCGCTACCTGATAGGGCGAGGGCGCGCTCCGCCAGGTCGCGTAAGCCCCGGCGGCCAGCGCGATCGCGGGCAACAGGAGCAGCCACGCCCAACCGAGGATCTGCGTTCCCACCAATAGAAGCAGAATCAGCGAGGCCAGCGCCGCGCTGACCGAATAGGCGGCATGGCGCATTGCCTCACTAGCGAGGATACGGTGGCGGGCGCGTCGGACCGTTTCGAAGACCATGAGCCCTGGTGCTTCTTATTATCGCAAAATCGGAAGTTCACCCAGGCGACATAACTTTCGGCCCGGCAATCGGTGTTCCGATTAGAGATGTGCTGGGCGGTACAATAGCAAGAAAGAACTGGAAGGATTGAATCTGTTGAGAGTTCTCATCGTTGACGACGAACCCGCGCAGCGCAGCGGACTGGCGGCCATGGTATCGGCCTGGGGCATGACGGCGGAGACTGCATCCGACGGTAACGATGCGCTGGAGGTCCTGAGCCGGAACCTACCAGACGTGATCCTGACCGATCTGAACATGCCCGGTCTGGATGGGTTCGGTTTCCTCGAAAAATTGCGGGAAATGGGCGACATGCCGCCCACCATCGTGCTGACGGCTTACGGCAATGTGGAAACGGCGGTCCGGACCGTGCACGAACTGGGCGCCTACTGGTTTCTGGAAAAACCGATCCAGCCGAAGAGCCTGGAGGTGCTGGTGAGCCGGGCCGCGGCGCATGCCGGTCTGCGCAACGACAAACAGGCTCTGCTCAGGCAACTGGCCAACAACGGCTCGCTCGGCGATTTGGTGGGCAATTCGCCAAAGATGCGGGAGATCTTTGCGCTGCTGCAGCAGGCCGGCCCGAGCAAGGCTTGCGTGCTGATCACCGGTGAGAGCGGCACCGGCAAGGAGATGGTGGCGCGCACGATTCACAACCTCAGCGTGCGGCGGCAGGGGCCGTTCATCGCCATCAACTGCGCGGCGCTGCCGGAAACGCTGATCGAAAGCGAACTGTTCGGGCATGAGAAGGGATCCTTCACGGGCGCTTCGGAGCGTCGCTCCGGTTGCTTCGAACTGGCGCAGCGCGGGACGCTATTGCTGGACGAGATCGGCGAGATGCCCCTGCCCACGCAAGCCAAGCTGCTGCGCATTATCGAGGATTCCAAAGTGCGGAGGCTGGGAGGCAAGGCCGAATTCGAAGTGGACGTGCGGCTGCTGGCGGCCACCAACAAGGGGCCGGACGAGGCCATCCGCGGCGGCCATCTGCGCGAAGACCTGTTCTACCGGTTGAACGTTTTTCATATTCACCTGCCGCCCTTGCGCGAGCGCAAGGAGGATGTGGCGCCCATTTCCGAAGCGCTGATTGCCAGCCTCAACGGCAAGCACGAATGCCGCGTGACGGGCATCGCGCCGGAGGTGCTGGACGCTTTCGAGCGGCACTCCTGGCCGGGGAATGTGCGCGAGTTGCGGAATGTGCTGGAGCGCGCCGTGATTCTGGCCGGCGAGGGGACCGTCGAGCTCAAGCACGTCCCCGCTTTCCTGCAGGGCCGCGCCGCGATGGCAGCAGGCGCCGGCGCTGAAACGGCCACCGCGACGGACGACCCGGAATCCGTGCGCTTCAGCATCGGCACTACGGTGGAGGGCGCCGAGAAGGGTCTCATCCTGAGGACCCTGGAACACACCCACAACAACAAGACCCGCGCGGCTGAGATTCTGGGCATCAGCTTGAAGACGCTGCATAACAAGTTGAAAGAGTACGGGGGGTAGGTTGGAGGGCGGCCAATCTTGGCCTGGGGTCCCCTCTGGGGACGGCTTTTAGCCGGCTCTGGCCGCCTGAAAGGCGGCTGCGGGCATGATTGCCTGGCATGATTGCCCGCCCTCCAGCGAATCGCGCGAGTAAGCTATTTCATCGGCGAAAAGTCCGTCGGATCCATGAAGACGGAGTCCACCTTGCTCACGATCTTGCCGTTGGCTTCCGAGTCCTTCTGCACCTTCTGCCATTCCGGGTCGTTGCGGAATTCATCCCAGTTCTTCTTGGCGGCGTCGCGGCTGGCGTGCGCGATGATGTAGATCAGCGTGTTTTGGGAGGCTGGCGCGTCCTGCGGCACCCAGTACGCGATATTGGTCATGCCGTGCTTCTCGAAGATGCGCATGGTGTGGTTGCGGAAGCGCGCCAGCAGGTCCGGCAGCTTGCCTTCGTAACACGTGTAGGTGCGCAACTCGAAGACGCGCCCGTGCTCCTGCGCGCCCGCGGGAGGAATCGTGATGGCAGCGGCCATCGCCGCCGCGAACAATAGAACGGTTTTCAGCGCCATGCAGCCAGTTTACAATGGTGCACGGCATATGAAACACACTTTTATTCTGATCGCTGCCGCGGCCCTGTCCGCTGGGGGGCATGCCTTGGGAGCGGCCGCGGGGCCGCCCACGGTCCGCGAAGCACAGAAGTTCATCGAGGACGCCGAGGCCCGGCTGCTGGCCTTGTCGGTGGAGGGCCAGCGCGCCGACTGGGTCAAATCCACCTACATCACCGATGACACCGAGGCGCTGGCCGCCAAGGCCGACGAACGGGCCATCAACGCCACCGTCGAGCTGGCGAAGAAATCCACGCGGTTCGATGCGCTGAAGCTGCCGGACGATGTCCGCCGCAAGATCGATCTGCTGAAGCTGTCGCTGACGCTGGCCACGCCCGCCGACGCCAAGGAGAGCGAGGAACTCACGCGCATCGCCGCCTCCATGGAGGGCACCTACGGCAAAGGCAAATACTGCCCGCCGGGCGCGAGCGCATGCCTGGACCTGGAAGACCTCACGCGCCTGATGGCCGCGAGCCGCAACCCCGCCGAACTGCTGGATGCCTGGCGGGGATGGCACGCCATTGCGCGCCCGACCCGGCCGGACTTCGTACGCTATGTGGCGCTGGCCAACAAGGGCGCGCGCGAACTGGGTTTCGCCGACAACGGCGCGATGTGGCGCGCCAAATACGACATGCCGCCGGACGATTTCGCCAAAGAGCTGGACCGGCTTTGGGAACAGGTGCGGCCGCTGTACGTCTCGCTGCACGCCTACATCCGCACGAAGCTGCGCGAACAGTACGGCGCGGGCGCGGTGCCCGCGGATGGCCCCATTCCCGCGCACTTGCTCGGCAACATGTGGGCGCAGACGTGGGATAACGTTTACCCGCTGGCCGCGCCGCGAGATGCCGATCCGGGTTTCGATCTCACGGAGATCCTGAAAACCCGCAAGACCGATTACAAGCAGATGGTGCACTACGGCGAACATTTCTTCATGTCGCTGGGATTTGCGCCATTGCCGGAGACGTTTTGGGAGCGCTCGCAGTTTGTGAAGCCGCGCGACCGGGAAGTGGTTTGCCACGCCAGCGCCTGGGATATCGACTTTGTGGAAGATGTGCGGCTGAAAATGTGCATCGATATCACGGCGGAGGATTTTCTGACTATCCACCACGAGCTGGGCCACAACTTCTATCAGCGCGCTTACGACAAGCAGCCGTTCCTCTACCGCGACAGCGCCAACGACGGCTTTCACGAGGCGGTGGGCGATACCATGGCGCTCTCGGTGACGCCGGATTACCTGGTCAAGATCGGACTGCTGGACAAAGCGCCGGATGCTTCGAAGGATATCGGGCTGCTGCTGCGCAAGGCGCTGGAGAAGGTGGCATTCCTGCCGTTTGGCCTGGTGATCGACCAGTGGCGCTGGAAGGTGTTCTCGGGCGAGATCCCGCCGGAGCGTTACAACCAATCTTGGTGGGAGTTGCGCCGCAAGTATCAGGGCGTGGCGCCGCCGGTCGCCCGCAGCGAGGACGATTTCGATCCGGGCGCGAAGTATCACGTGGCCGCCAACGTGCCTTACATGCGCTATTTCCTGGCCGACATCCTGCAATTCCAGTTTCACCGCGCGCTGGCCCGCATCGCCGGCTGCCACGAGCCCCTGCACCGTTGTTCCATCTATGGCAACAAAGAAGCAGGGCGGCGTTTTAACCAGATGTTGGAAATGGGTCTCAGCCGCCCGTGGCCGGAAGCATTGGCGAAGCTGACCGGCGAGTCGCAAATGGATGCGACGGCGATCCGCGACTACTTCGCACCGCTGCAGGCGTGGCTCGATGAACAGAACAAGGGGAAGCCGGTGGGGTGGTAGCGGTCGTCTTGGGATGACCGTTCTCTCTAGGCGGCGATTCTCCCATGAGGCTCGGCTACGTCGACGTACGCGAACAACAAATCCCGAAATTCGGGATTCTCAAGATGGTTTGAAACGCTTTGCCCTTCAGGCGCCTGTTGTCCGGCTTCTCGATAGGCTTCGAGGTTGATCCGAATCACTTCACTGGCCGCCCGCTTGGCTGCTTCGATGTTCTCTCCGTAGGTGGCGATAGCCAAATCGGGCGCTTGCACCGCAAATCCCGTCTCGGTTTGTTCCAGCATGATCAGAAATCGCATTACTTGATCTCCAGTCTGATTTTCTTCACTGTATCCACCGCTCGTCCCACCGGCACATCCTTATTGTGGATGTACGATGGTGACTATAAACCGGCTCGCCGGGTGCTTGAAGTTGTGGTGGTCTCCCCTCACGCCGGCCAATCTCCATCCAAATTCCTCTTCCAGATTGATCAGTTTCCGGCTTGTATATCGCTTGGGCATTGAATCGAGCTGAAATCCCATTGTCCAATACCGCTGGCATTGCGATTGGGTCTTGACGAGCGCATAGTTTAGCTTGATGTCGCCCGCGCCTCCGCCGGATGCGGTAAGATTTCTTCAAGGCAACCCCTCGAAGGCTTATGGACACCACCTACTCGAAAGCCGTGGCGCTGGCAGTGCCCGTCTTTCTCGCGCTCATCGCCCTGGAATTTATCGTGGACCGCGCCAAGCGCACCCGTTACTATCACCTGGCGGACGCCATCAACAGTCTCAGTTGCGGCGTGGTGTCGACGGGCGTGCGCGTGTTCTTCGGTTTCCTGGGCATCTTTTTCTACGAATGGGTGGTGCTGCACTGGGCCCCGTTTCAGTTGCCGGCCAAGCACTGGGGCACCTGGGTGTTCGCCTTCATTTTTTACGATCTGTGCTACTACTGGCAGCACCGCTGGGGGCACACCGTTGGGCTGTTCTGGGCGTCGCACGTGGTGCATCACCAGAGCGAGGAGTTCAACCTCACCACCGCTCTGCGGCAGCCCGGCACCGGCGCATTCCTGAACTGGATTTTCTATCTGCCCATGGCGCTGTGCGGCATACCCGTGGGCGTGATGCTGCTGGTCGGCGTGATCCAGCTCTTCTACCAGTTCTGGCCGCACACGCAGCTCATCGGCCGTCTGGGGTTCCTGGACCGGTGGATCCAAACGCCCTCGAACCATCGCGTGCATCACGCGCAGAACGACATCTACCTCGATAAGAACTACGTCGGCGTGTTCCTGATCTGGGACCACCTGTTCGGCAGCTTCCAGGAGGAGCGCGACGAGGAGCCATGCATCTACGGCATCCGCGGGCAGTTGAACAGTTGGAACCCGGTGTGGGCCAACCTGCATTACTACGTGGCGATGGCCAAGGACTCGTGGCACGCTGGCGCCTGGTTCGACAAAGTGAGGGTTTGGTTCGCGCCGCCCGGATGGCGTCCGGCGGACGTGGCGGCGCGTTTTCCCAAGCGCCCTTACGATCCGCGCGTGGATTTCGTGAAGTTCGATCCACCGCGCAACGCGGCGCTCAGCGCCTACGGCCTGGTGCAGTTTGTGGCGCTCATCGCCGCCAACAGCCAGTTCCTGGCGCTGCTGCCCAAGCAGGCGGCTGCGCTGAATGTCGCGTATTTCCTGTTTATCCTCGGATCGCTGGTGTGCCTGGGCGGCGTGCTGGAGAACCGGCGCGAGTTCCTGATCGCGGAAGCCGCGCGGCTCACAGCGACGGCGTTGGCGGTGCTGGCGGCCGGGGCGTGGTTCGGCGGCGTGCGCGATCCGCGCGTGGTGATTCCGGTGGCGGCGTTTCAAGCCGTGTCGCTCGGGTGGCTGTGGCTGGCTGCGCGCGCGGGCGGTAAGCGGCAGGCTGTCGTAGCTGCAGCCTGACAGGCTCTCGCGGCCGAGCTCTTCTGTCTCCTGACTCCTGTCTCCTGACTCCTTCTCTACAGCGCCAACTGCGCCACCGTCTCCAAATGATACGTCTGCGGAAACAGATCCACTAACGTCAGCCGCCCGATCCGGTATCCCGCGCCTGCCAGGCCAGCCAGATCGCGCGCCAGCGTAGCCGGGTCGCAGGAGACCAGAGCCAGTTTCGGCGGGCGCAGTTGCGCGAGCCGCTCGACTATGCGCCGGCCGATTCCGGCCCGCGGCGGATCCAGCAGCACGAAGTCCGGAGCGGTTTCCAACTGGTCGAGCCAGGCTTCCGCGGTGGTCTGCTGCACTTGCAAGGCGAGCCCGGCCCGCTCGGCGTTGAATCGCAGATCGGCCGCCGCCCGCGCTCCCGATTCCACCGCCGTCACCGCGGCGAACCGCTGCGCCAGCGGCAGCGAGAACAATCCCACGCCCGCGTAGAGATCCAGCGCGGTCTGCCCTTCCGCGCCGTCGAGCGCCGCCTCCACCAGTTTGCCGGTCAGGAACCGGTTCACCTGGAAAAACGAGCCGCGGCTCACGCGCCAGGTATGATCCGCGGCGGGGTAGTCGAGCGCGCCCGAGACCAGGCCGGGGATGCATTCCGCGCACCAGTCGAAGAAACGGCGCGCGACAGGGTGGTCCGTCTGCAGCACGTTGAGCTGGATCTCCGTTTCATTGGTGAACAGTTCGATCTGGCGCAGAAAGCGCGGCCAGCGCGGATCGCCCAGCATTTCGCGCAGAATGGCGATGGCCCCATCGATCGCAGGCGACGCGATGGGGCATTGCTCGATTGGGCAAAGCTTGTGCGATTGCGCCTCGCGATATCCCAGCGCACCGTGCGCGACATGCAATTGCACGCGATTGCGGTAGCCCCAAGCCTCGCCGGACACCACTGCGATCTCGGGCGGCGCGATCTTGCCGATGCGCCGCAACTGGTCTTCCAGGATGTCGCGCTTGAGCGCAAGCTGCATCTCGTACGGCGCATGTTGATAGTGGCAGCCGCCGCAACGCATGAAATACGGGCACGGCGGCGCGACGCGTTCCGGCGCGGCGGCCAGCACCTCCAGCAATGCGGCGCGCACCAGGTCTGGCTTCTCGCCAACGCTCCGCAAGCGTACGCGCTCGCCGGGCAGCACGAACGGCGCCAGCACCGCGCGGCCGTCCAGGCGGCCCAGTCCTTCGCCGCCGTACACCAACTTCTCCACGGTGATCTCGAAATCGCTTAGGATGAGAATTACTCCTTCGAATCCACTTACCATGAGAGCACGAGTCTTCTCCGGCATGCAGCCGTCCGGCAATCTACACATAGGGAACTACCTGGGCGCGCTGAAGAACTGGGTGCGCGTGCAAGCCGAGTACGAGTGCATCTTCTGCATCGTGGATCTGCACGCGGTGACCGTTTACCAGGACCCCGCCGAGCTGCGCGCCAAGATCCTCGAGATCGCGGGGCTGTATCTGGCGGCGGGCATCGACCCGCGCGAGTCCAGCATCATGGTGCAGTCCGCCGTGCCCGCGCATGCCGAGCTGGCCTGGATGCTAACTTGCGTTACCCCCGTCGGCTGGCTCGAGCGCATGACGCAGTACAAGGCCAAGGCCGCCAAACAGGAATCCGTCGGCGACGGACTGCTGCAATACCCGTGCCTGATGGCCGCCGACATTTTGCTCTACCAGGCCGCCGCCGTGCCGGTGGGCGAGGACCAGGCGCAGCACCTTGAACTGACGCGCGACATCGCCCAGCGCTTCAATTCGCTCTATGGCGAAACGTTCGTCATGCCGGCCACCAGCCTCCCCGGCGTGGGCGCGCGCATCATGGGCCTCGACGATCCCACGACCAAGATGAGCAAATCGGCCGCTGGCGCGAACCACGCCGTGGCCCTGCTCGACCCGCCGGACCGCATCCGCAAGATCGTGATGCGCGCCACCACCGATTCCAATCCGGCGGTGGATTTTGAAAATCTGGGCGACGGCGTAGCCAACCTGCTCAACATTTTTCAGGCTTTCGCCGACTGGACCGACGACCAGGTGCGCGCGCACTTCAGCGGCATGCGTTACGGAGAATTGAAGAAGCAGGTGGCCGAGATGACCATCTCCCAACTGGAGCCATTCCAGCAGCGGTACCGCGAGATGATGTCCGATCCGGGCTACATCCCCGGCATTCTGCGGGAAGGCGCGGCGCGTGTCAGCCCCATCGCCAATTCCACGGTGGATCTGGTGAAGCGGCGCATGGGCCTGTACACTGCGCCGTAGGTAGGACAGGCCTCCTGGCCTGTCTCTTTTTCGCGTTAAACTAAGGAATTACCAACCTCATGAAATATATCCTGTTTTTCCTGTTTATAGCCGCCGTGTGGGCGCAGTCAGCGGCGCCCCCGGCGCCCGATCCACAAGCTCCATCGCCCGACAAAGTGACTACGACCTTCGACGTCGGCCGGGCGCTCGCAGCCGCTGCGGCGGACACCGTGGTGGCCACGTTCGAAGATGGCCGGAAGATCACCGTGGGCGAGTTGAACGCGTTCCTGGCGGCGATGCCTCCGAACATGCAGCAGGCCGCGCAGCGCGACCGTAAGGGATTCGTGCAGCAGTTCGCCTTGATGAATCGTCTCTCGGAAATCGCCGAGAAAGCCAAGCTCGACCAGCAGAGTCCCACGCGGGAAGCTCTCGCCTTCAACCGCATGTACCTGCTCATGAATGCGCAGTTGCACGACGTGCTCGCCACCATCAACGTGGCGCCCGCCGAGGCGCAAAGCTTCTACGATGCGAACAAACAGCGCTTCACGCAGGTTAAGGTGAAGGCGCTTTACATACCCTTTTCCGCGAATCCGGCCGCAGCCGGCGCGAACGAGCCCAAACACCTCACCGAAGCCGAAGCGCAGGCCAAGATCGCCAGCCTGCGGGCCGCGGTCGCCGCCGGTGCGGATTTCGTGAAACTGGTGAAAGAGAATTCCGAAGACCAAACCTCCGCCGCCAAAGACGGCGACTTCGGCACCCTGCGCAGCACCGACAAGCTTCCGGATGCCATCCGCACAGCCATATTCGCGCTGAAAGCGGGTGAAGTGAGCGAGCCTGTCAAGCAGCCGAACGGCTTTTATCTGTTCCGCGCCGAAGAAGTCACCGCGCAGCCTTACGCCGAGGTCCAGGAAGAGATCCTCAACGAGCTGAAGCAGGTCCACTTCAAGCAGTGGATGGATGAAGTCAGCCGCGGGTTGAATCTGAAGATCGAGAATGAGGCCTTCTTCGGCGACGGCGGCTCGGCGCCGGCAGGGAGGTAGCAGCAGATGCACGCAGATCAGAAGGCTGGCCGCCGATGAACACAGGTTAACGCCGATAAAACGTTGGCGCCACGCACGTAGTGCACCGACGGTCGTCGTGATTGCGGCCGAGTCGTCTGCCGCGTGGCAGGCGCTGATCCCCAAGAGGAGGCGTTGTTCTTATCGGCGTTTATCGGCGTTTATCCGCGTTTATCGGCGGCTAGTTTGCCTTTCTCCCACGCCTCCGGATTCAGCAAATTCGGCGGACGCCTCCCCTCAATCCCAGCCACCGCATTCTCCGCCGCCATCATCGACATCTTGCGGCGCGTGTCCACCGACGCGCTGGCGATGTGCGGCGCCAGTACCACGTTCTCCAGCTTCAGCAGCAGCGGATGGACGCGCGGCTCATTCTCATACACGTCGAGTCCGGCCCCCGCGATCACGCGCTGTTCGAGCGCCTCCGCCAGCGCCGGCTCATCCACCACCGGGCCGCGCGACGTGTTCACCAGGATGGCCGTCGGCTTCATCATGTGCAGCTCGCGTGCGCCGATCATGTGCCGCGTCTCCGGCATCAACGGCACGTGCAGGCTTACAGGATATGCCTGTGGCTCTGGGCGGCCGCGATCTGCTAACGTTAGGAACGCAGCACTGTTGGCCTGAGAAGAGCTATGGCAACCGGTACAGACGCACCACGGCATTGCTTCCTTGCCCTGCGCCGCCAGAATAGCCCCGTATCAAAGGCTTTGCGGACGGCAGTCGCGGAAGCGGGTTTTCGCCTACTAGTACCCGTAGACCGGAAGAACGTTTCGGCGGGCGCGGTGGAGGCGATCACGAAGGCAGACTGTGTGGTGGCAGATGTCACCGGCGCCAGTTCGACTGTTTTTTTTGAACTCGGCCTCGCTCAGGCGTTCGATAAAGCCACACTTATCCTGAGCCTCGACTCAGCGACGACGAAGCCACTGCGCGGCGTCCTGCCGGGAGCGAATATCTTGCGATACGAGACCAGTCCCGAGGGACTCCGCCTGCTCTCCAAGAACGTCACGAGCGCTCTCCGGGAGTTCCGCCACTCTCCCCAGCAACCCCGCTTTCTGCTCGGGTCCCGCACTCGAAACCTCTTCGTCGTCGACTGGGAGCGCCTCAGCCGGGAAGATACGGAGAACCTGTGTCTTGAACTCCTCACGCAGATGGGCTTCCGGCGCGTTGAATGGGAGCAGAAGACTCCGGAGATCGATCTCATCGCGGAACTGTCCAAGAAGGACCCAGACGGATTCGAGTACCGGGAGCTTTGGCTGGTTTCACTTGGACGCAATGCTCCCCCTGATGAATTGCTCGACATGCTGAGTTGGGATCCGGACCGCTTTGTGCACATGCTTTTGCGACGGAGCGAAAGGCTCGCACCGCTCCTGAAGCGAGAGTTCGAGGCCCCGTTGACGTTTCTGCTCATCACTCTGGACAAAGTTCCGCGCCAAGCGGAACTCTTCGCGGTGGGCGACCGCGTTCGGCGCCGAGAGCAGGCTCTGAGCAATATGCGAGTCCGCGTCTGGGACCGGAACTATCTCACTGGGCTCGTTCATCAATTTCCTCAGATAGGGTTCAAGTATTTCTCCGACGAGGGGCGTGCTCAGTCGAAGTATCGCAAGACTCCGGAAGAACTCTACCAGGAGAACGTAGATCTGACAAGGCGCCTGACGGACACGGTAGCTGCGCTTACGGACGAAAAGAACAAACGCGTCCGAGCCGAGCGCGATGCCGTATGGAAGGACATCTCATTCTCAGCCGCACACAAGATGGGTAACCCCATTTTCGCGATCGAGACAAACCTCGATCCGCTCCAACTTCGTATCGAAGACGGAAGGCCTTTGGAGGCCATTGATATCATTCAGAGCATTCGCAGATCGGTCGAAAAAGCTAAGGCCATTGTCGCTCAGTTCAAATCTCTTACTATTGCCCAACAGGTGACGCCAGTTCCCACCCGGCTGCGGCCACTCCTCGATGAGGTATGTTCGGTCGCGAGCGCGAAAGGTGTGGCCTGTTCCGTCGACTGCCCTGCTGGGCTGCAAGTGCTGGGCGACCGGGAACGCCTCGCTGAGTGCTTCGACGAACTCCTCTCGAACTCGATGCACTGGTTCGACAAACCGACGCGCAGGATCGACATAACCGTGTCCTTGCCCGGAGCGGACACGGTGCCGGACCAGTTGGATTCCTCAGCCTCCTACACTCTGATCCATTTTAGGGATAACGGTTCGGGGGTGCCGGCCGAAAACAAGAGCAAGATCTTCGACGCCTTTTTTTCTACGTACCTTCACGGGACGGGGCTGGGCCTGGCCTTAGTGCGACGAATAGTGGAGGGCCACGCAGGTCGGATAGCAGAAACTGGTGTTCCCGGGGAGGGCGCTGACTTCGAGGTTTATTTGCCTGTGACTGGTTCAACGCCAGGCACAGAAGGTAAAAGCTAATGTCAAGGGTATTAATAGTAGACGATGAACAGGAAAACAGGGAAGCGCTACGGAGAGCCCTGGGGGACCAAAATCCGGACTGGACCATCCTGGAAGCGGCCAATGAGTCCGACGCGAAGCTGGCTATCGAACAACAACTTGCGAGAAGAGAACCAGTCGATGTGGTGCTCACGGATTTGGTCATGACCTCCGAGCAGGGCGGCATGGACTTGCTACAGGAGATCCGCAAGTTGGACCCATTGGTTATGGCGATTCTGTTCACCGCGAAGGAGAAGAGCCTCGACCGGTATGCTGCCTTCGACTATGGGGCATTCGATGTGGTCGAAAAGAATATTCTAGGGACGGCGGCTGTCCGCGAGATAAACGTCAAAACCCGAGCGGCGCTTCGATATCGAGAGTGGTCCCAGAGAATTAACTTCCTGCGCCGATATTTCGATCCAAGAGTCTTCGAGGTTATTGAGAAGCAGCCGTCACTCCTTCCCGTCCAGCTTCGCACGGTCACCATTTGTTTTTGGGACATACGCGGATTCTCGCTGATGTGCGAGATTCTTAAGGCCCACCCCACGCTCATCGCTGGGTTCCTGAGAGACTACTGTGATGCGGCGGCGACCGTTATCTTCAAGCACTCGGGCGTTCTGGACAAGTTCATCGGCGACGGCGTAATGGCACTCTTTGGCGTTCTCCATAATGGCAGCGAGGAGGGCCGCCTAGACGCTCTTGCGGCGGTGCGAGCGGCCTGCGAGCTGCGTATTACCTTTGAGTCGATTCTGAACCGCTGGATAGAGCAGTGGAAGCTGTATACGCCCCACAAGATCGAGATCGGCTTGGCTTGCGGGATACACACCGGCGAAGCTTTGGTTGGGAACGTCGGAACTGATTTCCGAGATCAGTTCACAGCCCTCGGCCCGAACGTTAACTTCGCATCGAGAATTGAAGCACGCGCCAAGCCGGGGCAAATTCTGATATCGCAATCCACGGAGGTTCGCATCAAGGACAAGGCAAAACTAGAGGCAGCGGGAGAGATCAGCGATATCAAGAACATACCCGGCAAATTCAGCCTCTTCTCGGTTCTGGAGACGACTCAGTTGCCTCTAATGCCCGCCTGAGGTCTCTTCGAGAACCTCCGGATTCAGCAGATTCGGCGGACGCCGTCCCTCCATCCCAGCCACCGCATTCTCCGCCGCCATCATCGACATCTTGCGGCGCGTGTCCACCGACGCGCTGGCGATGTGCGGCGCCAGCACCACGTTCTCCAGCTTCAGCAGCAGCGGATGGACGCGCGGCTCGTTCTCGTACACGTCGAGTCCGGCCCCCGCAATCACGCGCTGTTCGAGCGCCTCCGCCAGCGCCGGCTCATCCACCACCGGGCCGCGCGAAGTGTTCACCAGGATGGCCGTCGGCTTCATCATGCGCAGCTCGCGCGCGCCGATCAGGTGGCGCGTCGCGGGCATCAGCGGCACGTGCAGGCTCACAAAATCCGCCTCCCGCAACAACTGTTCCGCGCTCAACAGCTCCAGCCCCAGTTCTTTCTCCACCGCCTCCGGCGCCCGCCGCGAGTCGTGATAAACGATGCGCATCGAAAAACCCTTCGCCCGCCGCGCCACCGCCTGCCCGATGCGCCCCATGCCGAAGATTCCCAGCGTGTGGTGATGCACGTCCTGCCCTACCAGCAGGTCCACGCGCCACTTCGTCCACTGCCCGGAGTGCACGAAATGGTGGCCCTCCACCACGCGCCGCGCGGCGGCCAGCAGCAGCGTGAACGCGAAATCGGCGGTCGTATCCGTGAGCACGTCGGGCGTGTGCGTCACCAGGATGCCGTGGCGGGTCGCCGCCGGCACGTCGATGTTGTCGTAGCCCACCGCTACGTTGGCGATCACTTTGATCCCATCCAGGCTGGCCAGGACCTCCGGCGTGAACTTGTCCATGAGCTGGCTCACCACGGCCTGTTTGCCGCGAATCCGCACGGCCAGTTCCGCCGCGCTCATGCCATCGTCAGACTCGGCATAGTCCAGCTCCGCGTGCTCCTTCAGATAGGCGATGGCCTCGGGAAATATGCGTTTGGTGACCAATACGGCAGGTTTCATCGAACGCAAATTGTCGCACATGCCGCACTCGGCTTACAATTCGGACATGGCTAAATTAGGCTTTTTAGGACTTGGCATCATGGGCTACCCGATGGCCCGGAATCTTCTGCGCGCGGGCCACGAGGTGGCGCTCTGGTCGCACAGCTCGGCGAAAGCGCGCAAGTTGGCCGCGATGGAGAAGGGCCGCTTTTGCGCCACCCCGAGGGAAGTCGCGGAAAATGCGGACTTCATCTTCCTGTGCGTGGGCGACACCGCCATGTCACGCGAGGCGATTCTGGGCAAAGGCGGCCTCGTCGAAGGCGCGCGCCGCGGCACGGTAATCGCCGATGCCAGCACCATCGCTCCCACCGCCAGCCGCGAGATCGGCCGGACACTCGCCGCCAAGGGCTTGGACTACCTGGACGCTCCTTGCACCGGCTCCAGGCCCGGGGCCGAGGGCGGCACCCTGACGTTCATGATCGGCGGCGACCGCCAGGTCTTCGAGCGCGTCCGCCCGTATCTGGAAGTGATGGGCAAGCGCTTCTATTATTGCGGCGGCCCGGGTATGGGCCTGCACGCCAAACTCTCCCAGAATCTGATCCTTTCCAATCTCCTGCAGGGCTTCAACGAGAGCATGGTGCTGGCCGCCAAGGCCGGCGTGGACCCCGCGCTGATGCTGGACATACTCAACAACAGCGCCGCCAAGTCTGGACTGGTCTCCGCCAAGGCCCCGATGGTCCTACGCCGGGCCTTCGATCCGGCCTTTTCCGTGAAGTGGATGCACAAGGACATTGGCTTGATGCTGGAGTCCGCCAACGAGCTGCATGTGCCGTTGCCGCTGACCGCCCTCACTCACCAGATGTTTCAGGCATCCATCGCCAAGGGACACGGCGAGGAGGATATTTGCGCCACGATCAAGGTGCTGGAGGATCTGGCAGGCGTGGAAGTGAAGGGCAAAGAGGCGCCGCAGGCCGAAACTACGTGATTTGGTAGGATTTATGTACGATTCATTACACAATAAGGCGTGCTCTACCAAAAAACGCAAAAAACTATTGCTTTTTTGGGCCGGATCTTCTAATATTGGAATTAAGCCGGGGAGGCAACTCCCACCAAAGCGAGACTAACCTCTAAATAAAAGACCCCTGAAGCAAACCTCCCCGGCGCCCGAAAGGGTTGGGTCTTTTAAGCAAACAAAGAAAACAACACACTTAACGAATGCGTCATTCCGCCGGGGGGGCGATGCGCACGCTGCTGGCGGCCAATTTGCCTGTGCGGTCCATACCGAGTTCGTAGACCAGGCGAGTACCGGGTTTCAGGGTAGTGGGGTCGCCTTCAGCCAGGCGCGAGACATGGAAGAACACGTCCCGCCCACCGTCGTCCGGCCGCAGGAAGCCAAAACCCTTGGCTTCGAAGTAGGTGACCACCGAACCAATTTGCTCGCGCGGGCCATCCCCCGCTCCGCCTTCGGCAGCGCCTTGGCCGCCGGACCGGCTGCTTTTGTCGCCAACTCCCTGCTTGATCAGGGCCAGATCTTCATCGGACAGTTCGGTGTCGGGAGCCGTCTCCGATGGCATCTTGAGATCGGGATTCTTCTTGCGGGCTTCTTCGAATAAGCGTCTTGCTCGGGCGTTCAAATGAATTCCTTTGGCGCCTCTCTAGTGGGCGGGCGCCGAGACGGCGGCTTTGGGTTTCCGGGCGCGGGATGCGCGTTTCTCGGCCGGCGGTTGCCGGTCGCTCTTTTTCAACTGCCCCATCACCATGGGGGTCACGAACTTCTTTTCGCCGTGATCGTCAAATTTGATCACAATGCGCTCCTCATTGCTGTTGAGCACAGTTCCCAAGCCGAATTTGTCATGCTCTACCTGGGCGCCTTGGGAATAGTTGTTGGATGCCATTAGTTTAGGGTTTACTCCTTTGTTTTGCTGATCGTGGCGAGATTCGACGGACGGACTCCGGCGGATGCGGACAACACTGGCACAATCGTCTTCTCCTATCGTATCACCGAGCGGCACCTGTCGGCAACATTGGGTTTTGAGTTTGTGGGGCAGCCAATCTTGGCTGCAAGCCGCTTTTCAAGCCGATTGGACGCGCTGGAAAGCCGGCGCAGGGCACCCCGCAGGCAGGATCGCCTGCCCCATAGTAGTACCAGTACTGTTTACGCCTCGGCCAGAAAAGCACTAATATTTGATTTAGACGATGCAGGCCACCTATCCAACCCCAGACTACTCCGGACCGGAAGACGACCGGTTCCGCGAACTGGTCGACCAGGCTCCGTTCATGCTATGGTCATCCGGTCGTGACGGGCTCTGCACGTTCTTCAATCGCCCCTGGCTCGAATTCCGAGGCCGGACGATGGCGCAGGAGACGGGCAAGGGCTGGCTCGAAGGCGTCCACCCGGACGACCGGCAACGCTGTCTGGATACCTACCTACAGGCGTTCGACGCGCACCGGCCCTTCGAAATGGAGTACCGCCTGCAGCGGGCCGACGGGCAATACTGCTGGATTCGGGACGCAGGGACACCCCAGTTCGACAAGGACGGCGAATTCCGCGGCTACCTCGGCTCCTGCGTGGAGGTCCCGGGGCCGGACTACCCGGCGGCGGTCAGCCCGCTGACGCCGCGCGAGCTGGAGGTGTTGGCGCTGGTAGCCGAAGGACATTCCACCAAGAAAATCGCCGCCTTGCTGGGCATCAGCTACAAGACCGCCGATTCGCATCGCAGCCGCATGATGGAGAAGCTGGATGTCCACGAAACCGCCAGCCTGGTGCGCTACGCTATCCGTCAGGGAATTGTGCGCGCATAGCCTGGGTACCCTGCCGATCCCACCAGACCGGCGCGAGGAGTTTTCTTATGTCCAAGCTTTTTCTATACGCGCTATTTGTGTTTTCGCCCATCGCCGTATTCGCCCAGTCGACTTTCGGCACGGTGCTGGGCACCGTGACGCACGGTGCTGGGCGCCGTGAAGGACAACTCGGACGCCATAGTTCCGAAGGCCAAGGTGTCGCTCACCGATACGGATGAGAACATCAGCCACGCAACCTTAACGGATGCTAAAGGGGCGCTAGAGGCTAGAAGAGGGACAGGCCAGGAGGCCTGTCCTACGGGCGATTCCGGGCCATGATCTGGCGGATGGGCTCGTTATCCGCGTAGACGCGCCATTCGGCGATCGACGATCCTCGCACCACGGCGCGCCAGGCCGCGGGCGTCTGCCATCTGTTCTCCGGCTTCAGCGAGCCGCCGGGCGCCCAGGTGCCTTGCGCGGTACCGAGCATCGCCACCACTAACCCTTCAGCAAAAGTTTCGTCGACAGTGATGCTGTAATCCGGGACCATCGCGAAGTAGCCTTGCCATCCTTTCTGCATTTGTTCCCTGCCTGTGACGCGTGTTCCCAGCGCGTCGATGAAGACATGATCTTCCGTCATGAGGCTCGCGATTTCTTCGGGGCTGCGGTGGTTGATGGCCTCTACGAAAGCGTGCGCGACGGCGGCAGGGGTCGGGATCGACATAGGCAGTAAGCGCTAAGGCTTCCTCTCGAATACTACCATGTACTGGCTGGCTTTGATGTGCTCGCGCTCGGATACCCTGCGGAATCCGTGGCTCTCGATCTCGCGCACCAGGTCGGGCTCGTCCAGCCGGATGTGCTTCACCGCGTCGCCGCCCGGCATGGCGTCGGGGCGCTTGTAATACTCCACCACCACCAGCCGGCCGCCGTCGCGCAAGGCCCGCACAAAAGCCGCCAGCATTTTATCCGGGTAGTTGTAATGATGGTAGGAATCGAGCGCCAGAATCACGTCCACGCTGCCATCGGCGAGATGGGGATCGGTCTCCGTGCCCTTGAGGAACGCCACGTTCGCGAGCTTCTGGTCTGCGGCGCGTTGTTTGGCGGCGTTCAGAAAATCGTCGAAGATATCTTCCGCCAGCACGCGGCCCGACGGTCCCACGGCGCGGCTCAGATACGGCAACATGTAGCCGACGCCCGTGCCGATATCCGCCACCGTCATGCCGGGCTTGAGCGCCATCTCACTAACGAGTTCCTGCGGCCTCTCAGTGGCGTCCCGCCCCGGATTGCCCAGGCCAGCGGCAATCGCTTTGCGGCCTTCGGCGGTCTGATAACGTGTGTTGGCGTCGGTGGCCACCTGCGCCCACAACGCCCCGCAGCAGGCAGCCAGCAGGAGTGCGCGCGGCATTTTCGCAAATAAGGCGCTCATAACGCCGTCTCCATGGGCAGCGCCAGCGGCGGTTCCAGCAGAAAGTCGAGCTGCGCCATCTGTGCCACCGCCTCGCGTATGGCGTGCTCGTAGGTGGGTTCAACGGTGATCACGAACGGCAGGTCGCGTTTGGTCCCCGTGGGCAATTGCAGCACCGCCTCCAGGCTAATGTGTTTCGCCGCCAGGATACCCGAAAGCCCCGCCAGGATGCCGGGCCGGTCCTTGACGCGGAAACGCAGATAGTAGCCGCGCGTCTGCAGCACCACCGATACGGGCTGATACTCGCCCAGCCTCTCGTGCGCGAACGGCGAAACGCGCTCCGGACTGCCGCTGCGGATCTCGCGCGCCACGCGCATCAGGTCGCTCACCACCGCCACGCCGGTGGGCAGCGGTCCAGCGCCACGTCCGTAGTAGAAGGTATCCTCGCCATACGCCCCCTTCACCCAAATCGCGTTATACGCGCCCTGCACGCCGGCCAAAATGGTGGAGCGCGGGATCAGCGCCGGCCGCACCGAAAGAATCAGGCCTTCCGGCGTCTGCCGCGCCGCGCAGATCAGCCGGATGGTGTGTCCAAGCTGGTGCGCGTAACGGAAATCCAGCGGCGAGATGCGGCGGATACCCTCCATGAAAATGTCGGAGGGCGTGATTTTCTCGCCGAACGCCAGGGCCGACAGGATCGCCAGCTTCGAGCGCGCGTCGATGCCGTCCAGGTCGGCGCTGGGATCGGCTTCGGCGTAGCCCAACTGCTGCGCCTCCGCCAGAACCGTCTCCAAAGGCGCGTCGCGCTTTTCAATTTCGGTGAGGATGTAGTTGCAGGTGCCGTTCAGGATGCCGTAAATGGCCGTGATGCGGTCGCCCGAAATGCCTTCGCGCAAGACCGCGTGGATGGGAACGCCACCCGCCACGCTGGCCTCCATGGCGACGTTGATACCGGCGCGAATGGCGCGATCCCAGATTTCCGGCCCGCACGCGGCCATGAGTTCCTTGTTGGCCGTCACGATCGACTTGCGATTGGCGATGGCCGCATCCACGATCGCGGCCGCCACGGTGGTGCCGCCCACCAGTTCCGCCACGATATCCACGTCGGGATGCGCGACCACCTCGCGCCAGTCCGCCGTCCTGAACACAGGCCCCAGCGACTCCGGAATCGACTTGGCCGCAACCGTTCGGCAGCAAACCGCCGTCACCTTGAGCCGGAATCCCAGCTTCAGCGCGATCTGGTCCGCATTGCCCGCCAGAATGGCGAGTGTGCCGGAGCCGATGTTGCCCAGGCCCACGATACCTACGTTCACTTCCTGCATATGGGCATTATGGCATGGGGGTGATGTGGCGCACGCTTTAGCGCCGCTTTAGCGTGCCGCCGTGGGCTTCAGCCCACGGTCTGGCGGCCATCCGAAGGTGGCGAGCTGAAACTCGCCGGAGCGAGCTTCGCTCGCCGAAGAGCGGGGCTAAAGCCAATACTGTTCACTTAAAACATTTTTGTGTTATTCTGTTCTAGGGGCACAAGCCTCCACAAGGAGGTCACCTCATGAACGTTACCGCCGTGGAATCAACCACCCTGGCGACGGTCGCCTACG
>Ga0181536_10000956_pt1 | contig 34593 bp, 26 predicted proteins | sample PEATcosm2014_Bin_41_FD_121105 | JGI IMG/M metagenome (GOLD analysis project Ga0181536, IMG submission 121105) | Peatland microbial communities from MTU Mesocosm Facility, Houghton, MI, USA - PEATcosm2014_Bin17_60_metaG | ecosystem: Environmental > Terrestrial > Soil > Wetlands > Peat | place...
CACCGCCAGCGGCGAAATCAGCACGCGCTTGCCAAACCACCAATTCCGGGTGTCGACGATGAAATAATGGATGCTCCAGTCGGCGTCGTCGATCATGAAATTCTCGATGTGGCCGATTTCGCCATCAACGGCGTGAATATGGTATCCCGTCACTTCTTCGACGCTGCGCACATGCGGATCGGCCCCTCGCAAACTCGCGTCCGTGCTATGCGCCTCGCCGGTACTGAGGCCTTGGCCGAAATAAGGCGGCGCCATATAGGGCCAAGCCATCGCGCCGGGCGTCTCGCTGAGATAGGGGCCGCCCCAAAGCGGGTCCCATCCATAGTAAGTGTAGAGCTGGTTCTCCATTTGCTGCGACACCGGCTGGTCCTCAGCCAATTCTGGGCTCTTTTCGACCTGAGCCATCGTTAGCGACACGAGAAATCGTTGTTGTTCCAAGTCGGTCCGGGAAATGGCCGAAGGATGGATCAGCACCTTGCGCCCGGTCAGCCAAGTTCCGCAGTCGACGACCAGCCAGCGCGCTCTCCACGACGCGTCGTCGAAGAGGAAATCGGCGACGGTTCCGATCCTGCCGTCGCTCGCCTCGATCGCGTAGCCCTTCAGGGCTGAAATTACCCGCATCATAGTTTGACGACCTTATCCGCGCAGATCCGGGCAGCTGCGACGCGCAAATGGGAAAGCGCGCCCAAGCGGCGATCAAGAATTCCAATTGTGACGATAATGGCGCCAGTGGCGATGATGGCGGCGATGCCGGACGCCCATGCCTTCCACCGCGCCGGCCCCGCTCAACCTCTCACTCGTGGTCGAACAGGCCATAAGACTCAGCGCGGCCAAGCCGACCAAGGCCATATTCAGTATGGATATCGACATATTACAACTCCTCGCTCTCGGCTGAATCGTCGGTCGCCCGGACGCAGCCGACCTAAGAGCGCTGGCGGCGGCGAGGGGGATCGCCGCCGCCATATCTTCGAGCCGAACGCGCCGCTTTCGTATGTGTGCTGGACCGCTCCAAAGACCACTCTAGGAGGCGACCCGGCGGGAGCGATAGGTTCGGAAACTACCTAGCCCGGCGGCATCGGCTTCGACTGTTGAAGCGGCGCTGACTTCAACAATTTCGGCGATGGAATCGAGATGAGTAGACTCCGAGTCTGACGTCGCGATCACGATATCGACTACCTCTTAGCCTCTCACGCATTGTCACTTGTGCGCCCGGGACCGTCGCCACCGCGCAGGAGGGAATCGGATGCAAAAGATCACCGTCGACCTCATACGGCTGGCCGTCTCGGGCGCGCTGATTGGCGCCGTTGTTGGGGCCGCGCAACTGAGAGGCCTTCACCATAGCGATCAGCTCGCCAACGCGAAGATTCCCGTCCCGTCGCCTATTCATGCGAAGGCAATTTCCGTCGGCGCCCCGGCGATGTGTTGGACGACGAACGACCGGATTCGCGCTCCGACGATGGAAGAAGCGCAAACTGAGCCCAGCGTGATTTTGCAAACCTGCGCGAGCGTCGCGCCGGCCTTGCGCCGCCATCGCGAGCCGGCCTCCAATCCGCAGAGCCTATTGGCGTTCGCGCCCTGAGCCGCCACCGTCTCGAACTGCGTCCGCTCTTTCGGGAGCCCGCAAGACCTCACAGATGGAAGCCCAGCGCGGTCGCTCAACGTTTTGTCGTCGTGCGAAACGAAATTTCGATTCGGCGCCGCGGAAACTCGAGCGCACGCCAAACCTGGCGGCGAGAACCCGACGGACGATATCCGGCTCTGATAGTCTGCATCGGGTGGGAGGCGTCATTCGCCGCCTATTTCCATACTCACGAGAACGCCGAGAGTCATAGTCAAGAGAAGCGCGCGAAACTGCCAAGTCCGCTCAATCCCATTTAGTCAGCGAGGGTTGGCATAAATCCTCGACGTCAAATGGTCATTCGCAGTGGTCTTGGTCGCCAACTCCTTGGGCAGCGCGTCCCACTGGCAGCCCGTGGATAGCACATACCAGGTCGCGTTGACGACCTCGAGCGCACCGACCTCGCGCTCTCGCCCGCCTTGCCGTGCGGACAGCACGAATGGCGCGACAAGCGCTCACTCGGCATCGATCAAATCGCAGGGAAAACGAGGCCCGGGACGGTCAACGGCGCGGCGATGACGGGTTGTCCACACGCAGGGGCGCTCCAAAACGATTCGGGCGCCCAACAGAGAATCACAACGGATTCACCCGACTCAACTTCTTTCCCGATCGCTCCTGAGTAGTTTCCGAGCCTCCCATCGCGATCCTTCACCCGCTATCTTCGATGCCGTCACCCATGCATCAGCGACAGTACGGGGAACCAGCTTATGTCGGCGACGACTGTGATGGCGTCGTCCAGGCGAACCGGGCAGACCGGATTCGCCATCGCCTGCGGTTTCTGCCTGCTGTTTTATTTCGGTCAATTCGCGATCCGCTCCGCGCCCGGCGTGATCGTTCCGGAGCTGACCAGCGCGTTCGGATTGACGACCCTCGGCGTGAGTTCGCTGCTCGCATTATACTACTACACTTACTCCAGTTTCGCGATCGTCGCGGGCGCGGCGCTCGATCGGCGTGGCGCCAAATACGTGATCCCTACGGGGATCGTCGTCACCGCGATCGGCGCCATCATGTTCGGCCTCGGCTCCGCGAGCGGCGCGGAAGTCGGCCGCCTGCTGCAGGGCGCGGGAGCGGCTTTCGCTTTCACCGGCGCCGCATACCTCGCCAGCCACGGATTCTCCGCCGCCTGGCTCGCGACCGCAGTGGGATTCATCCAGTGCTTCGGGATGCTCGGCGGCTCCGCCGGGCAGTTCGCCGTCGGTCCGATGATCCATGGCTTGATCACGTGGCAACAGTTCTGGATTTTTGCCGGCTTCGCGCTGTTGGCCATCGCGGCCGTAGTCTTGGTCGCGACTCCGTCGGGACATGACACGCAGGCAATAGGCCGCGGATCGTGGCTGTCGATGTTCAAACCGTACAAGGTCGTGCTCACGAATCCGCAATCCTATCTGTGCGGCTTTTGCACCGGCCTCCTTTTTCTGCCGACAACGATCGGCGACATGATCTGGGGCGTTCCGTTCCTGCGCGACACGCTCGGCATCAGCTATATGCAAGTCGTGGACCGCGCGACGATGGTCCCGCTCGGCTGGGTCGTGGGATGCCCGCTTCTGGGCTACATCGCCGACCGGATCGAACGGCGTAAGCCGGTGCTGATCGGCGGCTCCCTGCTTATGTTCGCCGTCTCCGCGGCGATCGTCTACCCGCCTGGCGTCGTGCCGCCCTACGTGCTCGGTTTGTTGCTGGGAATTGGTTCCGGCGCCGCGATGATCCCGTACTTGATCATCAGGGAGGAGTATCCGGATGAGGTGAAAGGCAGCGCCACCAGCGCGATTAACTTCCTCGTCTTCACCCTCAGCGCGCTCCTCGCGCCGGCCTATGGCTGGCTGCTGAACGACCTTGCCGGCGGCGGCAAGCTGACCCTCACCGTGTTCCAGAACGCCAGTTCCTTTTGCATCGCGGGGATCGTGTTGGCGATCGTACTGGCTGGCTTCCTGCGAGAGACCGCCAGCGCGAGCCGCGCGTCGACGCCGGTAATTCGAAACGCAAAGGTGCCTACATGAACGGCCGCATCCGCGACATGAGCCCGCTGGTCGACATGACCGACGGCCGCGAAACTGGGCCCGCCCGCACCGCCCATCCGGTCTATGTCGATCTGCTGCCCCCCTGCAACAACGCCTGCCCTGCGGGCGAGGACATCCAGGCGTGGCTGGGGCTCGCCCAGGCGGGGAAGTATCGGGAGGCGTGGGAAACGCTTGTGCGAGACAACCCGATGCCGGCGGTGCACGGCCGGGTCTGCTACCATCCTTGCGAAAGCGCCTGCAATCGCGGTGCGCTGGACTCGCCGGTTGGCGTCCATGCAGTCGAGCGCTTTCTCGGCGATCTCGCCACCCAGGAAGGCTGGGCGTTCAAGGCTGGGGCCGCATCGAGCGGCCGGCGGGTGCTGGTGATCGGCGCCGGGCCGAGCGGATTGTCGGGCGCCTATCATCTCGCCCGCATGGGCCACACCGTCGAAATCCACGAAGCAGCGTCAATGGCCGGCGGCATGATGCAGTTCGGCATTCCCGCCTACCGGCTGCCCAGAGAGGATCTCAAGCGCGAAATTCGTCGGATAGAGGCCGCCGGGGTGGAGATCGTCCTCAATCACAAAGTTGAAGACGTCCTAGCCGAAATCGCGGCAGGGCGGTTTGACGCCGCCTTCCTCGCGATCGGCGCGGATGTGGGCAAGCACATCGACATCCCGGCGCGCGACGCCGTGCGGGTTCTCGATGCGGTTTCGTTGCTGCATGACGTTGGGGCCAGCGAGGCCCCGCTTCTGGGCCGCCGGGTGATCGTCTATGGCGGCGGCAATACCGCGATGGACGCGGCGCGGACAGCGCGGCGTCTGGGCGCCGACGAGGCCCTGATCGTCTACCGACGCGACCGGTCCCACATGCCGGCGCACGGCTTCGAGGCCGACGAAGCGGTCGAGGAAGGCATCAAGATCAAGTGGCTCACGACCATCAAGGAGATCGTCGGGCCCGAACTTACAGTCGAAACAATGAAGCTCGACGCCGACGGTCATCCGCAGCCGACGGGACAGTTCGAGACGCTGTCGGCCGATGCCGTCGTGTTGGCGCTCGGCCAGACGACGGACAGCAGCTTCTTGCGCAATGTGCATGGACTCGCGTTCGGCGTCGACGGCACGGTTGTCGTCGGCGCCGACATGATGACCGGTCATCCCGGGCTGTTCGCCGGCGGCGATGCGATCGTGGGCGAGCGGTCCGTCACGATCTCCGTCGGTCACGGCAAACGCGCGGCGCGGCATATCGACGCCTGGCTGCGCGACGCGCACTACCAAGCGTCGCCGAAGGCGCCGATCGTGTCCTTCGAGATGTTGCGCCTGCCCGTCTACAGCGACGCCGATCCGAGTCCGCAGCGGACGCATGAGGCGGCCAAACGGATCAGCGGCTTCGAGGAGGTCGTGAGCGGACTCGACGCGAAAGCGGCGCGTCACGAAGCGCAACGATGCCTGTCCTGCGGCAAGTGCTTCGAATGCGACAACTGCTTCGCCGCATGCCCGGAGACGGCGATCGTCAGGCTCGGTCCGACCCATGGATACAAGGTCGACATGGATCTGTGCACGGGATGCGCCGTGTGCGTCGAGCAGTGCCCGTGCCATGCGATGGAGATGGTCCCCGATACCACCGGCCCCATTTCCGTCCCATCGAGACCGCACGCTGAGGGAGCCGTCCGATGAGCACGCGAACCACAATGGACGGCAACGCGGCCGTCGCGCATGTCGCCTATCGGGTCAACGAGGTTTGCGCGATCTTCCCGATTACCCCTTCTTCGCCGATGGCCGACGTCGCGGATGAATGGGCCGCCGGCGGCGTTGAGAACATTTGGGGCAACGTGCCGGTCGTGCAGGAAATGCAGGCCGAGGGTGGAGCCGCCGGCGCGCTCCACGGCGCGCTGCAATCCGGCGCGCTGACCACGACGTTCACGGCGTCGCAGGGCCTGATGCTCATGCTGCCGAACATGTTCAAAATCGCCGGCGAGCTCAACGCGACGGTCTTTCATGTCGCGTCTCGCTCGTTGGCTACGTCGGCGCTGTCGATCTTCGGCGACCATGCAGATGTGATGACCACGCGTCCGACCGGGTTTGCGCTGCTGTGTTCCGCGTCGGTGCAGGAGGCGCACGATTGCGCGCTGCTGGCGCAGACGGCGACGTTGGAATCGCGCGTGCCATTCCTGCATTTCTTCGACGGCTTCCGCACCTCGCATGAGTTGAACACGCTGGATCTGCTCAGCGACGCCGACATCCGGTCGATGATCGACGACGATCTGGTGCGCGCTCATCGTGCGCGCGGGCTGAACCCGGAGCATCCGTTCATCCGCGGCACGGCGCAGAATCCGGATACATTTTTCCAGGCGCGCGAGGCGGTCAATCCGTACCACGAGCGGGTCCCCGCGATCGTCGAAGGCGCCATGGAGCGCTTCGCCGCGCGGACCGGCAGGCGCTATCGGCTGTTCGACTATCAGGGCGCGCCGGACGCCGACCGGGTGCTGGTCCTCATGGGCTCGGGGGTCGAGACGGCGCGTGCGACGGCAGCGGCTCTGCAGGCCGCCGGCGAGAAGGTAGGCGTGTTGCAAGTACGGCTATTCCGGCCGTTTTCGGTTGCGCATTTGCTGGCGGCGTTGCCCGATCAGGTCCGCCGGATCGCGGTTCTCGACCGCACCAAAGAGCCGGGCGGCGCCGGAGAACCTTTGTTCCAGGATATCGTGACAGCCCTCGCCGGAGCCGTCGCACGGGGCGAGCGAGCGGTGATGCCGCATGTCATCGGCGGGCGTTACGGTCTGTCGTCGAAGGAGTTCACGCCGGCGATGGCCAAGGCCGCGTTCGACGAACTGAAGGCGGCGAAGCCGAGGACGAATTTCACCCTGGGGATCAACGACGACGTGAGCCACACCAGCCTCACGATCGACGAAAGTTTTCTGATTGAGAAGGACACGATCACCCGAGCGGTGTTCTATGGGCTCGGCGCGGATGGAACCGTGGGCGCCAACAAAAATAGCGTCAAGATCATCGCCGAGGACGCGGGTCTCTATGCGCAGGGCTATTTCGTCTATGATTCGCACAAATCCGGGGCGCAGACGATCTCGCATCTCCGTTTCGGTCCCGAGCCGATCCAGGCGCCGTATCTGATCGCCCAGGCGGGGTTTGTGGCGTGCCATCAGTTCGTGGCGCTGGAGCGGAAAGACCTGCTGCGCGTCGCCGCGCCGGGCGCGACGGTGCTGCTGAACGTGCCGTATTCGGCCTCCGAGATCTGGGACAAGCTGCCGCGGCCGGTGCAACAGACATTTATCGACAAGAAACTGCGGCTGTTCGTCATCGACGCCTCCGCCGTCGCGCGCGAGGTCGGGCTGGGGTCGCGGACCAACACCATTCTGCAAACCTGCTTCTTCGCCATCTCCGGCGTTCTGCCGCGCGAGAAGGCGATCGGCTATATCAAGGAGGCGATCCGCAAGACGTACGACCGGAAGGGGCAGTCCGTTATCGATAAGAACTTCGCGGCGGTCGACGGAACCTTGGCGCGTCTGAGCGAGGCGCCTGTCCCGGCGAACGTCACCAGCCGGATCGATATGCCGGCCCTGGCGCCGGCCAAAGCGCCAGATTTCGTCCGCACCGTGACCGCGCGGATTTTCGCCGGACTGGGCGATCAAATTCCGGTCAGCGCCATACCTGCCGACGGCACGTTCCCGTCGGGCACCGCCGCGTTCGAAAAGCGCAACCTCTCCGACACCGTCCCGGTTTGGCGTGAAGACCTTTGCGTCCAGTGCGGACAATGCGGCTTTGTCTGTCCGCACAGCGTCATTCGGGCGAAATATTATCACGAGGATCGGCTGGTCGGGGCGCCGGACGCGTTCAAGTCGGCGCGCGTCAATGCCCGCGGCTATCCGGAGGCCCGCTTCACGCTGCAGTTCTATGTCGAGGACTGCACGGGTTGTGGACTTTGCGTTGAGGCGTGTCCGGAGACCAGTCCGCGCGAGGCGGACGTGAAAGCCATTAATATGGCCGACAAGTTGCCGCGGTTGACTGCGGAGCGTGACAACATCGCGTTCTTCGAAACGCTGCCCGTGAACGATCGCTCGCGGGTGGATTTCGGCGATGTCCGCGGCGTGCAGTTCCTCAAGCCGCTGTTCGAGTTTCCCGGCGCCTGCGGCGGCTGCGGCGAAACGCCGTATCTCAAATTGCTGAGCCAGCTGTTCGGCGATCGCGCACAAATCGCCAATGCCACCGGATGCTCTTCCATCTATGGCGGCAACCTTCCCGTCACGCCATGGACGAAAGACGGCGAGGGGCGAGGGCCCGCGTGGTCGAATTCGCTGTTCGAGGACAATGCCGAGTTTGGACTTGGCTTTCGGCTCGCGGCCGACAAACATCTTGCGCTGGCTTTATCTCTGTTGGCGGGTCTCGCGGATAAGGTGGGGCGAGACCTTGCCGACGCGATCGCCAAGGCGCCGCAGATCAAGGAGTCCGATATCCGCGCCCAGCGGATCCGGGTCGCGCAGTTGAAGACGCGGCTGCTCGCGATCAACGAACCGCACGCCCTGGATTTGCTGTCGGTCGTCGATCATCTTGTGCGGCGGAGCATCTGGATCGTCGGCGGCGACGGATGGGCCTACGATATCGGTTACGGCGGCCTCGATCACGTGCTGGCGACGGCGCGCGACGTCAATGTGCTGGTGCTTGACACCGAGGTCTATTCCAACACCGGCGGCCAAGCGTCGAAAGCAACGCCGCTCGGCGCGGTTGCAAAGTTCGCCGCGTCAGGCAAACGGACCGCGCGCAAGGATCTCGCGCTGCAGGCGATCGCCTATGGCAACGTTTATGTCGCGCAGGTGGCGATGGGCGCCAATCCCCAACAGACGTTGCAGGCGTTTCGCGAGGCAGAGGCGTATGCCGGTCCATCGCTGATCCTGGCTTACAGCCACTGCATCGCGCATGGGATTGATATGCGGCTTGGCATGAAGCAGCAGAACCTGGCGGCCGCCAGCGGCTATTGGCCGCTGTTCCGCTTCAACCCGATGATGCGCACTGTCGGTGGGAATCCGTTTATCCTCGACTCGCCGCGGCCACGCATTCCGCTGAAGGCGTACGCCTACAACGAACTTCGTTACAGTTCGCTGGCGCGCACACGGCCGGAGGAGGCTGACACGCTGCTCGCGATGGCGCAGGCGGCCGTCACGGAGAAATACCGGCAGTATGAGGAGCTCGCGCGCCGCGACGGCAGCCGGTTCCATCCGGATGCGCGGGAGTCCGCCGCGCGGGCACTTTCTGCGAAAACCGAGGCTCCGCGCCGTCAGGCCAAGGCGATCCTGATGCCCGGTGAATAAGGCGCATCGCGGGAGTTCATTATGGCATTTACCACCAATTATCTTGGCCTGACGCTGAAAAACCCTTTGGTTGCGTCGGCCTCCTCGCTGAACAGCAAGCTGGACAATATCCGCCGTCTGGAGGATGCCGGAGCCGGCGCAATCGTGTTGCCTTCTGTGTTCCAGGAGCAGATCGAGGCGGACGCTGACGCACTGTCGTCCCGCGTCGACGTCCATGCGGAAAGCTCGCCGGAAGCTCTGTCGTATTTTCCCGGCGCGGTCGCCAACCCCTACGGCATGGGTCAGGACCGCTATCTGAACCTCGTACGCCGCGCCCGAGCGGCGGTCGCGGTCCCGGTCATCGCAAGCCTCAACGGATCGTCACGCGCCGGTTGGACCGATTTCGCGCAGTTGATCGAACAAGCCGGCGCGGCGGCGCTGGAATTGAACATGTATCATATCCCGACCGATCTGCTCGAGTCCGGCCAAATCATCGAAGCCCGCTATATCGAGATCGTGGACGCCGTTTGCGGATCGATCAAGCTGCCTGTCGCCGTCAAATTGACGCCCTATCTCAGTTCGATCGGTCATTTCGCCGGGCGGCTCGTGGAGCGCGGCGCTGCCGGGCTCGTACTGTTCAATCGCCTGCTCGAGCCGGACATCGATTTGCTGCGCATGAAGCTGACGGACCGGCTGGAGCTCAGCGAGCCTGACGAGATGCGGCTGCCAATGCTCTGGATCGCGATTCTCTCAGGGCGGACCAAGGCGTCACTCGCCGCGTCTACGGGCGTGTCCGACGTCGCCGGCGTCGTGAAATATCTGTTGGCCGGCGCCGACGTGGTGATGACGACCTCGGCCTTGTTGCGCCACGGCATCGGATACATGTCGACACTGGTGGACGGCCTCCGCGAGTGGATGGACGAGCGTGAAATCGCCTCGCTCGATGACATGCGCGGCATGATGAGTTGGCTGCGCAGCCGGGACCGGAGTGTCTATTCGCGTGCTAATTATCTTAGGATTCTCGAACATTACGCAGCATCATAACAACGTGGCCGCGTCTCATCGGGATTTCGGAAATGGAAGCGGTCGTACGCGACGCGAGGCTCCCGTAACTAGGATGGCGGCGGGCCAACATAGGTATTTTCCGAGTCTACTCCGGGACGGCGATTGCGGATAACGTGAATCAAGATTACGCAGCCGACGCCGCGTCTCCGGAATTGCCGAATCCGTCAAGGGCGCCTGCCGTATGGATAAACCCATTCGCAAAGCCGTGTTCCCCGTGGCGGATGTCGGAACGCGCTTTCTGCCTGCTACCAAGACGATCCCGAAGGAAATGTTGACGGTCGTCGATCGACGGATCTTGCAGCGCGTGATTGATGAGGCGCGTGAGGCGGGAGTGGAGCAATTCATCTTCGTCGCAGGGCACAACAAGAGCGTGATCGAAGATTATTTCGACACGTCCTACGAACTCCAAGACATCTTGCGGCGGCGCGGCAAAACCAAGGAACTCGAAGCGCCGATCGCAGACCTCCCCAAAGCCGGCTGCGCTTCCTTCACGCGCCAGCAAGCCCCTCTCGGCCTCGGGCACGCGGTGTGGTGCGCGCGCGAACTCATCGGCAACGAGCCCTTCGCAGCCCTATTATCTCGACGTGACGCACCCGCAAGCCAACAGGGCAACAGTCGACGCGACCCTCGCCAGGCTCCTGAACATCCCGCCCGCGCAGATCGCGACCATGGGGGACATGCCGAACGACGTCCTAATGTTCCGCAGGAGCGGCTTTTCCATCGCCATGGGCAACTCCAGCGACGAGGCGAAGGCGCAGGCGAGCGCGGTGACCGACAGCAACGAGAACGAGGGCTTCGCCAACGCGCTGCGGAATATTGTTCTACGGTCGGTCCCAACATGATCCGCGCGGCGGGAATGTGACCGTATTTCGGCCCGGGCCGACATCGGCGCGTGGTCAGGGAGGAACAGATGACGGGAAGTGATCGGAGCACTCGGTATGTGTGGTCCGCAGCCCTCGCACACACCGTCACCAAGCCGGTGATCGCCGTTGTCATGGGGGTCTCCGGATCGGGCAAGACCACAGTCTCGGCCCTGCTCGCCGCCGCGCTCGGCTGTCAGTTCCAGGAGGGCGATGAACTCCATCCGTCCGAGAACGTAGAGAAGATGCGAAGCGGTACGCCCCTGACGGACGCGGACCGGTTGCCCTGGCTGCGAAAGATCGGCGAAGAAATCGATAGCTGGCGCGCGCGGGGCGAAAGCGGGGTGCTCACCTGCTCGGCGCTGAAGCGTCCGTACCGGGACATCATCATCGGCAATCGCCTGGACGTGACGCTGGTCTACCTCAAAGGACCGTACGACCTCATCCGCCGACGCATGGCCGCCAGGCACGAGCACTTCATGCCGGCGGCCCTGCTCGACAGCCAGTTTGCGACCCTGCAGGAACCCACGCCGGACGAGCATCCGATCACGGTCAATGTCGGCGGCCGTCCGGCCGACATTGCGATTGAGATCGTGCGTCAACTGGAGGAGCGGCAAGGCGGCAGCCGACGCAATGAACGCATATCGCGAGGACAGGCGCCATGACATCAATCGATCCAAATCAATTGCCGATATCCGCTCACGCCGAAGAGCACGGATCGACGCTCACTGCCCACGCCAAACACATTCCCAGTCTGCGCTGGGGCATCGGCGTGTTGCTGGGTGTCGGCGTGCTGATCAACTATTTTGACCGGATCAACCTTTCGGTGGCCGCACCACAGCTACAGCACGAATTCGGTTTGACCGACGGTCAGCTTGGCTGGCTCTTCAGCGGCTTCTTCTGGTCCTACGCGCTGCTGCAGATCCCAACCGGTATGATCCTTGACCGCTTCGGTGTCACATCGGTCAATCGCATCAGCACTTTTTTCTGGTCCGCCATGTCTGCCGTTACTGCATTCGCCAGCGGGTTCGGCAGCATCCTCGGCGCGCGCATCCTGCTGGGCGTCGCGGAAGCGCCGGGCTTCCCCGCAAGCTCGAAGGCTACCGGGTACTGGTTTCCTCGTCAGGAAAGGGCGCTGGCGACATCTATCTTCGATGCCGCAGCAAAATTCTCTAACGTGATCGGTGTGCCGCTGGTGGCGCTGGCTGTAGTGCATTTCGGCTGGCGCTGGGGGTTCGGCATCACCGGCCTGCTGAGCTTCGTCTATTTCCTCGCGTTTGTGATCGTCTACCGCGATCCCAGCAAACATCCGCGGCTGAGCGCGGAGGAGCATGAATACATTCGCAAGGGCGGAGCCACGCCGGAAGGCCCGGCGCAGAGCGGCGAGGTCGCCATGCTCGGCTATCTCCTGCGTAACCGGAAGGTTTGGGGGCTGACCATCGGGTTTGCAGCCTATGGTTACTCATTCTACCTATTTCTGACCTGGCTGCCGAACTATCTCGTAGAGACGATGCATATGAGCATCCTGAAGTCTGCCGGATTCGCAGCAATCCCCTGGGGTTGCGCTACGGTTGCGGATCTCGTCGTGGGTGGTTGGCTGATCGATCACTTGATCGCACGGGGCTATGATGAAACACCCGTACGCAAGACCGTGCTCGTGCTGGGTATGCTCCTCGGCCTCGCCGTGTTTGGCGCCACCTTTACCACTAGTCCCGTCTGGGCGGTCGCCTGGATCTCCATCGCATTGAGCGGATTGGCCGCGGCCGCACCGGTGGGCTGGTCGATCCCGTCGCTGATCGCGCCGCGCGGCGGGACCGGCACCATCGGCGGCATTATGAATTTTTTCAACAATCTGATGGGCGTCGTAGCACCGGTGACGACGGGCTATATCGTTGGGGCTACGCACTCGTTTACCGGCGCATTCTTGATCGCCGGCGTCGTGCTCGTCGTCGGCATCATTGCCTACGTCATCCTCCTGGGCCGGCTGGCGCCGATCGCGGATCCGCCAGCCATAGGAGTGGTTGCCTCTGCGCGGGGTCGCGGTCGATGACCGACGATCGCAAGGGCGCATTGTCTCCTTTCTCTACGCGGATTAGCACAGCGACTTTGCGCGATCATGAGGAAACACTTGCCAGCCATGAAGGTCGACATGGTGGAGCCGAGGACGCATCCGGGGATTTGGAGTATTGACAGGAGAGCGACAATGACGCCGCGCGTAAAAGAGATTTTAAGCGGGTATGGGGCGGACAATGTCGGGACGCTGACCAACTTGGCGCGCCTATTGAACCACGGACGACTGGCGGGCACCGGGAAGCTGGTCATATTGCCGGTCGATCAGGGCTTCGAACATGGGCCGGCGCGCTCCTTCGCCCCAAATCCCCCAGCTTACAATCCCCTCTATCACTTTGAGCTCGCGATCGAAGCGGGCTGCAATGCATACGCTGCTCCACTGGGTTTCTTGGAAGCGGGCGCCCGCGATTTCGCGGGGGAAATTCCACTCATCCTAAAAGCCAACGACAATGATGTGCTGCTGGAAGAGAAAGATCCGAACCAGGCATTGACCGCCAGCGTGCAGGACGCGCTTCTTCTGGGCTGCTGCGCGATCGGCTTCACGATCTACCCGGGATCGGCGCACCAGCTCAAGATGTATGGACAGCTCCGCGCTTATGCCGAAGAGGCAAAACGCAACGGGCTCGCGGTCGTCATTTGGTCCTTTCCACGGGGGTCGGGTCTGAGCAAAGATGGCGAATCAGCGATCGACGTCGTCGGTTACGCCGTCCAGATCGCGGCTCAGCGCGGAGCGCACGTCATCAAGGTAAAGCTGCCGACCGCGCATATCGAGCAGGATGCAGCCCGCAAAGTATACGAAGAGCGGCGCATTCCCATTGCGACCCTTGCTGAGCGTGTCCGTCTCGTCGTTGACTGCGCTTTCGCCGGCCGCCGCATCGTCATCTTCTCCGACGGCGCCACGGTCTTCGATGACGACAACCCGCTCGATGAGATCCGTTCGATCCATTCGGGCGGGGGGTTCGGGTCGATCATTGGTCGCAACTCATTCCAGCGTCGGAAAGGCGATGCGATCGAGATGCTGGGCGCCGTAATGGACATTTACGCATCGCCGACAGCTTCGGCCAGAACACAGTGAGCGCAAGGAGAGCCATGGTCAATGCGGCGGCGCAAAGGTCCATAATCGTAGCAACGTCAATCTTGTCCGCGGATTTTCGACGGCTCGGCGAAGAAATTCGTGCCGTCGATGAGGCAGGCGCCGACTGGATCCATGTCGACGTAATGGACGGGCGCTTCGTGCCGAATATCACGGTCGGTCCGGTGATTGTCGAAGCGGCGCGACGCTCTACGCAAAAGCCGCTCAATGTGCACCTGATGATAGTCGAGCCGGAGCGCTATCTCGCCGACTTCGCCAAGGCCGGCGCCGATCACCTCCTCGTCCCGGCCGAGCCGTCGGCCACGATCCATCTCCATCGTGTCCTCTCGGAGATCCACGACCTCGGCAAGAAGGCGGGCGTGGTGCTCGATCCGGCGAGCCCGATCGAGCTGATCGAATACGTCCTCCACCTCTGCGACGTTATCCTGGTCATGACCGTTAATCCCGGCTTCGGCGGCCAGAAATTCCTTCCCGAAATGCTGCCCAAGATCCGCCTACTGCGACAGCTTTGCGACGCGCGCGGTTTCAGTCCCGTCATTGAGGTCGACGGCGGACAGAACTGCGAAAGCGCCGGGCGAGCGATCGAAGCGGGTGCAAACGCCATCGTTGCCGGGTCTGCGATCTTCGGATCGCCTGATTACGCGGCGGCGATCGCCGCTATCCGCGAGGCCCACCGACCGCCGAACAGAAAGGTGCGCTCATGACCAGCTCTTGCAAAGCCAAATTGGAAATCCTCGCCAATCCCGAGGCCTTGGCGCACCAGGTGGCGGATTGGCTGCTCGCGGCCGCGACGGCGAAGGACGGCGTCTTTGCCCTCGCCCTCTCCGGCGGCTAGACGCCGCGACGGCTCTATGAACATCTGGCAAGGCCGCCTTATCGCGACAGGTTCCCATGGTCGCGCACGCATTGATTCTGGGGCGATGAGCGCTTCATTGCTCACGATGTCATTAGGCTGCGCGGGGGTCTGTGCGTATTGATCGGGATAGGGGGACGCCTCGCGACGCCACCCCTCCCACACCACCTGGCATACGGGTCCTTACCGCGGCGGTTCGACCGAGTTAGGCTTCTGCGGACGACACATAGAGTCGGGGGAGACCGAGCGAGTCGAAATAACCGTTGCGCAGCGCCTGTTGGACCGACGGGTGGCCTGACATGCGCCAGAAGCCCGTCGGCGAGCCGGCTGCCACCGCTGCATTGAACTTCGGCACGCCACGATGGCGTAGTTCTTTGAAGCGGTTTTGCCCGGTTCGCCACTGCCGCCAAAGATACAAACGTAATCTTCGGCGAATCCACGCTTTGAGGTCCGTGAGCACCCGTGGAGTCTGGCAGAAGCCGAAGTAGCCGCGCCATCCCACGATGTATGGCGTCAGCTCTTTGATCAACTGTTGCAGACTGAACCCCCGTGTCCGGCGTGTCATGTCCCGGATCTGCGCCTTGAATTTGTCGAGGGCCTTCGGCGCGATGCGCCGCTGGCTCCCGTTATTCGAGATGCTGAACCCCAGGAACTTACGCTCCTCCGGCCGCGCCACCGCGCTCTTCGCCTCGTTGACCTTCAGCCGCAGCTTGTTGGTCAGGAACCGGCTCACGGAGGCCATGACCCGTTCGCCGGCGCGACGGCTGCGAACATAGATGTTGCAGTCGTCGGCGTATCGGCAAAAGCGGTGACCGCGTCGGGCCAGTTCCTTGTCGAGGTCGTCAAGCACGAGATTGCTTAGGATGGGCGAAAGCGGGCCGCCCTGCGGCGTGCCCTCATCCACCGGACGGACCAAACCGTCTTCCATCACCCCGGCATTGAGAAACGCCCGGATGAGTTTGAGCACGCGCTTGTCGGACACTCGTGCGGCGACGCGCGCCATCAGGCTGTCGTGATTGACTCGGTCGAAGAACTTTTCGAGATCGAGATCGACCACGACGTTGTAGCCCTCAGCGACATAAAGTTGCGCCTGGGCGACGGCCTGATGGGCGGAGCGCCCCGGACGAAAGCCGTAACTGTGCTCGGAGAACGTTGGGTCCCACCGCTCTTGGAGAACTTGCAGCATGGCCTGCTGAATCAGTCTGTCGACGACGCAAGGCACGCCGAGCTTTCTGATCCCGCCGTCCGGCTTCGGGATTTCGACCCGTTTGACCGGCTGCGGCCGATAGGTTCCCTCAAGCAATTGAGCCCGAATGTTTGGCCAGTGCTCACGCAGGTAGCCCTTGGCGGCGTCGATGGTCATCCCATCTACGCCAGGACCGCCCTTGTTGCTTCGAACGCGCTTCCACGCTCTTTCGAGATTCTCTCGATCGCACACCTCCTCCATTAATTGTTCCGCCAAGGCCGGGCTTTCGGGTGCTGGCTTCGCCATCAATGGTTCGGCTTCCTTGGACTCGGCGTCCAGGGCTTCACCCCGACCTTCCGCCACCAAGGTCTGAGACAATGGCTCGCCCAAACTTTCCTGCCGCGTTCCATTCATGAGTCGCCAGTCCTACTCGTCACTCTCAATCGTTTGGGCCTTCGGCCCTCGTTCCCGGCTCGGCCTATCTGTTTCTCCGCCTTTCGGCTTTGGAGTGCCTCATTAGCCTTGCCGACTGCTTGGCCTAATACGCCCTCTGCTGACTTCTGCGTCCGCGGTCAGGGCGCCTTGCGACGCCCTCAGTTCCAAATTGGAACGCGGAGCAGACCTCCCGGGGTAAGTTCAGTCGCCTTCCGTGCGCAGTTGCCGAATCTACGCTTCGCGTCCTTGATGAATATGGACTTCGCGACTCGTTGCCCGCTCGTCCGACGCTCACGCCTCATATTCGGTTCTTGTCCATCAACTCGCACATTTGCTCCGCGCTTCCTTCAGACCCCGCCTCGCGGCGATAGCCCTTGCGCATTGCTAACCCTTCACCTCCATCAGGTTGGGTAGAGGACTTTCACCTCCAAGCTGCCGAACATGCCCGGCACACAACGAACCTGCTCCTTCGGCGCAGGAGGAAAGGGGCTGAGGTGAAGCCTCCCGTCTGAGAGGATGTGATCGTCACATCCACCCCCTCTCACGACAGGAGGCCCCCGATGGCTACGACGAACCCTCTTCGCCAGCGCATGATCGAAGACATGACGATCCGCAACCTCTCGCAGGCGACCCAACAATCCTATATCTACGCGGTCAGAAAGTTCAGCCGGCATTTTGGGGCGTCGCCGGATCGGCTCAGCATTGAGGACGTCCGAGCCTATCAGCTTCATCTCATCGCCAAGAAGCGATCCTGGTCCCACATCAATCAGGCGGCTTGCGCGCTGCGGTTCTTCTATGGCGTCACGATGGGCCGGCAGGATGCGTTCGAGCGGATCGTCAATGGGAGAGAGCCGGAAAAACTGCCGCCCGTTCTGGTGCCCGACGAGATCGCCCGCTTCCTGGAGGCCGTCGCAGGATTGCGCAATCGAGTTGCGCTGACGACGGCCTACGCGGCCGGCCTCCGCATCGGCGATGGCGCGCAAGCTTCATTCTCCAGTGTCGTAACAGATCGAGTCTGAACTATGGTCTCGCCGGCAACTTCCTTTTCGGTCAGCCCCTCCGGGAGTTTCAGATCGACCCGTATCATTTTGCTCTTTGATTGCCATAGAGGCGGGTGGCGGATGAGTTCCCCGCGACGGCTGAAGCGCCGCTGCGGGGGTCTTAGTTTGATCGCCGCAGAGCATCGCTTAGTAGAGCGGCTGCTCAGGCTCGCTCAGAAACGCTGCCAGGAACCGCCCCTCCAATATCCCCCACGATTTCCTCGTTCGAGCGGCGTGCGTCATGCGCCTTGTGGTGACAAGGCTAGGCGACGCCACCATTGGCCAAGCGAGCGCCGCCGGGCTTCATGGCTGATGATTGTTCGGAAGTCAGTTCGGCGGGCTGGAAGTCTCTCCAGCCCGCCGCCCTCCTCGGCGCCACGCGCAGGGCGCTGTTCGCGCATCTGGCTTGCGTCGCATCGCTCGCGTGTCAGGCTTTCGGGAGTTCGAACGCCACGAAGCGCGAGCCGTCCGCGGTCTTGATCTTCATCAGCACCGCCTTCCTGCCGTCATGCTTGGCGGCTGCGATATCGGCCTTCACCTCGTCAGGTTGGGACACCGTCTTGCCGGAGACCTCAAGAATGACGTCGCCATCCGAGAGACCCTTGCTCGCCGCCAGTCCGTTGGGATTGACATTGACGATGACCACCCCCTGATCACCGGCGCCCGCTACCTGCTTGGCCGGGGCCAATTGGACGCCGAGCAAGGGCGCGCCGTCGTTCTGCGCGTTGTCCGCCTTTGCTGTTTGCTCGTTCTTCTGCGAGCCGAGAGTCAAACTGACGGTCTTCTCCGCGCCGTCGCGAAGAAACGAGAGTTCCACCTTATCGCCCGGCTTCAGCGACGCAACGCGGCGAGTGAGGTCCGCAGCGTCCTTTATCGGCTCGCCGTTCAGTTTGGTGATGACGTCGCCAGACTTCAGACCAGCCGCAGCGGCAGGCGTTCCGGACTCCGCCTGGTCGACCAAGGCGCCGCCGGCGCCCTTGAGTCCAAGTCCGTCGGCGATATCTTGGTTGACCGGCTGAATCATGACGCCGAGGTATCCGCGCGTGACGACGCCGCCGTGTTCGAGAGAGTCGACCACGCTATCGACGGTGCTTGCCGGTATCGCGAAGCCGACTCCGACGCTGCCGCCCGAGGGCGAGTAGATCGCAGTGTTCACGCCGACCACTTCGCCCTTCAAATTGAAAGTCGGTCCGCCCGAATTGCCCTTGTTGATCGGGGCGTCGATCTGCAGGAAGCTGTCATAAGGACCGTTCCCAATATCGCGGCCTTCGGCCGAGATGATGCCGGCGGTGACGGTGCCGCCGAGGCCGAAGGGGTTGCCGATGGCGACCACCCAATCGCCGACCCGCGGTGCCTCCTTGGCGAAGGAGACATAGGGGTAATCGCCGTTTTCAGTGACCTTCAGCAGCGCCAGATCGGTCTTCGTATCCGTGCCGATCACCTTGGCGTCTAGGGTCTTGCCGTCGTTCGTCGTCACGGTGACGGTCTTCGCGTGGTCGACGACGTGGTTGTTGGTGACGACGTAGCCGTCGGCGGAGATGAAGAACCCGGAGCCGAGGGCGACGCTTTGCTGAGGCTCCATTTGACGGGGCGCCATGCCATTCTGATCGCCGAATCGCTTGAGGAACTGCTGTATCTGCGGCGGTAGATTGTCCATCTGGCCGGACAGATCGTCGGAACGAGCCGCAGCGTCCTCGATTTTCACTTTGACGGACACCACCGCTGGCTTCACGCGCTCGACGACCGCGGCGAAAGACGGCACCGACTGCGATTGCAGATCGGAAGTCACGACGGCGGCGGCGCTCGCCGGCGCCGACGCGGACATGACCATGCCGCCGATGGCGCCGGATGCGATCAGCGCCACGACCGCGGCGGAGGCGAGCATGCGATGGCGATGAAGATTGCGGTTGTTCAAATCGAATAAAGACATGATGTTTCTCCATGGCGGGAAAGGGAGTTCTCCGCGCTCCATGGCGACACCATGCGCTTCGGCGCCCGCCTAGAAGGTGGCCGGGGCGTTAAGCTTTCTTCATCGCGCTGAGAAAGAACTCGTTTCGAGCGGACACGGCTCGCCGAGCAGCTTCAGAGTTCATTGCAAAGCGCAATCGACCTGTGACGCGCAGCGTTAGACGCGGCCTCAAGAGTCAGGTCTTTTTGGCCGGGGCCGGCTTCTTCTGAATCTCCGCCAAGATGATGCTCGCGCGCGCCGCGCCTTTATCTCGGTCGCTCGGCGACATCGATGCGAAGGCGGCCTCGCGCTCGACCTTTGCGAAGCCAAGCCCTTCGATGACCGCCACTTCCGACCAAGCGTAACTCTCGATTGGATCGGCCGCTATTCCCAGCCCGAAACGGTACATCTGACCAAGCAGCATCGCGGCGCGCGGATTGCCTTGTCGCGCAGCCTTGCCCAGGAGATCGAAAGCTTTCGCATAGTCGGGCGGCGTGAGGTCGCCGTTCAGATAGATTTCTCCGAGCCTCGCTTGCGCGGGAATTGCGTTCTGGGTCGCCGCTTTCTCGTAAAGCGAGATCGCCTTGGGAACGTCCTTTGGCGCGCCCACGCCCAGTTCCGACATGTGCGCGAGCCAATATTGAGCCGTCGCGTTGTTTTCGGCGGCGAGATGCTCAAACAAATTCAGCGCGACCGCGTCATTCCCGTTGGCGAAAGCAAGCTTGCCCAATTTGAGCTGTTGCGCGCTCGACTCAATCGGGGACGGGACGATGCCGGAAAAGCCGCCGCGCCACCGCACCTCCTGCAATAGCCCGCCGATCGCCAAGGCGACGACAATCGCGCCAACCATGGACAGTGAGAGTTTCGGCCCGGCAGGCGGCTGCCGGCGTGGATCGGCTACAGTCATGTCATCCTCAGCTGGAAAGCCACCTCGGCGGCGAATTGATTGGCAACGGAATGTCCGCGCTCTTAAAGTTCAACGATACGTCGCAACTTCGCCGATCATGTCACTCGTCATCTTGCGGGGGCTCGGACGTCGGCGATGACCAATCCATGGCCCCCCATTTCGAATTTCGCGCACGCCAGAGGACCCACCCCTGTTGCTGGTTGGCGCTCAATTGTGGGAGTACGCCGAGACGATCTCATTGACGAGTTTCGCTGCAGCCTCGGCGCCGTGATCTCGCGCGTCCTAATTGTTTCAGAGCGGGCCTGACCGCGCCATTCAGCGACCTGCGCGGATGAGAGCCTACGCCGCTTTTGCGCCAGCGTAGACATCAAGGCGCGAGGGGTTGACCGCGCCAAGCATCGCCTTAGCGCGAGCCACTTCCTCCGCCGACCCGCGCGCCATCACCAGAAAGCTATCTTCCTTTACGGCCGTTTCGTATTTGATCACGCTGTCCTTCGGTATCCCGGCGCTATAGAGCGCGGCGCCGAGGGCGCCCAGCCCGCCCACCACCACGGCATTCTCAATACCGGAGATGAGCACGGTTGCCAGATACCCAAGCACGACGACGTGCCCGACAAAGGGGATAGTCATGAATATAGCGCCAAAGAACAGGCCCCAGAAGCCGCCCCAGAAGGCGCCGCGAGAGCCCCAAAACTTGACCCTGTCGCCGGCGGTGTAGAAGCCGACGACCTTCTCGTCGGTGTGGTATCCCCTGCCGACAAGGCTGAGATTCTTCATATCAAAACCCGACGCTGCCAGCTTTTTCACGGCAGCCTCCGCGGCATTGTGGTCCGCGAAGACGGCAACGACCGAATCAACTATTTCCATTTGATCCTCCTTCAAGATCGGGCGGCGCCAGGCACTGGAACCTCCCTGTCGCGGGCTTCGGGTCGTAAGCAAGCCACGGAACATTCGCGACGATCGGCTCTCCACGTCCGTCGCCTAGCCGATGGAAAGATATTTCGCGGCGACCGCGCGCAGATAGACTCGGAAACTACTCACCGCCGTGTCGAGCCACCGCGCAAATTTTGCTGTGATGGGGCAATTGGCCGCTCGCGCGGCGGACGCACAACGAAAATACACGCGCTGACTTACGCCCAGTGCCGTCCGCTCGCCTTCATGCTCACCGGCGGCCAATTCGCCGACTGCACAGCCGACGCCCCAGCGCTCGAACAGCTTCCCGATTGCGAAATCATGCACGCTGACACGGGCTACGAAGCCAATGCCATCCGCCGCCAAGTCGAGGAGCGCGGCGCGATGCCGAACATCCCGCCCAAAGCCAATCGCAAATGGAAAACTACTTCTCGCCGTTCCTCTAACGCAACCGAAATGCCATTGAGCGCATGTTTTGTTGCCTCAAGGATATTCGGCGCTTGGCGACACGATACGATCGCAACGCGGTCAACTTCCTCGCCGCCGTCTGCATCATCGCCGCTACCATCAGCCGCAGGTTATGAGTCCGGAACCTTAGTGCTGATACCCGGCCCTGAGTAGATTCCGAATCTTGCGCGGTTGCGCGGCCGAAAGCTAAACGCGAAGAACGTACGCATCGTCGCATTACGCATCGTCGCATAATGGCCCGGAAGCCGTATATCGCAGGGGTGGGAGGGCAAGAAAGCGTCGTGGCCGAGGCGAACCGTACGTCGTCCGACGCTTCCGAGGCGGTGCCCCCGGTCCTCGAATTGCGCGGCGTCGGCAAGACCTTCAGCGGCGTGCATGTGTTGGCCGGCGTCGATTTTTCCGTGCGGTCCGGCGAGGTGATGGGGCTTGTCGGCGAAAATGGCGCGGGCAAGTCCACGCTAATGCGAATCGTTACCAGCATCTACGATGCCGATCCCGGCGGAACCATCCGGTTCGATGGAGACGAAATTCATTTCACCAACACAAGGCTAGGCGAAGCGACCTATACTCGCCAATCTCAAGATCGCGTGGCGTCGTCCCATTCTCGCCAGCGATTGAATGGACATCCAAATTGAGACCCACCAAAAGATGCTTAGGCGCCTGAGGCGGTCCACGACTCCGTCATCCCGATCGGCTCGAGCCGCATACCTACAACTTGCTGGCGATCCAGTTGCGGGCGTCGGAAGCTTGGGCGGTCCCAAATACGCGTGTGTCGCAGGGGATCAGGAATCGGAACGCCATTATTGCGATACGGATCCATTCGACGTCGGTCACCACCGCCACCCGTTCCCAACGGGTGAGATGCTCCATTCCAACCTTGAAATCCTCCCACACGGCTCCCGGGTCGATTCCAGCGAAATCTGTCGCGGTCTCGTAGTAGAGCCGGACCTTCCGATTTCGCTCCAGCGCCCTGGTGACTGCGGGTACAAGGACCGATTCGTAGTCGGCTTTCGTCACTCGGCCTTTGCATACAAAGGCGAGAACGTGTTCCGGAAAGTTTGGCAAACTCTCGATCATCGACTTTCTCCTGTATGTGCCTCGGAGTCTCCGGTTCGAAGTGTTTTCGGCGGGAATTTGAATGTGGCCGCGGGGGGCGCGATGGCTCTTGGCGCATCTCGGCATGGGTACGGCGTCCCGCTAACCGGTGAAGCGCCTTCAGCGTTCCGACTGGTTTTCGCGAGATTGAAAGCGCAGGGCGCCAAAAGAAGAACTGGTTTGGTCGTCATTTTACCTCCGCTTCTTGGTCAGCGGGATCGCTGGCCAACTTGGGCTCGTTGCCGTGCGCCGCGTGATGGCATCGATGCTGGAGGCCGGTCCGTGGCGTATAGCATCAATCGCGGAGTCGATTCGGTGCGTCGGCATGTTGCGCTCGCCCGATTTGTCTCAGCCGCTTGAGCGACTCGGCGAGCAACGGCTCCTGCTTCAGCAATTCCTTGACGTGCTGCGAGGCCAGACGCTCCAGCAACGCCGCCCCCTTCACCGTGAGGGAGACGAGCACGCTGCGACCGTCCGTCGGCGAATGGCTTCGTTGGACAAGGCCGCCGGCGACGAGGCGGTCGATCATCTGCACCGCCCCATGATGCTGGAGCAGCATCTGATCGGCAAATTCGCGGATCATGAGCGCGCCGGCCGGATGCGTCTTGACGACCAGCAAGGCTTGATACTGTTGCGTCGTCACGCCCGCGGCGCCGGTCGCCGCCTCGCTGAACGCCAGGAAACGCCGCAGCGCCAGGCGGAATGCCGCAAGGCCTTCGTAAACGCTCGGATCGATCGGCGTCGTTTCGCTCATGTCCACGTTGTATCGCGGTTCGGGCATGCACTCACGCGCCGCGCCGCAGCCCTCTCTGCACGTCCCTCGACCGTTGGAGAGGCACCACGGCCGAAAGCCGAGGGCAAGAAGCGCATCGAACCGTCCTTTTCAAGGTCTTCAAATTATGTCATGATATGAGATATTCTGCCAGTCCTTTGAACCGGTGGGTCACGCATCGCGCGGGACCGATCGGCCGAAGTTCGGGCCAAGCCGACGACGGCGCGCAAACCAGTCGGAAGCGATCGAACCGAAAGCCGCCATGAAGCCCAGTTCCGCCGATGTCCGCGACACTTCTTCCGCCTCCAGCGCGATCGTAGAAGACGAAACCCGAACGCTCAGCCTGCTCCGGCTGACCCTGCTGGGGCTCTCGTTGGGGATCGTGACGGGAATCGGTGCGGTCCTGTTTCGCGAACTGATCGGCTTGCTCCACAATCTCTTTTTCGCCGGCCGCTTCGTCTTCGCCTATGACGCCAACGAATTCACGGCGCCGAGCCGATGGGGCCCATTCGTCATCCTGGCGCCCGTCGTCGGCGGCGTCATCGTCACGTTCCTGGTCAGCAACTTCGCCCCCGAAGCCAAGGGCCACGGCGTTCCGGAAGTGATGGACGCCATCTACTACAAAGAGGGCATGATCCGCCCGATCGTCGCCTTGGTGAAATCCCTCGCCTCCGCTTTTGCGATCGGCAGCGGATCGTCGGTGGGACGCGAGGGCCCGATCATCCAGATCGGCTCGGCCATCGGCTCGACGCTCGGCCAGATCGTCGCCATGCCCACGGGCCAGCGCATCACCCTGGTCGCCGCGGGCGCGGGCGCGGGCATCGCCGCGACCTTCAACACGCCCATCGGCGGCGTCATGTTCGCCATCGAACTGATGTTGCCGGAGGTCAGCGTCGACACCTTCCTGCCCGTGGCGATCGCGACCGGCGCGGCCACGTTCGTCGGTCGCTGGTTCTTCGGCGATCAGCCCGCCTTCCAGGTGCCGCCGATCGTCGCGATGACGCCGCACGCCAACACCGTGTCGTTGCTTATCTTGTACACATTGCTCGGGGCGCTGGTCGGCGTCGCCGCTGCCGGGTTCGTCCGCGGCATCCATATCGTCGAGGACGCTTTCGACCGCATCCCCTGGCGATATGTGCGCCACATGCTGGGCATGCTGCTGGTGGGCGTGCTGATGTACGCGTTGTTCCGAGCTTTCGGCCAATATTATGTCGACGGCGTCGGCTACAGCACGATCGAAAGCATTCTCGTCGGCAACACGTCGGCGGCGTGGCTGCTCGGCCTGCTGTTCGTCTGCAAGATGCTGGCGACGTCGACCAGCCTGGGCTCCGGCTCGTCGGGCGGAATTTTCTCGCCCTCGCTGTTCATGGGCGCTACGCTGGGCGGCGGCTTCGGCTCGCTTCTTGCGACCGCAGGGCTGCACATGCCTCTGAACATCCCCGCCTTCGCCATGGTCGGCATGGGCGCGATGGTCGGCGGCGGCACCGGCGCCGTCATGACCGCGGTCACCATGATTTTCGAGATGACGCGCGACTATGACATCGTCATGCCGCTGATCCTGGCGGTCGCCGCCAGCGTCGGCGTGCGCCGGCTGCTGTCGCAAGAGAGCATCTACACGCTCAAGCTGGTTCGACGCGGGCGCTCGTTGCCCAAGGCGCTGCACGCCAACATGTTCCTAGTGCGCAACGCGCACGAGGTCATGGACCCCAACGTGCTCGTCCTGCCAGCCAACGTGAGCTTCGATGCGCTCCTTCGCGAGCACGAGACGCAAGGCCGCTTTCAGCATGTCGTCGTGACCCGGCAGGGCCGCCTCACCGGCGTCATCCGCGTCAACACCGGCCTATGGCGCGGCCTCGAAGGCGCGCACACGCCGGTGACCTTGGGAGACGTGGCCAGCCGCGACTACACCGTCGTTCGCGACGACGCGATCGCCTTCGACGTCATCGAGCGGATGTGGCGCAAACGAGCTTTCATGGCGATCGTCGTCAAGGGCCGCGGAATTCCGCACGGTGACGACGTCGTGGGGGTCATCACCAAGGAGCACGTCGCCGACTCGGTGGCGCGCGGCATGAAGATTTATCCGAATTGACGACGAGGAATGGCGAACTCGTGAACGGCGTCGGCGCGAGCCACCGCGTCGAAAGCGGGTCTGAAATCGGGAATGCGTCGTGATGTGTTTATCAATGGAGGCCGACTTCTTAGCTCGTTACGGCGGCGATCCGCCGGGACAAAACGTAATGCCGGAAGGGCGGCGCTTTGCTCGGGCTTCGGTTCGTCCGAGCGCGGCGCCCTGTCCGGGGCGCCGCGCCCGTCGGGCGCTTTCCTATCCGCGATTCCCTTCATCGGCGTCGCGTTTGCGGTTGCGACCGGCGGACCCGCTCTCCGTCCAGGTACTCGCATCGAAGAGGAGCCGTCGACAATGGCAGCCTATATCATCCCGATTTTCGCGTTCGCGGTGATCTTGATGATGATTCTTCGCGACGCGGAGAACTACAAGAGATCGCACCCGCCGAGAAAGCCACCGCCGTCGCGGGCCGGAGACTCGCACTGAGTTAAGGCCGGCAGGCGGGCGGCCGAGGATGCCCTCGCGGGCCCTACGGCGCGCAAGGCCATCGACGCGCGAACAGGAGAAATCGACCAAGATGACGACGTCCCAGGGGCTCGCGGGAACGCATCTATCGACACGGCAATCGTCGCCCGCAGTTCTTCCGAACAGCATGAAGTCGCTCGCCGATGGACGCGCGAAGGAGCCGACTCTCCCGCAAATCGGCAGCCGCTGGCGCAAGTTGCTCGTCGCTCTGGCCGTGCTCGTCGCCGGCGCGGTTCTGGTCGTTCCCTTCGGGGATGTCGTCGCCAACCTCGATTATCATGCGATGATCGGAGCCTTGCGGCGAATGTCGGCGGCCTCGATAGCCTTGTCGATCGGCGCGACGGCGCTGAGTTTCGCGGCTCTCGTCGGGCGAGACGCGAGCGCCTTGCGCTACGTTGGCGCGAGGATCTCCTTTTCCGCTCTCGTACTCGCGGGGTTTTGCGGGTCCGCGCTGGGCAACGCGGCCGGATTCGGCGCTTTCACGGCAGCGGCGGTCCGTTACCGGGTCTATGGCGCCGTCGGCGTCAAGTCGGAAGACATCGCGCGCCTTTTGCTGTTCGTCCTCGGAGGGTTCGCGCTCGGTCTGGCGAGCGTCGGCGGAGTGGCGACGCTGCTGGAAGCCGATCCGGTCGCCGTTTTGCTGGGCTGGTCTGCGACGCCGCTACGGATCTTGGCGTCGGCTGCGCTCGCATCGGTCGCGAGCTTTTTTATTTTCGCGCTGCGAGGCGAGGCGAGGATCGGCGGAGTCCTGATCGCCGCGCCGACCACGACGGTCGCTGCGACACAGCTTGCCCTCACCTCCATCCGGCTTTTTGGCGCGGCTTTGGCACTGTGGGCTTTGCTGCCAACAACGCAGGTCAGCTTTCCCGAGTTCGCGGCGATCTTTTCCGCTGCTACGGCCCTCGGCGCAATCAGCCACATTCCGGGTGGCGTCGGCGTGTTTGAGCTGGTGGTGTTATGGGCCTTTCGCGGCCAGGCCTCTTCTGATGCTGTCGCGGCGGCGCTCCTCGCCTACCGAGGCGTCTACTACGTGCTCCCTCTCATTCTCTCGTCAGCCCTTTTCGCAGTTTTCGAGGTGCGTTCAGCGGTGCGGGGACGATTGGCGAGCGACGATGATCGCCTCGCACGCGCGGCGACCCGCCTCTCGCCGACATTTATCGGCGTACTGACATTTGCCGCCGGCGTGATGCTGCTGGTGTCTGGGGCGACGCCGACGTTCGGCGGGCGTCTGACGGCGCTGTCGCTCCATGTTCCGCTATGGGCGGTGGAGACGTCGCACTTTCTCGGCAGCTTGATCGGCGTCATATTCCTTTTCGTCGCCCGCGGCCTTGTCGATCGGCGCGACGGCGCCTGGCGCATCGCTTTCTGGCTGACCCTCGCGAGCTTGGGCTTTTCGCTGATGAAGGGGCTCGCTTTCGCCGAAGCCGGGTTTCTGACGGTTCTAGCGATGCTGCTTCTCGCGACCAGGCCTCAATTTCACCGGCCGACGTCGATGCTCGATCAGCCCTTCACGATAGGATGGTTCGCCGCGGTCGGGGTGATCATCGCGGCTGCCTTCGGCATCCTCGTCTTGGCTTTCAACGGCGTCGATCTCAGGGCTCGCGATCTCTGGTGGCAATTCGCGTTCGATGCTCAGGCGCCGCGCGCCATGCGTGCGCTGGTTGGCGCTTCGGCGCTTGCCGTGTGTTTCGGCGTGGGCCAGTTGCTGCGCGCGCCAAAAGGTTTGGCGAAATTGCCGAGCGAAGCTGCGCTCGCCGCGGCGGCCCAGATCATTCGCCGACAGGGTCGAAGCGACGCCTTGCTGGCGCTGATGGGCGACAAGAGCCTCATCTTCTCCCAGTCAGGCGACAGCTTCCTTATGTACGGCAAACGCGGTCGCAGTTGGATCGCCCTCTTCGATCCTATCGGCCCCAAGACTGAATGGGCCGAATTGATCAAGCGGTTCGTCACGCTGGCGCACGCGCACGGCGGCCGAGCCGCGTTTTATCAAATCCCCCCGGAGAGCTTGCCCTTCTATTTAGACGCCGGGCTGACGGTCATGAAACTCGGCGAGGACGCGAGGGTGCGGCTGGCGTCGTTCCGCCTGGAAGGCGGCGCTGCCGCGCATTTGCGTTATGCGCTCAAGCGAGGCGCGCGCGATGGGCTGACCTTCGAACTCATCCGGCCAAAATGCTCCGGCGCCGCGATGGAGACGATCGCGGCGATATCCCACGAGTGGCTGGAGGCCAGAGCGGGAGACGAGAAGGCGTTCTCGGTCGCCGCCTTCGAGCCGCAGTTCATCGAACAGCAGTGGATAGCGATCGTTCGTCAACAGGGCGAGGCGATCGCTTTCGCGAGCGTGATGACGACAGATGCACGGAACGAGGCGTCGGTCGGTCTCATGCGGCATCGCGCCAAAGCCTCGCCCTACGCGATGGAATTCCTGTTTACCCAGCTTATTTTGGCATTGAAGAGCGAAGGCTTTGAGACCTTGAGCCTCGGGGTAGCGCCGCTCAGCGGCGTGCGACGCGAGCCGTTGTCTTCACGCTGGCATTGGGTCGGCGCTCAAATCTGGAAGCACGGCGACCGCTTTTACAACTTCCAAGGGTTGCGGATGTTCAAGGGAAAATTCAACCCGGCTTGGGAGCCGCGCTATCTGGCCGCGTCGGGGACCGTCGGTCCGTTTGTCGCGTTGGCGGACGCAGCGGCTTTGATCGCAAAATCAACCGCCACGAAAATCAGCGCATGAACAGGAATCTGCGCCTGCTATGCTGTGCGGCGGCGCTCGCGCTCTGGTCGCAAGGTTCGACATCGAGCGCGGAGACGATCGACGCCGCGAGTTTCGGGTCCGCGCGCATTGATGTGCCGTCGGGCGCGCCACTCAGCTTCGTCGCGCTGTTCTCGGACGAGACTGGATGGAATGCCGACGATGATCACGCGCTCGCTGAGATCGCTCGCAACGGCGCTCTCGCCATCGGCATAGACACGAAAGTCTATCTGCAAAATCTCCAGGCCAATCGGAAAGCCGTGCGCCAAGCCGATTGCGTCGATTTCTTTCAGGACATCGAGGACTTGAGCCGACAGGTTCAAGCCCGCCACCCCTCGCCGTTCTATAATCTGCCAATCGCCGCCGGCCTCGGCGAAGGCGGCGCTATCGCGTACGCGGCGCTCGCACAAGCGCCAATCGCGACGCTGTCTGCGGCAATTTCCGTCAATCCGACGCCGACGCTGGAAATCTCACGATCGCTGTGCCGCCTCGACTCCTTCGCACTGGATGCGAACGGCGCGCGCAAGCTGGGCTCGGTTACCGCGCTGCACGGCGCGTGGCAGGCGGCGTTTGACGGGGCCGCGCAGCCGATGGCGCGCGCGAGCGTCGAGGCGTTGGCGCGTGGCGGCGTCCCCGTTGAGATCACCCCAATGACGGGGACGGATTCGCGCGCCAATCTCGCCGCCCTCGTTGAACGCTACATGGGGGCCGCAGCCAAGCGAGGCGTCGACACGCTTCCTTTGGTCGAATTGCCTTCCGATCGACCTTCGCGCGTCATGGTCGTTTTCGTTTCCGGCGACGGAGGTTGGCGCGATCTCGACAAGACCATCGGCGAGAAACTCCAGGCGCTCGGCGTCCCCGTCGTCGGCTGGGACAGCTTGCGCTACTTTTGGAGCCGCAAGACGCCCGAACAAACCACCGCCGACTTGACGGCGATCTTGGCCGCCTATGGCGCCAAATGGCATGCGGACAAGGTCGCGTTGGTCGGCTACTCGTTCGGGGCCGACGTGTTGCCGGTTGTCTACAATATGCTGCCGGCGGCCTATCGCGAACGAGTCGCGATGATTTCGTTGCTCGGCCTGGAGCCCAAAGCCGACTGGGAAATTCATGTCGCGGGATGGTTCGGCGCGCCGCCCAGCGAAGCGGCGACGCCGCTGGCGCCGGAATTCGCCAGGATTCCGGCCGGACTTGTCCAATGCTACTACGGCGTTGAAGAGACAGACCCCGGCTGTCGCGACCTCGCGGACAAGGAGATGGAAGTGATCCAAACGCCGGGCGCCCATCACTTCGGGCAGGATTACGACGCGATCGTCAAAGACATTCTGGACGGCCTTCGCAGAAGGTCGGCATTCTAACGCTGAGCCGCTCCTGGGCGACGAACTTGGCGTACGTTTCGAGAGCTTCGCCGCATCTAGGATGACGAGACCCCTGCAAAGTGTCTGCTTGCGCTCCTTGCGCGAGCAAGCGACTTTCCAATCCCGCCATTCGTCGCTTCAGCCAGCGCGTTTCGAGCCCGCAACATCGAGCGCGCGCCAAGCGCGCGCCGAGCCCGACAGCGACGCCGACAAAGCCTCGCCGCCGCGTCGATGCCCATGCTGCGGCGGCCGAATGTTCGTCGTCGAGACGTTCGACGGCGCGCATCCCGCGCGCCCTCCGTCGCCGATCCGGATCAGGATCGACAGCTCATGAGCGCATTTCCCCCGTCCCTCGCTCCACAACGCCGATCGTCTTCGCCTCCGCCCGCGCGCCGACGCCGACAGACGTTGCGCGCCCGTAGTCCCCAGACCCTCTCCGACCGCGCCAGGCGCGCCGAGCCAAGCATGCCTCTTCCCGAGCAAGCTCGTCGCAGTCCTGCAAATCGACCAAAGCCACCGCTTCCGCTCGTTCCGCACCCGGCAGCCGCCGCACCGCGATCCTCAAATCCCCATAGATCGCTCCAGCGTAAGCAGCGCCCTTCCTGCCCGCGGTTTCCTCCTAGGGAGGCTTTCGAACGCCGGCCCCAGCTCCAACCCCGCCGTCACAAAGGGGCCGGAGTCCGAAACCCTCGTATGAGGGTCGGAAAGTCAACCATCTTTTTCGTCTTGGTGAACTCCGATTTTTCACTTCACGGCCCAGAACCGCCGCCAAAGCGTCGACATAACAAGCAAAACGCGCTTCACGCGATTGCGTCTCATGCTCCATAGTCCCCGCCATTCGCCGATCAGCCGAATCAGCAAAATAGCAAATCCCGCAGCCGAGCGAATCTGGGAAAATCGTGACTCAGTAGAATTAGAGAAGCCGCCGGTACGAGGAACGGCTAAGGGGCGCGGTATTTGGGCAGGGCGAGTACGCCCGTAGGCGGCTTTCCTTGCCCGTCTGCGCGGCAAATTAGGGGCGAGCGTCGGCTGGGACCAACTCAAATTGGCTGGCCTTCGCGGCAACGAACTCTCTACCGCGACAGTCGCTCGCGCCCCTTGTTAGCTCTCTGCGCGGTGCCTAAATCTACAGAGCCCGAAGGGCAAGGCGGAGCGCTCTTCACCTAGCGGGCGCGAACTCGTTTCCCCGGCGAGCGGTTCGGTCCCCCCAGACCGCCCGCCGGGTCCGCCGGGACGCTCGGCGCTCGGTTGGCATGAAGACGCGAGCGCTTTGATTACTTCACCCCTATTCGCCGCCTCGCGGCGGTCGCGCTACCCCGCGCCCGCGCCGGGACCGGCCGGCGTCATCGCCGTCGCGCCAGAGGCGAAGACCGGCGCTGGCATCGTCGAGGAGCCACGGCAAATCGGCTTGTCGCCGCACTCGGCGCGAATCATCCTCGAAATCGGCGATATCGCGCGCTCGGCGCAACGGCGCAGCGCGGCGCTCGGATCTTCGAGCGAATACGCGGCGCAGACGAATCCAGGGGTGACGATCGTTCTCGGCGGCGTCCTGGCGCCCTGATCGGCGCGCGCTTTCGCGCGGACGCCTCGCGATTTATCGATCGGGGCCCGCCGTCGATTGCGACTCGTTGTCGATCAAGGCCTGGACGGCTCGGGACTTCCCGCGTGACGATGTTCGTGAAAGCAAGTGTCGCCTGTGTGTCGCGCTGTGCTTAAACGTGAAACTGCGCCCATTCAGCAACGGCAGTGCAGTCAAAGATGAGATTCTTTGACGCGTGAGTCTCAATTTAGCTGCATAATTGAGACTCAGGAATTGGGTTGTTGTACGCCGAGAATGTTGGTGGCAATTGCGCCGAAGTGAGCATGGTAGGCGCCGATCGTACGGCCATGAACTTCGGCGATTATTTTGGGGCCTGAACGCTCAACGATCGCGACCCCAGCGAGCAGCGTCGGACGAAGCGACAGTGGCAAGATCGGTTTGTTCGCGGGCGGAATTGTTGCTCCATTCGGCGAGACAAGGCGGTCGAAGCCGGGAACCACGGGATCAAGGACCTTTGGCGTCTCAATCCAATGCTCGGGATCGATCAGTTTCGGATCGCGGCGGATCAGCAGGAGCCTGAGCAAGTCAATTGGTGACGCCCATGTCTGGATGCCTCGCTCGGCGTAGTCATCGAGCAGACGCTCGCCACCGAGCGCTTCTTCCCAAGAGGCAAGTGAAGGCGGCCCGTCGCCGCTGTTGGCTGCGCTCCCCTGCCCTACCGTGCTCAATTGATATCCGCAGACAGGACAAGTGATGCGCCAGGCCTGGAAGCCAGCTGCGCAAGATTGCTGCATTCACGTCGGCGCCCATGTTCTTTGTTGCGCAGGTCGAACATGTCTGGATCGGTTCTGCCGCTACCAGTCGCCTCGCGGAGCTTGAGATATTCGCGAACGTCATGCGACGAATATCGACAATCTCACGTCGAAAAATGTGTGCAGTTCCCCCTGTTCGTCGGTCAGATGGTTATCGGCAGCTCTTAGGGAGCGCGCATCCGGGTCCGCATGGCGCAGCATGGCCCGCAGCGAGACACCAAAGAACGCCGCATGCCGGGCGATCCACGACGACAAAAGTTCATCGGGAACCGGCGGCAGAATGACGGGCAATTGCTTCTCGGCGCGGTCGCTCGATTTCATGCAGCAGCCTCGCCGTCGGAAAGGGGTCGCCAGTTCTCGACCACCTCATCTGTTATTCGCTCTTGCCCACTTTGCGCGGCGTCAGCGGCGAACCGGTGGCCTGCACTCCCGCGTCGAGGTGCGAGAAGGGTCGCCGCGACCGTTCCCAACGTGGGCGTTTGATCCGCCTCTCCCGAGCGTCTCGACAGACGGATCGGAATACTTGCCGTTGCGAGCATTGTCGCTGACGGCCTCATGCGGGATCAGGCTGAGTAGTTTCCGAGTCTACCTGCGCAGGGTCGCTGCGAGATATCACTGCATTGCTCGGACGACTGGGGTCCCGTCGCGGAGGTGGTTGGAATTGGGTTGGCGTAGTCTCCGGGTTGCTCAACCCCAATGATTCCGGCGTTAGCGCGCTGGAACGGAGACCACGCCATGACGAGAGATACCACGAAGGAGGCGGCTGTCGCCGCCGAGGTTTTGCTTTTCGATGATTGGTTCGACGCGATCGAGGCCGGGGTGCGCGCTCGCGTGCGCGGATTTATCGAGACGATGCTGGAGGAGGAACTCTCCGGCGCGTTGTCGCGTCCGCGCTACGGCCGGCGCAAGCCAGGCGAAGAAGAAGCGGCGCCATCGGTGGTGGGCGTGCGCCACGGCCATCGCGAACGGACGCTGACGGGCACGTTCGGCAAGACGCGGATCGCCGTGCCGCGCGCGCGTGTGGAAGGCGAGGACGGCAAGACGCGCGAATGGCGGAGCGGTTCGCTTCGCGCCTATCAGCGGCGCACTCGGGCCGCCGACGCCTTGATCGCCGGGGCCTATCTCTCGGGGACCAACACCCGCCGGGTGCGGCGCGCATTGAATGCGGTTTTCGCCGGGCCGGTCGGCAAGGACGTCGTCAGCCGCGTCTGGCGCAAGGCGAAGGGCGACTGGGACGCCTGGAACGCGCGTTCGCTCGCCGAGGAGCCGATCGTCCGGCTGATCCTCGACGGCACGGTGGCGCGCGTTCGACTCGACAGAAAGGCGACTTCGATCTCGCTGCTCGTCGCGCTCGGCGTGCGCGCGGACGGCCAGAAAGTGCTGCTGGCGATCAAGACCATGGGCGGCGAGAGCGAGGCGGCCTGGCGCGCGCTGCTCGACGATCTCGTCCGGCGCGGATTGCCGAGGCCGGAGCTGGTCGTCGTCGACGGCGCGCCGGGCCTCGAAAAGGCGCTGGCGGCGCTGTGGCCCGAGATGGCTGTCCAACGCTGCACTGTGCACAAGCATCGCAATCTGCTCGCCCATGCGCCTGAGCGGCTGCACGAGGAAATCTCGAACGACTACAAAGATACGATCTACGCGGCGACGAAGCCGGAGATCGAAGCCAGGCGCAAAGCCTTCGTCCGCAAATGGCGGCTCAAATGCCGCGCCGTCGCCGACAGCCTGGAGGAAGCCGGCGACAAGCTCTTTACCTTCACGCGCTTCCCGCCGAGCCAGTGGAAGTCGATCCGAACCTCGAATGCGATCGAGCGATTGCACGAGGAGTTCAAGCGCCGGATCAAGACCCAGACCGTGCTGCCCTGCGCCGAAACCGCCGCCATGCTGTTCTGGGCGCTGCTCGCCTCCGGGCAGATCGCCATGCGCAAGGTCGACGGA
>Ga0181536_10000958_pt1 | contig 34569 bp, 23 predicted proteins | sample PEATcosm2014_Bin_41_FD_121105 | JGI IMG/M metagenome (GOLD analysis project Ga0181536, IMG submission 121105) | Peatland microbial communities from MTU Mesocosm Facility, Houghton, MI, USA - PEATcosm2014_Bin17_60_metaG | ecosystem: Environmental > Terrestrial > Soil > Wetlands > Peat | place...
ATCGCCCATGCCGCCGTGCTGGCCGGCCACTCGGTCCTGTTCCGCACCGCCACCGACCTGCTCGCCGATCTCGATGGCGATTCCCCCGGCTTACGTCGCCGTAAGTTCCGCTTCTACGCCCGCCCCGCCTTATTGGTGATCGACGAGGTCGGTTACTTGGCTTACGACCCCCACGCCGCCGACCTGCTCTTCGAAGTGATTAACCACCGCTACGAGCGCAATTCGATTCTCCTCACCACCAACAAGGCCTTCAAAGACTGGAACACCGTTTTCCCTAACGCCACCTGCATCGCCGCGCTGCTCGATCGCCTGACTCATCATGCCGACGTCACCCTCATCGAAGGCCCTTCCTACCGCGTCCGGGAAAGCGAACTCGAAGCCGCCGCGCGCCAGAAAAACTCCGAAAGGAGCCCCCGTGCCCACCGATCTTGAAGCCTATCGCCAAACGCTGATCGATCTCTATCTCTGCCTGCCCGATACGCCGCGCCCTCTGAGCCGCTTCGACCTGCGTCTCGTCCGTCAACTTTGGGAGCGCCAGATCCCTCTGACGACCGTGGAAACAGCCTTCTTGTTAGCCTCATCCCGCCGTGCGGCTCGGCGCCCCGACGCCATGCCCCTCGGACCCATTCGCTCGCTGCACTACTTTCTCCCCGTGATCGAAGAGTTGCTCGTTAACCCGGTGCCGCAGTCCTACCTTGCCTACTTGCGCAGCACCGCCCCCCTCCGCCCCGCAATCGGCAAAACAGCTGCCACCACGGGCTGACTTTCAACCCCATCCCGGAAAACCAGCCTGTGTTCAAATTTCTACGTTTTTACATGCGCGCCGACATATCGGTCAGGGCACAGATTTCCAGCAGCCGATGCCAGTCCGTGCAGTTGCGAGCCAAGCGCGACACCTCCAAGCCCAAGACAATCCCGACTCTCCCCATCCCCACCTCCGCCACCAGCCGCTGAAAGCCCTCTCGGCCTGCCGCCGAAGCTCCCGTTTGGCCCTGATCGTTGTCAATCACGATGGTCCGTTCGAGCGGCCAGCCCAGCGCCACCGCGTGTTGACGCAGAGCATACTGGCGCTGGGTGCTCTCGGTGTTCTCCACCACCTGCCGCAGGGTAGACTGGCGGACATAGAGATAGGCGTCGCGTTGCAGGTGACCGGGTTGCACTTTCTGATGCTTTTCGGAACTCATCGTCTCACCTCCTGCCCCTCCCGCAGAACCATCCCCGTCAAAACCATGACGACCTCCGCTCGTAGGTCAAGGGGAACGACCTCCTCCCGGCTGCACCCCCGAAGCGGGCGTGGCGGAATTTCAGGGACACACCGGGACCAGGCTTCCATCCAGCCCTTCATCCCTTGGCGCAGGAACAAGGCGAACCCCCTTCCTCCCCAACCTCTCTCCCACTTCCCCAGCGCTTGCTGGCGCAACTCCTCGTAGCGTGCCACCCAGCCTTCACCGGCGCCGGGGAGAAGGGATGCGGCCGGAGTGCGGTCGTCGTTTTTTTTCCGGTCGCCGCAACCGGCGGTCGATCGTGCGTGGATGAACCTTTACGCCGAAGTGCTTCTCGACTTGTTGTGACAACGCCTGGGCCGACAAGGACGGCTCGGTGGCTTGCGCTTGGATCAGAAACTTCATCACCTTTTCTGTCAACTTGTGGGCGTGCCGTGGTCCTGGCTTCCGCGGCAGCAGTCCCGGCAGGCCCCCTTGCTCGAAGGCCGCTTGCGCCTGATAGAAGGAAGGACGGGAGAAACCAAAGGCGGCCGCGGCCTGGCTCACCGTTTGGTTTTCCCTGCGCACTTGGCGCAACATCTCGTACTTGACCTGGAGCAGGTCCTGCGGGTCGAAGAAGTCGCTGTGCTGGAACAGGGCGTGGGTAACTTCTTGGGGGCGGGGATTCAGCGTACCCTGTTGCCGCAACGCTTCGCGCTTGGCAGAGGACCGAGGGGAATCGGGCATGGGAGCCTCCCGGAGAAGAATGCTCAGAATATGTAAACATAATTATATACATAGAGTTCTCCATGTCAAGTTTATTCTGCTCCCCAACCCGCCTCGGCATTGTGAAATACCCTTATTATAAGCGATAAGATCCGAGATAGAACCATTTCTGCGATCTGCCCGTCCAGGACTCTCTTCGCCATCTGCACATAATCACCTTAACATATGTAACCTAATCTCCCTTACACTCATCCTTTCTTCACGGGCTGCAAAGCTCGGAGCAAATCCCCCAGGCCCAGCAGGTCCTTGGGCCGAAAATAAGCTCGCCCTGCGGCTACCACCACGAAGGGGTCTTCCCCCACCACGCTGGTCCAGCTCGCGGGAATAGACACCATCTGGCCCTTCGCATCATAGAAAAAGACCCGATGCTCCCCCCAGTTATGACGGTACTCCACCAGTTCAAACTCACGACCGGCCAGGGGATGAAACGGATGGGTTATTCGGAAACGTCGTGCTTCATCGTTTCCATGCGGTGTAGTTGAGGACTTAATCCAATCCCTATGTGGAGCGCCTGATCGGATCCATCCGACGGGAATGTCTGGACCACCTAATCGTGTTCAACGAATCGTCTCTGCGGTGCACTCTCAAATCGTATTTCGCTTATTACCACGGGGCACGCACGCACTTGTCGCTGGAGAAAGATGCACCGGAAACCAGGCCAGTTCAACCGCCGGAGCTGGGGTCAGTCGTTGAACTGCCGGAGGTCGGCGGACTGCATCACCGCTACGAACGGCGGGCGGCTTGAGGAATTGTTCTCGGACTGAGGAGGGATGTTTGCCGACCTCGAGTCGACCGAGGTCCGCGAAGACTCCGGCCCCTGGGAAGAGGATCTTCCCCCAGTTCCCGCCGCCATGAAATCTGTAGCCCGCACCTGCTCAGCAACTCCCTCGACTCTTTGACGCCCCTGTGAATTGGCCGCTCCTTGTGGTCGATCGAGTTTTTGGCAGGGACACGCATGCTCGCGGACGAACAGCCAATTACCCATCCAAGGCGCGCGGATGCCGCCAACCTGACCGTGATAAGTAAACGCTCCGGCGGCGGCGAGTTGCCGGGCCACACCCTCTGCCAGTGAACCGTCCGGCACAGCGACCAGCATTGGCATGCCGTCCTTGACGGCTGCAAGAACCTCGTCGGGGATGCGTCCCAACACCTTCGGCTCGGCTGGCGGGCTCCCGGCCGGAACGTCTTCGAGACCCGTTTGGTCGCCGACCTTACCCGTCGAGCTTCAAACCTCCTCTTGCACCGTCATAAATCCGCACTTCGTAGATGCGGGTCGACGCAGCGCCGTTCGTCTCCAGCACGTGGATCCGGACCCGGTCGGATTGAACGGATGCAAAGGTGTGCACGCGGCGGCGGAAGTAGTTTTCGTGCTCCTCGGCTAAGCGGTTCCACCCCTGGGCGGCAGCCACCTCGATGTAGTAGCTTTTTGTGCACTCCGGATAGCGGAAAAGCGGCAAGGTCATGCGGCGGTTCACGTCAGTGTCAAAGGTGATCTGAATCGTGTCGAAGCGAGCTGGCCGTGGCAAACGCAATTCGACCCACGCGGGGAGCGGTTGGCACGGATCTGAAATGAAAACATTGGTCCAACGATCGGGACGGTTCGTGCCCCGGACTACGTTCTGACCGGTGTAGGGGTGCTGCTCGGGGGAGATACGGATGCAGAATCCGCGGTCCCCGGTCAATGGTCGCCAACGCACGCGGCCTGGCAGATCCGCTGCGGAGGTCCCCACCGGGGCCAAAGAATGAGTGCTGTGCTCGCCATGGAACATGGACCAGGATATGCCTGGGCAGGCATCGACGTAGACGTAATATAGGGTGCCCGCCTTGGTTCTCGCGTTCAGTGGAAACCGTACGTATCCAGAGCAGCCTGGGGGAACCATTGCCGAAGACTCCGCGATATTGATTGTGGAGCGGAAGTCCCAGACGTGCGCGGCCTCACGCAATCCCAACTTGATCGTGACGGCGCTTGTAAGCCTTGAATGGAGGAGGAGTTCGACGTGATCGAGATGCTCCGTTGAGACTGGAAACAGTTGGGCCGAAGGAAATCGCAGCGAATTCGCCTCGCCGGCTTCAGGGAAAAGCAGCGTTGCATCCGAACTAGCAGTTACTTGCGCTTGTCGCGCCAAGTCTTGCGGATCCTGGTTATCTACCCCAGGCATGAAGCAGTCCTGCTGCAACAATAATTGTTGCAACTCTACCGCATGTACTCGGCTCACAGTGCCTGGATCGCAGTTGTACCGCTTGCAGAGCGCCGCCGCCGCGCCCACTCCCTGCCCTGTGATGGCGCCTGTGGGGAGCACGCGTGTGGAGGCGAACGCCACGTAACTGGCGCTGATCGGGCGCCCTGCCATCATAAGGTTCCGAATGTTTCGGGAATAGCAAGCACGCAGCGGGATACCGTATGGGTACGTACCGTACGTTTCCCAGTTGGCATCTGTTGGGGGCGGCGGATATGGCGCAGCCGGCTGTTTTATGCCGCCAGGGACATGTATATCTATCCCCCAGCACCCGTAAGCGATGTCATCCGGATGGGTCAGGGGACCCTGTGTGTCCTGTTGGCGCAAAACGTAGTCACCAAGGAGGCGGCGCGATTCGCGCTTGTACGGCCAGAATCCGACAAACTCGATCCCGTAGTTTGCGGCCGCAGCGCGGTTCGTGCATCGGTTCTTGATGTGATCCCACACTCCCAATAACTGGCGAAGCAGTTCGTGGCGGATTTCCTCGTTGTTCTTGATCGGGTGCATTGGGTAACCGACCTCTATCCACCAATAGCCGCCATCGAGGAAGCCATGACCGCGAGAGGTGAGCTGTGATTCGGAGTCGATTTGTATCGCCCACGCTGGACGCTTAAACGGCACAGGCTCTCCCGTGTCGCGGGCTCGAAAGAAAATTGTATTGCCCATGACGGCATCACTGGGCTGCTCCGGCGCAAGCGGCTCATTGTATTGGTTGCGACTCTCCCTCCCCCATTGGAAGTCTGCCCCGGCGCGGTAGCCCAACACGCCGTCGCCACTGGCGTCGATAAACATGCGAGCCTTGATCACGAACGACCTCTCAGTTCCCAACTGAATGGCGTGAATGCCAAGGATATTTGCCGGATCCTTCATCTCGACTTCACGCATGGTAGTATTGAGGAACAGAGTTAAGTTACTCTCCCGAATCGCCCACTCATAGAGCACGAGGTCCCAATGACAGTTCATCAGCCCTTCAAGGTAAGGCTCGTGATTCCGCGTTCGCTCCTCGGTATGGACCTCGTCCAATATACCGGTTTCCTTGATCCACGTGGAACACGACGGGGTATCTTCCGGGAATAGACGGACCTCGCTTGAAGAGTTGCCACCGAGCATGGAGCGTTCGTGCACGAGTGCAGTCTTCACTCCATTGCGGGCGGCACTGATCGCCGCGCAGGTCCCGGAGATACCCCCGCCCACCACAACGAGATCGAACTCCAGATGGATGACCTCGATCGTGCCTGGGCGGATATAGCCTTCAGAAGGGATCGTCGCGGCAAGCGTTCCTGAGACCGCTAGGCCCGGAGGACAACCAGCGGCCGCGTGGCCATTGGGTGAATTGCGTGCGCCTGTCCCACAGCTACATAGCAGTCCGACCCATCGAAAGAAGTTGCGGCGGTTTGGAAGTAACTTCATTGTGTACACCCCAGATGAAGACATAGAGTATGTGCAATATCGAAGCCGAGCGCATTGGTTGCCCCACTGATACCCGTGTCGTTCCGGCATTGGCATGGGGAATTTCAACGATGGTTCCGAAGACCCGACAGAACGTAAACCCCGTCTATATTAGCGCACAGCTTCGTTCATCAGTCTGACGGCTAGTTCGTGGGTCGCGCGGGAACTGATCAGCAGCACTTGTCGGGACTGGGTCGCATCGATCTGGAACGTAAGCATTCCCTCTTGATGGTGCGTGGGCATAGCTTCAAGCTGCTGGTATTCTCCTCTTGAAATCTCGCCTATTTCCACAACGTCAGTGCCGGGGGCGGTCGCGATGGAAACTCTACCGGGGCCTATCGAGAACAGAGCGATGGCGCCAGACTCACGCAGAGCCTTGTGGTCAAGGCTCATCGCCATGACGTGCTGTTCAGCATCGAGGCAGAGCACGCCGTCCTCCTTGAATTGGCCTTGGCCGTCCAATGCGTCGATGGAACCATCTTCGCGAACCGCGAACAGGCCAACCCCGAAGTCACCAAGTGGGACTTCAACGCGCTTCCCATTGGTGATTATCACGTGGGTTTCCGGCCCTTCTAGCCACGGACCATGGCGCGCCCTCGTTTGTTCGAATTCCTTCTGCACGGCGAGAAGTGTAAACACCTTACCACCAGTAAGTAGCGGTAGCTCGAAAACTGGTCGCTGTGGAGAGGGTGGTATCACCGTAACTCCTTGAATACGCTCCTGCTTCAGGAACGCCTTGACGGACCGGGATGTGCCGTCGGGACTTGTGTCAGAAGTGAAGAATACCGATCCTCCCCCGAGCGGATGCGAAGCGATGACAGGCGCACCTTCGGAATCGGTAGCTAACACCGTGGCTCCAGTGGCGCGGAAAGTGGAACGTGGGAACCCTAGATAAGGTGACAACAACGCAGATCCGGCGGTCGGGGCAATGAGTACCGGGTTTGTCAATTCACGATTGGAGAGCCATGTCAATCCAATGATCCTAGCGAACCAGTCGGTTTGGCTGCGTGCGTTCGCACGTGGTGGAGATGTGAGGTCGCCGGATACCCATAGGCGGTCACCGTCACGTACGCGCTGCTCCAGTTTCCCAAGGATTTCCGGAGAATTGCACTGCGCGTCGGGATAAAGCAAAACATGCGGCGATTTCGGTATGTGATCGAGGTCCACATCATCCACCACAGCAAACTGTATGCTATTTTCCACGAGCGTATCCATGACCCCCAGCACGTGGGCGTTGTAAGGATCCGAGGGAGCCGTTACGCGCCATATGTGCTCCTTCGGAACGACAACCAGGACCTGCGGATAAAGGAATGCGGGCTGAAAGTGCCGGAAAAAATAACTCGCGTTGCGATAGGGGTAGAGGTCGTCCTTGGGTATGAGATCGTTCGCGTTGTTTAGTCCCCACATGAAAATCAGGTTGCTCGGATCCCGCCAGTCCCAGCTCAAGATTCCTGCTCCACCCATGCCGAAGCTTAAGTGGGGGTCAACCAGGAATACTGTAGCATCGCCGAGTCTTGAAAGTGAGGCATCGACGCCGGGGTAACGGTTGTAGTCGAAGTCTCCGAGACGTGAACCTGCTCCCGTAACACCAAATTCCGAAATATGGAAGCTCTTTCCCGCGGCGCGCATGTCTATGAGACGGTAACGCGCAGGGTACCCGTAGTCATAAAGCGAGGAAGAAGGGAAAGCCAGAGCTTCAGTGCCGTAACGATGCAGCGCGGTGAGTGTCCGGTTTCCGATTTCGGCGAGGACCACATACCGGCGACCGCTGCTGTTGAAGGCATCCGTACAAAGTCTCGCCCACTGGCGGAACTTTTCGTGCGGCGTGTTCTCACCTCCATCATCAAATATATAGAACATTATGCCGGGGACAGTAGCATAGCGTTTTCCCAGTGCAGCACAGATTTCTTGACTAAGTTCCGGCCTTTCGATGGCGAAGAACTTCATCACGAAAAACAAGCACGGAGCATAAATTATGCCGTGTCGTTGGGCGAGCTGCACCTGCGCATCGATCAGGCGGAGAAGTTGCTCGGGGATGACAGGATCGCCGGGCTGCCCCCACGCGAAGCCGGGAATATACACACTGAAGAAAACAGGGGAAAACACTCTCATTCCAGCATCGCGCAACGCGGCCAAGTTCTGATCCCAAGTGAGAGCATTCTCATCAAGTTGGCCATGGTGTGGAAGGCCATCATCACGCGAACCGACCTGGAATTGGGGTCGGTTATCCACTTGAAAATAGTTATTCCGAAAATCGACCTTCACCCCCTTGGCCAGGGTCTGGGGGCTCCAAACCACGAACCCCGTCTCGGCCCGGTCAATCTCATTGTCACCCTCCAACAATGAAATCTGAACCCTGTACAGATCCGAGTCGAACCGGCCAGGATTCCAAGTAACTGAACGCCGGGCGCGCTCGAGTGGCTCAAGGCTGAGGTCAAGCTTCTGCACAAATACCGGGACGGAGCCTCGATCAGTGAAGAATTGGAATCTCAAAGCGAGCTTTCGGGACACGGAAAAAAGGTTGTCGACACTCGCGAAAACCTTGGCAGCTTCTCCTTGTCGATAACAATCCAACTCTGGAGCATAACCGTACAGAGTGACTGAGCGACACATGAAGTCCAGACTCTCAAGCAAGGCCTTAACGAACTCTGGATGTGATCTGCTAAAGAGATCCACGTTGTCCACACCGCTAAACACCCAGCTCGATCCACGATAGGGGCCCTCGAAGTTAGTCATCAGCGCGATGACAGTGCCCCGCGATTTTCCCAACCGATCGTACGCGTTGACGAGTGGGATCCAGCGTGAGCGGAGTGGCTTAAAGACGTAGCTAGTCTGGGAAGAGAAACCTTTTTCAGCGGGAACATTGTTCAGCACACCAGCAATTCCCGCCATCCCCTCCCGCGCCGTTTGGACGTAAGGGGGCCATATGCCCTCGCGTACGTAGCGCCGGCCTTCCTCCAACGAAACCGAATCGCCCTGAAAGGCCGCTGCCGAAATTCCGCGAAACTCGCCCTTCACATGGAATCTGGTTGGAAGCACAACCTGGTTTGGCGCTGTATCAGCATAGGAGACGTCCTCCAAATACTCGTATCCCGCATAGAACATCCCAAGCTGTTCGCGGAAAGGGAGATCTGCACCTGATCTTCGAGTCTTTGAGGTCGTAATGCCGGGATCATAGCCGGCGTCCACGAGGTGACCTTCCGGGGAGAACATTAGCGCGCGTGTGAATGGACGTCCACCCAAGGTGATCAGGTTTCCGCCCTTGGAGAGGAACTCGTAAAGCAGTGTGTCCACTGGGAAGGACGATCCGTAAGGATGTACGAATATATCAAAGTTCTCGCGGTTGAAGATTTCCGGCACGGATAGAGCTTTCGAGTTTAGGAACGTGACGCCGTAGCCTACACTCCGAAAGACAGACGCAAGAAACTCGGGAGACGACGCCGACGGACTAGCCGGAACATCATCACGGTAAATCGCGATGTTGCCAAGTCTGCCGCTTTCGACTCGCACGGTAACGTCTTCGCTGTTGACGGGGCAGGGACCGCCGAGGTTGTAGATTCCCACCTGCAGAATCCGAGCGAAGAAATCCTCATCATAATGCGAGTTTTCCTGGTCGCCTGTGTTAACGCTGTCCACGACGATCCGAAAGGCCGCAGCCTCCATTGGGACGAAGTAGTGAACGATCGTCCCCTGCACGTTACCCGCCACGGAGCCGAGGGGCAGCCACTTCCCGTCGCTTTCAAACTGAAGATCGTAGTTTCTTATAGCCAACCAGTTGCGCCCGCGCACGACTGGCGGAAAGGTTTGGATAATTACCGTGTCCACAGTTTGCAGGTGTGGCAGACGAACCTCCAGCCAGCAAGGAAACTCATACCTGTTGCCGCTCTGCCAACCGTGTCCTTTCCCCCATTCCCGAGCTGTCCAGTTGCCGTCGATCACGCCTTCAGGGTCAAAACCAGGAAACGTACTCGAGGCCAACGCACGACCTCCCTTACTTTTCAGGGCAAGATTCACCGCGCCGGCAGGCAATCGTAAACCAGACCACGCTCCCCGAACGGTGTAAGCCGGCTCACGAGTAGGAGTCAGTGTAGCGGCCCGTACGTCAGCCGCTTGCCAAGAGAGCATCGGAAGGACCGATAGGAGCAGAGCCAAGCGTATGGTGATCCCTAAAGGACCGAACCCCTCCGAGCAAAGAGCCCCTCGACAATTACAGAACAGACTCACAGAGATGATAGGTGCTGTTGCTGTGGGCTTCCTCATATTGACCTCCCTCTGCGGACGTAAGGTGGGGGCGAGAGAATCTCGCTAAAGTGGCCGTTGTTTACGTTATCGGCCAACGGATGCCAGATGATGTACCTAGTACCAGAGTGCATAAACACCGAGGCCACCGTAATTCAGCGTTTCGGCATACTCGCGGTTGCAATAATAGAGCCATGGGAAGCTCTGTTCCATGCCGCAGACGAATCCGTCTGGTTCTACAGCCCAAGCCAAGCGGCTTGCGAACATGTAGGCCGCTGCGTCAGCGCTGAGCTCGTCGCCCAGATGCTGCGCCACAATGATCCGTGCCTCTTTCTGCGAGAGGTCGATCATTCCCCCGTACCCCCGTCCCCCCAGGTATCCGCTGGCCCATACGGGCAGTAGCGACTCGGCAGGGGGCAGGGCAAAGTGCTCCGGCTGGTCAATATAGAAGTCGGAGATCCATGTTCCTGCATGCGCACATGTAGCCGCGCGCTGGGCCATCCAATCCTGCTTTCCCATCAGGTAGTCGGCCAAGGTCAAAGCCGGGGCGCTGGCCCAAGATTGCGGGTTGCGGGGGACGTCCTCGTCCCCACCCACGCCGCTCGTCGAACTCGGCTGACGACTCGTAAGATTCGTCATCGAGGCCAATTGGTCACATAGGAGGACGTACTGACTCAGCAACACCACCCCCTGCACGAAGCACCGAGTTACCTGACTCATTAGCCGCTTTCATAGGTTCCCCCCTGCGCGACCGGCAAATGGTGTACTCGCGAAGCTGCTCCCTGCCGCGCAGGGGGGCTTGAACAAGGTCATGTTTTGAACCACAGAGCATCCGCTAGAAGAGGAGCTTCAGTCCAAATTGGATGTCTCGCGGGTCGCCAGCAGAGCTTATCTTGCCGATATTGGGATCCCCCACACTTGCGTCTGGGGGACCAAAATAAGCATGGTTAAAACCATTGTAGAATTCCGCACGGAACTGCAAACCGACTCGTTCGGTGATTCTCGTATTCTTCATCAGGGCGAAGTCCCATTTGTCGAATCCGTCCTGATTCAGAATATTGCGGCCAGAATTGCCGTAGCGCGGATTCCCGGCCGCCAAGGCTGATTGAAGGGCAGCTGTGGAGAAACAGGACGCGTCGAACCACTCCGTCAACGTCCTTGGGCCTGCACCATTGCATAGCCTGTCGGGCCGGGCCCAGCCTGAGGGGTTGGCGTAGTCGTTACTAGCACCTACGGTGAATGGAAAGCCGGTTTGAAACGTCGTGATGTCGGAAAGCTCCCATCCTCCCAAGATGCGGTTGATGGCCCGACCTTGATTCAAGTAACGCTTACCTTGCCCGACAGGGAGTTCCCAAGCAAACGTGACCGTCAGCCGGTGACGCGCGTCATAAGCACTGCGGGCTCTATTCAAGCTGCGGTCGAATGGGTCCTCTACGCCCCCATTACCGACGACAGTTTCTGTATTACCCACTCCGTCATCAATTGATTTGGCCCAAGTGTAAGAAGTCAAGAGTGAGGCGCCCGAAGAGACTCTCCTAGTTAAGGTTGCTTGAAGGGAGTTATAAATCGAATTGGAATCCGCGGTGCCGCGGAGGACGGTGTTGAAGTCAATGTAAGGACGCCGCGACTGAAAATCACCCACTCCCGGCTTGGGGATGTTTTGCCCGTAGACAGAATCCAATTTGTGCGCCGCAGTCCCGATATAGTTTGCCTCAAATGCCCAATCCCGAGCTAATTGCGATTGGATTCCGAAGCTCCATTCCTGAACCTGGGGGGTAGGAAAGTAAGGTGTAACTCCCAACTCCAGGTATTGTTGGGTGATCGGGGGAATAGTTCCGCCAGCGAAGATGTTGTCAATGGTCACGATTTGGCCATCTACGGTGCGTGGGGGGCCCAACGCCGAGGTTACAGATAGCGTGGGTGCAAACAATGGGTTACTGTTTCCGAACTGCTGGAGGTTCAAATTTCCCAAGTCGTAAAAGATCCCGTATCCTGTGCGCACAATGAAACGGTCAGACCGCAGCGGCCGCCACACCAGACCTACGCGCGGCGCGAAGTCTCGATTATCTGAATAAACCAGTGTTTCGCGCGTTCGCCCCGTGAAGCCAAGTTGCTTGCGTTGCGCCGAAGTGGCGATCAAACAGCGTCCGTCTGAGGTATTGAAGTAGGAGGTAGCGGGATTGCTGCAAATCTCATCGTTCTCCGCGTCGGGCAAAGCACTAACTAGGACGGCATTGCCAGGCCCGGAAAACATGGGCCCAGTGGGAACAAAGGTCAGCATGTTATCGCGCTTGTCCCGCGCCGGGCGACGATTCTCATACCGCAGGCCTATGTTGATGCTGAGACTAGGACTGATCCTGAAGTCGTCCTGAACATAAAAGTTCGAGAAGGTCCCTCCGACGAGGTTACTGGTGGAAAACCTGTATGTATGGGCTCCATTACCTGGATAACCCAGCAGCAGGTCTGCTAAGCCTGACACCCCCCCAACATCCGGGATTTCATATGCCAAGGAAGAATACTGTCCACCGAAACCGAATTGGCCATGAGGGGATACTGGTGCCTCTTCTCGGAAGGATTGCCAAAACTGCATATCGGCACCGACTACAATCGTGTGCCGGCCGCGGATGATCGTCAGGTTATCTTGGTACTTCTCAGTTTGGTCTGGAGCTGAAACCGGACGATAACCCGAATCGCCGATTGAGCTGAATCCACCGATCCCAAAGTATGGGAATCCTTCGGCCTCCGGTCCCGGGGCTGACAGGCCAGTGATCCCAAAATTCGCAACGAAACCCTTGGCCCGTGGGCACTGTGCACAATCCTCCACGCTTTCATTGCGCGAGAACCCAAGAACGAGTTCGTTCAACAGTTGGGGGCCAAACGTGTGAGTCCAATTGAGCGCGAGATTGCCGCCTCTGTAAACCATCTTATCGTTAAAGCCTGGTAGCGATGAGTAACTGCCAGTCCCTTTAACATAGTGCGACTGGCCAAACAAGTAGCGGCCGAAAACCTGGTCTTTCGAGTTGAATGTGTGGTCAAGCCGGACGTCGAACTGGTGATCGGCCCTGCTACTCGGAGTCTGGTTTACGTAATTTGGGTAACCTGGCCGGTTAGGCTCCGGAAAGTACCCCATGACTTTCTGTGCGACGGGATTAATACTGGTAAGGATGTTCCCTGAGATTGGCTGCCCCACCGTAATAGTGGACCCGGCATTTACACTTCCGACCGGACACGTGTAAAGCGACTCCGTTGCCGGGTCGAAGAGCTGGCCAGTATCAAAGTTGAGGTTTGCCGGGCCGCCTGTGCCGCAAAGATTGATCATGTTCCCAGTCAGCGAGCTACCGAAATTGCCGTGTTTCTGGTCGTCCGTAGGGACTAGCCCGGTTGCGGAACTCCCCTGGATTTGACGCAATTCCTCATAATTACCAAAAAAAAACGTCTTGTTCTTCTGGATCGGCCCCCCGAAAGCGAATCCATATTGGTTGCGTCGATATTCCGGTTTCTGGGTGGCAAAAAAGTTCCGCGCGTCCATCTTGTCATTTCTCAGGAACTCGTACACGCTTCCGTGGAACTGGTTGGTGCCCGACTTCGTGACGAGGTTAATGGTGGATCCTGCCGTCTTGCCAAAAACCGCGGAATAAATATTGGTCTGGATTTTGAACTCCTGAACGGCGTCCGGCGTTGGCTGAAGGGCAAACCCACCAAGTGTCATCTCCCTTGAGTCGACACCGTCAACCAGAGTGTTGTTGCTATCGTCGCGTAGGCCATTCGCGACGTAGACGTGCTCGCTGAAGGGTGAGGCGCGTAATTCGACTATGGTGCCTCCCTCCTGGAGTGAAGTCGTACCAGGGACAATCACGGCCAAGTCTCCAAATCGGCGCGTATTCAGTGGGAGGTCTACCATTTGCTTGTTCTGGATGACCGTTCCCACGCTCGCAGTCGCGGTCTGGACGAGCGGCGCGGTAGCGTTGACTTCGATGGTCGTCGAGACCTGCCCGAGAGCAAGGTGAATGTCCACGTGGGCGTCTTGATTGACCGACAGAGTGATACCGGCTAAGACAGTTGTTTTGAAGCCTGTCTTTTCCGCTGTAATCGAGTACGTACCGACAGGTAGGGATGGGAAGATATAGTTACCGGTTGTATCCGAAGTTGTTTTTGTGGCAATGCCAGTTCCGGAGTTTCTGGCAGTGACCGAAGCCCCGGGGATTGTGCCGCCATTTGGATCTGTCAACGACCCAAATAAGCTAGCGTTGGTGACCTGTCCGTGACACGGCTGCCGGACCAAAGCCTGAGTTACCGTCAATAACAGAACTACCATCCCGAACTTCCGGAATCTACGCGAAGAAAACTCATGTACCATTGGCTACCTCCATTGAAATTTGACATCGCCAGCACGTTCATGCTGCAATGGACCCTCGACCCGACGCAAGGGCGCATTTGAGCACGGGAAAAGGCTTTTGTCAATAGTTTTTTTTTAGAGTGAATTAACTGTAAATCAACCTTTATGAAGGCGTGCTTGGACCGTTGCCAGAGTTTTTATGCAGAGCGCAAAAACTTTGTACAAAAACTTTGTGTTGTTGCGGCTGGGGAATTCTGATAAGATGTCCTCGTGGTCCTGGTAAAGCTGCCCCTTAAAAGCTTGGTAATGCGGGATTTGCGCGTCGTCAATGAGTTGCGCTTGCTTAACGTCGTCCGCCAGTACCAGCCGATATCGCGTGTGCAAATCTCGCGACTGACTGGCCTGAACGCTAGTACCGTGACCATGGTAGTAAAGCGATTGATGGCGCACGAAATGATTTCTGACGGCCCCCCGGGGCCTTCCACAGGCGGTCGGCGCCCCTCCTTCCTCACCGTCAATCCGAACAAGATGTTTGTGCTGGGAATCGATCTCGGCGTCTGGCAGACTTCCTACACCATTTCCGACTTCAACGGACGGCAGCTTTTGTGGCGCACGGTCCCAACCATAGGCGAATCAGAAGACTTTGTCAATTCGCTCTGTGACAGCATCCTCGAGCACCTCGCGCAGGCGCGGCTTACCAGCGATAAGAAATTGAGCGCGGTCGGCGTCAGTGTTCCGGAACTTGTGGACGTCGAGGAAGGCAGCATGATCCTGGGCCGCGACCAGGGTTGGGAGGAAGTCCGGGTGCGCGCACTCATTGAGAATCGGTTGGGCCTGCCGACTTTCGTTGAGAACGATGCGAGTGCCGCGGCGTTGGGCGAAATCTGGCTCGGCTCCACAAAATTGCTGGGTTCTCGCAACATCGTTTATGTGTTGGTGGTAGAAGGAATCGGCACGGGTCTGATCCTGGAAGGTCGGCTATATCGCGGCTCGCGCATCGGCACAGGCGGGTTCGGGCACATGCTGATGGACCCGAATGGCCCGCCGTGCATGTGCGGCGGTCGCGGCTGCTGGGAGTCGCTGGCGTCCGAGAAAGCTTTGCGGCGCCGTTTCGCGGAACTGGGTGGAACGCCCAACACCTCGGGCGGCGAAGGAGCGGGGGCAGCGAATATCGTCGACGCGGCGATCCGCGGAAACCATGTCGCTCTTGAGGCCCTAACCCAGATCGCGAAACACATAGGCCTCGGAATCCTCGGACTCGTCCACGGGCTTTCCCCGCAGAACATCATCGTCGGCGGAAACCTGGCGGCTGCCTGGAACATCGTCGGCCCCATCATCCGCGAAACCGTGCACAGCCGGATGCATGTTCCCGGCTTGGCTGCCGTGGAGATTACCCCGTCCTCGGTTCCCTACCCGCCCAGCCTGCTGGGCGCAGTGGCCGTCGCGCTTTCAAGCGTTCTTGAGCGCGAAGTGGCCGATTCGGCGATCCTGTCCCACACAATGGTGGTCTAGGGGCCATCTTTTTTTGACCACCCTTTACTTCTCTCTCCCACTGTCCCATCTCTCTACAAGAGTCGAGCCTCTTCTCCTTATTTCAGTGGTTGGATAAAGGCAGAATTTTAACGTGCTATCATTCCCCCATGGTCAACGCTGGGTTGTCCCGCGACAACTCTACAACTCCGACATTTATTCACGATATGAAAAAAGCTTGACAACACCTTGGGCACGTGTTTTCATACCCTGTTTTGGCGGGTCTTTCGGCGGAGATAGTTGGCGCTCCACGAGTCAGATGAGCACTTTTAGGTGTTTCTTGAAGCGTGGCTGGTCTGTTGAGTAGATTGCCGCCATGCAGTTTGTTCTTCTCCAGCCCGAGCAATGATAGGTAGTCTACGCCAGGTGACAACCCAGGTAGAAGTTGGCCTGAATCTGGAGGACAAGGCAACGTGAACAACCCTGCAGCCGAAATGAAGGAGATCTTCCGCTCCGAGTGCCTGGAACAACCTCAACGCCTCGACGCTCTGTTGCAGGCTTACTCGATGGACCGGGAAATACGTGGCGAATTGGAGCGCGTGAAGAGGAGCCTTTCGACCAGCAAGCCCATTGTTTGGCTAGGAATGGGTGCCTCGTATAACTCGTCGATTTCGGGGGTTACCCGGTGTTCCCTCGCTGGTCGGCCTTCCTTTTTCGTGGAGGCGAGTGAATGGTTACATTTTGCCCTTTTAACTTGGGAGCATGTCGCGGGGCCAATTCTGATTACGACCAGCGGGGAGAGCGCGGAGTTGGTTGAACTCTGCCGCCGGACAGAGAAGCATCCTCGCATACTGATCTGCAATTCTCGAGAGAGCTCCTGCTGGAAAGGGGCGGAAATCCGTCTGCCCATCCTGGCTGGAGAAGAAAAGGGTAACGCGACCCAGAGCTACACCAACTGTGCAGCGATCTGTACCATTGTGGCTGCGGAGGTCCTCGACCAGCCTTGGCAGGAGGATGCGTCACGAGTTACGGAGGCGTTTGCGCGGTCCCTCGAGTGGGCTTTCAACCGGCGCCGTGAAATTGATGAATTCTGTCGCGACATGAAAACGCTTGAGGTTGTGGGTCGGGGGTCAGCGTTGGGTGGCGCCCTCATGGGAGCGCTTTGTGTCAGGGAAATGACCACGTGGCGGGCTAGCGCTCACTCGGGTGGAGCGTTCCGCCATGGGCCTTTCCTAGACGTTGATTCGGCTCACGTTGCCATGATCTTGGCCCTAGGCCGAACCGCGGAGATGGGCCGCCGGTTAGCGAAGGATTGCGTCTCAAAAGGTGGCAGAGCCATTCTGGTTGTGGACCAAGATCCGGTCGAGGATTCCGAACGCCTTCTGAGTGTCAAGATTCAACCTGTACCCGACAGTTGGGAAGGACTGACTTCGGTGCTGGTTCCCCAGGCGCTGACGCAGGCTTTGATCGAGCGCTTTGGCAGCGGTTATGTCAGATCACAAACCACCATCCAGTAACTCGCCTCGATCCCTTCGGGAACCCCCCTCGGTCGGTGAAGTTCATCGCCCATGGGGGAAATTCCGTCAGTATGCGCATAACCTTCAGTGTACGGTCAGCCTGATGACGGTGAAAGAAGGGCAACGCCTTAGCTTCCAGGCACATCGTCGCCGCTCGGAATTGTGGATTGTGCTTACGGAAGGCTGCGAGATCCAGATTGGCGAGACAGTTTACCATCCAGCGGTAGGAGCTGAGTTATGGATTCCCGCCAACACGCCGCACCGGCTTGCCAGTCAGAGTAGAGACTCCAGAGTGCTGGAAGTAGCCTTTGGCGATTGGCAGCAGGACGACATCATCCGCTATCAGGACGACTATGGCCGCGAGTAAGTATCAACGGGGTCTTTATCAAACTCGGCCTGTGGTGCCCATCGAGCCCGGTCGCGTGTTGGAAAGCGAGTCGATCGACGAACGGCTGCTCGCCGCTGCGGCAGGGGGAGCGTTGCTGGTTGACGGTTTCCTGGGGGTTGATTGGAACCAAGTCAAACGCCATCTCCAAAGCCTTTCCATCTTTGCCGATTCAGAATTCTTCGACATGCGGAGCGCAATGCTGTCCGAGCATTGTCTCGATGCGCTGATCGCTCCTTGCCTCGACAATGGCGATCCGGTGTTCGGCAGAATGTGCGAAGGAAGTCTCGCGGATTTCTTCCTCCCTGGAGCGCTTCGCACGCTGCAGGCTCGCGTGGCAAAGGGGAATTGCGTTGTACTGGGCCCCGGTGCCGCTCTGACGCATGAGAAGCGGCCAGTAGTCTATTTCGATGTCTCGAAGGAAAGCCTCCAAGTTCGCTCCCAGAAGCCGCTGAACCTCGGTCAGAGGGTGCCTGTCGATGGGAGTTTCTATAAGCGCGCCTACTTCGTGGATTGGCCGGTCCTCGAACGGCATCGTAACAGCATTCGCTCACGCATTTCGCTTTGGATTGATGCCAACCATCAGGGCCGTTGGCTGGCGCTTGAGGGTCCGTATCTGCGCTCCACCATCTCGGGTGTGGCGCGCCGGCCGTTCCGTGTGAAACCCTGGTTTCTTCCCGGTCCCTGGGGCGGCCAATTCATGAAGGGTCACATGGGTTTGAATTCTGGTGCGCCGAATCTAGCCTGGTCGTACGAGCTGATCGCGCCTGAAAACGGCGTCTTGGTGGGACGGGATTCTATGGCGGTGGAATTGCCTGTCCCTTTCCTGATCGCACAGGAGCCGGATGCATACTTGGGCGAGGCCGTGGCTCGGCGCTTCGGGAGTAATTTTCCTATCCGCTTCGATTATCTCGATACCGTCAACGGCGGCAACCTTTCTTTGCAGTGCCACCCATCAGACTCCTTCATCCATTCACAGTTCGGTGAGCCTTTTACTCAGGACGAGACATACTACATCCACGATTGTCAGGGAGGCTCGACGGTGTATCTCGGTTTCCGGGAAGACGCGAACCTGGAGGAATTCTGGGAAATGGCGCGCCGGTCCGAGACGGAGGGCAGACCTTTTGAAGTCGAACGCTTCATCAATGTTTGGCCTTCGCAGAAGCACGACATGTTCCTGATCCCTAACGGGACGGTACATTGCAGCGGGCGCGGTAACCTGGTTCTGGAAATCAGTGCCACGCCCTACATCTATACGTTCAAGATTTACGATTACGTGCGGCAGGACCTCGCGGGCAACCTGCGTCCTCTCCACATCGACTACGCGCGGCTTAACGCCCGCCCCGACAGGACCACGGGTTGGGTGAAGTCCAACCTGATTCCGTTACCCCGACTGACGCGACGGGAAGCGGACTGGGAAGTTTACGAAATTTGTAATACACCGCTTCTATTCTACGCCGTGGAGCGGGTGGAATTCTCCACGCGGGTGCGCGGTATGACAAGTGCCGGCGTGGAGGTGGTGAATCTCGTGGAGGGGGAGCAGGTCGAGATCATTTCGCTTGGGGGTTCCTTGGAACTCCATTACGCCGAGACTGCAATCATCCCTGCGGCGGCTGGCGCTTATGTGTTGCAGAACCGGAGTCGGAACCGAGCGAAACTCTTGAAAGCTATGGTGAGGCCATTATGAACAATGAATCCAGGACTCCGATGATTGTGGGCGTGGATCTCGGCGTGACGCATTATCGCGTAGGTGTCGTCGAGGCTTGCGACGGCAAGGTTCACATCCTGAAAGTGGCAAACACTGCTGGACTCTCTCTCGCCGCGTTCTGTGAATCGCTGGCCTGTATCGTGCGGCCTTTGCGAGAGCAGGTGGAGGGGGTCGGCGTAGCCGTGCCCGGTTTTTGCGATCGTGGGCAACAGTGCATCGTGACCACTTGCGGCACCGTCCCGTTTCTTGAATCGTGTGAGCTGGCAAAAGCTGTAGGGAAGCGGTTGAACGCTCCCGCTTGGGTGGATAACGACGCGCGGGCTCACGCAGAGGGCGAGTATGAATACGGCGGCTGGGGAAAACCTCGTTCGCTGGTGGTGATGACACTGGGCACAGGCGTGGGGTTGGCGTGGCGGATCAATGGACAGGTTTATCCTCCTCCCGACCACGGCGCTCAGGGCGGGCACATGGCTGTGCTCTTCCCGGGAGGGAACCCGTGTTATTGCGGGATCGATGGCTGTCTCGAGTCCTTCGCCAGTGGTACCGCCATAGCCGCAGCGGCGAACGAGCGTCTGGCGCGATTCTATCCGTCCAAACTGCGCGCACCCGCGGAATCTGAGCAGATCTGTGCACTGGGCAATACAGACGACTTGGCGCAGCGGTGTGTTGCGCGGGCCGTTGAGTCTCTGCGCGCCGCGTTGCACACGATTCACCACCTCTACTTCCCGGATATCGTCGTGCTGGGAGGTAGCGTTGCGCGGGGTCTGTGGCCCCATCTTGGTCCTCTGCGGAAATGGTTTGCGCGGGAGGAGCGTTTCGACGGCCGGACCAACCGGCTGGTGCTCTCCCGGCTCGGCGACAAGTCAGGGGTGCTGGGCGCGGCCGCGTTCGTGCGCCAGAAGCTGCAGCGTGAAATGCCGCAGTCGGCAGTTTCCGCTGCTTAGCGCCTGTCAGAGAGAGAATTGCAAACTCTTCGAATCGGGGCTCCCCCATCGCGGTCCGTCGACCATGCGAGCGGGCTTGGTTCTGGGGCGACCTCGACTTATTCAACGATTGGACGGAGGACCCCATGCCTCATCGCCAACTTTCGTGTGACGTGGGCGGCTGTTCGCCGCTGAACTGCTGGAGGGATGCGTGTCGCGACCGTATTGCCAGCCATTGGTTCCCATGGGTCGCTCTGGGCATTACCCTGGTGTTGAGCATAGGGTCGAGTGTCTGGACCGTGCAGGCAAAGGAGAAAAGCCACCCGGCTCCCCTGCCAGGAACGGAACCGCCATCCTCTTACGAAGTACATGGCACGTTTTCGTATTTCAGGCTGCCAGAGGGAGCGGTGGATCTCGCTCTGCGCAGTTCCGGTGCTTGGGCGACAGCTTCAAGTACCAGTGAAAAGTTTGACCCCAATGGTGCGGTCGATGGCAACTGGACTGTGCAGGGCTGGGGAAAAGGTCACGGTTGGCAAAACGCCAAGCGCCATGAGTATCCGTGCTGGCTGGAGATTCGCCTGCCCCGCCAGGAGGAAATCGACACGGTAGTGATCCTGACGTTTCCGGAAGTGGCGCATGGTATAAATTGGGCAGGTCTGCGCAACCTGGACATTCAGGCGAAACTCGAAGGCAAATGGGTAACCCTTGGTGGTGCCGCTTCCGTTCGCGGTAACGTGAAGGGGACGATCGTGCATCGCTTTCCGCCGCTGCGCACTGATGGGATCCGCATTGTCGTTCTGGGGGCAAACACCGGCCAGCAGGAAGACGTCTTCTACGATGACGACGACTTCGCCCGTATTCTACAGGTAGGCATTTACCGGCTTCGCGTCCCTTACCCCTTTGTGGACGAGTCGGTGAGCGTCCAGGTCGAGCACGGGCCGCGTGGTGCCATCGCAATCTATCATGACAACCTGCCGATAAAGCCTGTTAACCCTTCCTCGCCGGAGTATCTCGCCGCGCTACTTCGGAAGGCGGGCTACGGCGTCACCTTTCTGGACTCGAAAGCCCTTTGCGTCCCCGAGATCTTCAATCGCCACAACTTTGATGTGTTTGTCCAACCCTACGGAGCCCCCTTTCCCGTGGCGTCGATGCTTTACTCGTTTCTCGCGAGCAGCGGAAACCTGGTTACTATGGGTGGGCACCCGTTTCGGCAAGCATTGATGTTCTCGCCAACTGGCAAGCTGATTGACGCCGGCTATGACCCCGGGATTACTACAACGGTCGGGCGGCAGGCGGATTACAAGCTGCCGTTCCGCGAGCAGTTGGGCGTTTTCTACACCGGCTACGAACGCTTTGAAGATGTTTCATACGTAAAGGTCGCGCCCGATCAGAACGTGGTCACATCTTCGTTTCAGATGAATACGCATCTGAAAGGCGAAGTAGCTGCGGCGTTGGTGGGTGACAGACTTTCGCTTGAAGATGGGGATCGCCTGACTCGCGAGGGGACCTTTCCCGAGTATGCCAATACCTCGCGCAAGAAACTGTCCAACCTGGTTTCCGTCCTCAACAGCACGCCGGCCGGGGTGGGATTCGATTACTTGAGTGGATACATCTTCAACTGGCCGCGCGCGCGGTGGATTCCGCTCGTCAACGCTTATGACCGTCTGGGGCGACTGCGAGGGTCGGTCGTCAGCCTGCTTGCAAATTTCGGCGGTCCCTACCGCGGATCGGGATGGGTTTTCTGCGGCGTGGAGAATGAAGACCTCTTCTCAAGCGCGCACCCGGAGTTCAGCCAGACTCTGCTTGATGCCTTGCGCTACCTCACCGTGGGTCTCGGCCTGCACGACCTGCTGCCGGAGATGGACTGCTACTATCAGGGCGAGACCGTGAATGTGGCGACTACCGTAGAGAATTACCAACCACACCCTCGCCGTGTAAGCGTGGAATTCGAGCTGATTCCTTCTGGCACGACTGCTCCTGCCTATCGGCAGCGTGTGGATGTTAACCTCCCCGCCGGCGGGAATGCCCGACCTTCGGTGAGTTGGAAGCCGCCGCACTTTGACTCGGACTTCTATCTCATCCGTGCGCGAGTCTACGAGGGCAAGCGGCTGATCGATGCCTCCGAGAGCGCGCTTGTGGTATGGGATCCCAAAATCATCGCGCAGGGCACAAAGGTGGATTTCCACAACAGCTATTTTCACGTTGAAGGTCGGCCTGAACTTCTACTGGGCAGCCGGACGAATGGCTTCCAGCCCCACGGGCAAGTGGACGAGGACGTGCTCGGATGGGAACGGCAATACGCGGAAATGCACGACTACGGTATCCGCGTCTTCTCGCCAGTCTTCTTTAGTGTGTATATTCCCGGTCTCGCATGGGGTGAGCCGCAGACCCCTGCAATTCCCGCGCAACTTCAGCGTCAAATGGATGCTCAGGTGTTGCTGGCGCAGAAGCATCATCTGATCTTCGCTCCCTGTATTTTCTTCATCGCCAAATACATGGCGATGGAGAACATGGGCTTCAGCCGACGGATCTGCGAAGAACTAGGCAAGCGTTACGCCTCCGTGCCGGGTATCATGTTCTACATCTTCGATGATGGCTCGCAGGAGACGCCGCTCAAGGTTTTCCAAGAATGGTCAAAGCACTGCGTTGAAGGTTTCGCGAGTTCGGGCCGGCATTACATCGTGCTCGCTGAGACAGGAGGCGTGGCCATGGAGCGTTACGGCAGCGAGGCACTTTCCATGCCCGCCAACGGCAACTACTCACCCGGGCATCCGGAGCTGTATCGTGCCATGGACATGCGCGCCGCGGGGAAGAGCTTTCACCTTTCCGAGTTCGGCGTAAATTCTCCCGGGGCAAACCCCAGTGACATCGATCTTCACACATACCCAGGAACGAACGTCTCGGGTTCGCCGACGGGCGACTACAGCGTTTACCTGATGGAGCCCCACCTGCATTTCGCCCTCGGCGGGTCCTACGTGGTGAACTGGGTCTGGAAAGACACAGCCCATCTCATCTTCCCATGGGGCATCACGCATCCGAATGACTACACACCGACGCCCCCTCTGCTGGCATATCGCGGTGAGAGCTATTTCCTACGTCATTTCCAGCCGGAGTTCCGGTTCCCAAAGACGCTCGTCGTCCTTCCCAAGGCAGAGATAGAAAGAAATGAGAGTACATACGCGCCCTACCTGAACGGTATCCTTAGCGCGCTCTTCGACTACTCGGTGCAGTTCGCGACCATCGACGACACGGACCTCGAGCGCATCCCGGTTGGGTCTCACGTGCTGATTTATCCGGACCCCGAATTCGCTTTGCCGGAAGTTCTGGCTAAGCTTTCGGCGCGGGTCGAGGCAGGTGACGATCTTTTCCTCTCAGGCGATTTCACGCGGCCGCTGGAAGCTGGGGATGAACGACGGACAGAATTTTTCCGCCGTCTCGCGGGGTTGAAGTGGCTAGGCGATTGCACGAACGGAAGCGAAATTCCTATCGAACCCGTTGTGGGGCCAGAAATTCTTAATCCCTACATTGGCCAGCCCCGCAGTATATTCGAGGCCGAAGACGCGCGGGTGCTGGCAACCGATCCTGAGAGGCACGTGATTGTTGCCACTCGCGACCTCGGTTCCGGTCATGTCCTGTTCACTTCTGACGCTAGCCTGAATGGCACCCGCCGCGCGTTGGACGCTTTTTTGAAACTGCGTGGCGTGCCTACTACCAACTTCTCCCCAAAGCGGCCCAATCGCGACATCTTTGAGATCCCCCGTGCCGGCGGCGGAAATATCTACACGCTGGCCGCCACTCATCCCGAGGGCACAGGCTACACCGTCAACGGCCCGTGGATTGAGCGGCCGGAGAATTATGTGCTCCAGGTAGGCGGCAATCGTATAGACCTTCCGCTAGGTGGATATGGCGTGTCGCTTCTGGCAGTGCGTGGCGACGGTACGCCCGATGCTCTCGAAGGACAGGGCACATTCCGAGTGGACGGCGCCACCCTACTTCAAGCGCAACCACACGTCATGGTCATGGCATTGGATGATGCTCCACTCCAAAAATCCCGCGCCATAGCCCTATTCTCGGTCGGGGCTGGAAAGGTCTCGATCTCCGTGTCCGCAGTGGTGGACGACGTGGAGGTCGGTGACATCGAGGGCGGCGAGTTTCGCCCGCGTGAGGATATTCCCGCGCACCGCGCCGACGGACGCCTGGAATTCCAGGTCAACGATTTGCAGGCACGTGGCGTGGTGCTGCTATGCTCCAAGGCGGAACGTGAACAGGCACGGCACCTTCTTAATGGCGAGTTGCGGTAAGGCTGCCGCACGCATGCGCCCCAGGATCGTAACGCTCAAACGCCTGCTGATCTCTGTGCCCCTTTTGACATAGGAAGTGGGGTCATTCCGCCCGCGAACGCGCCGACAGAAGTCATTCTTCAGGCCTCAAGGAGAAATGCCGCGATGGTGCTCGGACCTCTTAAGTCGAAGTGGTTCTGGTATTCGATTGTGTGTGTTTTGTGTTGGGGTGGTTGGGCGATATTGGCAAAGCTCGGTTCAAACCGGATCCCCGCGGAGACGTCGCAGTTTCTTTTCGCCTGGGGAGCCCTCCCAGTAGCCTTAGCGGTGCTGGCCGGCCGGCACTTCAAAATGGAAAAGAACGGTAAGGGGATCTTCTACTCAGTGGCCAATGGTGTTCTCTCGGCGGTGGGAAGTTGGGCTCTCTTCGCTGCCTAGCGGACGGGAGGAAACACTTCAGTGATCACAGTAATGACCGCAATGTATCCCCTGATCAGCGTCCTACTAGCGGTGGTTGTGCTGCGTGAACGGTTGACCAAGCTGCACCTTCTCGGCTTAGGTTTTGCCACTGCCGCGTTCGTCATCCTCTCTGTCTAGGGAATTTTCGTATGCACTTGCCCCCTTGGTTCTGGTTTTCGCTTGTCGTGCTAGTGATGTGGGGCGTCGTGGGGTTGCTGCAGAAACTGTCAACCAACCAAATCTCCGCCGAGTCAGCGCTTGTCTGGCTGGTTGTGGGATTCATCCTGGTAACGCCGGTCTTCTACCCGGGCAAGGCGCTCTCCACCTACCCGGCGCGCAGTGTGGTTTGTATCCTGCTCAGCGCAGCTCTCAACGCGCTGGGCGCGTGGGCGCTCTTCGCCGCCATGAAGAACGGCGGAAGGGCTTCCATCGTCATCCCCTTGACGGCGCTCTACCCGCTAGTAGTGGTATTGACGGCGCCCTTCATTCTCCATGAGTCGATCAGCATGCTGCAGGGCATGGGCGTTTTCTGTGCCCTCGTCGCGGTGATTCTGCTTTCTACCTGAATTCTGTTGCTTTGCGTACGTCTTTCGGCGCCACTGGTTTTGTTCGTATCACAAGCCGCGCGGGACAAATTTCGGTTCGAGATTCGTGGCTCCATCTGCCGGAGGACCCGAGAGTCCGCCGACGGAGCTGCAAACGCGGAACTGGTGAACTATGCGTTCTCCTCGCCGTTTCGGCAAGCCTTAACCAGTGTGGCTGATCGATCGTGTTTCTGATAGCGTTCGGAATGCCTCCTGATGAGAGCCCGTAATTCGGTGACCAACGACGCGCGAACGGCTGATCCAGAAAGACATGATAGGGGCACCACGCTTTGCTCTTGTCAACGGTGAGGATCGAGGTCGTAGTGCACAAGGCCGTGGTCTGGCATCTCTCATACCAAGGCGCGGTCAAATTGATGCAGATGTTAAAGTCTAGCTCAACCACCGAGACTCAAGAAAGGTCGATTAAATGTCTCTTTGATGGCACCCTGGCACCATAGCGCTGGCAACTGACTTCGCCAACCCTTCCTGCCGACGTCGATCGCCGCGGGTTTATCGGATAAACGCCGATCCCACGATGCGCTTTATTGAGAACTGCACGACTTTGATTTCGGTGCACTAGCTAGCGGTGCTGGGGTACCAGACGGCTAAGGGCATCACGCGCAGCCTGGAAGTGAGGATCAGCGGCAACTGCCTTGCGGAACTCTAGGACCGCATCGTCACGCCGGTCCTGCTTTTGAAGAACGAGACCCAGGTTGTAGTGGGCCCAGGCGAATTTGGGACTAATGCGTAGGGCTTCGGTAAGTTCTCTCGCAGCTTCGCCGAGATCGCCTTTCCTCAGGAAAAGGCTGCCGAGTGTGTTGTGAGCCTCGGCTGACTGCGGATCCACGCGGAGCGCCGCGCGGAGATGCACGATACCTTCATCCCATTTCTCCGAGAGCGCATCCAACACGCCCAGGTTGTAGTGCGCGTCGTAATCGTCCGGAGCCACCGACAGGAGGTGATTGAATTGCGCGCGTGCCCGCGGATAGTCCTTCTGCGTCAGCCAAATGGTTCCCAATAGTGCTTCTGCGCGCGTATAGTAAGGCTCGATAGCCAGTGTCAGTTGAAGCTCCTTTACAGCCTCCTCGAAACGTTGCATTGCAACGTAGCTCACCGCTAAATTGAAATGCCCCACGACACTGAGCGGATCCTCGGTCAGCAGTTCGCGAAAATTCCTGACGGCCTCCTCGTGTTTCCCTGTCCGCTGAAGGTTCACGCCGAGAGTGTTCCGGACATCCAGAAGGTGCGGGACTCGCACGAGCAGTTCCCCCAGTATTTCGTTGGAACGCGCCAGGTCTCCTGACGAAGCGAGCTTGATTGCCTCCCCGTACAACTCGTAATCGCGAATACGGTCTTTAGGGTCTGGTCCAGCCTCGTCGGTATCACCATGCGGGCGGGAAAAAGACAGGTACCCCAGGGAACTCAAGCGGGCGATGACCTCGGGGTCGGTAGCCGGTGGTTCCTTCGGCACTGTTCGCGCGCTACGCGACCGAAAAGACAGGAGGCGCTCTCGAAGGGAAAGTGCTATTGAAGTCTCTTTTGCATACAGATTGTGAAGCTCTGTCGGATCCCGGAGAAGGTCGTAGAGCTCTGGTTTGGGTGCCTCGATGTACTTGTAACGGTCCGCTCGCAGACTACGAAGGGGGGCACAGCCAAAATGGTTGCGGCTATAGAGGCTTTCGCTGTAGACGTCCCTCGCAGCGCCAGGCATTTTTTGGGTCAAAAACTCAAGAAGGCTTCGACCCTGAAACTCGCGGGGCGGCGGGATCCCGAGGAATTGCAGAATCGTCGGCGCGACATCCAGCAGGCTCGCCGGAGCGTCCACCCTTGCTGGATATGTGTGCGGCGCGCGGGGCCAATGGATAATCAGAGGCACCCAAAGCGTGCTCTGGTAGATGAAATAACCATGCGTACCCTCTCCATGGTCTCCCAAGCTTTCGCCGTGATCGGAAGTGAAAACGATGAGCGCCTTTTCCAAAAGACCTTTTCTCGCTAAGTACTCCCAGAATTCACCGAGGATATCGTTCACATAACTGATTTCTGCTTCGTATCCCGTTCCTCGATAGGGTTCCCGCTGACGTGTCCGAAGATCGTACGGCGTATGCAGGTCGTAAAGATGAAGGAAGACAAAAAACCTGCCGTTGGAATTCGCGTCTAACCATCGGGCTGCGGCTTGAACAACCTCCCGCCCTGGGCGCTTGATGTCCCCAGAGTCTTTGCCTTCATGCTGATAGAGATCAAAGGGACTGTCATAGAAATCAAAACCCTGGTTTAGCCCGAAACGGCGATCGAGAACAAAGCCTCCCACAAACGCCGCAGTTCGGTATCCCCGTGATTTCAGAACGCCGGCAAGTGTGGTGGCCCCAGCCTTAAGTTGCTCACCGTTATCCTCGATCCTGTCTACGAAAGGGAGAGTCGAGGTGAATAAACAAGCGTGGGAAGGAAGCGTGAGTGGGGCCTGAGAGTTGATCTGCGAGAAAAGCGTTCCCCCACGGGTCAAATCATCAATCTTAGAGGTGCGCTTGGCTCTGTTTCCGTAGCAGCCCAGATAATCCGCCCGTAGTGTGTCAACAGATATCAATATTACAGGCGCGCCAGGCTCAGCTTCCGTCATCGCCATCGGTCCTGAGTGTGCGAAGGAGAGGCAAGTGGCGGTACCAACACAGATCAGGAACCATAGTCCTGTCCATATCGCTGCAATATCAAAACGGCTGAATATGCTGTTCCCGCGTATAGCGGGAACAGAGGTGAACGACAGTTGTGTCTCAGAGAGGCCGCGGGAACTCCCCTGCACCTCGCGGAAAGTGATAACCATTAGGCGCCGTATCGCTCTACCGACCACTAAAAAGGTCGAGGTCAACCGAAGAATCGTGACGGGATGTGCCTTAGGCATTTCCCTGTGGCCGAGTGAGCGGCCCGATCTTATTTGACAATCCCCCCAGATTGAGACTAATTTCTTGTGCTTGCAAATTTGAGGCTCCGGTCCGTCTCTTAGATTCGCGGCGGCATTTCCGATGGCGCAAGAAGGCACGAAATCTGAGGCGATAGGAGAAACGATTTACAAGACACGATGGCCCGCTCTACCTCAAATCGCCGTTTCATCCAAACTGACGCGAGAATAGCACAGTTGGCCCTTTCGTTAACGGTTTTACTCACGCTAAGCTACTGTGCCACGAAACGTGTCCTGGCGCAAGAATCCATTGAACGGCTTGCGCAAGACGCAGAAAGCTTGGAACAACAGGGAAAGTTGGCGGAAGCTGCGGAAAAGTACCAGACCGTCCTTAAAATTAACCCGCGATCTGTGGCCGCATTGAATCGGCTCGGGACCATCTATGTACATCAGGGCAAGTTCGACCAAGGAATCGAGTTCTACCGAAGGGCCCTGCGATTGAGACCTGAGGAATTCGGGACGAACCTCAACTTGGGAATCGCGTACATGAGAGTGCAAGACTACAAGTCTGCTGCTCCCGTATTGGACCGGGCAGCCGGTCTTCGGCCTTCCGATTTCCAGGCGCAAGCCCTCGCAGGCGTTGCCTGGATCGGTCAGGACCGATACGTGCAGGCCATCCCTCACCTGGAGAAGACCGAAGAACTGAAGCCAGACGATCTTGGGACGGAATACTTGCTGAATCGCGCCTATCTTGAGGTCAAGGACTACAAGAAAGCTCTGGATTCATTTAACCGGCTGGAAGGCCTCGATCCGCAGTCGCCGTGGGTGCGTATCCTGAGGGGAGAGGCCTATGATGGCCTGGGAGACTATAGCAGAGCTATCCAGGAGTTTGAGGAGGCACGCAGGCAAGCTCCCAGTGATGCGACGGTGCGCTTCTCGTTGGGCTTCATGTACTGGAAGATGTTGCGCTTTGACCAGGCGATTTCTGAGCTTCGGGAGGCGCTGAGGATCGACCCGAGCTTTGACCAGGCCAGGTTTTACTTGGCGGACAGCTATCTTGCAACACAGAAAGCGGGGGAGGCATTGACTCTTCTCCAAAACTTGGTGAAAGAGCGGCCTCGGGATTACCGTACCCGAGTAGCCCTCGGCAAGACCTTTAGAAAACTGGGGCGCCCGCAGGAGGCACAGCGAGAGTTCAGGACGGCAATCCAACTGGATCCAGACACTCCAGACGCGCATTTTCAGTTGGCACAGGCTTATAAAGCGCTGAATCAGGCCGCCGAGTATCGCCAGGAGCTTGCCATAACGCAGAAATTGCAACAAAGAAAGCGAACCGAGGCTGAGACACTATTGAGAGCGGCTGGATCACGCGGCGACCCCACTCGACAACTGAACTTGGTGCCTTCCCCCCCATAGTCTTGATAACCATGAACCCGCAAGGCCCGCCATCGAGCAGAAGTAAGTGCCTCCTATCACTCGGCTATGGCCGAGCTATCTACGGTGAGTTGTGCCTGCTGAAACCTAGGTTTGCTTACGAAAAACCTTCTAACTAGTTTAGTGGTGGTTTACTGTGAGGCAAAAACACCAGGAAGCTAACGCATTGACTTATCCAGAGAAACGCCGCAAAGCGCGGTCAGGTGTATATTATCGGTCTGGCAAGAGGGCCATAATGAAAACTCCGGTTCAGATATGCCTGTGTAGGAACAATTCGTCAATGTCCCGATTTTTGTTGGCTTGGGTGCACTCCTCCTTTTGACTTATTGCAGTTTTTGCAAAGATCACGTCTGCGGGGACTGCGGAATCTCTGGAGGGTAAATGACAGACGAGAGATAGTAGCCATCGCTCGGAGCGACCCGTCCGCTGCGAAAACTGGTATGGGTGGTTGAATTTTGGATGAAGAGCTAGTTCACATAACAACAAAAAATGTCCGTCCCAAGCGAGCCTCGAGCCTTGCGGACCGCATGATCGCGAATGCCCGACGGACTTGCTACATGATGACAATTTTTCATGGCGCCTTGGGGCTCTTCATCGCCATCCTGTTGGGGAATAGCTCTGTCGAGGCAGAGACGCGACCCGTAAACGTCATTCTTATTACCATCGACACGCTACGAGCCGACCACCTGGGGTGTTACGGCAATCGAACCATTCCGACTCCCGCCGCAGACCAACTCGCTAGGGATGGAGTGGTTTTCCGTCATGCCGTTGCCCAAGTACCACTCACCCTGCCTTCGCACGTTGCGATTCTTACCGGCACGTATCCCATGTGGAACGGGGTCGAGGACCTGACTACGACAGGACTCGGCCCGGGAATACCGACCCTGGCGGAGACGTTCAAGAGGCACGGATATTCGACTGCGGCCTTCGTGAGTGCCTTCGTCCTGAATTCCATGTGGGGGTTGAAACGCGGGTTCGACGTCTACGATGACGCCATCAATCCGCAGGATGAGAAGTCACCAGCACATCCCCGCCTGGAGCGCCGCGCCTCGGCGACCGTGGACCATGCCCTGAACTGGCTCGAGAGTCACAACTCCCATCCCTTCTTCCTCTGGCTGCACCTCTACGATCCGCACGCGCCCTACGAACCGCCGGAACCCTTCAAAACACGCTTCCGCTCGTACCCCTACGACGGTGAAGTCGCCTACGCGGACCAGCAACTAGGCCGGCTTATCTCCTTTCTCGAAACCCGCAAACGTTACGACTCCAGCCTGATTGTGCTGGCCAGTGATCACGGCGAAGGGCTCGGGGAGCACGGGGAGCAGCAGCACGGCCTCTTCATATACAATTCCACTGTGCACGTCCCGCTAATTTTGAAGCCACCCTCTGATTTCAAAATCACTCAACGTACTATTAACGATGTAGTGAACACCGTGGATATCGCCCCCACGCTCACGGCGGCCTGTGGGTTCTCCTCAGCAGATTCCGCGAGCTTCCAAGGACGCAGCTTACTCCCGCTGGTGCAATCCCGCTCGACCGGCCCGGGGCGCCCGGGTTATTCTGAGTCGCTCTACCCGCGCACTTCCTTCGGGTGGCACTCACTGCATGGAACCGAAACGGAGCGCTACCACTACATCGAGGCTCCGCGCGAAGAACTTTACGACCTCGACCAGGACCCTGCGGAGACCCACAACCTTATAGGGGAGAAGCCCACTCTCGCCGCTACGATGCGGGAAGACCTGCACGCCCTCGCGGCGCGCTATACACGTCCTCCGGAGCAATCCCCAGCCGCGGCGGCTCTCGACATGGAGAAATTGCGAGAGTTGCGGTCGCTCGGTTACGTGGGCGGGTCCACCGCAAAACCGCTGACAGGAGACGCGCCAGGTGCGGCCGATCCGAAAAAGCGCGTGATGTTCTTCACCACGATTATTCACGCTACGGAACTGGCGGAGGATGGGCGCTTCCGCGAATCAAACGAGTTGCTCGAAGAGGCTGCCACAGAGGATCCCAAGGCTTACCTGCCGCCCTTCCTCCTGGGCGAGAACGCCCTAGCGCAGCGGCAGTTCCGCGACGCGATAGGTCATTACAGTCGGGCACTGGAGTTCAATCCCCGCTACGACCTTGCGGCCATGGGGATGGGCCACGCGGCGCTGGAAGGTGGCGACCCGGCGGGTGCGGTGAAGGCTTTCCGGTGGGCCCTCGAACTCAATCCCCGGAACTATGTGGTGAAACTGGCGATGGCACATGCTTTTGAGCAGCTCAACCGTTTGGGGGATGCCGCAACCCTCGAAAAAGATGTTCTCGCGTCACATCCCGAGGACGGCAAGGCGAACTCCGACTATGGCGTCACTCTGGTGCGCTTGCGGCAATACCCGGAGGCCCTTGCGGCTCTCGAAAAGGCTGTGCTATTGGGCTATCGCGCCGCGGTTACTTACAACTTTTTGGGAACCGCGCGGCTGGCCGCCGGGTACAAAGCTGAAGCGGTGCGGGCTTATGAGGAAGCGATCCACCTTGATCCCAAGTACGCCGCGCCTTACGGAAACCTCGCGCTCTTCTACTCGCGAGCCGTGCAAAATGAAAAGGCACAGCAGTATTACCAGCAGGCCTGCCAGATCGATTCCAGGCTCTGCAAGGAACTTGGCCCGCTCTTCCATTAGGGATACGTTACTGAATGGCCTTATAATGCCCCACCCAATCAAAGGATCGGGCCACTCCCCGAGAGTAAGCGACAGGTGAACCCAGGAGGTATGTCGACGCCAGTGTTGGTAGTTCTCACTAATTCCTTTTACTCGCCCGTCAATTCAGGCAAACTTGGACGTTCTGTCGGAAGCCATTAATTTCCGTTTCGATATTTTGTCAGGAGGTTATCTGCCTATGTTACTCAATCGAATCAATCGGCGGGACTTCATGCGGCAGGGTGTGGGCGCAGCGGCAACCGGTGTTCCTGGCAAGGTTGCTATTCTGGAACGCGTGACTCTGTGGGCATCGCCGCGTGCTGTGCCGCCATCAGACACTGTGCGGTTCGCAAGCATCGGAACGGGTGTACGCGGCTGTGAGCTTCTGCAGGCCACGCGAGTGGTGCCAGGGGTTGAGTGTGTTGCCACCGCTGATGTGTACGACACGCGGCGCATCTCCGCGCGCGAAGCGTTGGGAGACAAAGACGTTCCGGCCACGCGCGACTACCGGCAAATCCTCGACCGCAAGGACATCGACGCTGTGATCATCGCGGCACCTGACCACCAACATCGTCCGATCGCCGTGGCCGCCTGCGAAGCGGGCAAAGACGTCTATTGCGAGAAGCCCATGTCCCACAGCGTGGAAGATGGCTTTGCCTTGGTGGAGGCTGCCCAGAAGAACAAGCGCGTCCTGCAAGTGGGAAGCCAGCGTGTCAGTTCCATCATTTACGCCAAAGCAAAGGAGATTTACAGCTCTGGCAAGCTCGGCCAAGTGACCATGATCGAGGCCCACTGGGACCGCAATACGCCAGGCGGTGCCTGGGTCGTTCCTGTTCCACCGGACGCGAGCGAGAAAACCATCGATTGGAAGCGCTTCTTGGGCGATGCTCCTAAGATACCTTTTGACCCTGTCCGCTATGTCTCCTGGCGCCGATTTACCGATTACGGCCTGGGCTTGGCGGGCGACCTCTTTGTGCACATGCTCTCCGGTATTCACTATATTACGGGGACCAGTGCTCCCCCCCGGCGCGCCCAATCCGGGGGAGGCCTGTTCCGCTGGAAAGAGAAGCGGGAGTTTCCCGACTTGCTGGTGACCCTGTTCGAGTACCCGAGTTTTCGCGTCAGTTTGCGCTGCAACCAGAACAATGAGAGTGGGGAGTACATGGCGTTTTTCGGCACGGAGGGCACGCTGGTTATACGAGACATCGTTTCGATGCCTGCCTTCGGCTTTGGCTCTGGGGGGGGACTGAGGAGCCCGATACTAACCTTTACGCCCCAAGACACACGGCCTGCGCCGGAGAGTTACTCGGTTATCGGCTGGCCGAAGGCGATGCGGGAGGAGTATTTGCGGAAGTTCCGAGAGGAGCATCCTCTACCGGGGCCGTTAAAGTCGGCGGTCGATCGGGAATCGGAGAGCTTTCTGCCCCCACCCGGATACAGTGATGTTCCCGATCACGTCGCCAACTTCTTCAACTCGGTGAGAACGCGGAAGCCGCCGGTGGAGAACGAAGTCTTCGGGAATAACGCCGCCCTGGGCTGCCATCTGGCCAACTATGCTTACTTCCAGCAAACGGTGGCGAAGTGGGATGAGGAAACGCGGGGAATTAAGGGATAGGACGAAAGGGCAGTAGATCAGTCATCTTGCTGCGGTGGCGAGTTCATCTCACCCATTGTCCTGGCGGGCCTGCCTCCCCCTCAAACTGACGCGGCAACGTCAAGGCCGATGTGCTCGGCCTGATCTTCCTTTTTGTTATAGGTGGGTTTTTTTATCGAACTGCTTGGGATGACGGCAGTTAGTTGCTCTATCGCGTGTGGGGCTCCTGACTACATGGCCGGTAGTGTGACGCCGAGAGCCTTGAGAATTTCTTGCTGGCGAGCGTCCGGCTGGGGCAGCTTGGTCACGGTGGTTTTCTCATCGACCGCGTAGTGCAGCAGGCACAGTCGGGTCAAGGCCAGCAGCGCATCCGGCAAGGTGATCGCGTCGGCCCGGGTCTC
>Ga0181536_10000961_pt1 | contig 34523 bp, 25 predicted proteins | sample PEATcosm2014_Bin_41_FD_121105 | JGI IMG/M metagenome (GOLD analysis project Ga0181536, IMG submission 121105) | Peatland microbial communities from MTU Mesocosm Facility, Houghton, MI, USA - PEATcosm2014_Bin17_60_metaG | ecosystem: Environmental > Terrestrial > Soil > Wetlands > Peat | place...
CATCTTGGACTGCGTGCCGAAGGTGGATTCGTGGGGACGCACGACCGCACGAATAACGAACCGATTCCGGACCACATCAGCGCGCGTCCCGAGGATCTCACGAGTCTCGTTGAAGGAGTGATTACGTATGCGGCGCGTGGGGTCGCTGGCCGGGTCGATCCAGTGGTAGTCGCGGCGGCTGTGGCGTTCGGATTTGTTTACGTCCATCCGTTCAGCGACGGAAACGGAAGACTGCATCGATGGCTCATCCATCAGGTGCTCGCAGCCGCGGGTTATAATCCGCCAGGGGTGGTCTTTCCGGTGAGTGCGGCGATCCTGCGGAACATCGACAGTTATCGTAGCGTTCTGGAGTCGTACTCACGGCCTCTGTTGGATTGCATCGACTGGCGGCCTGCGCCGAATGGGAACATCGAGGTTCTGAACGACACTGTCGACTATTACCGGTATTTTGATGCTACCGCACACGCCGAGTTCCTCTATCGATGCGTGGAGCAGACGATTGAGCATGACCTTCCGGAGGAGGTTGCCTATTTGCACGCCTACGATCGATTCGCGCATGGCATCCAGGAAATCGCCGACATGCCCGCCGAGAAGATTGAGCTCCTGCATCGATTCCTGCGCCAGGAGAACGGGCGGCTATCCAAACGCGCTCGGGAGAATGAATTTGCCGCCCTCACGGACCGGGAAGCCGAGCGAATAGAGGCGTTGTACCGGGCTTCCTTCGAGGAAAAGCAATCGACGGCAGAAGCGTAAGTGAAGCGAGTCGCCGCTTGCACGCTGGCAGATGGTCGATAACGGCGGCCAATGCGCCGTGATACCGGTTCACCACCACATGCGTGGGGACACCGTGGCCACGGTGATCGCGTGCCGCGCGCGCGGCCGTTCACTCCCCGGCGAGATGCTGAAAGAGGAATTTTTGGCAGAATATGATGGCCCCGTCACCCAACCGCCGCCCAATCGGGTTTACCCAGAAATAACCGCTGATCCCGCGCAGACTAAGGACGTCGTTTTTTCCTGCCCGGCCAAGGAAGCGTCCCGTCTAATTCCTTGAGCCCCTGCTCCTCCTCTGAATCTTGATGTTCACCGTCCAGCAATGGAACCTCATCGTCATCGAACCACAACAGGGTCAGCGTCTGTTTCCAGCGTGGCAGATAGCGCGCCTCTTCGAGCAACATTCCCCCGCGGCGCCAATCCGTGAACCACTGATCCGCTTGAATCTCACCCGACTCAATTCCTGCCGCGCTGTTTGCTTTGGCGGAAACCGAGCCAGGGGGTAGACCGCTACCCGGTGCGATCCACGCTTCGGACTCACGAAGACTTTTCGACCTTGAGGCATATCGAACAATCCGCTCTTGCGAGATGACGAACGCGCATGGCACATCCACAGCCGCGGCGAAACGCGATCCCGTCGCCATCACTGACGCCGAAAAACTCTCCGCGAGATCGTCCAGCGCTGCAAACCCGATTAGTGCATCGTCTGCCAGGGGCTTGAAGAGTCGATAAGGGAGCAGCAGCTCCGCCGCAAAAACATCGCAAAAGATTTCATTCAGAGGCCGCTTCGAATAGCTCCAAAGAGGGACCCCTCCATGTTGCGACGGCAGCTTCAGAACGACGTGGCCGAGCTCGTGGCAGATGGTAAAGCGCTGCCGCTCGACGCTGTCCCTACTGTTTACGACGATATGTTCCTTACCGCCGATGGTCACCGAGAAACCGGGCTCATCAGCCGAAAGATCAGAATCGACTCGCAGAACGCAACCTACCTCGGCAAGGTACGATTCGAGCGGGACAGGAATCTTGGCCGGGTTGACGCGCCCGACCAGTTCGCGCGCCCTGAGTATTGCCGTGAACTCATCCACCTTCCATGTCTTCCCGCAGCTTGCGAATTTTCCGGATCACCCTCTTCCAGTCCGGACGGGCATTTCCGCGAAAGCGCATTCCAGCCGCTGATTGAAATAGCTCTGGATCGATTGCCGGATCGCCCCAAGTGTCTTCCACTAGCGCCGGATCAGTCTCGGGGGCTTTTGCCAAAAAATGAAGAATTCCGCCGACGCTGTCACTCGGCTTTAGGACTTTGATCAGCTGCTCTACCACATTTTCTGACGGTGATTCTTTTTCGCCAGTCTCGAGGCGATAAATGTATGCGTGATCGACTTCGCTCAGTTGCGAAAGTTCCCGAAGCGTAAGACGCCGCTCCTCGCGGAGCCGACGTAAGAGAGTTCCAAAGGCAGACTGCGCCACCGCGCCTCCTTGACAGGACCGAGTTAGATCGTTAGATTGTTGTCTGTATGGACAACGACCGTTCAGATTGCTACGGCCAGTCTTGGCTGTGGCGCGTTCTTGAACTTCGGCGCGACGTTGTCTCCATGGGCATGGAAGTATGTCACTGAACGTGGATAAAGGCAAGATCAACCGGCGCCCGGAGCGCCACGATGAGGTAAACGAAAGTGAGTAACAATGAATTCGAGGTTTTCGTTCATGCGCAGGGCGCCAAGCCAAAGCTTGTCATGGCGTCGCCAGCCGAGCCGCTGAAAGAGGTCCTGGCGAGAGCGGGAATTTCCCTCGGAGGCACTGAGCCGATGCTTGTCTTCGTCGGCGAGTGCCTGGAGGCGCTGCAAGAATCGATCGCCGTGGATAACGGTGAAGACGGCCACTCACCTGTCGATCCAAGTTTCAGCGTGGAACAGCTCAGGCTGCGAGAACACAAACACATACATTGCCATCGGTGCCGACATGTCGCGGTTGAAGTCAATTACAGCAGCCGGACAAAACATCACCGGTTTTCTCCCGCCACCACTATCGCGGTTGTCACGAAATGGGCCCTCAAAAAGTTTGATCTCACGGACGCCGCCGCTGCCGACTATGTTTTGCAGATCTGCCACAGCAAGCAAGTGCCAAGGCCAAACGAGCACTTGGGGGAGCTAGTGCATGCCCCGGACTGCCGCGTCTGCTTCGACCTCGTAAAGGAAGTTACGCCGCAGGGCTGATGAAATCACCCGATCAGCGGGCCTTCGAGGCCGATTTGTGCGAGGCCGAATTTCGGATCGGGTTCGCCGAGGGGCAATGGGGCACCGCCACCGAGGAAGTTGTCCCAGACGACATCCATTGGCCGCGAGTCGTCCTCTGGATTGCGTCGGCCAAGCGGCCTGCGGCCCCAGACCGGTTTTACGTGCTACTTGATTGCGCGAATTACAAGACCGTGCCACCCACCGGAACGTTTTGGGATCCGGTGACTAAAAAAATGTCGGCAGTCGACAAACGACCGAAAGGGAAATCAGGTAGCCGGGTCGCGCGAGTCTTTCGGACTGACTGGAATAACGGGTCCGCCTTCTACCATCCCTATGATCGTGTCGCAGCTCAAACACACCCAAACTGGGCGAACGAACAGCCTCATCTGATCTGGGGTCCGGATCACACCATTGTGAACCTGCTGGATGAATTACACGTACTGCTGAACTCCGAGGACTACGTTGGAATCTCCTAATTGTCCACAAATCATCGTAATCCCCTTGCTTCGGTGGGCTGGGTTGGTCCGTACTCTACGCGCGCGCGGTGCGGGCAAGCGCGAGAGCGGTGCGTTTCTGCTGGGCCGTCGAAAACCGCATCACGGGAGAGTTCTCGACTACCGGATGTACGATGACCTCGACCCGCACGCTCTCGATTCCGGCGCAATTGATTTCCATGCGGCAGGATTTTCCACACTTTGGGCGTATTGCCGCGCAAATGACTTAGAAGTTCTAGCCGACGTTCACACGCACCCGGGCGGAGCTGCCAGACAGAGTGAGATCGATCGAAGGAATCCTATGATGCCAATACGCGGCCACGTCGCGATCATCTTGCCTCACTTCGCAAACATCTCGAGATGGTCCTTGGGCCGCGCCGGGATCTACGAGTACCAGGGCAACTATCAATGGCAGCAGTGCAATAACGACGGGTGCCCGCAAAGAGTCAAGCTCAGTCTGTGGTGAGGCAAAGTTGGCAAATCAAACCAACCCAGACGAATTCTCTCGCATATCGAAGCTCTTTGTAGACACAGATCAGGAGCACCCTGATCGGTCGTTGGTACGTCGCCGACGCCAACAAGTTACCCTAGCGTGTGGCTCGGAACTCGCGCATTCGTTCACGCTGCAACTGGCTTTGCTTACTGCCGCGAACATTGCAGACCGCTGCTTCCCGGGTGCGGTCCGAATCGATATCGACGAGAGGCAGATCAACTCGCCGCTGCTCGTATGCCCGACTGCCGATCAGACGTTGGGTCGCGCCTTAGCCAGCTTAGTCGGACATCGCGCGTTGAGAATCCGAACGCCTTCACGCGTTGGCGACCATACTATTCTCTTCGGAGATGCCGCGGCCGTTGACCATTCTCTGCGCGTCACCTTCGACGGATGGATCGCAAAAACCGGTCCCGCTGCTGCGGTTTCTCGACTTCCCGAACGCGAATTCTGCACCCTCGTCGGTGTTCTCGCCGGCGCCTTGGCTGTGTCCGAAATCTTCCTTTCGTTCGCGCAGGTAAGCGTTGAGGCCGGTCACCGACCAGTTTCCCTCTCGCTTTGGAGACCGGATCTCGACACCAACAACCCGGACGCGCTAGGGGTTCCCGTCGAGTTTCTGCCCACCCAGTTGTGGGTTCTCGGACTGGGACACTTGGGACAGGCCTACCTGTGGGCCTTGGGGACTCTGCCGTATCTTGAACGCGAATCCACCCAAATCGTTTTGAACGACTTCGACAAGGTTGTACCCGCCAACATTGAGACCGGCCTACTACTCGGCAAGAGCAACGTTGACACATACAAAACGAGAGCCTGTTCGAAGTGGCTTGAGCGACGAGGGTTCAACACGAGGCTGGTCGAACGCCGATTTGGCCCGGACTTCCGCTGCGATTCGATGGAGCCTCACCTCGCTCTATGCGGCTTCGATTCCAACGTAGCGCGTCAATCCCTTGAGTCCGCCGAGTTCATCAGGGTCGTGGAGTGTGGCTTGGGCGGTGCCGCTCACAACTTCGACACGATCAACCTGCATACGTTGCCCAACCCGAGAACCGGCGGTGATCTCTGGCCCGCAGATGATGACCTCGAAAATCGAGCGGAACAGATCGCGCGCGAGAATCGGGCCTATGGCCAACTCATCAAGGGCAAGGACGCTGAATGCGGGCGCGTTCAGCTTGCGGGAAAGGCTGTGGCGGTGCCATTCGTTGGGGCCGTCGCGGCCAGCTTCGTTATCGCGGAGGTACTGAGGCTCTTGCATGGGGGACCTAAACGCACACAGCTGAAGCTTCGTCTCGCCACACCCATTTGCGACTCGGTATCTGTCACGGAGAACTATGAGGCTAGCGACACAGGCGCCATACCGTACGGTCGCGCCCGCAGGTTCTAATTCGAGAGGATTCTTTTACCACGATCATCTATCGAGCCAACGTCCACCCTGAGCGATCTTACGGGGAGTACAGCAGTGCTTCTAAGTACGGACGCATCAGCCTCTCCACTCTGCACATGGCAGCAAATTTCGTTAGTTGGTCTATTCGTGGCTGCTTCCGGGCCAGGTAGAGTTTCAGAGCTTCCAGAAATACATCGAGACCCAGCTTGTTTCGATATTTGAAACAATCGGCCAGCGTCTTCTCGGGACTGTAGACACGCAGCCGGATGCCGTCCACCCCGTGAGCTTCGATTCCTTCGGTGAACGCCTTTCCGGTGAACCAAAACACACGCAGAGGAGGATGCTTGAGGCGTGGCGGCTCGGAACCGCGCGCTAGCGCAACGTGAACTTCATGGGGAATCTGAGTGGTAATCTCGTGGTAAGCGAGGGCGGAAATTAGGCAGACGACCCCGGACGGGATCTTCGCCGCGACTGTAACTAGGTCGGGATTGCTGAGCGCGGGCAGGTCTGCCAGACGGTAGAGGCCGCGGCTCACTTGCTCGACGACGCCCTGGTTGCGCATGTCGTAGAGCGTGCGAGGATGGATTCCAGCACGCAGCGCGGCACTGGTGCGCAGCAGCCCGCCCTCTTGGCTAAAAGCTCTTTTTTCCTTATCGAACGGCATTGATAATATTACCAGCAACATTCAATATATGCTGGTATTTTAATCCGAGCAAGCAGTCAGCAAAATCCCTTGCGTATCATATCAGATTTGACATAGCCTCTTTCGGAAGCGTCGGCGGGTGTCAACGCGCCGGCTACTTAGGTTCGAACATGGACAGGCGAAAAGAACAGCATTTGCAATCGGCCGGGTGGAAAATTGGAAACGCCACCCAGTTCTTGCGTTTGAACGATGAGGACGCAGCCCTCATCGAGTTGAAGCTCGGGCTTGCGAACGCCGTTAGGGAAGAGAGACGCCGGCGCAGGATGACACAGCAACAACTGGGAAAACTGCTTGGCTCGAGCCAGTCGCGAGTGGCGAAGATGGAGGCGGCAGACCCCTCGGTCAGCATCGATCTAATGGTCCGTTCTCTCCTAAGGATGGGGGCCAGCCGAAAGGACGTCGCGTCGTATATTGCCACACCGGCTCGGAGGCGTGCTGCGTAGTCGCTTGCGGGGGGGGTAATGACGGAACATCAGGGAGACATCGTCAAGTCGTCAACGAGTTAAACAATATCCTCGGCGGAAAGCAGACCGGCTGGAATGGAACCGCGTAGGCGCCAAGGGCGCCCCAGATATAGGGGGAAGATCTTGCTAAAGAGAACGGGACGCGTCCGACCATTCGACTATTGGCGGAAGGACCGCCACAATGTCGCGGTTCCCCATTGACTGAGGTCGGTAGGGCAGCAGCGTTCTGGGCACTTCTTAAAACGTCCGGAAACAGCTTCGCCCGGTTGGAGCGCGAGCGGGAGGTCTAGGACACGATGTCAGTTCGTTTTTCTGGTCACGAAAGCTTCGCTTGCAGATATGCTTGGCTGCCAAAGGCTTTGCTCGCGATCCAGGCTGAACCCGAGATTTTCTCAGACGAAGAGAGGGCAATGGCCAAGCTCGGTGTAGGCAAAAATATGGTGCGGTCGATTCGCTTCTGGGTTGAAGCTGCAGGAATGGCGCAACATGCCAAGAGCCCAGGACTCGTCCCAACGGCATTGGGATCGGCGATCTTCGGTCCCGACGAGCTCGATCCCTTCCTGGAAGACATCCAAACCCTATGGCTCATTCACTGGAAACTTTGCAGCCGCGTTGATGATCCGCTGTTCGCCTGGGAGTTTCTGTTCAGCCGCTGGCAGGAGCCAGACTTTACCGAATCAGGTGTACTCAGGGCGTTCAGCCGAGAAACGCAGACGCAGTCAAGAAAGCTCTCGCCTGCAACCTTACAGCAGCACTTTCAAGTTTTTCTCCATACGTACGTACCATCACGCGGTCCAAAATCGGACATAGCGGAGGACAACCTTGATTGTCCCCTTACAGAACTCGATCTAATAGTCAAAATCGGGGAACGCGATACTTCTCAGGAAAATAACAGACGCGAATCTATTTACTCATTCAAACGGGAAGACAAGCCAAGCATTTCGCCCGCGTTGTTCGCATACTGTCTCAGTGATTATTGGGCGCAGAGATTCGGAAACGAGAATACTCTGTCCGTCACATCAATATCCAATGGAATGTCAAGTCCAGGTCAGGTCTTCAAGATCCCGGAAGAGAACATCTACTCTAGACTCGAGGACATCTCCGACGTCACCGACGGAGCATTTCAATATCAAGAATCCAGCGCTCTCCCTCAAGTTCATCGGAAGCGAAGCCCGACCAGCGATAAACTTCTCCGTAAGGTCTACCGTTAAGCCATGCACACGATCGAATCGCTTTATCAAATCGCGCCTCGATATCTTCGATCAACTAACCTCGAGAGGGATTTCGGCGATCCCAAGGCACTCGATAGCTATGTTCTGACGCAGCACGCGCAGGCCTGTCTAGAAAGGTTAGCCGTTGGGCTTCAGCCAGCATCAACGCAGCGGGCATGGCGCTTGACCGGAGACTATGGATCCGGGAAGTCTAGCTTTGCGCTCTTCCTTGCACATTGGTTCAATGACAAGGCACATCAATTATCAAAAACCCTTGGCACCAACGTCAACTATGATCATTTTTCTCTCGGGAGAAAACCCAGATACCTGCCAGTGTTAGTAACCGGCTCTCGCGAGCCCATCAGTATAGCGATGATGCGAGGACTAGCACGTCTCTTTCCAGAGATGTACCGGCACGGCGTCCCATCGCTTCTCCAGCAGCGAATTGAGGCCTTAGCTTCAACACGCCAACGTACCAGAGACGAAGATATTGTCGACCTTATTCGGCTGGCAAACGAGAAGTTTATCAGAGATGGCAGGGGCAATGGTCTCTTAATTATCTTGGACGAACTCGGCAAGTTCCTCGAGCACGCAGCATATTACCCAGAATCACAGGATATCTATCTGCTGCAAAGACTTGCTGAAACCGCGGCAACGTCGGGAAAGACAGCACCGCTATTCGTTATAGGACTGCTTCATCAGGGGTTTGATGCATATGCTGGAAGCCTGGACCAATCAGCTCAGCGTGAGTGGGAAAAGATTGCCGGCCGGTTTGACGAGATTCTCTTCAACCAACCGTTAACGCAGATTTGCGAGCTCATCGCCTCAGCTTTGCGTGTGCGTCAAACTTCGGCTCCCGCCTTCGCCAGAGAGGAAGCGAGAGAAGGAGTCGAAGCTGCGCTTCGATTGGGATGGTTCGGCCGCGCAGCTGACAGACGCCAGTTGATCAATCTGGCAATTCAAGTCTATCCGATTCACGGTACAGTCATACCCGCCCTGGTCAAAGCGTTCAACCGCTTCGGCCAGAATGAGCGTTCCTTGTTCAGCTTTCTGCTTTCCGATGAACCGTTCTCACTAGCTAGTTTTTCCGGCCGTATGATTTCCCCAGGGAGTATGTACCGCCTCTCAGATCTGTACGATTACATCCGAACCAACTTCGGACATCGCCTGGTAATGCAGAGCTACCGAAGTCACTGGACACAGATCGAGTCAATGGTTGAAAGCTTTGCAACGTCTGACGCGTTGGAGTTAGCGATCCTAAAGACCATCGGCCTGCTAAACCTAATCGACTCTCCAGACCTTCTCGCCACGGAAGAAGCGATCGTCGCAGCCCTCGACGGTACTGCCGAATATTCGAACGCTTCAATTCGACACGCGATTGAAAGGCTCTACAAGGGCAAGCGAGTTCTTTTTCGCAGGGGTCTAGCCCAAGCGTTTTGCCTCTGGCCCCATACCAGTGTGGACCTTGAGTCCGCCTTAGAGCGCGCTACCACCGCTATCGGCCACGTGAGTGATGTAGGGCAACAACTCCCTAGATTTCTCGAGACTCGGCCTCTCGTTGCACGTAGACATTACATTGAAACCGGGAATTTCCGATATTTCGAGGTCCGATACTTGCCTGTCGACCAGGTCGAGAACGTAGCGGCGCAGACAACAACCGCTGACGGATTGGTTATTGTGGCCTTGTGCGAAACAAAGGCCGAGTGTGAAAAGGCGGAGCAGATCTCCCATAGCGATCTGTTAAGTAGCAAAGCCAATATTCTTCTCGCAGTTCCCAACGAGCCCCTCGCACAGCAAGCCGGACTCTTGGCTGCAGTCCTACGTTGGGAGTGGGTGGCCTCAAACACCGAGGAACTCAACGGTGATCGATTTGCACGCGAGGAAGTGACGCGCCAAGTAGCCAGCGCCAGGCAGCTGCTGCAGACCCGCGTACAACAGCTCATTGGGCTCCGTTCATTGACCCGCGCGACTGGACTTAAGTGGTTCCGGGCAGGACAACCGCAGAAAATCGCAAACGCTCGACAGTTGCTGCAACGTATCTCAGATCAATGTGACGAAATCTATTCAACAGCGCCGCATATTAAGAACGAACTCGTCAACAGACGGACTCTAAGTTCAGCTGCAGCCGCGGCGCGCATGCGATTGATCGAACGATTGTTGTCCGACTCCGACAAACCCTTTCTTGGAATGGACCCTCAGAAGAAGCCTCCGGAAATGTCCATTTACTTTTCAGTCCTTCGTGAAGCTAAAATCCATATAGAGAAGATCAGAGACTCTTGGATTCTTCAGATTCCCAATTCCGCCAATGATCCTCTCAATGTGCGGCCGTGCCTGACCGCCATTCGTAGTTTACTTGAACGTCAGGGTGACCAAAGGATCAAGGCCAGCGACGTTCTCAGGCATCTCGCTGCGCCACCGTTCGGCGTACATGCTGGTCTGGCGCCGATTTTCTTGACCATCTACACGGCCTTGCACCATCAGGAGCTTGCTTTTTACGAGGAAGGTACGTTTCTGAGTGAAGTGACGGGTAAAGAGTTTCTGCGCCTATGCAAGGCGCCACAGAGTTTCGAGTTGCAGCTCTGTCGCATTAAGGGCCTTCGCGCTGAAGTCTTCGAATCTCTCCTTCACGTTCTCAAAATCCCTCCAACCAAGCAAAACGATGCCCGCATTCTGGACGTTGTTAAACCGCTTTGTGTATTCGTTGCACGACTTCCTGATTACGTCCGGAATACCAAGCGTCTGTCCGATCAGGCCCGTCAAGTGCGCGATGTAATACTAGCATCGCGCGAACCAGTCGATCTCCTCTTTGAGGATCTGCCACGTGCCTGTGGAATGGATCGATTTCCCATTCACGGAGAGTGCTCTTTCAGTGACGCTATGCAATTCGCGAATCGTCTGAAGACACTATTAGACGAACTGCGCAGCGGCTTTTTTTCTCTTCTTGAGCGAATGAGACGATCTATCTGTGCGGCCTTCGATATAGTCGATTGTTCGGATGAGCTTCGTGTCAGGCTCGCGGCAAGAACCGAATCCATCGCCGTACTAGCCACCGAGTCTCGTTTGAGAGCGCTGTGTCTAAGATTTGCCGATCACACGTCATCCGATGACGCTTGGCTAGAGTCCATCGGAAACCTCCTCTCACTGCAGCCTCCCAGCCGTTGGCGCGATGCCGACGAGGACACTTTTGAAAGCGAAATCGCCGAGCTCGCGCTTCGCTTCAAGCACTTGGAGAGCATAGCCTTCGACCAGAATGCAGGCAGACAGTTCACGGAGGCGTTTAGGATCTCGCTGACGCGAAGTGATGGAGCGGAGGCGAATCAGGTTGTCTTTCTACAAAAGGAACAACTCCAGGAAGTCGACGCGGCTGCGGCGCAGATTCAAACGCTGGTCGACGCAAATCGAGTAGTGGGGCTCGCTGCTCTGTCCCGCGCGTTCTGGACAGTTCTTAACGGACGTTGAGGTAAATATGCCAAATTCTATTCGCCACATTCTAAGTCTCTCCGGCGGAAAAGACAGTGCTGCGCTTGCGATATACATGCGAGACCGCATTCAGGGCATGGAATATATATTTCATGACGCTGGCAAAGAATTGCCTGAAACTTACGAATATCTCGCCAAAATTGAGGCGTATTTGGGCACAAAGATTTACAGAACCACACCGCCCAACAGCTTCGATCATTGGTTCAAGGTATATGGCGAAATTCTTCCATCAAATCATCGGCGATGGTGCACGAGAATGCTGAAGCTCAAACCCTTTGAAGACTACGTAGGAGACGATCACGTCATCAACTATATTGGCATTCGAGCGGATGAAGACCGAGTGGGATATATCAGCACTAAGTCGAATATAAAAGCATCATTTCCCTTTCGAGATGACGGGCTGGTCTACGCCGATATCGTTCGAATTCTTAAAGATGCCGGCGTGGGCCTGCCTACATATACAAATTGGGGTCGAACGAGATCCGGGTGCTTCTTCTGCTTTTACCAGCAAAAGATCGAATGGGTCAGATTAAAAGAGATGTATCCGCAGTTATACGAAGAGGCAAAGTCTTACGAGAAACCCAACAAGGTTAACGGACATATCTTTTACTGGAACAAGAACGAGTCTCTAAGCGAACTTGAACAACCGGCACGCGTAGCCGAGATCAAAGCAAACTATGATCGCGCCCAGGAACAGAAACGCGCGAGCAAGAAGAACAAAGGACTGATGTCCGTGCTCGCTGACTTCGAGGACGAAGAGGATCTTCGGGAGGGATGCACAATTTGCTCGATCTAGTTCAAGAGGGTGTTCAATGACCGCGAAAGAATGGATCAGTTTCGTTCGATTGTACGGTCCGATTCCGACTAAAGACAATCTCTACGACGAAAACCTTCGTCGGCATGCACGCCGCCGCGGGATCAAGCAAGTCCTGTTCACGCACCCCTACGAAAAGATTGTCCTGCCGTGTTTCGATCTTTCGGCGGCACCGCCGGCCTCAGTGATCCTTACCGGTACGGCTGGCGACGGCAAAACATTCTTGTGCGGTCGTGTCTGGGAAATGCTGGGCGGGGATCCGGACACTTGGGCTGGTCAGAAGACGCATTTCCAGCTGGAACTGACGGCGCCGGCTGTCGCAGCGCAAGATACTCCGAGAAAAGTGACACTTCATATCGTGCGAGACCTCAGCGCTTGGGTCCCTATCCAAGGCGCTGATTGGCCGGCTGAAAAACGGGAGCTGCTCTTGCGATTCAGCCGCTCGATCTTTCAGCCAAATCCCAGCGAACTCTTTTTGATTGCGGCTAATGACGGGCAGCTGGTCGAGACTTTCAAGAGGCTTCTGCCAGACGAAAATGTCCAACGTGCAAAGGACACTATCGAAGATCTACTGGTTTCAGACCAGTCGGAACGTCCTCGAATCGGATTGAAGTTGTTCAACCTCTCGCGGGGGAGTTCGAGCGAGCTCCTTGAGCTTGCCCTAGGTGCTTTCCTAGGTCACGAGGGATGGAGCACTTGTTACAAAGAAGCAAGCGCCTCTGACCAACTCTTCGGTCAAGAGTGCCCTGTTCGCCGCAATTACGAGTTGCTGAAGCAAGAAATCGTTCAGTCACGACTTAGAGACCTTTTGGACCTTTGTGACCAAAATGGCTTGCATGTCCCAGTTCGACAGATTCTCATTCTGCTATCAAACAGTGTGCTCGGACATCCGCACGTAAAGGACCACCTGATGAGCGCGAGTGACGTACCGGATGTCGTTGCGCACAGCCGCTCGCAGGCCAGCCTCTACAATAACGTTTTCGGAGGCAATCTCCCCGAATCCCGTCGAGCAAATTCACTCATCTTCGACTATCTCGAACGCTTTCAAATTGGACGCGAAACCTCGAATCGGTTCAACAATCTTTTGATCTTCGGCGAGTCTCACGAACATTTGCAAGAACAGTTTCACACATTCATCGGCTCGGACCATTTCTACGGCGCGGATTCCGCGTTCCTGGCAGCTAAACAGGACTACATCGAAGGGAGCGACGAAAGTCCGGAAGCGGCTAGACGCTTCTTAGAGTTATTGACGAGCCAACGCCGGGCGCTTTTCTTCAAGATTCCGAATGAGCAGACAGACGATCTTAACTTCTGGGAACTTACCGTCTTCAAATACGGTGGCGAGTATCTTGAACACGTTCTATCCGCTCTGCGAAGTGGCCGAGCGATACGACGGAATCTTCTCGGCCGCCTAGTTCGCGGGTTGAATCGAATTTTCACCGGAATGTTGATCAACAGCGAACACGAACTATTTGTTGCTTCCAGTGCGAGTCTATCGCAAGTAAGGGTCTGCCGATTCCTCGCTGAGCGGATTTCTGTCGTCCCACGGCTGGGTGAATTCATAGCGGTCAACCTATCGTTAAAGAAGCGGCCGAGCCTGGACGTGATTTTGAACAACGAGCTTCGTTGCTCATTTGAGTTGACGCTGACACGGTACGAATATCTGAGTCGGGTCGCTGAGGGCGCGATGCCAAATAGCTTTTCGAAAGAATGCTTTGAAGACGTAATGGCCTTCAAAAGCCGTGTGATGCGAGATCTCGGAAAGCGTAGCGGACCTCCATCGGAGAGCGGGGAAATTGTGTTCAGAGTCCTTGACCTAGACAATGCCGGCTCTGCCAGAGAGGAACGCATCGGTGTGCTCGTATGAACCTGGTGAGAACTACTAACTCGCCATCTTCAGAAGCGGAGCGCGAGGATATCTGGCTGGAGGAGAAGTACTGGGGTCACCGCCTTTGGGATCAGCAGTCCCCTTGGCTGATATTTTTAGAGTTTCTCGGCGTAGCAGAGTCAGCGAACCGCGAAGGCCATTTGTTCAACTTTGATCATTCGCAATATTCATCCTCGTACTTCGCCTACTCGAGAATCCATCTGCGCAACATTCTTTTCAACGACGAGCAGTTCTTAGGCAAGGTAGATAAGGACAATCAGGACAGCTCAGCAGCATGGCGACAATGGCTCAGCTGGATTAGAGATGCCGCCAGGGGCCTGGAACCCGATGAGAGAGATTTCTCGTTTCTGAGAGATCGATTCGAACGTTTTCACGATTTTGCGCAGTTGGTCCGCGCTTTGCGATCGTGTGCTGTGGAAGGCGAAACTAACAAGCGCTGGAGCTCTCGATTCATTTTCCCATTCGGATCGAGCGCGCTATTCGAGGACCTGAGTATTAAGCCAGAGAGTACTTCTCGCGAGTATATTAATTTTGGCAGATCGGGCGAGCTGCTGTATCACATGCTCGCGCGCTCTAGTTTGCGCCAAAGCCTTGCCGAGCTTCTTCCACAGCGAGTATTTGCTCCGAACAGATGGAACGACCTTGTCCAACGACTACAGCCCCAGACGGCGAGCACCGCAACGACGAAACGAGGAACTGCCACCTACCTCCCCTACGACGTCCATCCAGTTTTTGAAACGCTAGGTCAAGATTGGAAGGCTTTGTTGGAACTAGATCTACAGGGTCCTGATGTCGTGCCGCATTTAGTGATTACAGGTAGCTTCGGCCTGTTTCTCTACCATTTGAACACAAGCGCCTACCTATTGGGATGGAACAAACTTGTGCCAATAGTCTGTGAAGTGGTTGCACCACGTCGAGGACTTGTCAGGGAGCAATCTATCGAGAATTTCGAGATAAATAGCGCGTTGTCTCTACAAGCGCTAGATCGGTTGTTCAACGATATCGAGGCCTTACCCGAATGGACCGCCTCGGCGCAACCAGGGGAGATGCTCGCAGGGCGGAGAGAGATTCTAAAGCGTGAATTCAACTGGGAGGATGAAGCGGGTGTGTCAGATCCAGAAGCGCTTTGGAGGCGTTTCAAAGAAGAAGCAAAGGAGCGCCATCGACGACACTTTGGTCAGGTTCATCGGACGTATGGTCGGGGGATCGGGCTAGTGTCAAAGCGCGGAACGAATCGATACCGATACGCCCCGACTGACAGTTTTCTACGAGCAATATTGTTCGCGAATGTGAAGAAGAGGATGGAATTTGGAGAATTTCTGGCGCTTCTGTATGCACGATATGGGTTGATTTTCGGCGCTAATGAGGCGGAGCAGGTTCTAAACCACGAAGATATGGACAAGAAGCCGTTCCATGCGAATTCGGTCCGCTTGGAACAAAGGTTGAGCAGTTTGGGATTGCTTAAACGCCTCTCGGATGCATGCGCCTATGTTCAAAATCCTTACGCAGAGTAGCTAATGGACACAAACGAACTAATCGGACGTGTAGCTGCTGCTTATCTTAAGCAACGAGTCTCTGAGACTGATCCGTCGACGACAGCGCGATATCTCCTCGATTCACTTTCACCCGATCAGACGGTTGCAATCGCGCAGGCGATCCTTGCCGATTCAGTTCTCGAGCCTCAAATAGAAGTCAAGTTGCCGCACCACTGGGTCGGCGATTACGGCCTCCCGGCGCGATACCTCACTGCGGAGCGCGCAACATTCTATCGAAACTCTCCTTGTGACCGACCAGCTCTTCTGCTCGCAACACCGGGAGACGACGAACAGCAATCCCTCGCAGACCTTACGATCATAGATACTAACCAACTGAAGTCGTTGGTTGATATCTGGGTACGTGTAGCTTCGCATGATCTCACGATCACAGATCAACACCGTCGGTGGTGGGTCGTTGCGCTTGCCGCTCTTCAAGATGTGACTCAGGTGTCACTAGATCGTTTTGCGCTGTATGTTTTGGAAGCGCGTAAACTGATTGAGGATGGCAGTGCCTTTCTAGATGCGATTGGCGGGGCACTGCCGGCTTTGCGATGGCCAAAAAATGCGGCTCTGTTTCACTCGCTGACTGAGAAAAGCGCCGGACAGCCAAGCAAATGGAAGGCTCTTTTCAACCAAGTATGCAGACGGCAAGCTTGTTACCTGAGAAAGTACACACCTACCAATCAGCTTTTGTCTACCGACGATCTCCGATCCGCTTTCGACAGAGTTAAAGAGGAGATCCCTGAACCCCTCCACGAGACGATTAGATCGTTCATCAATTCATCGAGCAACTGGAATACGGAAGCAGAAGCGCTAGCGCAGACAGAGTGGGAAATCGTCCGTCCCTTATTCGACGGTTTGAAACCCGAACGCTTCAACCTCGGTCGCGCAACTCTCGAGTTTTATGAAGAGCTTGAGGAGGACCGGCTCTCAAAAGAGGAACAAGCATACCTCAGAACGCTAGCGGAGCGGCGAAGGGCGAGCGATCCGATAGAGGAAGACATCGCATTCTACACCGGTCACCGGGACGAACTTAAGCAGGAACCAAATCTAAAAGCGAAATGGGACAAGTTTATTTTCGGCTCACCAATTGAAACTTCCGATTTCGTAGTCGGCCTAGCACTTTGTCTGGAATCGTTATTCGACCGGAACATTAGTGGTTTAAAGCGGACCCTCATAATTACCACGGACAAGAGGACGAGGCGTGATCTGAAGAAGTTAAATGTTCACGCGGGGCGGTATTTCGCGTTTCGATACCGCGGCCTCGACACGCTCCTTGGTCGGGCAGCCTTCGACGTGGGACAACTCTTTGAATTCGACAAGGTTTATGAGGGTTGGACAGCCGATCGCCGATACAAGGCAAATTATTCGAATTCGCGTGCGGCGCTAGAAATTAAGTTCTATGTTGCCGTGCAATTCGGTGACGGTGCCGAGGAGAACCATCGTCAGTTGATCTGGCGATTCGACCCGAACTCAATTATCAGCGAATTGCACAGCGATTGGGCCGAGCGGCTGGTTGAGCATCCTCTGATGATGGGCACCGCTACCAGGGGATCCGACGAAACCAAGGGTATGTCGCAGCCTCTTGATCTACGGGACGTACGGAGTCTCTCGGCGGCCTTCGGCCAAGATCGCGGTTCGCTCATCCCGACATATAGGCGGGAGCACGACCTTGAGCACATCTGGCATCGAAGCTTGGCTGACGCTGAGCAGCGTGGTTCGGTGAGTAAGCCAATTGCGGCACTTTTGGGAGGCCTATTCGATGGGTTCGCAGAATCGTACCGCATGGCCATCAAGCGATTCGCGCTCCACGGCGTCAGTTGCCCCGAAATCAATCTGCAGTACGTAGCCTATGCCAAATTGCTCGAAGCGCTGTGTATTCATGCGAAGGGCGACCGCAATCGAGAACTTCTCCTCAAGCCCATTTTGGCTATTGGTACGGTTCCGGTTGCCGGTGGCGCTCCTGCCGCGATCGTGGCTCCTTGGAACCCACTTCGTATGCAGGCTATGTCGCTAAAGGCGAATCGGATAGCACAGCTCTTGAGGCATCTGCTTCACGCTGAGAACGTTCTGTTCGGTGATGCGGGTCTGTACTTCAAGGAAATGCGTGATGAGTTGGAGCATCCATACTTTCCTGAGGTAGCCCTCGGATGGCGGCAACGGAAAGCAGAACTCCTCGGATTGTCTGACTCTTACATGGATTACACTCTGCACGAATTGCCTTTGGCTGGACCGGAAGGAAATACCGATACGAACGAGAATCCGACGGAAAGTGCCAACAAGATCGTCGACATAATCCAACGATATCTCGCGCTCTTCCCGCATGAAGAGGCTGATCTGTCTGCCGTACTTTACAACTGCGATTCTGCGGCCCTACCGCAAGCTGTCGTCAATAAAATAAACGATGTCAATGACGACGAAAGCGATATGCGGTGTGAGGTAATCCTAAGACACCGTGACAGGGCCAAGTTACAGAAGCTATATGAAACGATTCTAGAATCTGGAGATACCGATACAGATGGTTTCGTATCGAGTGAAGCTAGTCGAGACTTCATGGCCCGATTGAGAATCGGGATCATGGCGGACGAGGCTCCTCCCCCGGATCCTAAAGACGGTCCGCGCGCCGACCTTGTGTTCTTGCATGACGTAATTGCACGACACGCTCGGCTCGAATGGTATATGGAGGACGCAACGCCGGTATCATTGCTTGCTCTTGTGCCGGCTCGCTGGTCTCGTCGCCGTCCCTCGCCGATTGATGAAGAGAAATCCATCGTGTATCTGTGCTCGCCAGGCCAGAGCGCAGAAGGGTGGTCTTATATCACGGCAGTAACCACCTACTTCAAGGGAGACTGGGATGGCGATTTCGGCAGACGATTGCTTCCTGCGCGACAATTGGACTTCAATGATCCTGAGACAGCGGAGATCTTTAAGGAAAGCCACAACCTAGGCAATTGGGTCGTGAACTTTGACGAACTCTTGGACAGACGTCAGCTCGTGAACCAAGGTGTGAAGGTAATCCGCTTTAAGCAAGCCACAACTCAGGGCAGAAACCTTCTAGTCTCGTCCACTGCGTCGCTCGGTCTTCTGCATTCGATGCTGCAACATCGACTCAAAGATCTCCTTCCGGAGATGACAGACGACCAGGTAAGAGTCCTTTCGCAGAAGTTCATTGATGATGCGAATCGCATCTCGGGTGACATCGTTCTTCGAGCAGCTAAGCGTGGAAAAAACGCCAGTGAGTTGATGGGCGTCGTACTCAGCTATTTTGTGACGATGAGCGAGGTCGCCAGCGGCAATAAATCGGGATGCTATTTTCTTGACGATTACTCCGAGTGGCTCGGCCAACCGGAACAGCAAATCGCCGATTTGCTGATACTCTGTCCGGAGGTACTGGCGTCCGGGGAGAGGCGTCTCACAGTTCTTGTGACGGAGTCAAAATACATTCAGGAAGAAAGTCTCGGGGAGAAAAGGAGAGAGTCACAAAAGCAAATTCGTGACACTTTAAGAAGAGTAGAAGAGGCGCTTTTCGGGACACTTGAACACTTAGATCGAGACCTATGGCTGTCCCGTTTTTCTGATCTGCTACTGTCCGGCGTCCACTATTCCGCCGGCGACGATGTCGATATTGCAGGCTTTCGCCGGGCTCTTCGTGAAGGAAATTGCTCTATCCTTCTTAGGGGCTATTCACACATCTTCGTATCCGGTCCCGCTGACGGCTCCGAATGTTCAGACTTCGTTAAAGTGTCGGGCCTCAATGGTGCTTACCAAGAGGTATATTCTCGATCAAAGACTAGATCTCTGGTCGCGGCGTATGCGAACAATATTTCGCCAGATTCGGTGCGCTTTAGTGTGGTCGAGCGGTCAGAGCTTGGCCTGGGTGATTTCAGGGCGATCGTCCCGCTTAAACCCCTATGGATCGGGGATACCGTTTTCAAGAAGTCGGAGGGAGCCGATAGTGATAAGGAACTCGAAGGAAACCAGTTACCGGAAAACCAAGTTGACGACGTGAGTCCAACTGGCCCGAGAGAATTCACCGACGGACCGGGCAAGAGCGAACCTTCCGTCTCCTCGCCGGATTCAACAGAATGGGCCTACCCAACGATCGAACGCGTGTTGGTGACCAAAGCACCCGTTCATTCAGATACGCCTGCAGAGAAAGAGTGGCTGGCACAGACTGTTATCAAAACGCGGACAGCTCTACAGGAATTTCAGCTCCACTCTAAGCTCATCGACAAGCGCCTCACGCCAAACTCTGGAATTCTGAGGTTTCAGGGCGCTCCAAATTTGACGGTCGAGTTAGTTCTCCGCAGGCGTTCGGAGTTCCTCACGACTCATGGTTTGAACATCATAGCGGTTCGCGGTGAGCCAGGAGCAGTTGTTCTTTCGATCGCTCGACCCTCGCGGCAAATCTTATATACCTTGGATGTATGGAAAGGTTGGGCACCTCATGCAGCACAAGGAAATCATAGATTGCTGGTGGGCGTGCGCGAGGACGATGGCCAACCTCTCTTCATCTCGCCGACGGAAAACGCACCCCACACGCTAATTGCTGGTTCGACAGGGAGCGGCAAGTCCGTTCTGATGCAGAATATCGTTCTGGGCATCGCGTGCACAAATGCGCCCGAGCAAGCTAGGATCGTACTAATCGATCCTAAACGCGGGGTTGACTACTTCTCGTTCGACGGGCTGCCGCATTTGAGCGACGGAATAATCGAGGATCAGGAAACTGCAATCCAAAAGTTGAACAACTTAATTATCGAGATGGACCGAAGGTACGCGGTTCTGAAGGAGAACCGCTGTTCCAGCATTTTCGACCTAAATCGTAAGCAAAATCCGACCGAGCGGTTCGCATGCCTCTGGGTTATTCACGACGAATTTGCGGAATGGATGATGACCGACGAATACCGCGACACCGTTTCCAAGGTAGTCAGCCGTCTTGGTGTAAAAGCTCGCGCTGCGGGAATTTTTCTCGTTTTCGCAGCACAGAGGCCCGACAGCAATGTGATGCCCCTGCAACTCCGGTCAAACCTTGGCAACCGACTCATTCTTCGCGTTGATTCTGAGGGCACCTCAGAAATAGCCCTTGGTGAGCGAGGTGCGGAGCGCCTGTTGGGCCGTGGGCATATGATCGCAAAACTCGAAGGAGACGCAAATCTGATTTACAGCCAGGTTCCGTTGGTCTCCGCTGGTGACATCGAACAGTTGGTTTATGCAATTCGAACATCGGCAACGTCTACAAAGGGCATTGACGACTCCGTTCTTCGATGAAAATCCGCTTGCGCTCCAAAGGCGGGACGTGCCATTAGTGGACTTCTATCTCGGACCTATAAACAATCTCCTTAATTCGGCAAACGAGAGCCAGGGCCTACGCCTATGCAGCATCCTATGGCAGTTCGCGCATACGAGTGCTATCTCGCTAATCCGCGTGCTCTTCGCTCGTCCCAGCTGGGATAAAGGCAGCAGGTGATGGCATTCAATGAATCCCTGTCCCAGCAAGCCATAGGCATTTACGAAATCAAAGCCACAGGCGGCGCACTCGAGCCGGCCCTTCTCCTTGAGAGTCTTGGCCTTAGCCCTTGCGATTAGCTCGCTGCTTCGCTCTCTTGCTCGATGGAGACGGTAGAGTATCCTCCCTTCGGGAAACTGCTCCTCCTCTTCCTCTGAGTCGGTTGCGAATCTTGATCCGTCGTCGACAACGGCTCGATACTCAGTCTTAATCGCTGTTGCAATCTTGGCCAATTCTTGGCGTTTGGCCGAAAACTCGTCCCATACAAGTTGTTGCAGCTTCCCCACTTTCTGAAGCCCTTTCCCTGGATAATCCGGATCGAGAGCAAGAAAGTTGGCCAATTCCATTTGGACGCCGTTCGGATTGCGAAACCTGCCCTCGTCGGGGCGGTAACTGTGCAGAGGCAGAGAATTCAACGTGCGGCTTAACTCCGCGATTTCTGAATGATTCTTTGGAATGATTCCAGGCCTGTGCCGGAAATAGAGGTCGAGCAATAAGATCAGCTCATCACGCTGCCATGGCGGATTCTGTTCTTTCCTCGGCATTCACACTCGCTGCGAATTGAAGGGACAGCCTAACTACGTCGCGCGCGACCCAGAGTTTGATTCCGTGATAGCTTCCGAAAAAGTCTCTCGAATCGATATGGAATGACCGACGATCTCGACACCGCAATCTTTAAGAAGCGATTGCCAGGACTCACGACACCCTATTCCTGCCGCAGATAAAAAGCCCAGAGCCTCTTCCTCCGCAGTCAACTGCCTAAATGTATCGAAGTGAGGATAGTCTGGCCGCACCATCGTTTCCTTTCGATGGAGTATTGGCGGGTTCGCTCCGTTGCGATAGTCGCGAACCTCACACTTTGCCTTCGGAAGGTACACTCGGACGCTTCTGGCTAAAGACGGGTGGGCATCCTTGTCGAAGTCGGGGTATCTCAGAAAGGATAGCGCGCGTCCATCGATCGAAATCTTCACGACGTCGTACGATATCTCTCCCACGATCAGCCACGCTGCGAAAATCTCTAGTCTCAGAAGTGCGGGCAAATCGTTCTCCGCCGACTTGTGCACGTACAACGCTTCGGGGAGGAGCTTACCGACGCCCGCACTCCGACATGCTGCGACCACTGTATCAGCGCGTCCTATGCTGAATAGGAAGCGTTCGCCTTCTTGTACGGCACTCTTATAACTGCGCCAAATCCCTATTATGTCATTCCGAATGCTCGCCGGCAGCGCATATAGCGGTGGTGGTTCGAGACCCTGTAGCCGCAACATAGACAAATAGGTAAGCACATCTTCTCGGCGTTGGTCGCGCGAGCCCTCAAAGACTTCTCTGTTCACTTGACGAAGCGCAAGACGTTGCAAGCGCTGATGAGAACCGAACACTCCTACGAGCTGCTCAAATTCAGCGAACTCGTCGCTCCTCGGCAAACGGCCTAGACGATTGGCCATTTTCACGTAACGACGTGCCGCTCTGTTTCTAGAGAATTCTTCAATTAGATCCGTCCGGTACTCTAATCTTCTGGTGAAGGCACGCGTCGCGAGATATCCGCTTTCCGCGGCTTCATCCGAGAATACGTAAGCAATACCCGCAGCTACCAAATAGACGTGCCGCTTTAGAGCTGATTCCAAATACTCTCGGAACTCCGCTTGACCGAAAAACTTTTGAAATGTCCCTGCTGAGGTCACTTGCCCGTCTGCGAATTCCAGGCCGTCCCTTAACGCCGACTCCACTCGCACGGACACTACCAAGGCCCGCGCTGCCAGCTTGAACGCCGCGCGAAGCGTACTGAGCCGCTCATCAAGATCCTCGATCACGTTAAGAACATAGCCAAGGTTCACTACATCACTACGTATCTGCTTCTCCTGGGGAAAGAAGTTCGGGTCCCAACCCGACGCTTTAATCTTCTTTGTCCGTAGATACTGAACGTCTCCTCCTTGCCCACAACCGTAGTCAAAGACTATGGTATTCTTATCGATGATCCCGTCCGCCAGTGCCACAGCGATAGGCCGCGAACAGCGGTGACGCCGCATCGCCGTGCGTGCTCGATTAATCTCCTGAAGTGGTTCATTCTGAAGCGAATCGTTGAGCATATTCGTCGAGCCCATCTGATCAAACTAACCAGCGTACCCGTGCCTTAGCAGACGGCAGATCTCGCGAGTTACTAGTCCTCGCCCGCTCCGATGCAAATTGCTACCACAACGTTATTTCCGCAGGCCGCGCCGACGTCAATGTTAAGACCTAAGCTTAAGTAATCCTTCAACAACTTAGTTACCTTATTGCCCTTAGGTATTTCCAATGGCTCTAACAGTTTCATCCATTCCCTCTCGTCGCCTCTAAGCCGCTCGAGGGCTTCGAGGCGCTGGCCAAGCTGCTCTTTCAGCTTGGGGCGGCTCTCTTCCTTCGTTTCTCCTAACTCTCTGAGTTCCCTTGTCATTGTGGCGATCCTCTCCTCGACCGCCCTTTTGAGCGCATTGACTAACGGAACCGTGAACACGCACCGCTCGCCCTCTCTCGTTAGCACGGTGAATACGCCTCGTTCATGTTCTTCAATTCTCCACTCCTCAAATTTGCCATCGAGCGCGCGGAGAAATCGAGGTTCCAGCTTCTGATAAATCGGCGGGGCGACCGGCATACCGACCCGATTTAGATCGGCCGAAAAGGCCCGCTGAAGCTCCAGAGCATATGGCAGCCTTAAACGTGCGGTACGCTGGTATTGGTTGTCGACCAACCAAGTGCCAATCTCTTTGTACTTGACCGACATGAGTCTGCGCGTGTTCCAGAGGACTCTGAATGTTTTCTCTTCTCGGATAAACAGCTCAGTGCGCGGCACGTCCTTCTCTGTGTCTGTGATGGCCTCTCGGAGAGGCTGTAAACGACCTGGAAGAAGAAGGATCGATCGTTCAGGATCCATTGTTCGCTTCGCTCCCGGCGCAAACGAGAGATCGCACTGCGCGTTAATTATGATATACAGGTCTTGTGCTTCGGTGTTTGTTCTCTCGAAGATATCACCGAGGAACAATAAAGGCTCCGTCGGACGATCCGCAGGCCCAGCCGACGAGCTGCGGGGGTGGTTAGCAACTGCGCCCACTTCGGTGTCGAACAGTGTATAGCCATACATCTCTACTAACCTTAGAGATGGAAGCGACTGGAACGGAACTAGATCGTCGAAGGTTACAACATCGAGGGCATCCCGCTCTGGCTTTAAAGCCTGGTTGAATAACAGATGACCAAAATAAGCGCTGAATAGAGACATCAAGTAGTCGCCAAAAGGCTGCCCATCTTCTTGCAGACTTAACCTTTGAATGTGCGCATAGTCGCTAAGAGTTAAGTCGCCAATACGTCCGGCGAACTCGATCCCGATTTCTTGTACCTTCGCTCGCAACCGCTCCATAAATTCCTGCAACTTGTGGGCAAACTGCATCGAACGTGCAAGCACCTGCATATGAAGCTGCAACGAGAAAGGGTCGACCAATTCCTTCTTCGGGAAGGCATAGAATATTCCTGCTAACAGTCCTGTGTCTCTTCGAAACTGGTCAGCCTGAGCCACAACACCTGGACGCGAGGACATGAGAACAATCAAGGGCTTGGGGTGCTCCGCTGCCCAGCCCGAATAGATCCGTTTCGCTCTCTGGACGGCAGTTTTGATGGCGTCGGCGCTATCATCACCGAGATACCAGTCCAGGAAAACGATTTGAACTTCCTTCAGAGCCTCCGGCGTAACCTTATCTTCGCCGCTTCCGAACGAGAGTACATCAAGTCCAAGCAAATTCTTGAGATTCTCCTGAAGGCGCACTACTTGACCTAATCGTTCCGCAATTCTCTGGCCTCGTACGGATCGCTCCCATATGGAGCGCAGGGCGGGATTCTTGGCTTTCTCGTCACAGACCTTCGCAAGGACGGTCGGCGATAAACCGGCCGGATCTGCGACCTCCAAACCTAGCCTTCTCAACTCTTCTTTGGCCGAATCATCGAATTCTAGCAAAGCCCAGAAGTCCGCGGCCTCATCAGGACGAACCTCCAGTCCTTCAAGGGGATCGAAAGCGTCGTCTACTATTGCGACCCGCTTGATCCCTTTTTCCGACAAAAACCGATTGAAGGGATTGGCAACAGGCGCAACGGCTTCGGGCGTCATGTCACCATGCCCTCAAGGGTCAGCACAAACGTGTGCAGCGTGCGGCTGGCACCTTTTTGCTCCTGCGAAAGACACAACTCCGCCCCGTGATATCGTGCGATTTCCCGCGCTATATAGAGCCCAAGGCCTTTCCCCAGCCCGGCCGGTTTTGTAGTGAAGAACGCATCAAAGATCCTCTCGCGCACGTCAGGCGCCACCCCCGGACCGCTGTCGGAGACCGAGATTTCGTGGGCATCGACATCAACGGTGATCTCGATACGACCGTCCTTCTTGGGGTCCAACTTGCGCTGTTGACGAATCCAATACACCGAGTTTGCCAGCAGATTCTCCAAAACCTGCACAATCATCCCTTTGACTGCCTTGATCATGTATCGCCCGCGACGATTTGCTGGAAGAACGCTCAGAGACCCTTTAATCCGCTCCGAAGCAAATTGCTCTTCATGCGCGTCGAGCGTCTCCTCGATCAGCGCGATCACGTCAAATGTCTCTTTCCGATTGCGTCCGGCAGTACTCAGTGGATCGAGAATCTTCAAGCGTTTCTGCAACGTCTTTAACTGCGCTTCGAGGGTATGAACCAGAGCGTCAACGCGTTTGCTTCCACCATTCTCGGGCATGTCACGAAGTGTGGCTAAAGCATGATCAGTGGCTCTATTCAGTTCATGGGCGAGAATTTCCACGGTCAGTCCCACCCCTGCTAAGTTCAGTAGTTGGCCTCGACCGGCTTCAAATGAGTTAGCCAGTTCCCGCACCTCCGTCATGATCGCCTTGAGCCGCTCCAGGGATTCATTTACTTCGTCGAGCAAATGTTTTTGATTGCCCAAGTCTGGGACACGTCGGACCAGCTCCTTCAAATTGTTCTCTACGCGCTCCTCCTCCGTAGACACGCGGTCTTCCAGCTCGTCGATGTCGATCGAGGCTCGTGCATCAATACTCTTATCTGTCTCGTTCAAGAACGTCCGAAATTCCGTCTGAATTACATACTTAAGCAAACCGACTAGTGCAGCCTTCTCTTCCGAGTCGCGCAGTCCTTCTCGGTTGGTCTGATCGACGAGTTTGGCATTTCCCTCGCTAGAAATATTGACTCTACCGATTATTTGACGTCGATTGACCTTGTAGCCGCCCGAACCTAAGGCCTTTTTATCCAGTTCAAGCCAATCGTCATCCGGACTCCCATAAGGCATCACGCGAAATCCATCGCGGAAAACCATCAAGCCACCGGCCCACTCGTCAACCAACTGCTTTACTTGAGCTCGATCGCCAATTCCTTCGAGGGCAGTGAGAATCCTCCGATTATACCAGTACAGTTCTACTCGAAATGGGCCGAGCGATTTCAGAGTTTCCATTTCAGCGTTTGCTGTCGAGGTAAGATGGAGGCCCTCAAGAGCGAAATTCTTCTCGTGACTTTTGTAACGGACTGTACCACTCAGCCTCATCCCAATGTCTGGATCTTTCTGAAACGTGGCGTCTAAAGTGCCGTGTGCGTTCTCGAGGAGAAGTTTTGTAAACCGTGGGATGCTTATGGGCTCACCGTTGAAACGCAGTTGGATCGGAAAGGTAGCACTCGATGTGAAGGGATCAGTCAACTTGCTAAATTCGTCGCGCGCGAGGTCCAGCAGCTTTAGCTTAGACCACTCTGAATTCAGACCACTGATCCGGATCCGGGTACCCGAGGAGTTGATACTCTCCTTCCGCGTTCCAAGTCGTGGTTCGATATGGATACTCTCAAGAGGCACCTCGATCTCGTGTGAAAAAGCCGACCAATCGATCTCTAAAACGTTCCAGTGCCGCTCACCCGCGGTTGTTGACTCCACATGAAGGCCCGATCCGAGTCGCATTGCTGAAAGACGGCCGATTCCTTTCTCTCCGAGATAAACTCGCGGCATGCCGTTCCCACTGGCCAGTCTTTCTCGCGCAATTAACCGAGAACGTGTCCCGATCGTCAGGTAGACACTTCTGAGCGTCTCTAATGACATCCCTTCCCCTGTGTCGGTGACAATCAGGTGATTGGCTTCGATAAGGGTTCGCTTGAGCTTTTCGAGGTTATCGCCAGCCGCTATTTCGCGACGCAATCTTTTTGCCTCTGGTGCAGAGATATCTATTGTGGCGAGTGCTGCATCGCGCACTTTGATTAGAAGATCATCTCGAATTTCGGCGGATTCTTGCTCCTGCCCCGTTCGGAGTTCACCGAGAAAGGCACGGAGGTTTCCGTGGGGTATTCGCACGACAACATCGATAGTAACGCGTTTAGAACCAGCATCGAACGCGTTTTTGACGAGCTCGTACAGGGCTATTGCGTCTGAGCTGATTAGTTCAGATCCCAGGTGCAGCAGAGTTCGCGCCGTGACGTGGAAGCTCATGCCTTAATATAGAAGAGGCGAATGTCGTGCCGCGTGACCGAGACTCCACTCAAAGCCAAGCGGACCAGCTTTGGAGACTCTTCGAGGTGAAGGCCCAAGGCGCAACGCCTCAAGTCTAGACTCGCCGAAGCCAAACATCATCATCTTCCTCCCGAGGCTACGTTCCTTGCGAATCTACCCCGTTATCCGACCCGCAACCAGACCTGCATTGATGCTCCCCACTGCCGCCTTTCCAACCGCGAAGCGCGACTGCTGCGCTGTGAGCCGCCCCGCTAACGCTCCGTAAACTACGCGTCGCGGCCCCGCCGCTCAACCCGCTCCCAGCCGTCGGCTCCGCTTCGCCGCCGCTCTCATCGGTGGCGTTCGCTGCGCTAGCACGACGCGCCAGCCCATTCGGGTCGCTCCGCTCTGTCACGTCCTGCCGCCCGCTCCGCTCGCGCATCTAGAAATCTGCGCACGGCCCTCCTCTTCAGGTTGTAAGGGCCGCGCGGAAAAAAAATGGCGCGGGAATGAAAGCAAAGCGCGTCCTGCCCGACGACGGGAAGCGGACGCAGCAAAGGAGAACGGAGGTAATGGCAATGGCAATCAACAAGGTGATCGTAATCGGCAATCTCGGAGCTAACCCGGTGGTTCGTGCTCTGCCCAACTCAGGGCAGAACGTGGCGAATTTCTCGCTGGCGACGACCGAGCGTTTCACGGATCGGAGCGGTACCAAGCAGGAGCGCACCGAATGGCATCGCGTGGTGGCGTTCGGGCGCATCGCGGATACCTGCCAACAGTTTCTGAGCAAAGGCCGTCAGGTTTACATCGAGGGTCGGCTCACTACCCGCCAGTACGAAGCGAAGGACGGAAGCGGCAAACGTTACCGGACTGAAATCGTGGCGCGGCAACTCCGCCTGCTTGGCAATCGCGCCAACGCGCCCAAGGCTGAAGCTTCAGCCGACATCCCCTTTTAGTTTCGGCACACACACGGGAGAGCCGCGCAAGCGGCTCTCCCCCAACCATTTCAACGACAATCGGAGATTACAAAAATGGACATCTATGCAATCGTGACCGAGAAGGTCATCAATCTGCTTGAAAGCGGTGTCGTACCGTGGCGCAGGCCGTGGACCTCAGCCGGACTGCCGCGCAATCTCGTGAGCAAAAAGCCGTATCGCGGCATCAATCACTTTCTGCTTTCGGCATCGAAGTACGTTTCGCCGTTTTGGCTGACTTTCCGCCAGGCTAACGAACTGGGCGGACACATCCGCAAAGGAGAGGAGAGCACTATCGTGGTTTTTTGGAAGGTCGAAGACGCGAAGCAGAGCGCCCAAGATCTCGACACCGAGGCGACCGGCGAAACGACGCGTCGGCGGTTCCTGCTTCGCTACTACCGGGTTTTCAATGTCGAGCAATGCGAGCTTCCGCAAGCCGTGCTCGACAGGCTGCCGAAGGTCGAGACGCACGAGCACGATCCGATCGAAGCGGCCGAGCGGATCATCACCGGAATGCCCAACCCGCCTGAGATTCAGCACGCAGGCTCAAAGGCGTTCTACAGCCCGATCACAGATCGAATCACACTGCCACCGCGCGAGCTTTTCGCCAGCGCCGAGGAATATTACGCCACAGCGCTGCATGAGACCGTCCACAGCACCGGTCATCAGAAGCGCCTTGCGCGAGAAGGGATTTGCGAAGTCGCTCCGTTCGGTTCCGCCGTCTATTCAAAAGAAGAATTGTGCGCGGAAATGGGAGCCGCCTACCTTTGCGCGGAAGCCGGCATTACAGCCGCGGTCATCGAAAATCAGGCCGCGTATCTGGCTGGATGGCTCGGCAAACTTCGCGATGACCGCAAGCTCCTGATCCACGCAGCCGCGCAGGCGCAACACGCCGCGGATTATATCCTCCGGACCCCAAGCACAGTCTGAAAATCGGCGGCGCCCGCGCGATGCGCGGGCGCCGCTGTCCTGTCAATCACATTCTCAGTGCTGGCAGCAGATTCTCGGATAGTAGTCTCTCGATCTCCGTCTTCGGAATTCGAATCGAACGGTGATCACCCAGACGGAGGGCGCCTATCTTGCGCTTACCAATCATCTCGTACATTGCCGAATTAGAGACACCGAGCATTTTTGCAGCTTCCTTCACCCGCCGAGCCACGCGATCTCTATAGCCGCTGTCAGTGCCCGTTCCACCCAGAGCGCCATCGGAAACCGCGATGCCTCGTGTCCGTAGCACACTCGCAACCGCTGCTCCGCCCAGCCGAATCAGGTTCGCTAGCTCGTTTGCGATATGCGTTACGAGCCAAGGCAAATCACTCGGCGTGATCTCTCCAGTCTGGTCTAGTTGACGAATTAAATCGCTAACTTCTGCTCTCATCTAAAAATCTCTCCTCAAAGATTTCTTTCGGTTCCGCACCGAAGACTTCGCTGCGGGGCTATAGCCGAACGAGTGCCTGGCCAGATCAGGCGTGCCGATTCGCCGAGAGGCTGCTCGGCTTTGCAAGATTTCCACGGATGATGACCACGCCGATGCAGATCGGCAGACCAGGGCCGTTTGGTGGTGGAACAACCTTGACGAAGATGTCGTTATCAACGGTCCCGGGTGCTTCACTCTTCGATGAACAATCCAGCACAGCCAGCATTCCAGAGCGACGGTCACTTCCGGCGACGTACTGTGCTGTTTGAGGCAAGAACCTAGAAGCGTCGTCCTCGGTCACAAATCGGTCTTGTTCGACCTTGAGTTCCAGTCGTATGCCTCGGAATGAGAGATCCGTTATGCCGCCGGCGGCATGAGGATGTTCCTCCAACTCCGATCCGATTCTGGAATTGCCACGCAATAGCTTCTTTATTTCGTCTTGGAATTCGTGCTCGGAATAGTTCCCGGCGAAGATGTTACCTTGCAAAGATTGACCGGCTACTCCACCGATGGCGCTCAGCAGGACGAAAAAATTATTCAGTTCGGTGTCATCCATAGCGACGACGCGCCGAACGTCGTCACGGACCTTGAGTATGCGTTCGTCTACGATTGCATAACCGCTCTGGGGTTCGCGCGCGGGATCGAAACACTGTACCCGGAGGTGGCGATGCCCTTGTACAAGCAGTTCTGATTCGCCGGCGGCGGGCAAAAATCGAGCCCTGTAGGTAAACTGAAGCGGACGAGCATAAAACGCGGTCGGATAATGCAACAGCAGACGTCCGGTCTGGCTGACCGAATGCGGAGGCTTTCCGGAAGGCCGCACGAAAGAGAATTTTGGCAGATCATAGGCGTCCGCCGGCTCGACGGACACAGCTTCAAGTACTAACTCTTTGGCCTCTTCGGGCCATTGCGAAACGATTATATCAACTCGTAAATCGTGCAAGATTTCGGGCCGTATCGTCTGCGGGTCTGTGAACGGCGTTCCATCGATCTGGAACGACGCGAATGCTACGACAATTTCTGAGCGGTTCTGTTCGGGTTGCGGGATCCGCCGGGCAAGCATTGGCGGGTGTACTTCCACAAACATCGGCAGCGGGAGCGGAAAGCAAAGTAAGAGGCGAGCAATGTCAGGCACCTGGTCGACATCAGACACTTCAGATATTCGTGAAACTATAGTCGTCAGGTCCTGCGAGCCTTGCGCTCCGGCACCCACACGAGTGGACTCCCGAATCGCAACCCTGGCAGATCGCAAAAATCTGTCAGCATCGATCTCGCCGGAACGGACAGCCGTAACCCAACGCACGAGAAACGATAGAGCGTTGATGAGAATCGCGAACTGGCGATAGCGAAGTCCAGCAGCGCTTTCTGGAAAACGGTCCACGCTTGCGCTCAATCGACTAGCGGCGCTGATAAGCGCGTCAGCAGACACAGCGCCTTGAAGCACGGCCGCTATCGCTTCATTCGCCTCGATCCGGGAGACGTAGGTCGAATAGAGGATCGCGTCTTTTCTTGTGCTCCGCATCGTCTTTGCTGATCTGTTCCTCCACCGAACGCCATAGGCGCGTCAGCTCAATCACCCGCTCAGAGTTCGAGTCGGCTGCAGCGCATTCCAAAGCGGCTGCAATCTGCCGGGCCTCGCTTCGAAGCTTTCTGGGGCGATCCCAATCGCTGTCCGTGAGCCGATCGGTTGAATCCCGTGCGATATCTACCGCGACGGACCAAGCGCGAGCAGCGGTCAGTATTTCAATAAATTCGTCAGTTACGTCGTCGCCCTGCGATGCACGCGTTTTCGCTGCAGCTCGGAAGTCCGCTGAAATCTGCAGAATTTCACCGGAACCAACCTCTGCAAGCTCGGCGAGCAAGTCCTCAACGACGTATTGGTCGAGATCGGCATCACCAATGAGTCGGATCAGCAATGCGCCAAATTCGGGGCAGCCGTTGAGGTAATGTCCGTTGTCGGCAACGAAGTGAGCAGCCCATCTTGCGTTCATCTTTCGAACAATTGAAAGAATCGCCCGTTGTGTAGGACGATCGATTAATGACTTGTCGGTACTGGCAAGCTCGCGCAACAGTCGTTCGAGAAACTCAGACAGAAGCCGATCGTTAGACCGGTCTTTGCTGTACGCCCCAACGAGGCTCCAGAGACCGCGAATTACTCGGTGGGTAAATTCGGCAGGTAGACTGACCTCCCGAAGCGCGTCGACCGCAGCCGTGTGTACGATAACGTACGGATCCGAAAGCAAGAGTAGGAAAGTCTCATGGATGAGTGACGGCAAGTCGTCCGGGTTCTTTTTGGCTAGTTGGCTATAGGCTTTGGCTGCCGCCGCACGAACCAGAGGAAGCTGATTCGTCGTTGCCCTATACAAGGCGGGAAGCGCCACCGCTGACCCTGCTGGGGTGGTGGCCATGTAGCCGATAGCCCTGACGAGCCCCGCCTTAAGGTACTGATGCTCATCACCGATACCTTCGAAGCTCGCTAGGATGAGCTTTCCGACGGTATCCGGCTTGCGCGAAGCTAACAACCCGATCGGCTGGAAAACGGCTCGGAGAGCATAGCGCAACGTGTCGCGCCGACTCTGAGCCTCAATCTCCTTCAGAGGGTCGGGCTTAAGGCTTAGATCCGCGATTGGACTCTGCGGAACTTCCAGATCTGCGGCGATGAGTGCTGCTGCGCCAACCAGAGTCTCGGCGTGCTCTTCAAGAAAATGCGGGAAGCGAAGGGCCGCGCGTTCAAGGAACTCAATGGCCTTCGACAACAGCTCATTCTCAGCGCGGTTCGAAAGCAAATCGACAAATCGTCTGTACGAAATCTCGCATGCAGGATCGCCTTCGCGTTCTCTTTCCGTGTTACGGTCACCGCGCAGGATATGCTTGTAGACGTCTAGCAGCGCTGCACGCACTTCGGTGCTAGCGGTCTGCGCTTCCAACTGTAGTCGAGAGTCAACCTCATGTGGATAACTAAGCATGATCTCCGCGATGGTATTCGCGGCCGCGCGCTCAGCGGGACCTTCATCGTACCAATCGTCGGGCAGGTACATTGATCGCACCAGATCGTCCACTAGCTTCAGGCCAAAGCTTGAATCAATTTCGACAATCGACGAGATCGCGTCGCAAGCTTGAATTCGGACGTGCTTGTCGGATGACTGGAGTCGCTCGCGGAGCGCAGCCAACACTAAATCAGGAAATACGCGAAAAGCGGCGATCAGAGGTCGGGAATCGCCTGTAGACCGCTTGCCAACAGGAAATGGCGCCCGAACCGGCGAGGCAAGCATGATCAATGCTGGTAGAGCCGCTGGCAGCTCAGCCTCATTCTCTTTGCTCAAGTATTGTTGAACAACTAACGCTGCCTGTAGGAGGCCGTCACCGCGAGCGAGTGCTCGAAGGGCGGTCGCGCAGAACCGCCCCTGGTGAGCGCCAATCAGCATCAACACCTCGATGGAGCCTTCGGTTCGAGTGAAACCCCCTGCCTCAGCGAGATCGTAGAGTGCCTCTTGTACAGATGAATCGAACTGTCCCGAAGCTGCAGTAGCGGTCGCTACAAGAACCTGCCGGTTGTGATCTGTGGGCTGGCGATCGAATTCGTCCAGAGCAGTGAAAATGCCGGTCCGAGCGGGATCGCCACCTTGTGCAAGTTCTGAGCGGCGCGTTGCTCTCTCGGCCATGGCATTTGCCGCCTCTTCCGCGGCGCGCGTCTGAGCGGCGCTAGCTTGTTGCCGTGCAGCATCCCGGGCTCCCACGATCTCAGAGAGGTTGGGAAATCTAACGGGTACGCGCTGCGAACAATCAGCGCAATTTCGATCGTGAAAGTCTAACGCTATGTACTCCAGGTCCATACCAGCGAAGCCGGCGGCCCTAGCGTAAGCGCATTTGAAAGACCTCATTCCAATCGGGAGACCTGTGTACACCTCCACAAGACCGACGCCGCCCGATTGCTGCACCTCAAGGTGCGCGCACCAATTGCGAGCAAGCTCGATGATGTGCTTGTTCTTTTCCCCGATTTGGACGGCTCCCTGGATGCTGTCATCTATCGCCACGGCACAAACGCTCCGCGAAACCCTTTCTTAAGCGTATGTCGCTCAAGCTGGGTTGTTCAAGCCGAAGCCGGAATGTTGTGCCTCTAGATAACCACAGCGGTGACTACGGATTCGCGCCGTCACGGTAGGCCGTTTCGGCCATTGCGGTGCGTGCGGCCATTGGAGTGGCCGTTCGTCTCGTACGCTTTGTAGCGATCAGGTTGCTTGTATAGGGTTCGCCGTCCGACACCAAGGATTTGCGCGGCCCGGGACTTGTTCCCACCGACAAATGATATTGTCCGAGCAATCAACTCGCTTTCGACCTCTTCCAACGTTGAGCCAAGTCGAACCGTGAAGCCGAGTTCCGGCCCCGGTTGAGAGGCGAGAGTTGTCGACAGATCACCAACCGACAGCATCGGCGCCCTGGACACGATGACGGCGCGCTCGATCGCGTTGCGCAACTCGCGAACGTTGCCCGGCCAGTGATGGGCATTGAGGGCGTCCAGGCAATCTGATGCGATCCCCTGAACCGCCTTGCCATGCTCCAGGTTAAATGCGCGGATGAACTCTTCGGCCAGTAACGGCACATCATCGAGCCGGTCGCGCAGCGGCGGGAGTTCAATCGGAAACACGCACAACCGGTAGTACAAATCTGCGCGTAG
>Ga0181536_10000965_pt1 | contig 34408 bp, 33 predicted proteins | sample PEATcosm2014_Bin_41_FD_121105 | JGI IMG/M metagenome (GOLD analysis project Ga0181536, IMG submission 121105) | Peatland microbial communities from MTU Mesocosm Facility, Houghton, MI, USA - PEATcosm2014_Bin17_60_metaG | ecosystem: Environmental > Terrestrial > Soil > Wetlands > Peat | place...
CGGAAGCATGCGCATCGCCCGAACTGCCAATTTGTGTTCCCATCCCCTACCGGAAACCGCGAACAGCACATGCTCGATCACTGCAAATCCATCGCGAAGCGCGCCAAACTCGATCCGACAAAGTTTGATCTGAAGACTTTTCGTTCGACCTATGCCACGGGAATGCTACGCAGGGGGTTCGATGTACGGACCGTGCAGCACTGGATGGGCCACAAGTCCCTGGAGACCACGATGCGCTACCTGGCGCCGGCCACCGATGTTCACGACGAGTTGGACCTGGTGACTATTCCCTGCGTCGGGAAGGCCGCCCCGGCGCCGCGGAAGGCTCCGGCGCGCGAGACGGGTTCCCCTCGAAAAGGACGGCCTGTCCAGTCGCCCGTTGGGACGGTATCAAATGCGTTAGTTGCGAAAACGGTCTCATGATGCTTCGGAAGCGAGCATGTGGTGAAAGAGCCGTGCCTTGAGATAATGGCTGAAGGGCCATGCTGATCACGTTCGATCTGCCGGAAGACATCGCACAGGGACTGGAAACGAAGTGGACGGATCTGCCTCGCGCGGCCCTTGAAAGCCTGGCACTCGAAGCATACCGGTCCCGTGCCATTACGGCCGCTCAGCTCGCAGGCTGCTTGGTTTCGAAACCCACATGCAGGCGGATGCGTTCTTGAAGGAGCCCGAGGTCTACGACTTCACCGTGGCGGACTTTAAGCAGGATTGCGCGACGCTCCGTCAGGTTCGGGCGAGGGAAAGCTTAGCGCTGAGTCGGCCCGCGTGCGTAATTCGTGGCGAAACAAAATGCAATGCGGTTGATCGGCGATCCTCTGCTGATCATTGGCTGGTGATCGGATTTTGCCGGGCAAGACAGCTAATGTGGGTGGGATTGGTCAGGCCGTCCCTCCGGTTTACGAGCCCACAAGCCAGTGGTGCAGGACGCACTGGCCCAACGTCTCTATGATTGCAGTCTTCGAACTCGATCCCAGTGGCGGATCTCCTGGTCGATACGAAGGAGGTCATTCCCGTTTGCTCGCTCTTGGTTCAGGCCCGGACGGGTTCGCCCTTGTTGTTGGCCTCGGCGCAGCTCTGAAAGGGATCGCTGCTACCACGACCGTTTCAGATAGGGAGTGGGCCGGGTAAACGAATTCCGCTGAATTATGCAACTCCTCCACTGACACCGTTGAATCGTGGTCCCTGCCAAGCCTGTGTGCAGCGGGCCCGGGGTAGCCTGGGGCACCATCGAACGCACCGGAATGGCGGTGCGACTGAACCCCGATCAGTGCCTATCTCCATAACTTTCAACCATTCAACCCAATAGCCAGGCGGAGTGTGCCATCCGTGTGCCGCGACGCTGTGGAGGTGTCTCTATGGCACGGAAAGTCGGCCAGATCGTCCGGCGCGGCGACCGCACCTGGTTGGTGCGCGTGTACAACGGCGGGAGCCCGAATCGAAAAAGCGAAAAGTACGCGAACCAGACTGTTCACGAGGACTCCGGCATGCCCAATCTCATCTGAACAAGATGTTGAGCGAACGTGACCGCGGCTGGAATCTGAATTCCTCGAAGCAGACACTGAATCAGTATTTGGATCGGTGGCTTGAGGTCTGCGCCAAACTACCGTTGTGCCCCAAGAGCTTTCAGGACTACGAAGGATTGCTACGCCGCGATATCCGGCCGCGATTGGGTACGACGCCGTTGGCTGCTGTGTCCGGATTCGACATCCAAATATGCCACTGCTTCAGAAGCTCCCGTTTCCCTCACAAATCACAAAGCGCAATCTCGTTTTTCAGGCGATAGCGCGTGGACCGGTATTCGCGACCTTCATGACGAATCACGCTGGGGTAGCTGGCGCAGCCGTTCGCTAGGATAACGGTAATGGAATGGGCCCAGAGATTGGCTATCGCGGTCGAATCGGTGATCGTCATATATGCCGGCACGCAGAGAACATTCCGGGCGGCGCGCGCGCGATCCGCCTCAGCGCGCGCCGCGTATCCGGCATCGTCACATACCAAAGCTGTAATCCCAATCCCGGCCAGCAACGCGGCGATTGTGTGGTCCCCAGACGACGGGGTATAGAGGCAATCGCGCCCGCCCGCTTGTTTGCGCGACAAAACCACGGGCGGGCAATTTCCGTCGATCAGGCACGCCAAATTCGATCCCCCTAGCCGATCGATTATGCCGGCGACGAAAGTGATGCCATGGCGAACTGAAAGGGCCTGGAGGCGCGAAAATGCATCGAGATCAAGCGCTGGGTCGGTGGCGTAAAATCCGCCCCGGACGTTGAACGCCTCTGGAAGAACCATCAGGCTGTTGCCTGTCTGGTGCGCTGCGCACTCCGCGATTTTCGCTTCGAGCGATCCCACCGGATCGTCCTTCCTATCGCTGCCAAAATGAAAGAACCCGACCCGTTCGATCGAAGTCATGTCACGCGTATGCCCACTCAGCCCTCCGGGGCCCCATCCATCATTTATTATCCAGGGTATGCCGCCAGCGAACAGGTCTCCCCGTCCTCCGCCGATGGGTTGATCGCAAGCCGCATCACCCTTAGAATTTGAACAGAGGATCAGCTTGCGCACAAAAATGAACATGGGCGCGACTCCGTTTTCGGCGTCGCAGGCCTGGGACCCGTCTCTGCCAAACTGATCCGCCGACCAGCCGATGCAGCGCCATATTGCCTGGCGGCGGCAGTATGACATGCATCGATACGCGCGCCATCTCTCGCAGCAGGAACTCAACCGGCGCATTCGCGACATCTTTCTGAACATCCTGTCTTTGAGCCCGGAAGGGAAGATCGGCCCCGGTCCCGTGACGGACCAATCGGCCGTCTGGATTGAAAAATTCACCCACATGCTCGAAGAGTTGCAACTCCGGTACGGCCCCTACCCAGCCGGATTCACACACGAGGTTCTGCATTCCGAGTCTCTGCCGAATTTCGCCTCCGAAATCGCAGCGAAAGCGGCCAAGCGCCTTTCCAGCCTCGCCTTAAAACCGGGCGAAGTCATTATCAAGTTCGGCAAACGCACTTACATGGAGCGCCTCTACCAAGCTGGTGCTTTGCGCATTCAGCCGGCAAGCTATTTTGCTGGTTCGGACCACAATGGCGCCGTCAGGGATGACGAACTCACACTGAGTTTCGCGCTCGCCCTCTCCCGCGATGAGGTCATGCGGATTGTCAAGAACCCGGAGGACGTGCCGGCGGCAATACCGGAGCAACGAATTGACGTCAAGTTCACGTCGCCCACCGATTACTGGCTTTATTGCGTCACCAATTCTGTCGAACCACGTCTTTTTGTCGATTTCTCAGCCGATGCCTGCGTCGTCATTCGCGATCGCCCGCGGTTCACCGAGATGCTGCGCGAGGCCACGCGACAGATCTTTGGCGGCGTGCCAATGACGGATGGCGCTGCCATCTACATCGATCCGTTGCTGCCAGCCAAAGCAGAGGTTTTCGTTCCGTTCGTCAAGCATTTTCGGTACACGTACCAGGATGAATACCGCTTCTGCTGGGTGCCGTCTGCCCCGATTCAACAAGTCACATACCAGGACGTCCAAATCGGTGGTCTGCAGGGCATTGGTGAACTCATCGTTCTGTAGGCGAATGCATACTCCTGCTCGAACCGGAAGAGGCCTTCTGTCCTGAGAGCGCGCGACACGAGCCCATCCCGCCAAGCTATGCGTTTTCTTGGCTGGGTTCTTCACTGGCAATCGCAACGATTGCGTCGAGGAGCGTTGCCACGGGCTTGACGCACGGACCTGAAATGATCACACCGCACTCCAAGGAATAGTCCCGCGACCACCGGGTCATGTTGGCCGACCCGATATAAGCCCGGTCTGAATCGGCGAGGATGATCTTGGCGTGGAATGTCTCCAGCGCCGGCGTTCTGAGGCTGGGATCGTGCGCAATCGCATACTTCAACTCCTTGGCCGACCAGGACCTCAGCTGAGATCGATAGGCCCTAAGCGCCGCCACCTCAACTTCGTCGCGCCCCCTCACGACCAGCGTTCGCTGAATCCCCGCGGGCGTTGCCTCGAACGGCTGGCCGATCCACTCCAGGCCATCTCGATCCAGGAAGGGACTGGCATCGCAATCCGCACGTACTCTCAACGACCATTTTACTCCATCATGTTTTCGACATCTCCTCCAAGGTGTGTATTACGAAGTACCGCCCGGGCGCTCTGTGCGTCTGGAGTCTTGTGATCGGCGGCCTTCTCACCAGCACCGCTCTCGTTTTGCAGGATTCCGGCAAGACAGCGCACGCGGGCCCTGCATCTCCAGCCAATGTGCCGGCCACGCTTCCGAAAAAGGCGATCTTTCCTGAAAGCCATGACAGCGGGCGCGGCGACAGGGGCTGCCCTGGGACAGGGCTAGGGCGCGTTATTGGGTGCCGGCTAGGAATGGTCCTCGCTGCGATGGCCTCGCAGGCGAAACCCACGGGCCTTCCGATATGCTGCCCGCAATGCTTCTCGTTTAACAATGTCCAGCTGTCCGAACCCCGTATGCGCTGCCCCGTATGCAACACACGCCTGTTTTTTTCGGCCTAGCCGATTCCTGGCTCAGTAGCCGATATCGGCCCGGAGGGCCTCCCAGAGCGCCTGCAGGCGCCGGTGCGGATCGCCGGCGAGTTGGCGCTCTGCCTCCGTCAGGCCGAGGAGAAACCGATAGCCCCGCGCGCAATCGGCCGTGATCTTCTGCCGGTCCACAGTCAGTGTCCGGCGGACTAACTGCTTGAGGTCGTCCCAATCGAACGCCGTGCCCTCCTCGAACTTCCTCAGCAGGCGTTCCGGATCGAACGTATCGCGCGCCTGCCAAAGCTTCAGGACGACAAGACGGCGAACCAATTGATGATCGAGCGGCCGGGTCGCAAAGGTGCCGAGATCGTAAATGTCGCGGGCCTTGTTCCGCTGATAGCAGGCGCGGATCTTCTCAGCGATGATCTCCGGCAGAGCCAGGCAGGTGAGATCGGCGGGCGCGAAGGGCAACTGCCTGAAATAGCTCTGCGGGCACTGCGCCCGGCGTTCCGGCGCAAGGGTCGGTGTTTCACGCAGACTGATTTGAAGCCTGATCTCGCTTTCGCCACTGGCGTTCCAGTCATGCGCGTAGGTGGGGTTCACGCCCCAGGAAAGACCATCCTGCGTCTCGTAGTGGCTATCGTCCGGGATCGCAAACTGGATGCCATGGTACGGCTCCTGGAAGGCCGCCATCATGTCGAGGATGACCGTTTCATGGTCGTGCTCTTCGAGGCCGGTGAAATCGAGATCGGTCGAGAACCGTCCCTGGCTGCCGATCACCATTCTCCGCAGGCATGTACCGCCCTTGAACGCGAACCGGTCCAGGAGTCCGCGCTCCGAGAGCAACTGCAGGAGATACGTCAGGATGACTTCCTTTTCGGCGATCATGATGTCGCGGAGGCCCGACTCGATGGCGTAACGCTGCACCTGCGACTGCGGCAACATCAGCTTTCCCCCTTAACGGTCCGCCGCCGGGCGAGACCGGCGCTGGTCTGCAGAACCTGACCGGAGAGATTGACAAACAGACGCCATGTGCCGTCGTAGTCGACCGCCCCATCAATCAGCGTCGTCGGCCCGAGGAACGTCTTGCGTGCATGGCCGATGGCCCCAAGCAGACGTTCGCGGTCGGCAGGCGGTATATCCGCGCCGGCATGATCGACAAGCCAGCCGAATCGCTGAATGAGCGTTCTCGATCCGATCCGTTCGAGATACTCAACCGCCTTGGTCCAGTCAAACCGGCGGCATCCCGTCGCCAGAATATAGGCCGCCTCTCCTTCTCCACCGGCAAGGTCCGGGCGGTCGATGCAGTCAATCACCGTCTTTTCGCGGTCGGACATCATCACCTTGTACCCGAGCACATCGACGGGACCGAAACCAAAAAATTTCTTGGGGGCGGGGTTCACAATGCGAATTTCGGAATCACCAAGGGGCCGGTCGCGCAACCGCTCGGGCGTGACCAGCCAGATCACGTTGCGGTGCTGTGTCGTCAGCCCGTAATGCGTAGCGGCGGAGCCGTACCCGATGTAGTAAGGGTCCGCGATTCGGCTGGCGAGCGCCAGCAGATTGCTGTCCCCGAGGGCGTCGGGACCCTGATCCGGCGGGACCAGAAGGTACTTTCCCCAGGACGCGCGCTCAAGCCAGCCCTTCCGGCGCAGCGAGTGTATAACATGGTCGGCCGCCTTCGCGGTGACGCCCAGGAGGTGGACGATCTCCTCCCGTGCAACCTCCCGCCGCCCCTGCTCGGCCAGCGCGAGCACAATGCGGCTCTCCTGCGGTGACAGCGAGCGAGTTGTGAACTCCATGGCAATCTCCTGCACGAAACCCCGCGAAAGAGGGGGTTATGTTGACATTATCGCACGCAACTATCTCCTCAGTCAATATCATCGTCAAAACCCCCTAAAAACCGTGGTTTCGTTGTATATATTGCATATCTGACATGCTATGCTGAGTTTTTACTCAGTTGTTGTTGACCTGAGTATTTACTCAGTGTACTATGAAGCTCGTAGGAGATCCCGTGATGAGCACGCCGAAATTGACCGCCCGTCAAATCGAGACAATCCGCCATGTCCATGACTACATGACGCGGAACGGCATGCCGCCGACCATCGGCGATCTCGGGAGGCTCCTGGGGGTGACATCGGATCAAGGTGTCATCGAAATCCTCCAACGCCTCGGAGATCGCGGCATGGTCGAACGGACGCCCGGTCAGGCGCGAGGCCTAAGGCTGACCGCCGAGGGATGTCTCATGATTGGCGTGCCGCCGCCCGCTGGACCGTCAGGGCTGCCCCAGGGGACTGCCCGCCCATTCGAATTGAGCCCGATCCAGCAGCGCATCTACAAAAGGCTCGCGGACATCGACCCGAAGCTGGCGCGGATGTACGAGGGCGGCTTGCGGGTTCTCCTGGATGAGACAAATCCCGAACGCATTCCCCTGTCGGCGCATTCGATCCGCGAGAGCACGATGCACCTCTCAAATATGGGGAAGCCCCTCCTCTCCAAGGAGGAAACGAAAGATGCCGCAGCCAAACAAGCCAACAATGCCCGACAACTGGAGAAGCTGTTTGATCCGATGGGCGGCGTCAGCGGCTTCGGCTCGACGCTGTACGATACCTGGAACCGCGACTTTCAGAATGGATTCTTCGTTAAGGTAGCGCACCACGCCTACGAGGTTACTCTTGATGAATATTGCGAGAAATTGTCTCAGTACGAGAGCTTTCTCGACCGCTACGTCTTGCCGCTTCAGGTCGAAATCTATGCCCTCCTCGATCAGTTGCTCGACGGAGGCCCGGAACACGCGGATGCGGACGAACTCAGGGCCTTGCTCTCCCGCAATGTTGAGTCCTTCCGGTATTTTTTCAGGAAGGTGGATGCCCGCTGGCTTGGTTACCTCCAGCAAAATGCACTCGTTTCTCCCCGGTGGGAAGTGGCCGACTATCTAGCGCGCATCGCTCCCGACGCCAGCGACGACGTTATGGCGATCATCGACGAGCTCGAGACAGACAGGAACGATTGGGGTACGCGAAAAGGCCTCATTGACGCCGCCGCGAAAATGCCACCGAACCTGGCGCGACGCATTGTGGACAAGATCGACCGCGAACAGTGGCTGGATGAGCCATACACTGACTGGCTGGTTTATTCCATTGACCCACTAATCGGCATCTTCATTGCCAGCTCCCTGCACGCCGACGCCACACGGCTGATTTCCCTTCTTGCTCGACGCCCCGATGGACAGCCCACGCTCAAGTCCCACCATCTTGAGAAAGTCTTGAAGCAAATCTCCGCCGTCCCCGCGTCGGAACTGGCGCTCTACATCAGGGCTCTGGTCGACGCCCTATCCGCCGCTCTCTACCGCGAAAATCCCGAGAAGGCCGACGACCTCTCGTTCATGTGGCGGCCTGCCGTTGAGGAGCACGAACAGAACTGGCGTCACGGCGATCCGAGAGATCTGCTGATGACCGGCATCAGAGACGCCCTCGTTCGACACGCCGACCATCTCCATTCGAGCGGCGCAGCGGATGCAGCCGCCATTGTGGAGAGTCTGCTGAAGTCGGACCCGCCGCGGTTTGTGTTCACGCGCCTGCTGCTTCACCTGTATTGGCAGCAGACTTCTCACTTCATGCCGCAGATCGAAGCCGCGATCACGCAATGCTTCGATGCGACCGACGCCTGGCACGAGTATTTTCTCTTGTTGTCAAGAGTCTTTCCGCAACTCACCCAAGCGACCCAGGCCCGTTACTTCGAGATGCTGGACAGGGGGCCGACGCGATGGCCAAACGGTGAGCCGGACGAGCGCTATCGCGACCGATGGAAAGGGTGCAAGCTCGCTCCGATTCTGCAACATCTGTCACCCGCGCTGATTGAGCGGTACGGGGCCGCCGTAGAGGAGGCCCGCACGATCCCCCACGCGGATCTGCTTTCGTACCACAGCGGCGGGTGGGCCAGTTCCACGGCGCCGGTGACCGAAGCCGAGCTCGCGTCCATGTCGATGGACAACGTGCTCGATCTCCTCGCATCCTGGCAGCCGCCCGCCAACGACATATTCATGTCCTCCTCTCACGCTGATCTGGCCCTCGTTCTCGGAAAAGTGGTCGGCAAGCATGCGAACGCGTTCTCAAAGGAGGCGCCGCGCTTCAATGACGCCCGCCTCCGGGGGGATTACCTGTATCATCTACTTTCCGGGTTACAGGAGGGCCTACGGAACCAGGCTCAGTTGGACTGGGAAGGCATCATCACGCTCCTCACCGCAAAAGTGGAGAGGGCGAAAGCGAACGATCTGCCCGTCTTTGAGGCTAAAGCCGGAAACAAAATGGGGTGGGCGGCGGAATGGGACGGGGTCCTTCAGGAAATCGCATCGCTTCTGGAGGCCGGGCTGAGAAACAGTTCGTCCGGCCCCGATTTCACGCTTCGCGCCGACATCTGGCGAGACATCGAGTTCCTCTGCGGGCATCAGGACGCAGCGACAGAGCGTGAATGGGCCGGCAGTACCGCGAATCTTGCCAATCTGTCCCTGAACACCTTGCATGGCCGCGCCTTCCGGGCACTCTTCGCTTACGTCTTCTGGTGCGACCGCCACCTCAAGAGCAAGGGCGAGAACGGAAGCCGAGTTCCGCAGGAAGCGCGACGGGTTCTTGAACGCCACCTGGACCCCGCTTTCGATCCGGAGCTGACCGTGCACTCCGTCTGCGGTGAGTTTTTCGGATGGCTTTTTGTTTACGATCCAGCCTGGGCGGCCGGACTGATCGATCGCATCTTTCCTCTCGACCATAGCGAGCGCCGGTACGCCGCATGGGAAACCTATCTCGCGAACGGGCTGTTCCCACAGCTTTACAAGGCCCTCAAGCCGCAATACGAGCAGGCCATCTCGGAAATCAGGACCTTCAAGCCAACCCGTCGATTCTGGGCCGATCCGATCGAGGGATTGGCTGTTCACATGATGGTCGCCTACGCTTACCGCGAGGAAGAAAACAAAGGCGCGTTATGGCTGAAATTCTTCCGCCTGGCGAACCCAAAACAGCGCGGTAAAGCTGTCAATTTCGGCGGCATATCCTACGTCCAGAGAGATGCAGCCCGTTTCCCCGGTGAGAGATTCCCGGACACGAACAGACTGCAGGAATTCTGGGAATGGAGGCTGACGGACTCGAAGGACGCGGACGAGCTGAAGGAATTCGGCTGGTGGGTCAGAGAAGGAAAACTCAATGATTCATGGATGCTGGCGCGTCTGATCGAAACGCTGGAAAAAACCAAGGGCGATATCGTCGATGATTTTCATGTATTGCGGGAGTTAGTGGGGCTGACAGTCAGGCACCCGGAATTGTGCGCCCAGGCGCTCCTCCTGATCGTACGCTCAAGATCCGCCGATCATTTGACCCTCGGGCATAACGAGGATATTCCCCGCATTCTCGACGCGATCTACTCGATGGGTGATGCCAGCGCGATCGGCATCGCCGAGAAGACTATCGATCATCTGACGAAGCTGGGTTTTGAGAACTTCCGGACACTAGGGCAGACTCAACGGAAACCGCCGGAACCGGGCAAGAATACCCTGGTCATCGAGGGTGGCCAGATGCTGGAGGGGCAACAAACACCCTGAATTCCGCGCGCACCCGGAATGCGGCAGGAGGAATGCTTTTATGACCCAGCCTGACAAGAATGTTCGCGAGGCAGCAGGAACGCGGTTCGCTGGGTTAAGGCCCACGCTTCCAGAGGCGCTCGTGCAGGACTTCGCCTCTGATCCCCTCGCCCCGTTCGACAATCTACTGAAGAAATCTGGCGATCCCTCCTGGCCCCTATACGCGGAACTGGAAGAACTCCTCGGTAGCCTGCCGCCCGATGCCATTGAAGCGGCCTACGCGGACACAACCTTTGTCGCACTCTACGGGAGGAGTGATCGCCTGGCTCGTGTGTGGATGGCAGAGCGCCTCCTGATCGAGGAGTCGGCCCGTCGGCGGCTGGAGAGCATCACCGCACTCCCATCCCGCGAAAACATAATGCCCTACGCTGCCGATTGCCTGCGGACCATCGAGGTTGACGGCGAGGGCATGGTTCGACTGGCTGATTTCTCCTACAATAACGCGACCCCGGAGAGAGACCAGTTCAGCTTCACCGTCTGCAGCGCGACGGATTGCCCCAACTCTACCTACTGGCTCCTGCGCTCCTTCTACGAGGAAGGCGTAGCCGATCACGTCCGCGTCCGGCTCGACCCGTTTCTCTGGGGGCCGAGCGATTTGTATCCGCAGACGATGTACCAGATGCTGGTCTACGCCACCCCTGTCGATTGGGAGAGTCTGGGTCAGCTGCGGGAACCTGCTCACGGTATGATGCAAGCGGACAAGGCGCCCGAAAAGAGCGAACTCACGGAGTTCTGCTGGACGCGAAGAGACGATGGCATTCACTTTGTCTGCGAGGAGCTTCCCCCAAAGGAACGCATTAAGTTCGTCGGGGCCCGCTATTTGCACGCCATCTATGCTCCCTCCAGCCAGTCCATCACGCGTTTCGACGGCGCCCTGAGGATCTACAGCGATCTCCAACGCAAATGAGAACGCAAGTTGTGATTATCCTTGCCGCGTGCGCGGTGGTCGCAAACGCCCAACCTGCGCCCAACTCGTCGCACAAACCCGACCAGAAGCAGCCAGCCGCGAAACTGTATCAGCGCCCGACCGACCCACGGCCACACGAGGAGAAGGAAGACTTCTTTACGTCATCCACCAAACTGGTCAACAAGAACGACGTCGATTATGGAGCAATGCTCGAACGCCGGCGCCAGGTATTTCTGGACGCCAGCGCGGCCAATCCGTTCTTCTGGTACAGCGCGCTGACCACGGCGCTCCTCACGGTGCTGATGTTCGCCTACGGCGTGCGCGTCATGGACGAGAAACGAAAGCTTTGGCGAGCCGCCGAAATACTCAATGACGTTTGGAACGATGCGCAGTACGCACGGGCGACGGCGGATAACGCCATCGACCGGCACAACTCCCATATGGAGGCGTGCAATCGGGTGATCGAGGCGCAGTTGAGCGGGCGTCCGAGTCCGGCTGCTCTTGAGACCACCGACGCCAGAAACGAGTTGACTCGCGTTCGGGGTGAGCTTGACAGCAGCGATAGCGAACGGAAATTGTTGAAGGCGAAGCTGGACGAGAAGGAAAAGTTGGTTGACGACCTGTCGATTCGGCTGAGTGCTCTCGAAAAAGGCGAACAGAATGGCGGCTCAGGCACGGGAAGGACACAAAACGGCGCCGCGGGCAACGCCGAATCCGAAAGCAGACTCATTGCGCGCATCAATCAGTTGACGCAACAGCTCGATGCGGAGAAGCAGAAAAACCGCGCGCTGAAAGGAGCGTAGCCGTGCTGGTGACGCTAAAGGGATTCGGTGGGATCTGGGAGAGGAGGTTGACGAAGACTCCTCCCGCGCCAAACCCGGCTGTCCGAGTCGCCTTTTACAACACGACTGGCGTCGTGGTCGACGGCAAGGTTCGTTACCGCTGGCGCATCGGCGGCAAGATCCGGTTTAACGGCATTGGAGGTTTCACGCCGAACAACCCTTCCCGTTCGTTGAACCGTGTATTCGAGTGCAAAGATCCTGAAGCCACCCGTGCAGGATGGACCCAAGTCTTGTTTCGGAAAATGTTGGCTGGTCCGGAACGGCCGGATTTCTACCTGTTCGTGATGACAGCCGGGCACACCGGTCGGCTCGACATCCAGTCGCCCTGGAAGGCAGATGCGGTTCAAGTCATTGCCTTGAGTGAACACGCCAACGAACAAGAAGCGATGCTGTTGATGCCGGCGTATTCCTGGGTGCGTGGGGAGTTGGGCACGTTTTACGTCGAACCCACTGCAAGGCAATTCTGGTCAGCGGAGCTTCGGCTGGGTAGAGCAGGGCTCGAACAATAGAGAACTTGCCATGCGCTACGAAAAAGGAACGATCCAGATCAGTCCTGCGCGGGACATCCCGTTGTTGCAGCAAGTTCTCCGTTCCGGATTCGCAACAAGCGACCAGCTCTATGAGTTCATGCAGCTCAATCAATCGGAACGCTCGCGGCAAGCGTTCGATCACCGGTTGCGGCGCTTGTTGGCGCATGGACTGATCGAGAAGCATCAGGGCGCGGCCCGGGGACGGCCGCAAGTGTACCTCATCAGCAAGGAAGGCGCTTCGCTGCTCATCGATCTGGGGGAATTGTTCGCTGGACGGATTGGTATGGAGACCGGTGAGCGGAGTTGCTCCCATTGGCTTGATCTGAACGATCTTCACCTTGCCCTGGCAAAAGCACACATGCTGTTACGATGGACGCCGGCCTCCGAGATTTGCTCCCAGAACGACCTGACGCAATTCAAGTACGCCAAGGATTACGACGCCGTCGTGGCCGTCGAATCCGAAGGCAGGCAGATGCGGTTTGGGCTCGAATACGAACGGACGCCCAAAACCTATAACGCTTACCGCCGGATCGCATCGAAACTTGACGGGGAGACACTCGTCGACACCGTTCTGTACCTGGTCCCCAACTATCATCTTCTGTGTATGATCCGGGACTGCATCGCGTCACGACGGGTTCAGGTGTGTGTTGCTCTGTTTGCTGAATTCCTGGAAAGCTTCCTTGCTACGCCGGTCATGATCGCGGGAACAATGCAGCGTGATATTCCGTTTCAGTCCATTCTTACACTTGCATCTCAGGCGCGCGGTCGGCAGTGAGAGCGTGCGGAAAAGCGTCTTTGCCGTCACTTTGGCTGCTGCATTGGCGTTTCTATGCATGACTGAATAATCTGTAGACCTCTCATAGCGCACGGTTTCGGAGCCGATTACCCTCCCCGTCATCTGACGATGACGGGTTCGGGTTGAATACCCCGGCGATTGTTGCGTTGCCGGTGCGGCCCGTGCGCACGTCGCTGACGCTCCGTGCGCAGTGCCGTACCGGCCTAGCGCGTGAGTTCCTGGTTCGTTAGCGGCGGTGTCGTGGGCAGTCGGGCTTGGCGCGCGCTGCGCCACAGCCGTTGGCGGTAGGTCAGTGTATCGTCGGCTTGAGCTTTGCGCACATGACAACACGTAGCGCCGAACTGTGCGCAGTGGATGGCACGACAGGTTCTGGCACGAGTGATTGAGGAATTTCGTCATGGCCGAGCCAACTGAAGTCTGTGGCTCTGCAGAGTTTGGGAGCTGCCGACTTGCCGTGGTCAAGCAGGGAGGAGTGCCAATTGTGCGGTCAAGTAGGATTTCGTGCATTTCAAACCGCTGGGACCGAACTTCGGGACAACTGGCCGAACTCATTCGTCACACCGCCAGACGTGCGCGTGGCAGCACCGGCCAGTCCGCCCGGTACACAGAGGAGCTGACACGACCTTGGAAAGGAGGTGTTGTGTGTCTACCGTTTCCGCGCAGGAACTGCGCGAAGTCGAGATTATCATTGACGGCTCGTGCCTGGGGAATCCCGGTCCGGGCGGTTGGGCGTGCATCCTTCGGTGCGGTGAACATGAGCGCGTGCTGCAAGGAGGCGTGCCAGACGCGACGAACAATCGAATGGAGCTCGCTGCTGCAATCGAGGGTCTCCGCGCCCTTAAGCGGGCATGCCAAGTCACAGTCCTGACAGACTCCGACTACGTGCGTCGCGGAATCACTGAGTTCCTTCCGAGATGGAAGGACAACGGATGGCGAAATGCCTCAGGGAAGGCGGTGGTAAACCAAGACCTTTGGGAACAACTCGAAGAGTTGGTCGGCTACCACGCGGTGACGTGGGTACACGTCCGAGGACACTCCGGCCAACCGGATCACGAACGCTGTGATGCGCTGGCGACTTCGGCTGCGCGGGCAGCAAGGCGTGCAACCGCGATTGCTTGACTGGAGAACGAGAATCGACGGAGATCGAAAACCTGCGGCTTCGGCCGTGGATACAGGCAAGCCCGCGTGTCGCGGGCAGCGCAATCGTCTAAACGGCTCGTTGCCAGATGCCGCCGGCAGAAAGGAGATGTTCCGCATCGTTATACGTAGGCAAGTCCGCGTCCAAGCCAATCGGGAACGATTGGCCAACCTGCAACTTCTGTCCTGAGTTCTCCTGCAGCGACACCGAACAGTCTGACACGTCCGGCATTTCTCGGGACATAACCGTTTGAACACTGGAGGTTTCAATATGCAAGATCGCAAGTTGGCGGCATTCACCGCCAATCCCATCCTCACACTCGAAGATCTCGGTTTGGAGCGAACCGTCAGCCTGCACGAAGCCAGCCGCGGGTTGGCCGAACGCTCCGAGGCGCAGATCGTCCGCTGGGTTCAGTTTCCGGCGGGAGCGCTGTTCTTCGTCCTGACCCAAGGGGATCCAAGGTCCGGGGCAGTGTACGTGTTTGACCGAAGGAACGGAGTGTTCTACTTCGTAGTCTTCAACGACCAGAACTGGGGCGGGTACAGCGTGGCCGAGTACGAGGTGCTTGAACGAACGCACCGGATTTCCCGGCTTGCCCAGCGGCCGTGGCTGCTCAACAGGAGGCGCGAATCGGCAAAGACGAACTGACCGACATCCTGCCCCTGTTTCATTTGCGCGGGTTTCGAATTCGGGTTATCAAGAGGCAGGGCGAAAGGAGGAGCCATCGTGGCGAACTGACATCAAGCAACGTCGACCAACGTGGAGGACTACTGGCAGTTGTTCGTCAACCGGCGCGCCTACGTCCTCCAATCGAAGCGGCCGCACCCTGAAAGCGGCCGCTATTACTACTTTCGGCCGAAGGGCGGAAGGAACGGCGAGCCAGTTAGTTTGACGACGGCGACGATCCGCCGGCATCTCGAGGGTGATGTGACGCTCGGCGTGTACGCGATGAATCCAGCGACCCAACGGTGCAAATGGATTGCCATGGACGGCGATTACAAGGAGTCGCTTAAACACCTCTGCGAGTTGCAGTGGGAACTGCACCAACAGAAGGTGGAAGCGGCATTGGAACAGAGCCGACGCGGCGCCCACCTGTGGATCTTCGGGGAGCAACCGCTCCTGGCCCGACAGTGCAGACTCCTGATCTCCGGCTTGGCCGAGAAGCTCGGTATCCCGGTGAAGGGGGCGGGGACTGCCGAAGGAATTGAGGTGTTCCCGAAACACGACGAGCTGAAGGATGGCGACTTCGGCAATGCCGTCCGCGGACCTCTGGGAATTCACCGCGCAATCAGTGCGCGGTTTTGGTTCTACGGCGCCGACTACAACCTCGACAATCAACTGGCGTTCCTCAAACGTGTGACGAAGCTTTCAGAGCAGCACTTGAGCGCTCTGATCCAAAAGTTGGGCCAGCCGAACGATTCCGTAAAGAGGGAGTTAACGCCGGCGCCACGGTGGCAGTACCCGGCACAGCAAAGGCAGTTTCACATCCTGGACCACGTCGAGGTGCGGCGAAAGGCCGGAAGGAATTGGATTACACGATGTCCTTCGTGCGCCTCGTCGGGCCGAGACAGAAGTGGGGACAACCTGGCGATATCGGTTGACGAACCGCAGAAGTACATCTGCTGGGCTGGGTGCAGCAAAGAGATGATTCGCACGGCTCTCGGATGCCCAATTCCGGAGAGGAGAGAGACGGTCTATGCGGCGGGATAGAGCAAGTCACGTTGACGACGGAAAGCAGGCCTCGCCGATGGAGCTTGAGCCTGCGAACTGGAAACCGCTGGAACTTCGAATCGGATCCCGCTGCGCAGAGTTCATGTGGATGTTTCGAGAGAACGGACTTGAGCACTACAAGCACATCGACACGCGGCGGTACCTGATCCTGGACGCGAAAGGGCGCAGCTATGTCCGCCGGGACGGCGACATGGTACGGGTTACTTTCCGGAAGGAGCTCCGAAGGGTTGTGGAGGCAATCGATGCCCGAAGTGTCTGTTGAGTCGGTCGCGACAGCCGGTGCCCTCCTGGCGTTGCTGCTTGCGGCTGCCGCTGGTGTCACGAGCCGGCGCGGCATCCAGTTGATCGTCATCGGCGTGATGTTCTCATGGCTGCCATTTGCCAGCGAGGTCGCGACCAGATGGATTGCCGGTCAGCGAGGAGTTAATGAACGAAACAAAGTGCGGAGAATCCGTGGGACCGACCGCGGTTCGAAAGTGGATTGGGGATGTGTCGGCAGAGCGAGTGGGACAACTGTGGCGAGCGGAGGACCACGAGGCACTCCTCCGGACGATGCGAGCTGCAGATGAGCTTACGCTCGCGTTGGTCGCGCTCGCTCGGCGCGAATCCCTCGAAACGGGTGTGAATGACAAGGAAAGGACGGATAGCCATGGAGTCCGATCGAAGACTGAACCGGTGGGGGTTGACGTTCACGCAGGCGGTGATTGACCGATTGCGCAAAGTTGGAATCTACGGACAGCCCCAATTGAGCCTGGAACACCAGGGGCGCGCCAAACGGTATGTCGTACGCGGCGTGGAATCGGGTGGTGCTACGGCAGAAGTTGGATACTACGTCAGCTTCGCCAGCGAGAACGGTGAGGCTATGTCTTGGTTGCAGCCGCTCGATTCTTTGACAGTCAATGGGCCGCATGCGGTAGTGATAGCGCCGGTGATCACGCGCATAGAGATGTTGAGGATCGCAAGGACATACGAGCTGTGCATCACGCGGCACCGCCCCGTTGCGGTAGAGGTTGGGCACCGGCCGAAGCTCTACGCGGAAGAACTGTTTCGCGGCGCGCAAGGGTATCTGGCGCTGGAACTCTGGGGCAAAGACAAGGATTTGAGCGGCTGTGTACGACCGCAATTCTTCACTCGCTCCGGCGAGGAGATCGAACTGCCAGCCGGATTTGCCGACGCGGTTAAGGCCGTGACCAGTGGAGCGACATGCTTGGACTGCTCGCATGCACACTACTCCCGGTTAGTGGCGCCGCCGCCGCTGCTCGCAGGCGCAGAACAAGATTCAACGCCCCTCCGCGAGATCGCGGCGAATGGCGGACTGAAGCGGCCTCTTGACGGCGTTGACGGAATTCCTTCGGACGTTGCGTCGGCAGTGTAATCAGCTTGCTGTCGGGGCGCTGAATCAGATCGGAGCATGCGCATGAGGAAGTTGATCCACTTGCTTCTGAGGCTGCTCATTACTGCCAGCCTCTTTCTTTCCGGATGTGGATTGCGGCCATGCCAGCACACCACGACGGGATGCCAAACGGACAACAGCGAAAAGGACAAACCGTGCCGGGAGTTCGGCGGGCCAACGACTGGTTGCCAACGGAGCCTTGACCGCAATTCCTGGCCTGAGTGATCGGCCGCGTACGGTTCAACCGGCAGGAAACACACCATGAACATTGGAACGAGATCCGTTTTGTACGGGGCGCATTGTGCGATTCTTCATCCCTGGTTCCTCGCCCTCGCTTGGTGGAAACTCTATGGCTTCTTCTGCGACATCCGCTTGTGGGCCGCCTTCTGGCTTCACGACGTTGGGTACATTTCAAAGCGCGACATGGATGGGGCCGACGGGGAAACACATGTGGAGCTTGGCGCCAGAATCATGGCGCGGTTCTTCGGTGGGTCTTGGGGAGCCTTCACCGCCGCCCACTCGCGCTATTGGGCGAAGCGGCACGGACGCCAGGTCTCCCGTCTTTGCGTGGCCGACAAACTGGCCTTCGTGCTGACACCAGCCTGGTTGTATCTCCCAATGGCGAACGCCACGGGCGAACTCGCGGAGTACATGTTGCGAGCCAAAGAGCGACAGGCGGGCAGCGAACATTTTACGGTCGTGGAATCCGCGCAACTGCATTCACAGGATGCGCGGGAATGGTTGAGCGGTCTAAAGAGTTACACACGACGGTGGATCGAAGAGCATAAGGACGGCGGGGCAGACCATTGGACTGTGACGGCGCGCGTGGCCTCCACAGTTCCTGGGATGCGAGACCGCTGTAGAGTGCTGGCCGGCGACGGAAGGGAGTAGCTGGAAATGGAAACTGTGCGCGGGAACTTCTGACGAAGGGAGAATGCAGAAATGGCAGAGAGAAGTGTCAACAAGGCGATCCTGCTTGGCAGACTCGGCGGCGATGCCGAGACCAGACATACACAAAACGGTACACCGGTTTCGCGGTTTTCGCTGGCGATGAACCGGCAGTGGACGGACTCCGATCAGCAGGTGCGCGAAGAAACCGAGTGGATCTACATCGTGCTCTGGAACAAGGAGAACCTGGCCGCATACCTTACAAAGGGGACGAAGGTGTACGTTGAGGGCCGGATACAAACCCGGTCCTATGAGGACGAGGGCGGCGTGAAGCGGTACGTCACCGAGGTGGTGGCCCAGAACATCGTACTGCTCGGAACCAGCGGGAATGGGAATGGTAACGGAGCAGACCACGCACGGAAGTCCGGAGACCGCCCACCGCGGGGCCAGCACGCCAAGGGACGCTCCGATCAAGCCGCCGATGCCGAAGAGCAAGGTGTTAGAGATGAGGATGTGCCGTTCTAAAACGGGAAGCCGATGACGCTGAACAACCCACTTCCGCCTTTCGGCAAACGGCTAACCAAACCCTGGAGGGTGGCCTGGGGAATCACCCCTCCGCCGGCAGTTCCGCGAGTCGGCGACATTTCGCTCATGTGGATACTTTCCGGGTCGGCGAAGATCCGGCAGTGGCAGGCCGGCGTGACGGCTTCGGACCGCGGTCCCGGCTCGCCAGACGCAAAGGACGTTGGTTCGGCCTATTCGTGCCCAAAGCGAAGGAGAGTTCGGAGTACACTGACAGGCATGGCTGGAAAAGCGCTCGGACCGCGCCTCTTTGTCAAGAGCAGGCATAACAATACCGTTCTGAACTGGCATCGGGAGCCAGAGAAAGAATTTCACCTCTACGGTGAGGCCTTCTGGAACGCCGCGAAAACCCTCCTACAGAATGATTCGCTTGATCGACGGCCTATTGCTTCATTTGATGCAAGCGTCATCGTGTATCTGTACCGGCATGCCCTCGAACTGTTCCTGAAAGAAATTCTGATTGGTCGCGGCGGAGAGCTCATTCATCCGCGTCCGTCGCCTGAAACGGTTCTTAACGCGGGTCACTCCTTAACAAAACTCCTCCCCGACGTCCGTCGTATCTTCGTTCACTGTGGGTGGGACAAGACGTTTGGGTCGGAGGCTGCGGTTACGTTCGATGATTTTACAGCCATTGTGGAGGAATTTGAGAAAGCAGATCCGTCATCATTCAGCTTCCGTTATCCGGTCAAAAAAGATCTCACAGGGGCATTGGACGGCCACTTCACATTCAGTATTCGCCATTTCGCCTCAACTATGGATGAAGTTCTCAACACGCTCTCCGGGGCGTGTTACGGTCTGGAGGAGATTGCGGATAATCAGGCAGAGGGGGCCTATGAAGCCCTGCAGAACAGCGAGCCTGCCGACTACGAGCCAGACTGCGATGAACGAGGCTACTACGAGCCGGAATAGGGCACGGACGAAGCCTACAGCGCTATTGCCCCGCAGCCCTCCGTCCAATATTCCATCGCGCCAACCTCGCCCTGCTTGACGTCAAGCGCCCGTCTCGCCGCCTGAAGTGGTTCCCAAAGTCAGCAACGGCGACGTTACGGACATGTGAATTGCCTTTGGATTGCCCAGTACTCGCGAGATAATCAATGGAGGAACCAGACGTGACGCGAAGCACCGGTTCATTTGCCACATGATGCCGAATCAAACCTCAAATACTGTAGGACTGGCCTTTCACGTCTTCGCGAGGTACTCCGAGCTTTATTCGACCGCGAGTCCAGACGAGCTATGGAACGGCTTGCAGTCCGCCCCGATCACCGACGCCATTCAAGCCTTGGCTTGGATCAATAGCAAACTCTCGGCTGACCGAAGCGCGCAGCCCCACAGACAATTGGTAACTGAATTTCTCGGGCCTGACACTGCAAAACGTCTCGCTGCCATCGCGCCCGGTCTCCCGTCGGTGCCTGCGCTGTTTCACCGGTTGGGCAACATCCTTCTCATCCGAAACCTCGTGCTTTATGGAACGAACCGAGATTCTGAAAGCAAGGTGCTAGCACGGGAGCTGGGGAAACTCGCCTTGCTGCAAAACGACTTCGTGCCATCCGCACCGGAGGTCGCCGAGCCCACACCGCTTGAACTGATCCGAGCTTCGATTGCCGTTTGGGATATTTACAACCCGATTGAAACGCCGTCGGCCGGCCGGGTTTATGAAATCCTCACCGACATCCTTTCCGGGAGCGACCTTGAGATTGTGCGTCTGCGGGAGCGGATTGGATTCAGAAGCTTGAATGTCGACGGTCTCGGCTTACCCGAGTGGGTTGCCATTGTGTTCGGCCTATTTGCCGTTGGATTAAAGCAGGCTACCAACCAACGCGCGGCGGCTTTCGACCCGCAAGAGGTTTTCAAGGAGTTCCCGCGTGCGCAGAGCCTTCTGTCAGGGTTTGTGAACGGCAGGACGCTAACGATTGCTGAACTCGCAACCAAACTCCGCCGCGACCAGCCGAACACGCGCGAGCAGTTTCTGAAGGACCTGTCTGATACTGGTACTATCGGCACGTGCCTCGCGACCATCCGCCAACAGCCGTTTCTGCACCTTGATGACCGCGTTGTCATCCTGGATCTGCAGTTTCTGGCCGACTTGTTGACGACCGGCATCTATTGGCTGATCTTTGACAGCCTGGACAAGGAGCACCGCGATAGTTTCCGCGAAATGTGGGGACGCGCGTTCGAGCTCTATGTTACCCGTGAACTACGCGCATTCTATCCCACCTCAGCAGCGCTCCTCTCTGTTGATATCGCGCTCAAAAACGGACAAGTTGACGCCATTCTCGACTTCGGGCCGACACTCTTCGTTTTTGAGATCAAATCATCGCTTCTAACGGATACAGCCAAACGAGGCGGCGATGCTGGAATACTGACGACGGATATCGAACGCAAGTTCATCGAGAACGAACGGGGTAAGCCCAAGGCTGTGTTGCAACTCGCTCGCTCCGCCAAGGCAATTCTCGCGGGAGACATTCCCAGTGCTATGCGGCCAAAGCGCATTTTCCCTGTTCTAATTACCGACGAGCCTGCGACGGAATGTCTAGGCTTCAATGCCTACCTGAATGGGCGGTTCCAGCAGGAAGTGGGAGGCTTGCCAGAAATACGCCCGCTTACTGTCATGTCGATTGACGAATGTGAGCGGTTCCTTCCATATGCTGCAAGCAGCGCGATCTCGTGGGAGAACTTGTGCGACACACGTACAGAGCGGCCTTTCATCTCCGTGGGGCAGACCATCCACGATATTTGCGAAGAACGTGGCATCGCTTTTCAAATCAACGAGCTGCTGAAGGCGAAGTTTGAGAAGGCGATGCGCGACGCCGTGCAACTGGTGTTCGGGACCGTGGCGGGAGGTCGACTGGTGCGGAACTAAAACTTGACGCGCAACGCCCGTTGCTGAGATTTGCAGGTTGCCAAAGGAGCTCCCTTGACGGAGCGCGGAGTGGGCCAGCACACTCAATTAGGGCAGCGTTGGGAGCGAAAGCTGGGAAGCTTTGCGGACTGTTCCCGATAGCGGGGATCGCCTGCGCTTCGGCGAGTCGCCCTCCTACGTAGCCTTCGCAGCTTCGGCACGTTTCAATGCCCACCGCTGCTTCGTGGCGGCGATTATCGCTTTTCTACCGGCCGCCGAGAGCTTCCGTTTCGGTTTGGAAGCCACTTCCGGAGCTGGCCCTTCAGCAGCTTTTTTGGAAGCTGCCCATCTCTTTCGCTGCGCTTCAGCGATCGCCTTTCTTCCAGTGGCACTCATCTTCCGGCGCTTTTGCTTTGGCGGCGCCGGCGCAGCGGCTGGTTCGGAGGAGCCACCAGCCAGCAGTGTTCGGAGTTCAGCAATCTGATGGTCTATGCGTGTTTTTTGCGCCTCAAAGCCTTCGATGGCGGCAGTGATAACTTCATGAGTGAGTTTTGGCGGCATATCAGCTTTCTCTATCTACGGTAGCGCATTCCCGAATCGAGGCTGGAAGGCCTAGGCGACGCCTTGAAGGTCGCCGCGAAGCTGCGCGACATGCACGAGCAACAACCAGGACCAATGGAGTGGTGATCGTCGCGATTAGCAGACACACAAACTCGGCACATGGTGTCACGCTGCATAGCCAGACTGACGCCTGACGCTCAGGCCACAGCCTCGCCCGAACTTTTCGCCGACCTCGTTCCGGGGTTTAGGAACTCGGCTGCAACGCGGGATCGGGCGGCTCGCTGGTACGCAGTCGGAGTTCCCGAAGCCATTCGGATTTGTTCTTGCCGTGAACGATGCGGCCTTGGAAACCGAGCGATTCAGCAATGTTATTGCGGTTGTTGCGAATGTCTTGCCGGGTGGTCTTTGCGTACTGCCAAACCCAGTGCCTAACATCTGTCGGCTTGCTGAAGACGTAAGTGGCGTGCCCAGCCTGCGGCACCTCAACGACCACGGACTTCTCCAGGTCGAAAATGTATTCATCCCGAAAGACGTACATGGTCCGCGCACGTTTGTTGAGATGCTCGTGGTAGTACGAGTCGTAATCGGGGCGCCAGTTGATCTGTGCGACATCAAAATCGCCTGGCAGACCTTGATTCCAGCAGAGCCGCCGCAGTTCATCACGCTCGGTAGGAATTTCCTCGACGTGGGCGCGCAGCCGGTCGATCTGTTTCCAGTATTGTCCAAAGCGCGTGTGCGCCGTGCGCGCTTTCAGGATTTCCTCTTCGAGACCCTCGGGCACGGTGAGCTCCGTCCGGCTGGGCAGCGCGGTCTCGGATTCGATCAGCTTCCACTCGCCGCCACGTTTTCGATAGTGGCCCGTGTGAACGAAATCCGCCGAGATTTGCACGGTCGCGGAAATGAGGTTGCGCCATCGACTCCAGGTCGGGTCCCATCGGAGCGGCAGCAACTGGTGATCGATGAGAACCTCGATCTTGCGATTGTGGTCTCGGAGAATGGCGTAGTCCTCGAAATAATCGAGTTTGCGGAGAGGCACAGGAACGGTCCTGTGGCGGCGCTCAGGCAAGAAGGCCAGAATCCGGTTTGCGAAAAAGACGCCACTGTCCGCCGATCTCTCTCCCCGTACGATGAGAGACCCAAATCCCGAATAAGGGAATGCAACAGGGGTCGTGGCATCCCTCAGCAGGTTGTCATACTGGGCGCGGATGTTCGGGTCCGCCAACAGGTTGTATGCGCGTTCGAGCGTGGCGAGCTCGGCGGTAGATGCGTTCTCCTTCTGCAGTTCCATGCGGCGGAGGCGATAGGCAAGGCGCAATTCCTTGAATGTCACGTCCCGTGGGAGGCGAAGCAGATAGTAGAAGGTCGGTTGTTTTGCCCAGGAGGCCCTTCGGTCGACAGCAAAGAAGTAGTCGCGAATCACGGAGCACGGGATGTGTACGGCGCCGATTGCGAATTGGCCGGCCGAGACCTGAACACGCACGAATGAATCTTCTCGTTTATCCTGCTTCGGCAACGCAGCATAGCCGGCCTTGAGCTGATAGACGTCGGTTCCTCGGACGGAAGGCTTGCGGATGTAGACCTCTGTATTGGCGGTTGCGGTACCCGCGGAATCGGCTACGGCCATTTCATCGCCAATTCGTACGTTCGAACCAATGAGGCGCGTGAGCATGAATTCGCGTCCGTCGGCGGTCGCGCAGGCGAGTTTTGAGTCTTGGGGTTTCAGTTCCAGCACCCGAGCCAGCACCGGCGCTGCAGGCTTGGCAGGGGTAGCCACGGCCGTTTCCATCATCGAACCCATGCTGCCTGAGCTTAGCCCGGATTCCAGAGGCGCGCAAACGAAGGCTGAATCGAGCCAAAACCGGGCGTATATCCGTGAGGAGTAATGGCTTACTGGCTCTGACGTCAGCCGCGAGAGTGGCAAGAGATCCGAGGTCCGATTGGGAAGGGAGGAGACATGCAACCAGTAAATGGTGTCGAGAACGCCGATTCCAGCGCGCCGGTACCGCCGCCATCCACGGAGAACTCCATCGATACGAGTCAGCTTCCTCAGGATGTAATGGCCAAGCTGAAGGAGCCGCTTCCGCGCGAGGCGGTTTCGCCCAATTCCCAGAAGCCAGGCTTGTCCGTAATCAAAGTGATCTACGTCGTCGAACGGCTGAACGACGTGTTCGGCCTCAATGGGTGGCATGTGGATAACGAGGTCGTGGAAACCGGCCGGATGGTGGTGGTGAGAGCGACGCTGTCGGTCCCGCGGTATGCCATCGCTATTGAGCAGTTTGGCGGAAATGACAACCCCGACCGTGGCGATGCGTACAAGGGCGCCTGTACCGATGCGCTCTCGAAGTGTGCCAGCTATCTCGGGATCGGCATGGACGTGTACAAGGGATTGTATGAACAGGGGCCGCGAGATGCCGGCGCTGGTGGGCAAAATGGCGCGAGACCCGGAACACCGAAGCCGGCGCCAAGGGCAACGTCCCCACAGAACGGTGCGCACAGTAGCGGCGCGTCTCCAACTGGATTGACAAGCCGGAACATGGCGGGGCGCTTCAGCAGCATGCGAACCGTCCTGGGCGCGCGCGAATACAGCGAAATTCTCGGCCGGCATGGTTATCGCGAGGTAACGGGCATTCCCAGCCCTGAGAAGGCCCGCGAGGTCTATCGGGTGCTGCTGGATGCGTTTCGAGCCCGGTTTGGCGAGGCCAAGAGGGCGTTGGGCACCGGCGAGTACGCGACCATCTTGCGGGAGCTGCGCTTGAACCCGAAGGCGAAGCTGAATCCCGACCAGGCGGTGCGGGTCTTCAATCACATGGAGGAAACTCTCAATGCCAGACAGTAATGGCGGGACCGGAGCGGCTGTGGCCGAGGTCGCGGAAGCAACGGACCTCGCGAAGACGCTCACTCTGTTTCAAATCGAAGAGAGCCTGGTGCTGTTGGCAGAGTCAGCCGAAGAGGAAGGGCTGACCCCGGAGATCGAAGGGGCATTGACTGCCTATCTGGAGGGAGCGGTAGAGAAACGCGACCGGGTAGCGGAGTTCATCCATTTCTGCGAAGCGATGGCGGAACTGGCGAAGGCGGAAGCAAAGCGCCTCCAGACCCGGCAAAAGCACTTTGAAGCGACGGCCGAACGTGTAAGCAATATGGTGTTGCACGTTCTCGACTGGCTTGGCGTGAAGAAGCTGGAGGGCCGCACGAACACGTTGAAAAAGCGGAAGTGCCCGCCCTCGGTGAACGTCATCGATGAACAGAAGATCCCGGCCGAATACAAGCGCGTGACCGTTACGCTCCCGCTTCCTCAATGGCAGCAGCTTCTCGCGGGAACTCCAGAGGACGCTCGGAACACCGTCCTGGCGGGCGTTCGGAAGCAGGAGATCTCGCTGGACCTGGAGACGATCAAGCAGGCGCTGAACCTTGAGAAGACAGTCGAGGGTGCGGACCTCGCGCTTAACCGGTTTAAGTTGCAGGTGAATTGAGGCCAGGATGGTTGGCCGGCTCAAGAGGGTCGGCAGCCGCCACTATCCTTGGGAACGCCCCGAGTTCAGCACACGTGCACGGGTGCATCGGAGAAAAGCTTGAAGATCCGGCAGGGCGTGGTTTCCTCGGCGCCGGGCATCTCCGTGTATTGAACCCTTGACACGGCGATCCTCCCACCTGAACGTTTGTAAGGCAGGATCACCTGAATCGTCAGAAGGGGGGAATCGAGCATCAGGAAGATCGCGGTTTTCTCGGGCACAACTTCCCGCTCGTCGCTTTCGAACGGACCCATTCGAACATCCAGCGTCAACATGGCCGCTTGGGGCGCCTTGATTCCCACCAGGGTACGCAGACAATCGAAGCTTCGCGCGGTCCGGATATCAAAGTGGTCCAGGACGGACGGATCTTCGAACTGGACCTGCTCGATGTGCTCGTCGAAATATAGCGCGACCAACGGTTGTACGGTCCCGGTGTCAACAAGCTGGGTCTTCAGAAGCTCGACGGCTTGCCGTGCTCTCGCGCGCATGGTGTCGGGGTTTGCGTGATTCATATTCTGGCTGGATTATAGCCGGATACGCGCGGGTGACCGCTTTGACGGTTGCAGAAGTTTCAACCGGGCTTCCGCGACAAGAAGCCCGCATTTCAGAGAGAAGCAAGGAGAGACAAACCAAGTGTTTACAGAATTGATGCCGCTGCTCAAACAGCGCGTTGTCATGATCACGATTTCGGATGTTGGCGAGGGATTACTCAGGGTCAACGTCATCCCACGAAAACTGGAGGGAAGTACCGACGAGAACGGAGCCCTCACCGTGCCTCTCTCGATTACGGGCAAGGCTGAGGAACTCGATCGCGAATTGCCGGGCCAGCTGGCGTCGTTCACCGCATCCATCACTCAGACCGGGTCGAACCTGAACGAACTACGGACCCAACACGCGGCCGCGATTAAGGCGGTGGAAGCTGAGAACAGGAAGAAGGTAGACGACAAGAAGAAGGCCAACGGGTCCAAGCCCGCAAGCTCACCTCCAGCCACCCCGACAGCAACTGCGGAGTTCAAGGACGGGAAACCGGTCTTCGGGAGCAAAGCGCTTCAGCCGCCAGTTGAAAGCCGGAACCTGTTCGACAGTCCGGCGTCAGAGGACGACGCCACCACTGGGGACACCGCCGGGGAAACTCCAACAACTTCCCAGCCGGAACATCCGGACGCATCAGCGACTTCTTAATCTGCCGCGGCCGCTTCGCGGAGTATGGTATGGACTACGCAGCCCGCGACAGGAATCCGACGCTTCCCAGATCGCGGGCGCGGCGGCGGATTCACTTCAGCGTAAAGGGCGTTTTACGTCAAGTTGACCGCCTGTCGCCCAACTTCCGGTTAGTGTCATCTGACCGGAATCCCCCCGTCGCAGTGGGCTGCCCCAAAAGTTCCGTTACGTTTGGCTGAGTTTTGGAGTTCACCCCACAACAGCCATATCAGCCTGAATTGCTTTTGTGAGGATCCTAGGGGAGTCCTTCCCTAAAGTGACAAATGCCAGATGACACTATGCCGGCATCGCGCCAGACAGCGTCAGCGATGTATATGGCCGCTACAGAGTATTGTTTAGATCGAGGCAACGGTCAGGCAAACGCCACTGCGGAGTTTTTGCGCAACATCTCAATCAACGTTCTTTCACGGGCCGAATACTGCGCGGGGGACCGCCAGAATTCTTGCCACGCCTGATTGAGGACTTCGTGGACCGGGTCCGCCGTTGCTGGGGATGCGATGCGGCATCCCATGGCCCGAACGCCCTGAAGAGAATTGTCGACGATCAAATTAAGAATGTAGTGCGGGAAACACCGCTGATATTCGGGATCGGGCGCGACACCCAAGTCGTCAATCAGGTCGCGCCAGCGCCGCTCGATTATGGTCGCGTGGTCCTTAAACCCAATCAAACAGAGACCATTCAGTATCGCCCTCATACGCGCGTCATCAGCCGGGTGGGTCGTAACTGAAATCAGCGGGATTTCGAACGGGTTGCTACCTCGAGCCGCACAAAGGTGAAGGTGTGACCAGGCAAACGCGGGTCCCAGGGTAAAGGTGGCGAACAGATCACAGAAGAATTCGATGCACCAGTCCTCCCAACTCCGCGTCCATTGCTTGATGTAGAACTGATAGCTGACCGGTCCCCGCCCGCGTTCTTCCCGCTCCAACTCCTCTTGCAGCCAGTTCGCCACGAGGTCAAGCGTTTCGAGCAAAGCGCTCCGGTATGGTTTGATCGCGGGGTAGCTGCTCTCCCAAACGAGCGGGTGGGCCAGTTCGTGGTAGATGTCCGGCAAGTGCAACAAGAAGTGGCCCTCGCCAAGCGGAACGCAGATGAGATGAAACTGGCCGTAGATGCGAAAGTAACTCTGAGAGAAGGGCGAGACGACCGGGGGGAGCAGCGGATACTTTATTTCGTTGCGGATTTGCTGGACGAGGCGGTTCAGGAACCGGTCTGAGTCTTGCGCCCGTGCAAGGGCCGGAACGGCGACGGTTTCCAGAAGGTCGAGGTCTTCAATGAGCCGGCGATATTGACGGATACGCACCTGGCAGTATTTAGGCTGGCGCATCAGCGGCTCCTGGATCAGTGCCCGGAGCCCGTCCATGACTTCAGTGAGCCTTTGCCGGCACGTTTGTTCGAGCAGGTGAAACTCGAAGGAGAGACCCTGAGGAATGCTGGCAAGCAGGTGCTCGGCGCGGGCGACGAGTTGGGGAACGACGCCATCGAAGTAATCGTGCATTACAGCCCGTTTTTCAACCTCGACTTGACGACCGCCTGCTCGCGCGCCAGCGCCTGGGCCAGTTTCTCCAAAGCAGCGATGACGGACGGGTTTTGCCCAGCACCCACAAGTGCTGCGCCCAGACCGGCAATCTCCTGCGGCGTCATTTTGACCGAATCGCGGAGTATGAGCCAGATCAGGCGGGCCGATAAATCGTGGTGTCGGAGCGTCTCCAGCTCTGAAAAGAGCTTACCGAGATTCTCCCGTTGCGTATTGTGCGGCTCTGCCGTACCTCCCGTGAGTTCGATCAGCGCACGGTCAGTGAGGTCGGCGTAAGAGCGGATCTGCTCGTAGAGGTCGGCGTTCAAGGCGGACCAACTCATGCTGTGGCCTCCTCGGCGGTTTCGTCCGTGTTCAAGCCCCACTCAAGCGACTCGGTGTCGTAGGGAGCGGCTTCATCGCCTAGATACCGATCATTGAGTTTGGCCGTGATCGGGTCACGCGCGCAGTCGTCGGGCTTGGTCCAGGCCAGCGCGCTGAGGAAGAAAATGTCTTCCAGGCAATGTTCGATAGGCAGCGGCCCTTCGATTTTCCTGGCGTGAAGCGGCAGAACCGTGCCGCCGTGGGGAAAAGCACGACCGGTGGTGCAGATGTAGGCTTCATCGCCCCGAATTTCATATTGGCCGATTTGCGGATTCTCAACCCGCAGGCCCATCTCGGTCTGACAAATGTCGAACAGACGGAATGGCGACGGCGATGATTTCGGAATTTCGAGTATCGTCAGAGCGGCGTCGGAGGGTAGCGTGCCCTCCTGCTTAAGACGCGCGAAGGCCCGATGGATACCCGTGACTTCAAGAGGCCATATGCGGCCATCGCGCTGGACGACAATAACACGCAGCGACTCCGTTCGGCACGTCTTTGCTTCCGCGCGGATCAGTTCCAGCAGGTAAGACTCGATCTGGTCATCGCGCAGCTTCTCCTTCTGTTTCGAGGTCCGGAGCAGCGGACGGATGTTCTGGCAGTGGCGATCTACCAACACCATGCCGGCGGTGTGATTCTTGACGTCGATGCCGATCGTGAGGTCGGCATGGAGCGGTGTCGCGAGGACGAAAGGCCAGCGCTCATTAAGCAGCAGTACCTTGTTGAGAGCGACGAGTTGCAGATAGCCAGCCAACCTGCCGCGGCGCTTCGGGTGGGGGACATAGAGGGGCTCGCCGGTCTTGGCTTTGCCCAGCGTGTAGCAGTCCAGGCCCGTTTCGGTGTGAACGACGCCGACGATGAGATCGCGTCGTTCCCGCAACTCGCGCACGACCATCGCGGCAAGCTGGTCTTCCTCGTGGTTCCGGCGTGCGGGCAGGTGATGGATCATAACGAGAGCGTGACCCGGCTTGTCGCACTTCTCCTCGACCGCCTTCAAGATCGAGCGTCCCTGTTCAAGGAATGTCTTCGGGACCCGGTCGTTGTAAGGCACGATAACCGGCGCGTAGGAATCCTCTTGACGAAGGAAGCCATCGACTTCGCCACCGAGGCCTTTGAGAAAGCTATCGCCCCAACTCTGCATCACACTGAGCGGGACGACAAAATACTGACGCCCGAGCGGCCGGGCATCATAGAAGCCTGCCCTGGCATCCTTGAGCAGGCTGAGCCTCTTGGCGCCAAGCTGTTCCAGGGATACCTGAATCGCGCCTTCGGTCCCGCGCACCGAGAGGATCTGCGAATTCCCGAACCTCAAATCGGGCACCGTAAACATGCGGGTAGGGACAGCGACCGGCTCGCTTTCAACATCAAGACGCGTTGCGCCAAACTTGAGCAGTGACAAATACCGCTTGACGAAATCGACCGCCATGCCGCGCCGGCCCCATGCCGGTTGAATCGAATGCCGGTGAAGCTTCTTCGTTTCGAAATCGTGTGGCCCGAAAACGCGGTAGCAGAGGCTGGAAATGGCCGCGCGTTCCTCGCTCCTGTTGTTATAGTAGACCAGCACCGCACAGTCGTGTTCGACCTTGGATAATTCAGGCGGAATCGGCTTCTGCGATTGCTCGGCCGCAAACTCCAGCAACGACATACGGCGGCCGTCCTTTGCCTTAACCGGGTACTCCGTGGCGTTTAGATCAGACAGGGCGTCGGCTCTCACTTCGTACGACTGGTGGCCGTAGTGATAGATGAAGTGCTTTTTCCTCAAGCGCCCGAACTCATCACGCAGGATGTGGACTGGCAACGCCCAGCGGCTGATGTATTTGTTCGCGATGTGAACGCGCAGAGCGATTCCGCCGTTGGGAGCGATCACGGGTCGCACCGAAAAGCCCCTATAGTGGTGAATATCGCTCACGGGGTCTTCGGCATGCTTGGGAAAGAACGCAGCGCCCGATTTGGGCTGCCAGAGGTCATGGTGGCCGTAGAGGGGAGCCTGAATCAGGAATTCGAGAAACCGCAAGCAAATCTTGTCGTTCTCGGGCGTGCGTTTCGTGTAGTCCAGATTGAATGTTTCGGAGAGAGGATCAAACCGCGCTTCCCTGTCCCTGACCAGCGGCAAAGACAAAGGCATCAGGGGAACATCGGCGGGGATTACAAGAAACGGCGCGTCTTCACGCTCGATGATCGTGACCGGGCTTTGCAGGCGATAGCTGAGTCGGCGGATGATGTATTGGCAGTTCTGGTAGAAATCGTTGCGATTACGGTCATCCGCTCCATCACGGTTCAGCCCCCTGATCCTGTAGAGCCTGTACGCGGAAGAGAGCATCGACAGGTTCTTTATAAGAAAGTCATTTGTACCGGTTTCTGACATTTCACATCCTCCGTGCAGATCCTCCGGAACGGACACCACCGGCAGTTTTCCGGGTTTGCCGTTACGGGAAAATCGAACGGGTCAATATCGCCGTTCGATTTACCATCGGCGGCGAGCATCATCTCTATCGCCGCGTCGGCGATGTAATCATCGACCTCGGCAATGTCGTCGTCTGAGAGCTTATATTCGCGCTGCTGCTGGGTGAGAAGCTGCGCTTCGATGAGCCTTATGTCTGTTGGCGACCAGCGTGATAAGGAGCATGGAAAATCGCTATGGGGATTGCAACGAATGAGCGCAAGCGCGTAGGCGGCCAGTTGGAGGCGGTAATCGTGGGTGCCTTTGAAATGGACCTTCCAATCTACGATCAGCGGCGGCTCGTCGGTGAAAAAGGCAATCACGTCGGGGACCGCCCTGAAGTTGACCTGGAAGTGCGGAAAGGTGAGCGGCCTCTGTGCGATGAGTTTGTCGGCTTTCTGCATAAGGGCCAGAAGCTCCTGCATCTCAAGCAGGTTCGTGAGCGCCTTCTCGACGTCTGTCCATGCCTGTTCGACCTCGTCTTCACTCAACCCGAGCCCGTATTCGACACTGGCCAGCGCCGCGAAACTGTCGGCAGCCTTTTCCTTGGTCATTCCGGGCTCGCGCATACGGTTCTGACGCGCGAAGACGAGCTGGTCGTGGAACATGGTTCGAGCGTAAGCCAGCAGGTTACACGGCTTCACGTGCCAGCCTTTTTCGATGGCGGGGAGAACGCGGCGGGTAATGATCTGATCCACGAGATTGCCGCGCCATGCGGCGACGCTCTGAACCTGCGATAGCAGATGCACTTCCCGCCGCGGTGAGTCCGGCTTGACGTGTGCACTCGCGATCAATGTGTCGTAAGACCACTGCCGCGCACATCGGCGGAACTGACGGATACCATTGATCGAAATAATCACGAACGCGAGCCTTTTTTGCGGCGCGAGCGCAGAAAGGCGAGGTACTCAACGAGGGCATCTTCCTCTGCGCTTGTAACCGCACCAATCCGGTCAGCAACGCGGTTGCGGCCGGCCGGGGGATGATCCTGTTGCGCGATCTGGGCCGTCGGATAGCCGGCTAGCTCCATGCTGTCCTTGTAGGAAACATTATAGAGTTCGCATATTTTATGCAAAAGGTTCGGTGAGGGCCGTTTAATCTTGTCTCCTTCTAATTGGCTCAGGTAGGGGTTCGATATCCCGGTCTCCTTCTCGACAGCCCGAAGAGTCAATCCCGACGCATCACGCGCCCTGCGAAGGAACGCCCCCAAAGTCTCAGATCGCTGGCTGTCCGCCATCTGCTAAATATAGCAAGCAGTCGCTAAAAATAGCAAGCGGTTTTTTGGCCCTCGTATGTGAAGGCCTTCAGCAGGACTGACGATCTACCGCGGCGGCACGTGCTGCAACCTCGGATCGATCCATGGCATACCGCCTGCAAATCAACGCAGGTCTGGCTTGATCAACCTGTGGGCCTGATAGATCTCCGGAGGGAAACGGCCGAGAACCCCGGGATTGCGTTCCGCAGGCATTCTCATCGTCGCGGAGCGTAGCGTTGAAGGATTCACGTCTACATCTGCTTGTGCCCATCCCGCCCGGATGGTCGGCAAGCCGGAAGCAATCCACATGAGCGAGAAGTCGACTCGTATACTGACCCCGAGACGGCGTTCGGAGATCGGGCGGGAGGGGCGGACACCTTCCCTCGGGACTTCCCCCAAGTGGACTGCTGGGCCTTTGCTGGTGGGAACGGGATCTCGCAACGGAAGTGCAGGGTTCCGCCGTGAGCGGTGTTGGGCGAGGATCAGGTCTGAGGCAGCAGAGCGACCTGAACGGCGTCGCGCTGGATGCCAGCCAGCATCCCGCGGAACACAAGGTGATGGAACGGGAGCACCGCGTACCAATAGATCAAACCGAGCAGCCCGCGGGGTCGGAACAAAGCGGTCTGGTGGAGGATGCATTGGCCTTTGTTACGTGGTTCTATTCGGAAGTCGAGCAACGCTTCGCCCGGTAATCGCATTTCGGCACGTAACGAGACCCAACGGTCTGGCTCTAAGCCGACGACGCGCCAGAAGTCGAGCGCCTCGCCGTAGCTGAGGGCTTCGGGATCACGGCGGCCGCGGCGCAATCCAGGGCCTCCAGCCAGCCGATCCAGCCAGCCACGGATGATCCAGAGCCAATTGGCGCCATGCCAGCCACGTTGCCCGCCTAAGCGACATACGGCGCGGAATACTGCCCCGGCCGGCACGTCGATGGCAACTTCGCGGGTGTCGCGAAAGACTGTGCCACCAGACCAATCCGAATCACCCGGCATCGGGCCGGCCATCGACCAGTTCGTCTCCACCTGACGTGCCGTAACTTGGCTGAGTGCGGCGCGGATAGCCTCGCGAACGTTCAACAGTTTCTGCGGGACCAAACGCGTGATCCGGTCATCACGGCACACGACTGGGTTCTTTAGTCCTTCGGCCAGCGGTATTGCAATCTTGTGGCTCAATGGAGTCACAAGATGAATCCAATAAGAACTCAAGCGAGGCGTCAGGACTGGAACCGGTATGAGCCAGCGTCGGGAAAGACCGAGCTCTTCCGCCATGAGGCGAATGATGTCGCTGTAGCACAGCGCTTCGGGCCCACCGATGTCGAAAACACCACCGGTGGTTTCTGGGACGGCTAGCACGCCGACCAGGTACGTGAGCACGTTTTGGACCGCGATTGGCTGGCACGGAGTGCTCACCCACTTCGGTGTGATCATGACTGGCAACCGGTGGACGAGATACCGCAGAATTTCGAAAGACGCCGAGCCGGAGCCGATGATCATAGCGGCGCGCAGCACCGTGACCGGCACTCCCGCAGAGGCAAGCGCCCCCTCCACGTCACGGCGCGAAGACAGATGCTTGCTTAGATGCGAACCGGTTTCACCCAGGCCGCCAAGGTAAATGATGCGCCCCACTCGGGCGTCATGGGCAGCCCGTCCGAATGCTAGGGCGAGTTGCCGGTCGCGTTGAGCATACTCGTCGCCGGCCGACATCATCGAATGCACCAGGTAAAACGCCGCGCCACACGCTTCCAACTCACGCGTCAGC
>Ga0181536_10000966_pt1 | contig 34377 bp, 32 predicted proteins | sample PEATcosm2014_Bin_41_FD_121105 | JGI IMG/M metagenome (GOLD analysis project Ga0181536, IMG submission 121105) | Peatland microbial communities from MTU Mesocosm Facility, Houghton, MI, USA - PEATcosm2014_Bin17_60_metaG | ecosystem: Environmental > Terrestrial > Soil > Wetlands > Peat | place...
AGCGTGAACGATGTGGGTACGGCGTTGGTTACGCCGTTCCAGGTGCCGTTGAATCCCACTCCGGTGAGGCTGGCGCCGGCGGCGATGCTGCCGTTATAACTTTCGTTGGTAACTGTAACGGTCGAGCCGCTCTGCGTCTCGATGCCGTTCCAAAGGGAGGAAACCGTCTGTCCGTTGGCAAAGGTCCAGCTCAAGGTCCAGCTGCTCAGGGCGGTGGTTCCCGTATTTTCAATGGTGATGGCGGCGCCGAAGGCGCTTGAGTTCTGTGGTGAAATCGTGTAGACGATGTTGCACGCGGCAGCGGCAAAGGCGCTCGGCGCAACCGGAGTTAGAAGCAAGGCCGCGAGTACGGTAAAGTATCCACTTAGCCGGCGAGCGCATACGCGCCCGCGGGAAGAATTATACTGCTGGAACATGGTTTCTCCTTGTACATCACACAACTCACTCGCCTAATAATGAATGAGGCATTTCGATACATGATGCCGGCATTGAGATAAACAATGAAATAACTCCGCAAAGCAGTGGTCCTGCCGGATTTCAGTCGCTTTCCCGCACGTTGACGAATCGAAATCGAATGCGCGGCATTTCTTTCCGGGGAGGACCTGTTCAAGACACGGCCAGCCTAGAAGCGGTTTCGTTATCGAACAGATAAGACTACGATGTGTTTTGCATTGCCGCGCGGTTCAGGTTATCTCGTTTTCATGCGGAATCTATGGATATATCCATTTCGCGCCGGCCCGGAACGTCTCTACTCCAGCGCATAACAATCTATGCGCCCCGAAAGACGATTGTCAACAGGAAAACGCGGATGGCAATGAGCGCTCGAAAATTCACTGCCATCCGGTCAGTCTGAGTTCGCCTCTGGGTTTTCGGTATCGAACGGCCGGCGGATTCTCCAGTCTTTGCGCCGACGCCGAAACCTGGCGCCACCAAGTCTCTGGAGTCTCCGGATCGGCGGCCGGAATGCTCGAAGAGGGTCCGGTACTTGATAAGATGAACCATGCCAAGGGAGCTTATGAGCAAGCCGCGCACACCCAAAACTTTAACGACCTCCAAGAAGCCCGGAGCCGCGAATCCCGCGGCTGCGATGCAAGGAGCCAGAGTTCCTGGAGCCAAGATCAATCGCCGCGCCGCCGACCGGCTGCGGAGCGGTTCTCTGTGGGTCTACGCTTCCGATATTGAATCCGTTGAGTTGCCCGATGCAGGCGAAGGCCCTCCCGCGCTGTTGCCGGTGGCCGACAACCGCGGCCTGCTGCTGGGCACCGCGCTTTACAGCCCTTCCTCGCAGATTGCGCTGCGGATGGTCTCGCGCGAGGCCATTGATGAGGCCGGATGGATGGAGCTGCTGACTACGCGGCTGCGGCGGGCGATTGCGCGGCGCAAGCCGCTGCTCACCGATCAAACCGATTCCTGCCGCCTGTGTTTCAGCGAGGCCGATGAGTTGCCCGGCCTGGTGGCGGACAAGTACGGCGAGTTGGTGATTCTTCAGCTTCTGGCCAGGGGACTGGATTCCGCCGCGGTGCGCGAGAGCTGTGTGCGCGTGCTGCGCGAGGAGTTGGCTCCGGCGGCCATTCTGGAGCGGCCCGATCCGCGGGTGCGTGAACTGGAGGGTCTCGGCGCGCCCAGTTCAGAGCCTCTTTTTCTTGCAAATGCCGCAGCCGCCAGCACTCAATTCCGCTTGAACGGCCTGCTCTTTCACTACGATGCCAACTCCGGGCAAAAGACGGGCGCCTTCCTCGACCAGCGGGCCAACTACGCAGCCGCCGCGGAGTGGGCGCGCAGGCTAAACGCTACCGGCAAGACGCTGGACGTTTGCACCTACCAGGGCGGATTTGCCCTGCATCTGGCCCAGGTCTGCAAGCAAGTTACGGGCATTGATTCTTCGCGCGCCTCGCTGGAGGTTGCGGAGCGCAACCTTGAGGCCAATCGCGACCGCATCGAGGCGCAGGTGGACTGGGTGGAGGCCGATGCTTTTGAGACTTTGCGCGATTGGTCGGATGCGGGCGAGCGCTTCGACGCGATCGTTCTCGATCCGCCCGCCTTCGCCAAGAGCTGGCGGGCCGTCGAGGGCGCTCTGCGCGGCTATAAGGAACTGAACTTGAGAGCGCTCAAGATGCTCGGCCCTGGCGGCTTGCTGGTGACCTGCTCCTGCTCCCACCATGTGGGCTGGGCCGATCTTGAGGCCTCTGTGGCATCCGCCGCAGCCGATGCGCATCGGCGGGCGCGGCTGCTGGAACGGCGCGGCGCCGCTCCCGATCATCCCGTGGTGCTGAACCTGCCGGAGACCGAGTACCTCAAGTGCCTGGTGCTGGAAGTCGAGTAATCAAGCGCGGGCGACGCGCTGGCTGGGAATCCGGCGAGGCAGCAGCCGCTTCAACCACCCGAACCGTGCGCGACTGGACGGAGCGGCAGCGGTCTTTTCCCCCGTGGAGGTGGCCGAGCGCAACTGCGCCAAGGTGTCCTTGACCATCGCCCGTAAAGTTTCGGCTTCAAAGGTGCAGGAGCGCAGATAGGCCGAGACGGTCAGTCCGGCTTCGGCGGCGCGTTGATGCAGTTGCTCGCATTCAGCCTTGCTCAGGCGGATGGTGACGCTAGCATCCTTCAGATTCCGCTCCAACTGCGTGAGCGGACGGCGGGCAATTTCGGATTCTGTATCCGCGCTGGAGCGAAGCTCGCCTTCGGGCGTCGCGGAAGCCGCATCGACCGGGACTGCTTTTTGTGCACGGGCGTGGGCGTAGACGTTGTCCGACTCAGGCGTAGCTGCCTGTGTGAGCGACCGGTCATAGGAGGCCGCGCGCGGGGGATCGAAGGCGCGATAGCGCCCGTGGGCGAGCAAGGCGTGCTCATAGCTGAGGGTCGTCACGTCGTCTTCAAGATCGTCGTCGTTCCAGGCGGGCGTGGGCTTAGGCGCGGGCGCGGTCAGCGCGGCCAGCATGCCCGCAAAACTATGAGCGGTGGCGGCGGGCGCGGATGCTTCTGTCTGTTGCATGGCCTGGAGCATACTCTGTGCGAGAGCGGCCAGTGTGAGGAAATTCCCATCTGTGGGCTGGGCCAATTCCAGATTAGGAATGGCGTCCCATCGGTTCCGATATGAAACACTCATGGAGCGGTCTCTGCTCAGCAGACTGTCCCACAAAACACGGCAAGACGAAGGGCAGTCTGCAACGATCCCTCAATAAGTTCGTCACATACGGGCGATGCGCTCAGGCGCAAAGGACTTCAACTGCATCGGGGTCGGGAAGTATGCGCCCAGGGAGGCGCAACAGTTGGGTGATGGCCTCGACGCTCAAGGGACGGGCAAAGAGGAAGCCCTGGCCGAAGCGGCAGCCCATCTGGCGCAGCAGATGATACTGTTCGCGAGTCTCGATGCCCTCGGCCACCACATCCATGCCCAGCACCCGGGCTAGTTCGACGATGGTGCGCACAATCTGGAAGGGCTGATCGCCGTCGGTCATTCGGCTCACGAAAGAGCGGTCGATCTTGAGCACATCGAAGGGGAACGAATGCAGGTGGCTGAGCGAACTGTAGCCGGTGCCGAAATCGTCCATCAGCAGGGAGACGCCCAGCTTGCGCAGAGAGCCCAGCACCTCCATGGCGGTGTGCAGATTGGGAATGAGGCTGGACTCGGTCATTTCGAGGCCGAGTTGGCGGCTGGAGATGCCGGTTTGCAGCAGCAGCGCCTCGACGTGGTCCGCCAAGCCCTCGCGGGAGAACTGCCGCGCGGAGAGGTTGACGCAGACCTGCAAAGAACCGTGGCGCGAATCCTCCCGGCACCACTTCTGGATCTGGCCGCAGGTCTCAGCGAGTCCCCAGTCGCCGATGGGCAGAATCAAGCCGCATTCCTCGGCCAAGGGAATGAAGTCCATAGGCGGAATCAGGCCTCGCTCGGGATGGTTCCAGCGAATGAGCGCCTCCAGGCCGACAATCTTGCGGGTGACGAGATCGACCTCCGGCTGGTAATAGAGCACAAACTGGTGTTCGTCCAGCGCGTGCCGCAGGTCGGTTCTGCTCGGCCAAGTTCCAGTGGGGCGGGCAGCGGGGCGGGAGCGGCGCGCCACGCGCCCTTTGAAGGCTTTACGCATCCGCCGCAGTTCCAGTTGGCTGGAGACCATATCGGCCAAACTCTCCAGCATGCGAAGCTGGTCCAGGGCCATGGCGTGGCGGGGATGGCATCCAAAGATGGTCAACACTCCCAGAATTTTACCTTCGGAAGAACGCACCGGAACGCTGGCAAACGAGACCACGTCGAGCCGTCGAAGGGTCATCCGTCTTCCCTCGAATCGAGGGTCTTGCGCGATGTCGGGAACAACCACCGGACCATTCTCGGCGAGCACCATATTGAAGATGGATTTGCCGCGCGGCATTTCGCGCACCGGTTCGCCCCAGAAGGACTTGATCCAGACGCGGCTCTCGTCGGCAAAGCCGAGCAAGGCTGTATCGGCCCGGAAGTATTCGGCGGCCAGACGGGTGACGGCGTCGTAGCCGGCTTCCGGCGGGCTATCGAGAATCCCGGTCGAGATCAGCGCTGCCACCCGGACTTCTTCCAGTTGCTTATCGACTCCGCCGATATCCAGAACTGTCTGCGCCATCTCGACTCCGAGTCCAGTGGTACCACGGCAACTTGCTTGTTGCCGCGGACGGCCAGCCCTTCGTTTGTTTATTGCTGCGCAAAGGGCTGAGTGCGGCCTCTCCGGCTGCTCCGCGCGCGTTTGCCGCGGGTAGAGCCGGCGGAAGACTGCCTGGAAGAGTGTGCTGTTCCAGTCCGCACCTACCTTATCGGTAGGGAGTACAAAGGGCGTGAGGTTACCTTGGAGCTTTTAGTTTGAGTACCGGAAACGCGGCTGTGGCCTACTTGACTGCGGCTGTCTGTCCAGTTTCAGTCCAGAGAAAGGCGAGCTGGTCGGCGTCGTCCTGAATCTGCTGGTCTACGCCCACCCCGGCGGAGTGGCCGCCGGAAAGGCTATAGTGCAGCAGGATGGGCCTGCCGCTCACGGATGCCGACTGCAATAGCGCCGTCATCTTGCGCGCATGGAGCGGGTCCACGCGCGTATCGCTGTCGCCGGTGAAGAACATCGCCGCCGGATAGGCCGTGTCCGGCTTCACGTTGTGGTAGGGCGAGTACTTGAGCAAGTAAGGAAACTGCTTTTCGTTCTCCGCGGAGCCGTACTCGGTCGTCCAGTAGGAGCCCACCGGAAACTTCTGGTAGCGCAGCATATCCAGCAGCGGATAGCCGCACCAGACGGCGGAGAACAACTCCGGACGCTGGGCGATCGAGGCGCCCATCAGCAAGCCGCCGTTCGACCGGCCGGTAATGGCGAAGTGCTCCGGCGATGTGTATTTGTTGGCAATCAGGTATTCGGCCGCGGCAAACCAGTCGTCGAAGACGTTCTGCTTCTTCTCGAACATTCCCTGTTCGTGCCAGCTTTCGCCGTATTCGCCGCCGCCGCGCAAGTTAGGCAGCGCGAACCAGCCGCCCTGCTCCATCCACCATGCGAAGGCCGGCCTCCAATACGCGGTATTGCTGAGATTGAAGCCGCCATAGCCGGTCATCATCAGCCGCTCCGTGCCGTCCTGCTTCAGGCCTTTTTTGCCGGCAATGAACATGGGGACTTGCGTGCCATCCTTCGACTTGAAGAAGACCTGCTTCAGTTCGTACTGGCTGGAGTCGAAGGGAATCTTGGGCTGGGCAAAGATTTCGCGCTTGCCGGTCGCCGTATCCAGCCGGTAAATCGTCGGCGGCACGATGAACGATTCAAAGCTGAAGAAGCCGTAGCGGTCCGTGCTCCGCGCCCTTACGACCGATGCCGTCCCGATGCCGTCATATTCAACTTGGCCCGCGGGTTTGCCGTCCAGGCCATAGACCGCAGTCTCCGTCTTTACGTCTTTCAGCCGATTGACGTATATCTTTCCGCCCACAATCGACCAATCGTCGATCACATCCGTTCCTTCGGGCACGATAGTTTTCCAAACGTCTGGCAGAATGCCGGGGTCGGCCTTCAGAATCCTTCCTTTGGGCGATTTGTAGTCGGTCTTCACGTACCACGCGCCCTTGGCGTAGACCGTCTCAAACCGCGAGTCCAGTCCCCAGACCAGAATCTCAAAGGGTGAACCCGGTTTGCGCAGGTCGCGGAAGACAATGTCCACGCGCCGCGCCGGTACGCCGCGGTCGATCTCGATCGCCAGATAGCGGCCGTCGTCGGTCACCCACGCGCCGAACAGGTCGTTCGCCCCCAGCAGTTCGCCGTGAAACTCGCGGCCAAAGAGCAGCGTGTCGCGCGAGGTGCGCGTTCCGAGCGCGTGCTGATAAAGCAGAGTTCCCGCTTGGTCGCTGCGCGCGTAGTAGAAGCTAGCCCCATCCGGCGCAAAGCTCACGCTCTCATAGCGGGCGCTGGGCAGCTCATCCTCCAGCGTCTTGCCGGTCTTCGCGTTCACCACGTGAATGCTGGCCTCGTCCGCCCCGCCCTGGCGCACCGAGTATGCCACCAGCGCCCCGTCGCGTGAAACATCTTCGAGCGAGACCGAGGTGTTCGCGTCTCGGCTCAACTTGCCCGGATCGACCAGCCGCTCGTCCTTGTCTGTCCATCCATGCCGTACATAGATGGAGAACTGCTGTTCGCCGGCCAGCCGCTTCGCAAAGAAGTAGCTCCCCGCCCGCTCGATGGGGGCGCGCCACGCGGAGACATTCTCCAACTCGTCCAGATCGTCCAGTATTTGCGGCCGGATGCGGGCCTGCTTCTGGTAGCGCGCAGTGTAGGCATTCTGCGCATCGATAAAGGCGCGCGTCGCGGCACTCTTTGCGTCTTCCAGCCAGCGGTAGCTATCGGCTATCTTGGTCCCGAAGTAATCGTCCACGACTGGAATCGCCTGGACGGCGGGAGGCGGCGGCAGCGTAATACCATCGCGCCCATGAATCGTCTGCGCCGATACGCTCATCCCAACGGCAACCCACAGCGCCACTCCCCATACAAGACTTCGCCGCACACCATGCCTCCACGTGGACAGAATACGCGCAAAGCCGGTCGTTGCGGCTTGCCAACTTGAGGAATTGTTTTTTGGCAGCCGGGTTCTATTTACTCTGTAGAGCCAATTCGGGCCAGCCAAGCGGCTTTGGCCGGGGCGGGAAGAAAGCTGGCGCGGATGGAGTTGGCGGCAAGCTTGCGCAACTCGGCGTGAGTGAAGCCCTGCTCGGTGTGGGCCAGCAGGTATTCGCTGGCCAGGTCGGAGCCGAAGAAGGCTGGGTCGTCGGAGTTGAGCGTGACCAACAGGCCCTGGTCGAAGTAGCGGCGCAGCGGATGGGCGGCAAACGATGGGCAGACGCCGGTGCGAACGTTCGAGGTCAGGTTCAACTCCAGCGGAATGCCGCGCTCCTTCAACTCCTCCATCAGATAGAAATCCTTGACGGCCGAGAGCGCGTGGCCGATGCGCTCGGAACCAATTGCCAGCGCCTCGCGGATAGCCTCCGGTCCGGTGGTTTCACCGGCGTGGTTGGTGAGGCGCAGGCCGGCGTGCTTCGCCTCGGCAAAGAGCGCGCGGAAGGGTTCGGAGCCGGTGCGCCGCTCGTCGCCGCCCAAGCCGACGCCGATGATTGAGGGGTAATGCGGGCGCAACTCGGCGGCCTTGCGGAAGACCCGCTCCGCCTCCTCGACGGAGAAATGGCGCACCGCGTCGAATATCCAGTAGAGCGAGAGGCCCAGTTCGCGCTCGCCGCGCTGGCGGGCGCGTTCCAGGGCGGCGAAGATCGGCTCGAAGGCCGCCGGATCGTGGTTGCGCCACAGGTAGATAACGCCGACAGCGATGAAGACCTCGGCGTGAACCACGCCCTGCGCGGCCAGATGCTCCATCATCCGCCAGGCGGCCAGTTCGTAATCCTCCGGGTCGATCAGCCGGCGGGTCACGGCCTTGAAGGCCTCCAGAAAGCCGGAAAAGTCGGTGAAGCGGTAGAGCGCCTCGGCCTCGGCGAGCGTCAGCGGGCGGGCATCGTGACGCGCGCTCAGCTCCACCAGCGTCGCGGGCAGAATCGTGCCTTCCAGGTGCAGATGCAGCTCGGCCTTGGGCAGCCGACGGATGAAGGCCCGGATTTCATCCATCTGTCTAGTTATCGACAGCTTCGTCAATCTTATCCGCCAATAGCGAAGCCAAGAAAATGAAGTGGATGCAGCGACGCCTATCCAGTTGCACCAGGCCGTGTGCCTTGGGATTTCGGATGCCGGTCATGGTTCCCGCGAATATTTCCATGTAACCTTGTTGCATTGATTCTTTTGTCGCGGGTATAGGATTTTCGAATACTAGATGCGGTTTCTTCAAGGAGAACGCTTTGTGCATCAACTCCGAGCCATCAGTCTTCAAACCTGTGCGGCGACGCACTTCCTCCGCCACCACTTTGAGCGCTGATTCCACCGCATCAGCGTAGTGACCCGCCTCGAAACGTGAACGCGCTTCGGTTGCCACTTTCGGATTAATCAGCGACCAAAAGCCGTTTTGGTCAAATGATTCTGCAATGACCTCGTTCTCATCTACCAGCTCATAGGCAGCTGCGTGGAGTTGCTCGATTGGGACAGTGAAGTGTCGGAGTGGCTCCCGCGATACCTGCACTCGCTGCTTCCACCATCTGGCAACGTCGCGCATCCTGATTACTTGCTCGGCGACCCGGAAGTTCTCAACGGTCAATTGGTCGCCAGACATTTTCATGAGCTGGAGCGCCCCGGACTCCGCGGCAAGGTACAAGCCAAGACTGATGAGCTCAAAGGGGGCCTCATCGGAATGGAGCCTGTTGGCACGGACCGCAAACTCGTAGGGTTCGTGGTCGACTCCACAGCCTTCATCGCGATAGAGGTGCAAAAGAGTTCTGATCGTTCGCTCGAAGGCTGCGCGCGCTTTCTGATACAGTTCGTGTTCATCACCTAGAAGCGCGAAAGTGCCGATTGTAGGCCGATAGTCATTGCGATCCTCGGAGGCCCTGACAAGGTTGCGCTGCTCCATCTCATCCAGGACATCAGGACTTTCAAAATCCACCACGATCTCGTGCCGCGACGTAGTTGCGCGCCTATTGACGAAACACGTACAGATTACCTTTGCAATTCCGGCCTTAATTTGCTCTTCCGTCATGGTTCTTATCTCACTCATCTTAACGGAAACGAGAAGCGGGACAAATCTAAATTCCGACCCATTCGAAATCATTGTACTCAACTGTCGCCAACAGGTCGAATCACTCGTCTAGCGCGGACGAGCGCACGCTTCTCGACCTTTCTTCAAACTCCTACCGCTGTCCCGCAAACTCCGACCGGTGCCTGCTGTAGAGGAAGTAAATCGCCAGGCCGATCGCCAGCCAGATGAGGAAGCGGAACCAGGTGATGATGGGCAAGCCGGCCATCAGCAGGAAGCAGAAGAACACGCTCAGCGCCGGAATGACCGGGCCAAAGGGAACCTTGAAGCCGCGGCGGCGTTCGGGCTCGCGCACCCGCAGGACGATCACCCCGACCGAGACCAGGACAAAGGCGAAGAGGGTGCCGATGTTGGAGAGGTCGGCCAGGGTGCCGATGTCGAAGAGGCCGGAGGGGATGGCGACCACGAATCCCGCAACCCAGGTGGAAAAGGCCGGAGTGCGGAAGAGGGGATGCACGTTGCTGAATACCTTGGGCAGCAGGCCGTCGCGCGACATGGAGAACCAGACGCGGGATTGGCCGAGCTGGTAGACAAGGATCGAGGAAAGCATACCCATGATGGCGCCGGCCAGCACCACTAGGCGAATCCAGTGGAGCGAATGCCCGCCGGGCAGGATGGAGAGCTTCTTGAGCGCGTTGACCACCGGCGCGGCGTCGCCCACCATCGACTGCCAGGGGACCAGGCCGGTGAGGCAGACGGCCACGGCTACGTAGAGCACGGTGCAGACGATCAGCGTGGCGATGATGCCGATGGGCAGATCGCGCTGCGGACGGCGGCACTCCTCGGCGGCGGTGGAGACCGAGTCGAAGCCGATGTAGGTGAAAAATATAATCGACCCGCCGGTGAGCACGCCGCTCCAGCCGTTGGGCATGAAGGGATGCCAGTTGCCGGGATGAATGAATCCGATGACCGCGAAGACGAAGATGAGGATGGCGATGAGCTTGATGCCTACCATCATGTTGTTGGTGCCGGCCGACTCGCGGATGCCGCGCACCAGAATCACGGTGAGAATCAGCACAATAAGAAACGCCGGGATATTGAAGCCGAAGTGCCAGCCGGGATGATAGAGCCAGTTGCCAGCCAGGTCTTGCAAGCCCTCCGGCAGATAGGCGGGCGATATCCATATTGGGGAAGGGTGCAGGCCGAACCAGTCGAGCAGGTCCACCACATGGGCGGCAAATCCCACGCTGACCGTCATATTCGAGCCGGCATATTCCAGGATCAAATCCCAACCGATGATCCAGGCAATCAGTTCGCCCATGGTGGCGTAGGTATAGGTGTAGGCCGATCCGGCGATGGGAATCATGGAGGCGAGTTCGGCGTAACAGAGGCCGGTGAGCGCGCAGACGATAGCCACCAGCACCAGCGAGACGGCAATCGCCGGACCGGCGCCCGGACGCCCCGCCAGTGCCGTGTGGGTGATGATGAAGTGCGCCAGCGGCGTATTGGGAATGCTGGGGGCATCGAATTGTTCGCCGGAGATGGCCGTGCCGATGACCGTGAAGATGCCCGAGCCGATGACAGCCCCGATGCCCAGCGCGGTCAGCGACCACGGTCCAAGCGTCTTGCGCAGCGAGTGCTCGGGGTTTTCCGAGTCCCGTATCAGCTTATCGATGGATTTGCGGGCAAAAAGCTGATTCCGTGGCTGGGTTCCTTGAGGCCCGGATGGGACAATTGGGTGTTCCGGCAATGAATGCTCCTAAGGTGGTAGATGGATGCCCAGAGTGTAACTGGTCAAGCGCCGATGGCAAAAGATAAACCGCCGGACGCAGATCGGTGCTATACTGTTTTTGAAGGCTCTGCTGAGAGGTTGTCTTTTCTGGACGGTCTCGAATGCTTTGCCTTCTTTTTTGTTGGTGCGCTTACTCTCCGCCATACGGCGCGGGCACATAGACGATGCTGTACCAGGGATGCGAACCGTCCTCGCCGGTCGATTGCCCCTCGGCTTGAGAGCAGAAAATCCACGGCCCAAATTCCTCCGCAATTTCTTTTCGGACCTCGGCGTCCATCCCTCTGCTCGGCAAGCGGAATCCCCAGTTTATTGCATAGATGCACACGTCCGCGGCTTGAACCGCGCGGGTCAAGCCGGAGTTCACAAAGAAGGGCACAGGCACGATCGAATTTGCGCGAAATCGGCCACGCTGGGTTCTGGTATAGTACCGTTCGATCTGCCGGATAAAATTCCGATCGGCCGATGCGTCCGTCTCATCGAATACCAGCAGGCCGGTTTCATTTTTCGGCGCTATGAAGTTGAAGTATCGCTCGAGAAGGAATACCGAATCCTTCCGAAGGAACTCCTCGGCCTCATATGTGCCGGGTTTCTGAACGGTTGAAGGTATCGCCGATGCGAAGATTCGAGCGTCATGAGTCCGCAATAGCGCGAAGATTGCGCGTGCCATTGCTAGGCACCCTTGACCGAATGCGCGGAACTCGATTTCGGAAGGAGAGGCGTGCTGGATACCCTTGTTCAGAAAGCCGATGCAGTGTTTTCTTCGCGCTACATCGTCCAGGATTTCCCCTTGATTTGCCCAGCGAAATCTCTTTTTGTCGAGCAAAAAGCTGCCCTTGATTTCAACTTTGAACTCAGGAAGCCGCACGCCAAAACAGGACTCCTCAAAAGTTGCGAAATCCTGGACGAAACGCCATAGCCTTCCCGCGTGCAGAACAACCCCTCCCCGGACCTCGTAAGGACAATTCCGGTGATCGTGTCCGCTCTCATCCAGAAAAAACAAGTAGCTCAAAGAGGGCCTCGAAGCAGTTTCCAGCCAGGAGCCGGACGAATCTCGCCAGCTCCTAAACGTTGAGGCTACTACCTCTTGGAGACGCCGCGCGCCATCTTCTTGACCTTCTTTTTCTTCGATCCGCGCGGCTCGGTCTGCTTCGCCTTGGGAGCGGCCTTCTTGCGGGCGGCGCGTTTGATCTTTTTCCGTTCCTGGGTGTCTTCGATCTTGGTGGTGTCTGCCACTTGTAACCTCTTTCGCTGCAATCTATTCAGGGTTTCCCGCTGATCGGGTGATTCGACTTATATGTTAACAGGGATTTCACGGGGGCGAAAGCGGGCCTGCGCGGATTGAGCGCGTTCAGGCCGCATGGCCTCCATTTCCGGCGTATAATGAAGCTAGATCAGAATCTATAAGCCTGCTCGGCTTTGGCCGTCCCACCGCTCCTGACGAGCTCCGCACCGCACGTATCTTTCACCGGGTTGACTGGAGTACCGTCATGCGTTCCGACCAGATTCACCGCACGCTCGCGCAGGGAATGAACCGCTTTGAAGTCTGCCAACTCGTCGCCAAAGGCGTAAAAGCCACCCACAAGACCGGGGCGCGCTTCGAGGATTCGATCAACGATGTGCTCCAGTATCTAGGCAGCCATAAAACCCCGATGGAGAATCTTCACCCGGCCATTCCGCAGGTGAGCGTCAAGAGCCTCAAACCGGCCGCATAGACAGCTTCCCACGAAGCAAAAATACGCCAAACGCACGACAGGGACGGCATCGCTGCCGTCCCTGTCCGCTTTGAACTCAAGCAGGTCGAATGCTTAGACGACCTGGACGTTCTCAGCCTGCCAACCCTTGGGGCCCTTGGTCACGTTGAACTGGACGCGCTGGCCTTCCTGTAGCGAACGGAATCCGTTCGACTGAATGGCGGTGTGATGGACGAATACATCTTCGCCGTTTTCGCGGCTCAAAAATCCAAAACCCTTGGCATCATTGAACCACTTGACTGTGCCTTGTTCCATTTATATTGCTCCTCTGGTACTCATTTACCGCGAACGCAATGTGGAAGTGTTGCGAGTAGGCGGTAACGCGGAACAGGCAATGACTTCAGATCGAATTCTACGATTGAAACGAGTGTAGCACGGAATTGGCAAATGCCCTGCACAAATTTGCCTGAATGGGGCGATTTTGGTTGGATGGCGTAAAAGTTCGCTCGGTTGGTTCCGCAAATGGGCAAATTGTCAGTGGGACGCGGCGCTGGCGTAAAATCTTAAAACAGGGAGGAACCAAATCGATGCCATTCATCTTGAGACCCGAAAAAGGCAAGTCGTTGGAGCAATCCTACGTCGGAAAGCAGTATCCCAACGCCAAGGGTGATACCCAGTGCGTAGAGTTCATCCTCCAGGCAGTTCCGGGAGTGCCAAAATCAACGTCCGCTTGGAGCGAGGGCAAAAAGATCGTCAAGGGCGACACGAGCATCCTGCCCGGCACCGCTATCGCTACCTTCATTAACGGAAAATATTCCACACTAGGCAGCGGCAAACAGCACGCCGCAGTCTACCTCGGGCAGGATGAACATGGAATCCAGGTACTCGATCAGTGGAAAGGCAAACCGGGCGGAATTTCTGTTCGCACCATCTCTTGGAAGCCAATTGATCCTGATAATCTGAGCAATAATGGCAACGCTTTCTCCGTCATCGAATAGGGGAACTCCATGACCAATAAGGAAATACCGGCAATCCGAAGAATCGTTACCATGCTGGCCGTTGTTGTTTGCACGGTGTGCTCTGCAAAGGCTGAGGATATTGTCTGCCCGGATACCATCAACGTGGAACAGAAGCTGATCCAGCAGGTCGATGGCTGGAAAGGCAGTGTCGAAGATGGTATAAACCGTTTTTCCAACATCATGTTCTACGACGGTCCGCCCGAACAGAAAGCTTCTCTGGTTCCTGACAAACAATGGCGGAAGGGGGACAAGGAGTATGCAACCTGGAGCCTTGGGCCGAGCACCGAACCGAATAGGGAAGCCTGGATATCCTGTTTTTACGCGGGCACCTTTGCCGTACTGTCCCGTCCGCTACCGAGAAACGTGACAGTATGCACTGTGACCTACGATCCAAGGCATGGGACTTTAGATCCCGGGTACGTCGAGCGCATCTCGTGCAGCCTAGCCGTTCCGTCAAAGACAGAAGCGCCAAAACCTACATTACATTAGAGTTGTGAGACGTTGCGACAAGCCGGATTTTGCGACTCGACTGGCTGTTGTCCGTTTAGCGGCCAGTCGAATCGATTACGTTTGTCTGCAAGAAAACTCCCCCGGAACGCTACTATAGTTTCTGACCATCATGCCGCTGCTCGATCCCATCCCGTCCCCGGTGGAAGACGCCGACTTTGCCGCTCTCGAATGGGAGCCGCTGCTCAACCTGGTGGCTGGCTTTGCCGCTTCGCCGGTAGGCCGCCAGGCAATCCTCGATCTTCGCCCCTCCACCGATGAGGACTGGATCGCCCGCCAGCACCAGCTCACCGGCGAGGTGCGTCGGGCGCTCGAAGAGCAGGTCTCCATCCCGCTCGGCGGCCTCTTCGACCCCACGCAACTGGCTGCCAAGGCGCAGATTCCCGGCGCGGCCCTCGAAGCCAACGAACTCCAGGCCGTCGCCCGTCTGGCCAACGACGTGGCCTCCTGGCAATCGCTGCTGCAATCGCCTCCGGCGCGGCTGGCGGGCAAGCTCCCGGGGCTTTCGGAGCTTTCCGCGGCGCTCGCCGGCAGCAGCCTACGTCCGCTGGCCGAATCCATCGAGCGCACCATCCAGCCCGACGGCTCGCTGGCCGACAATGCCTCGCCCGAGTTGGGCCGCATCCGCCGCGAGCAGGAGCGCCAGCAGCGGATCATCGAGGAAAGCCTGCGCGCCGCCCTGCGCAAGCTCTCCAGCGACGGTGCAACCCAGGAAGACCTCATCACCATTCGCGGCGACCGCTTCGTGATTCCCGTCCGCGCGGAACTGAAGCGGCGCATCTCGGGCGTGGTCCACGGCGCCAGTTCCTCCGGCCAAACCGTCTACGTCGAGCCGCTGGAAACCATCGAGCAGAACAACGAGCTGGTCCGCCTGCTCGAAGAAGAGCAGGCCGAGATTCATCGCATCTTCATGGCTCTGACTCGCCAGGTGGGCGGCTATGCCAGGGCGCTGGTCGCCGGTGCGCGCGTGCTGGCGCTGGTCGATAGCCTGCAAGCTCGCGCCCGCTTTGCCCGCGACTACGACTGCGTGACGCCGGCCATCGCGCCCGATCTCTTGCGGCTCGACGGCGCCCGCCATCCGCTGCTCGAAAAGCGCCTGCGCGCGACTGGCGGCAAAGTGGTTCCGTTGACGCTGGAACTGACCGCCGCCTCCCGCCAGCTCATCATCAGCGGCCCCAATACCGGCGGCAAAACCGTCACCCTCAAGACCACTGCATTGTTGGCGATGATGGCGCAGGCGGGTCTGCCCGTCCCCGCGACGGTAGCCAGCTTTCCCGTCTTCGTCGCGTTTCTCGCCGACATTGGCGACGCCCAGTCCATAGAAGCCGCGCTCTCCACCTTTTCCGCGCATATCACCAACCTCGATCGGCTCTCGCGGCTGGCCGGGGCGCGCGCGCTGGTCCTGCTCGACGAACTCGGCACCTCCACCGATCCCGAAGAAGGCTCGGCGCTGGCCGTGGCCATCGCCAGCCACTTCTTGACGGCGGGCGCGTGGTCGCTCATCTCCACCCATCACACCTCGCTCAAGGTCTACGCGGCCAATACTCCAGGCGTTCTTAATGCAGCGGCCGGCGTGGATGAGGTAACTCTCGCGCCCAACTATCAACTGCGTCTTGGCGTCCCTGGCGCATCGGCCGGCATTCAGACCGCCGAGCGGCTGGGCCTCAACGCCGGCATTATCGCCGCCGCCCGCCAGCGCCTCGGCTCGCAACAGGTGGATATAGCCCGCTTCCTCGATAAGCTGCACAAGGAACTCGCGCAACTCGAAGAAGACCGCAAGGCCACCCGCGTCGAGCAGTACGCGCTCAATCAAGAACGAGCCAAGCTCGCCCGCGAGGGCGACGTCGAGTTGCGCAATCGCACACGCGACCTGGAGATCAAGCTGGCTTCGCTGCTCAAGGACTTCGAGTTTCAGATGCGCGAGACCGTCCGCGCCATCGAAGATCGCGCCGCGCAGCAAAAGCTCTCCAAAGAAGCCGAGCGCCGCATCCTGCGCCTGCGCCGCGAGTTTCAGGAGAGCTTCAACCAGACCGTCGTCGCCCATCGCACCGGAGCCGACCAGGGCGACGCCAACGCCCAGCCGCACGTCCTCAAGCACGTCTCCGCGGGCGACCAGGTTCGCCTCAAGTCCATGAACAAGATTGCCGTCGTACAGCGCGAGGTCGAGAAAGACCTATTTGAAGTCGCGCTAGGTCCCATCAAGATGCGCGTCAAGCGCGACGAGCTATGCGAGGTCTTGCGTTCCGGTGATTCTTTGGCGGGCGAAAAGGCCGATCCGCTCGCCGCCGCCCGCCAGCAAAAGAACGTCCACGTCTCCGTCACCAGCGCCAACACCGACGATATGCGCATGGAGATCAACCTCATTGGCCGCACCGTGGACGAAGCCACCGAGGAACTGGAAAAGTATCTGGACCGCGCCTTCCTGGCCGGCCTCGAGCGCGTCCGCATCATCCACGGCCACGGCGCAGGCATCCTCCGCCGCGGTGTCCGCGAGTTCCTGAAAGGCCATCCCCACGTAGCCACCATCGCCGAAGCCCCGCAAAACGAAGGCGGGCAAGGGGCAACGCTGGTGGAATTGCGACAATAGAATCGAACTCAGAAAGTAGGTAATCCATGAAGAAAATTGTATGGATCTCGCTGATCGTCGTTCTACTTGGGGGTGCCGGAGCCTTTGTCCTGTATAGAATTTCAATGCCCACGCTGAGCGAACAGCCGCACCCAACGCCATCAATGCAAAATCAGATTTCCCAGCAAGCCGTGCAAACCCAGCCGCTGGTTGCACCGCATGATGAGTCGTTCGACGAACCATTGCGCAAAATGGTGGTGGATCTTGGCGTTTCCGAATACTCTGCGCACGAGCACAGTGAATTAAGGTGCTACTTTTACTCGAGCTTTGCGGTCAAGGAACTGGATCTAAAGCAACAAGGGGATGAGTGGATTTCGATTGTTCCAATTTCGGCATCCAACCTGCCATCATGCGCGCAGGAACATAGCAATAATGAGATCGTAATCAAGGATTGGAGCGGCTACTTTGACGGGGTGAAGGGTAATTTTGTCTTTCTCAATGCAGACGATGGATACAACGGAGGCTATCCGTTTGGCGTCTTCGACGCAGCAACGGGAAAGAAACTCTTTGAAGATTCAAGGGAGCTAGGGAAGGAAGAGAAGCTGCGCTTTGTCGCCGATGGGAAAGGTTTGATATTGCGCTACCAACGCATAGATGTCGCTGAGTGTTCGATTCCGCAGAAGAAGTCCGAATGCTGGGAAGAGATCAAGCGCAAGACTGGGCTGAGATCTCAGCCGATGCCGGTTTGCGCAGGGTATGGTGGCAACATCGACGAGACTGATCCCTCGGTAGTGTCCTACCCAGTCGAGGTTGCCCTTCTACCGGGATTCAATCGACGGCTGCTTTCAGGCCCAGTCAAGTGCTGGGCGGCAGATTAGCCGAGGCCGAGTGCCCTTGACATTGGTTCTGAGACCGGGAAAGGCGGTAGTTGCAAAATAGCTACGATGTAGCTATAATGATTTTGCTGGCCGGGAAAGCAGAGGGGGCATGAACGACGCGCTCTTCGATTGGGACAGTGCGAACATCGGCCACATTGCCGAGCATGATGTGACTCCGGAAGAAGCCGAAGAAGTCGTCCTCGGCGATCCGATGGAAATGGACTTCGAGAGGAATGCTGAGAGCGAAGACCGATGGACTTACATCGGTGAAACGAAACAGGCCGAGATATTTCAAGTTGTGATTACTTTGCGCGGCGACAGGATTCGGGTGGTTACTGCTTACCAGCCTACCAAGCGGGACAAGCTGCTGTATCTGGCAACAAAGGTGGGACGACATGAGTGACTTTAAGGTTCCAAAGTTTGCAAATGAGGATGAAGAAGCCAAGTGGTGGTTCGACAACAGGGAATTGGTATCCGATGAATTCCAAAAGGCCGCTGCGGAAGGACGCCTTAAGCGTGGCGGGGTAAGGCGCCTCTTCGCCGAGCGCGGTATCCCGTTTCCAGAGCCAAAGCCCTTGCCCACCACCACCATTCGCCTCGACCCCGACGACATCGCCAAGGCCCGTTTGCAGGCCGCCGAGCGCGGTTTGCGCTATCAGACTTACTTGAAGATGATCATTCACGAAGCTCTGCACAATGCAGAAGCCGGACGTAAGGAAGCAGCCGCTTAAGCCTCATCAACATTACACCATCGTCGGAGCCCCGCAAAACTAAGGCAGCCAAGGCGTTACGCTGGTGGAGCTAAGGAAACAGTTGCATAATTCATCACCAATATGGATGAAAGTTCGGCGCGTGTCACGGGAAATGACTGCCGGATTTAGAGATATGCGACGTAAACAGAATATCCGTTATCGGACATCTTATCTTGCGCATAGGTTATTCAGGTTCGTCCGGCTATATGCAAAAACACAACAAATGGGCCAAAGGTGTATGTTTTCCGCGTTCCCCATGATGACCGCCTGGTGCGCTTGGATCTGAAAATCCGTTTCAGTTTCGTATTCCCGATAGTAGCCGCTCGATCTCCGTCTTCTCGTCCATGTTTAGCGGCAGCAGCGGCGAGCGAGCGCGTCCTCCGTAGTAGCCGTTGAAGTCGCAGGCGTATTTCACTCCGCTGACTCCCAGTTCTCCGACAATACGCAGGCCGGGAGCGGCGATGCGCGTTTGCTTCTCTTCAGCAAGTTTGAGATCGTGGTCCTTCCAGGCAAGATAGACCTCCTGGCAGGCTTGGGGCGCTAAGGCGGCAAAACCGAGAATGGCTCCGGAGGCTCCAGCCTCAAGCGACTCCAGCAGCTTGCCCGAAGCGCCGGTGAGAACCTGAAAGCCGACTTCCCTGGCGCGCGTCTTGATGGGCGCGTCTGGAGAAGCAGTCGCCACGCCTCCGCCATCGGCCAAGGCCTTGGCGGAGATAAAAGAGCCGGAACTCCGATAGCTTGGCGCCAGCATTCGGGCAGTTGCCGCTTCAAAGACAGGGGTAACGGTGACAGTGCGCTTGGGGATAGAGCGAGTGCACTCGATGATGGTGGCAATCCGCTCGACGCTGCTGCTGGAGTCCTTGATGCCGATGATATTGGGGTGCTGCGCAAGCTCTGCCACCAGCCCAATGGGAATATCGTATGGCACACATGAGGGAATGTTATAGAGCAGGACCGGGAGGGGCGAACGGTCGGCCACGCTGCGGAAGTAATGCAGGACAGCCGTTGGAGACATTTGGCTAGCGTAGTAGGTGGGCGTGCGGACCAAAACCGCATCGTAGCCTAATATCGCGGCCATCGCCGACAATTCGACCGTGGCCTTGACCGTCTCGCGCCCAGTGCCGGCGATGAGCACCTTCTCCGGCGCGGTGGCATTTGCGGCTGCGCGCAGTACGTCACAGGACTCGGCGTTGTCTAGCATCGCCGCCTCTCCCGTGGATCCCAGCACGAGCATTCCCGCCAGCAAGCTGCGGGAGTAGCGGGCCATGTTGGCCTCAAGTTTGCGAAAATAGACTCGTTCGTCGGAGTAAAACGGAGTGGTGACGGCGGCGAAGATGCCTTCAATCAGCATGATTGTATTTTAGAACCTCGTCCACAGATCGAGAATCGCTGCTAACTCCCTCCCGGATGCGAACTTTGTCATTGTCGGATTATGTAAATTGGTAGCCATCGGTTTCGGGCAGATTTGCAGCCTCCACCCGCCGAACGCCTTGCCGCTTCGATCCCGTCGTGTCGCGCCAATGAACCTTCCCCGAATCCGATCGACTTGATGTGCTTTCCCTTCCCTTCCCATCTGCCGATTGCGCATGACTTATCAAATGCGGTATTGATATACTTTCGCGCACAGATTGCGCTGAAAGTGCGAAACTGGAATCGCCATGAAACAATTGTCACGAAGAGAGTTCTGTTCCCTTACCGCCGCGCTGGGCGCAACCGCGCTCAGTGCGCCGCATAGCCTGTTGGCGGAGCCGCCCGCTCTTCAGGTTTCACTCGCCATCGACACTGCGACGAGGCTCGCCCGGGTTCCCTTGGACTTCATGGGGTTGAGCTACGAGAGCGGGCAGCTTGCCTCCCCGGATTTCTTTGCGGCCGAGAACAAGGCGCTGGTCAAAATATTTCGTGCGTTGAGCCCAGCGGGAGTGCTGCGCCTGGGCGGCAATCTGAGCGAGTTCACCGTCTGGTCCGAGACGGAACCGGCGACCTCGCCGAAGACGATAGAAATGCTGGGTCCCGATCCAGGCCATCGCGAGCCGCGCGCCTTCATGGTTACGCCGCACTCTATCCGGAACCTGCGGGGCTTTCTGGACGCGACCGGCTGGCGCTGTATCTATGGGTTGAACCTGGGCGGAGGCACGCTGGAGAATGCGCTCGCCGAGGGCGGCTATGCGGCAAAGACGCTTGGGCCGAAACTGATCTGCGTGCAGTTCGGCAACGAACCCGATCTCTTCAAGCATCGCGATTGGGGAGACAAGCCCTGGACCTACGATGAGTTCATTGCCAAGTGGAAGACGTTCCGGGCCGCATTCCATGAAAAGCTGCCGAAAGTTGCAGTGGCCGGACCGGATACGGCCTTCAACCAAGAGTGGGTGAAGAAGTTTACAGCCGACGTTCCCAAGGAAGTTATGCTGCTGACCAGCCATTACTATCCCGAGGGTCCGCCCACCGATCCGCGCATGACTATCGACCTGCTATTGCATCCGGGCGAGCGGTTCGACAGCCTCTGCAGGGATGCGCTGGACTCGGCCAAGTCTGTGGGTTTGCCGTTTCGCATGGCGGAAGGCAACTCCTGCTATCAAGGCGGAAAACTAGGGGTCAGCGATACGTTTGCGTCGGCGTTGTGGGTGGGGGACTTCTGTCTGCAGCTGGCGAGCATGGGCTGCGTGGGAGTGAACCTGCACGGAGGCGGAAACGGCATTTATACGCCGATTGCCGGTTCGATCGGCAGCGGCTTTGCAGCGCGGCCGGAGTTCTACGGACTGATGCTGGCCCAACAGTTTGCTGGGCATACCTTGCATCGCGCGACGCTCGATGCGCAAGGCGCGAATATTACGGCCTACGCGGCGGGCGAGGATGGCGCGACGCGGCTGGTGGCTGTTTTCAACAAGGATGCGCGCAATGCGGAGGTTACGCTAGCCTTGGGCAGTTTTGCGCGGGCCTCGGTCGAGCGCCTTGTGGCTCCGTCTACCGATAGCAAGGCCGGAGTGATGTTCGAGGGAGCCGTGGTGGAGGATGGAGTGTTTCATCCTCGCGCCGGTGAGCGGCTAAAGGCTCATCCAGGCAAGCTGAGTGTCCGCGTTCCGGGGTACTCCGCAGCATTGATACGGATTAGCTGAGAACCTGTAAATTCCGGCTTGCATGCAATCCGAGTGGAAAATGAATGACTGTGCACCAAGCGAATTTCAACAAGTTCCTCGATGTGAATGGAAGACTTGCGCAGGATTCTCTTATGATTCACGCACAGCCGCGTTACGCCATAAGAGCGGCTTAACGCGGCTGTGCGTGAATTGCCCGCGGAAGCATACGTTGCTCCCGTATCGCAAGCGTGTGTTTTCCTAGGACGCTTGTGGTTTGACATCGATGATTTCGGTGATGTGCGGGGGACCGTCCAGCGGTTGGAAGATGTAGAGCTTCTTGACTTGATCGGGCGCGTTGGGATAAACAACTTTCGCCTTGCACAAGAAGCAGTAGTTGGTTCCAGCGACAACCTGAGTAGCAAAGGCCAGTGGAGTGTATTGCACTCCAACGTGACCTTTCAGTGCCGTGTCAAATACGTTCTGCGCTTCTTTGCTAATCGCAAAGTTCCAATCACTCCATCCGCCGGGGACAGGGCTTGACATGTTGTTCACCTTTCTTTGAGAACCGCTTACTGAGATCCTGGCGCCAGCGCAACTTTCCGGCCACTGGCGTTGAGGTGGCCCGGTCTGTTTGTGCAGCGTGCCTTTACCCGTAAGTGGCCAATTGGTTGACGTTATGTACAGCAGTGCAATACTAATCATTACCTAAATTTGGAGTCAAGTTACTAAAGTATCTCATTATAGAATGTTCCACATCTCGATTTTGAGATAGCAGGACTACAAATCCTGCTCAATATTTCGCAACAGAGAAGGTTTTCGGCAACCACGAAAATGTCCTGCCGCATCTCAGAACCCCACCATCACCGGCTCCATCTCCAGCCGGATGCCGAACCGGGCCTCGACGGCAGCGGTGATCTGCGCGGCGAGAGCCAAAACTTCCCGTGCGCTTGCCCCGCCGCGCCCTTCGCGATCTTCAAGCCCTTTGCTGTCAATAAGATTGACGAGCGCCAGCGTATGCCGCGACGAGATCCCAGCCCAGCCCAGCCGATAGCCTTTGGCAAATCCCGCCTGCTCGATGAGCCACGCGGCGGGCACCTTGAACAGGCTCGATTCTTGCCCGCCCGAGCGTAAGTCAGACCCAGCCGGAAACCGTGGCGGTTCCTTCCCGCTGTTCTCCGCGATGCGCCGCAACCGCTCTTCCGCGACTATGGGGTTCTTGAAGAAGCTGCCCGCGCTATGGCAGTCCGGGTCGCCCTCTACCATCAACATTCCTTTTGACTTACGAATGCAGCGCACCACAGCAGCGACCTCCGCGAGGCTCACTTCCCTGCCCTCTTTCTGTCTCTCCTGAAGCGCCCGTTCCAACTCCGCGTAACGCACGGTTGGCGCGCCGCCTAGGGTTAGCCGGTAGTCCACGCGGGTCACGATGTAGCGTTCGCGATCCGTCGCATTGAAGCGGCTGCGGCGATAGGCAAAGCCGCACTCGGCAGCCTGGAACTCGATAAATCCATGATTCTGAAGGTCGTAGGCCCGCACCCGCTCGATGACGGAGGCCACCTCCTGCCCGTATGCGCCCACATTCTGCACCGGAGTCCCGCCCACCGTGCCGGGAATCCCCGCAAGGCACTCGATCCCCGCGCAGTTGTCCTCGACGGCGCGCTCGACAAAGCCGTCCCAGCCCTCGCCCGCGGCAGCCTGATAAATCCTTTGGTCTGTTTGGTTTGGCTCGTCTGGAAGATCGGCAGCGGAGATACCTCGCAATCCCACCCGCAGCACCAGGCCATCGAATCCGGCGTCGGAGACCAGCAGGTTGCTGCCGCCGCCCAACACAAACAGCGCCGCTCCGCGCTCCCGCGCCCAAGCGACCGCCTCGACAATTTCATCTTCGCTTGCAGCCTCAACAAACCAGCGGGCCGGCCCGCCGATGCCGAAGGTGGTGAAGGGCGCAAGCGGCTTGTTTTCTTCAATAAGCATTTGATGGATCAATCGCCTTCGGCTTCCTTGGGCAGCGCCTGCACCTTGCTGTGCTTGACCGAATAGAAGAAATACACCATCATTCCCAGCGCCAGCCAGACAATCAGACGAAGCCAGGTCTTCCAATCGAGAGAGAACATCAGGTAGACGTTGGCCAGGATGCCAAGCGCAGGCACAATCGGCAGCCAGCCGCGGAAGTAGATACCCGGCGTGCGAAAGGGCCGCGGCTGTTCCGGCGACTTGATGCGCAGCACGACGATGGACGCGCAGACCATGACAAAGGCCAGCAGAGTGCCAATGTTGACCATGGTGCCAATCTTATCGATGGGAGTGACGGAACCAACCAGTGCAGCCAACAGGCCCACCAGAATCGTATTCTTCCAGGGGGTGCGGAAGCGGGGATGGATGGCGCCGAAAAATTTCTTCGGCAACAGACCGTCGGAGGCCATCGCATACAATACGCGCGTCTGGCCGATAAGCATCACCAGCATCACCGAAGTCAGCCCCGCCAGTGCCCCGCAGGTGATAATATCCGAGGCCCAGCCGATGTTGTGATCCAGGAAAGCGTGGGTGATCGGCGCCTCGATATTGACCAGTTGCCAGGGAACCATGCCTGTGAGCACGGCCGCCACGCCCACATAAAGCACGGTGCAGATGAACAAGGAAGCGATGATGCCGATGGGCAGATCGCGCTGCGGATTCTTGGCCTCTTGCGCTGTCGTCGAGACGGCATCGAAGCCGATGAAGGCGAAAAAGATATAGGCAGCCGCGGCGCTGATTCCGGCAACGCCGAAGGGCGCAAAGCTTTCCCAATCGTGGCCCCAGTTGCCGGGATTGACGAAATGAGAACCAAGCACCAGCACGAAGAGCACGACGGAGACCTTGACGATCACAATCCCGGCATTGAATTTGGCGCTCTCCTTGATGCCGATTACCAGAATGACGGTAATCAGCAGGGCGATCAGGAAGGCAGGCAGATTGAATCCGATCTCGATGCCGAAGAGTTGCGGCGCATTGAGCAGTTGATGCGCGCGATCGATGATTGACGCCTGCGGATGAGCCAGCACGCTGGCGAGCGCGTCCAGATAGCCCTGCGAGCCCGAGGCAAGTTCGGGATGCGTGGCAGCAAGAAACTCCCGCGAAGCAATCTTCCGGGCCTGCTCCAGCCCGGTCCAATGATCGTAACTGAGCCAGAGGGGAAACCGGATGCCGAATATCTTCATGAATTCAATAAAGTAATTGGACCAGCCGGAGCTGACCGTGCTTGCTCCCATCGCATATTCAAGAGTCAGATCCCAGCCGATGATCCAGGCAAAGAGTTCGCCGAGCGTGGCGTAGGCGTAAGTATACGCCGAGCCGGCCAGAGGAATCATGGCCGCGAACTCGGCATAGCAAAGCCCAGCGAATGTGCAACCTATGCCGCACAACACAAAGGAAAGCATTAACCCAGGACCGGCCCGGTGCGCGCCCAAGCCGGCCATCACAAAGATGCCCGCGCCGATCACCGCGCCGACTCCAAGCGCCGTCAACGAAACCGGGCCGAGCGCCCGCTCCAGGCGATTTTCCCCTTGCTCCTGGGCCTCCGAAATCATTAGGTGGAGGGGCTTCCTCCGGAAGAGATCTGCCATGCGGATGGGTTACTCCTTTGCGTGCGGATCGGATAGAGTTTGTTTCATCCGCGAGGACCAGAAATAGTAGACCGGAATGCCGAGCAGGACCAGCGCCAGGCCGGGCCACGTGTACTGCGGCTTGTATCGCAATAATACGATACAAATCCATGCGGCCAGCGCGATATAGAGCGCGGGCAGCACGGGATAGCCCAGCGCCTTATAGGGCCGGGAGGCGTTCGGCTGCTTGAAACGCAGCACAAACAGGCCCGCGATGGTGAGGATGTAAAAGACCAGCACCGCGAAGATAATGTAGTCCAGCAACTGGCTGTAGGAGCCGGAGATGCACAACACGGTGGCCCACGCGGCCTGCACCACGAGGCCCGCTGCTGGGGTCTTGTAGCGCGGATGCAGCTTGCCGACGGATTTGAAGAAGAGGCCGTCCCGGCTCATGGCGTAGTAGACGCGCGCCCCGGCCAGCGTCATTCCGTTGGCGCAGCCGAATGTCGAGACGAGAATCGCCGCCGCCATCAGATAAGCGCCGCCGGAGTGGAATATCCGTTCGAGAACTGCCGTAGCCACGCGATCTTCGGTCGCATGTTGGAGGCCCCGCGCCATCACCGTAGCGCCGTTCGGATCGCCGTGCATGGGCAGAACCAGCAAGTAGGCCAGCGACACAAGAAAGTACACCGCCAGCACAAACCCCGTGCCCAGCGCCAGCGAGAGCGGAATGTTCCGCTTCGGATTCTTGACCTCGCCGGCCGTAAAGGTGATGTTGTTCCAGGCGTCGGCTGAGAACAACGAACCGACCTGCACCACGGCCAAAATCACCAGTACGTTGACCAGCACCATCGGTCCGCCGATGCCCACTTGCACCGGGTGCAGCGAACTCCAGCCGGCATTCTTCCAGAAATTCGCCCCGAAGTTGGCCTCCCATGCCGTCATGTTGCGTCCCACGGTGAATGCCAGCAGAATCAGCGCCGCCAAAGAGAGCGCCTTGGCGGTGGTAAAGACGTTCTGAATCAGCGCGCCGAGTTTGACGCCGAAGATATTCACGACGGCCAGCAAAACGACGATAAAGATGCCGGTAAGGTTGGCCGTGCTGACGCCGATCTCCATATTGCCCAGCACCATCGGACCCAGCGGCAGCGCCGGCACGTGAGCGATGTGCCACAGCCAGTGGGTCGTCGAAATGGCTGGGAAAAAGACGCCGAGAAACTTGCCGAAGGCCACTGCGACGGCGGCGATGGTCCCGGTCTGGATGACCAGGAAGAGCGTCCAGCCATAGAGAAAACCGCACAGCGGCCCCAGCGACTCGCGCAGGTAAACGTATTGGCCGCCGGCGCGCGGCATCATGGCCGCCAGCTCGCCATAGCTGAGAGCGCCGATCATGGTGAGGACGGCGGTGACCACCCACGCGCCCAGGTAGAGCGCCGGCGAGTCGGTTCCGCGGGCAATGTCGGCATCCACGATGAAGATGCCGGAACCGATCATGGAGCCGATCACCAGCGCCGTCGAACTGAAGAGACCGAGAGTCGGCACCAGCCGAAGCGCGCTGGCCGGATTGTGTGCCGGAGCTGCGGGTTCGGTGCTTGCATTGAGATTTGTATTTGCCACTTATAGAAAGTTTTAACGGATTTCGGAGAGAATGTCTCGCTTTTTCTCAGAGTGTGCGAATTTCGGTCACTTTGCATGAATTCGGGACAGTCTCGAAAGCGACCGGATTTAGACCTGAAAAGGCAAAGCACCATTTTCTTTTCGCCAGCCGGTCCAGTTGGATTCGATCTCCGATCGTCGTCTCATGAAATGGATTTAGAAGCACGTAATATCTCCCTCGTTAGCGTTGTTTCGCGATCAGCCCAACCGGGCGGCTTGCAGGATGGCGTCCACAACTTCATCCGGGGTGAGCGCATCGACGGGAATCGAGAGGTGGGCGGCGCGGTAGAGCGGAAGGCGGCGCTGGTAGCGGCTAGCCAGGTTGGCCTGGTCGGCGAGAATAGGGCGGGTGTGCTCGGTGCCGCGGCAGCGGGCGAGGGTGGTGGCCAGTTCCACCTCCAGATGAACCAGAAGTGTGCCTGGGGCGGTGACGAGCAGGGAGCGCGTGGCGGGGTGCTCGATGGCGCCGCCGCCCAGAGCCAGCACCAGCGCGTCAGTAGCAACGAGACGGACAATTGTTGCCTGCTCGCGTTCGCGGAAGGCGGCCTCGCCGTGGCGGACGAAGAACTCGGCAATCGTAACGCCGGCTTCGGCCTCGATGACTTCATCCACATCCAAAAAACTCCAGCCCAGGCGGCGGGCCAGAAGCGGGCCGACGGTGCTCTTGCCCGAGCCCATGAAGCCGGTGAGGACGATGCGGCGGGGCAGAGCGGCTGCCTCGCGCTGCGGGACGGGATAGGCTTCGGATTGAGCAGGCCTAGTCATGGGAGCTTCTTAGCGGCAGGTAAAGCCGCGTCCTCATCTCTAAGTATACGGAAGCGGTATTCAGCGCCTTGGCCGATCAGCCCAACGCAATCACCACGGCTCCCGCGGTGATGAGCAAGCCGCCTGCCAGAGCCGGAGCGGTGAGTTTTTCGCCCAGCAGCAGCCAGGCGAAGACCATGACCAGAGGGACGCTGAGTTTGTCGAGCGGGGCCACGCGCGAGGCCGGACCCAGTTGCAAGGCGCGGAAGTAGCATAGCCAGGAGAGTCCAGTGGCCAGCCCGGAAAGCGCGAGAAAGAGCACGGCGCGGCGGTCGAGGGCGCGTATCTCGCCGGGCTTGCCCAGCGCCAGCGCGATGCCCCAGGCAAAGACCACCACTACGCTGGTGCGCAGCGCCATGGCCAGGTTCGAGTCCACATGCGCCACGCCCACCTTGGCCAACAGGGCAGTGGCGGCGGCAAAGGCCGCGGAGAGCAGCGCCCATCCTATCCAGCTCATGGAAGTTATGTTACGCTTCGGACGCTTCGCCAACTCGTCTACACTGAATTTCATGGAGATTGGACAAGTCAGCAAGACCGCCATTGGCGTGGCCATCCGCCGCGCCGCGCATCAGCTTGTGGACCTGCCGCCGGTTCTGGACGATCCCATTGCGGCGCGCATGGTTGGTCGCGTCTATCCCCGCCAAATGGAGCGCGCCATGCACTCGGTGGGCCGCGACCTGCGGGCCATTGTGGCAGCGCGCAGCCGCTATGCGGAGGACCAACTGGCAGTGGCCGTCTCAACCGGGATAACGCAGTATGTGGTTCTGGGCGCGGGGCTGGATACCTTTGCCTATCGCAACCCTTTCCCCTCGCTGCGGGTCTTCGAGGTGGATTTTCCCGCCACCCAGGAGTTGAAGAGGGCCAAGCTCCGCGATGCTTCGATTGCCGTGCCGAAGAATTTGACCTTCGTTGCTTTGGACTTCGAGCATCACACCCTGGCCGAGTGCCTCGCCGAGGCGGGCTTCGATGCCGCCGGATGCGCCTTCTTTGCATGGCTGGGGGTGATTCCCTACCTGACGCTGGAGGCCTTCCGCAAGACTCTGAAGACGATTGCCCAACTGCCTTCCGGCAGCGGAGTGAGCTTCGACTACGCCCTGGCGCCGGAGACGCTCACTCCGCTGGGTCGCGTCGCCTTCGACGCGCTGGCGGAGCGTGTGGCCGCCGCCGGTGAGCCATTTCAGCTCTTCTTTACGCCGCAGTCGATGCAAGCGGAACTGTGCACAGCGGGATTTCATCGCATCGAGCAGTTGGATTATGACCAGATCAACGAGCACTACTTCAAAGAGCGCGCCGACGGCCTGAAACTGTCAGCCGTGGGGCTGGGGATGCTGGCAACCGCCTGGGTGTAATCGAGGAGAGCGGCGCAGTCTCCGAGTTGGCGACCAACCGACCTGAGCGCATCACCTACTACAATGGTTGACTATGAAGCACTATCGTTCATCCATTCCGAAAGAAGCGAAGGAACGTATTCTGGCTACTCGTTTAACGGGACCACAGAAATACAAGACGGAGTACATACTCAATGGAAAAGTCGTCGGCACACGGCAGTTCGATGAGAATGGTTTTCTTGAATTCGAATGTCCGCTAAGAAATGGAGTCACGCACGGAACTCTTTACGACATCACGGACGGCGTCGTTACTTTCGCGGAGCATTACTCCAATGGTCTCGCCCACGGGACGGCAAAGCAATGGTCACCGGACGGAGAGCTTATTGGCACATACACGATGAAGCATGGTACCGGCCTTGATCTCTGGCGCGTCAAGAATAATTGGGGCCGAGGGCGGGTCTACCTGTCTGAGGCCCGTTTTGTGAAGGAGGGGAAGTGGCACGGTTTTGAATGGTGGCTCAATGAGGATCAGAAGAGCGTTCACAACGAACATCATTTCTGGGAGAATCTGCAACACGGCATCCAACGAAGCTGGAATAGCCAAGGCCGTTTGCGGCGTGGCTACCCCCGGTATTGGGTCAGAAACATCCGAATCACAAAGAGAAAGTATCTTCGCGAATGTGCTAAGGATTCGAACCTTCCGCCTTATCGGGGCCAAGACAATTTGTCTGCTAGAAAGTTTCCCGCTGAAATAAGGAAACATTGTACAAAGGTACGTTAGGCCGTCAAAAACATTGCCAATTATTGCGTTTCGGTCGTATCATCGCCAAACGGGAAACTTCGCCACAACCAGTTGGCGTCCCGGCTGGCCCAGCGCGTTAAGATGAGTCATGCGCCGGTTCTCTCTTGCCCCGATCACTTTTGCCCTGCTCGGCCTCTCCGGATGCGGCTACCACACCCTGGGCGCGGCCACTCACTTGCCGCCCAATGTGCATACGCTCTCGGTTCCGGTCTTTGCCACGCACACTGAGGCGTACCACACCGAAGTCGCGATGACCGGCGCGGTGATTCGCGAGTTCGCCGCGCGCACCCGCTTTCGCGTGACCCCTACGGAGAGCGCGGACTCCGATGCCGTGCTGCATGGGACGATTCTCAAGGAGTATGTGGCGCCGCTGACTTACAACGCCACAACCCAGGAGTCGTCCAGCTTCCTCATCACCCTGGTGGTTTCGGTCGCGCTCACCGGCCGCGACGGCAAGGTTCTCTACGAGAACAATAACTACGTCTTCCGCCAGCAGTACCAGTCCACCACCGACCTGCCCACCTTCTTGCAGGAGAACCCGGCGGCCGTAGAGCGGCTCTCGCGCGAGTTTGCGCGGCAGTTGGTGGCCGATGTGCTGGAAGGATTCTGATCTCCGCGGAAGGCCTAGCAGCCCGTGGTGCAATGGGCCATTTTCCGCACGGTCAGCCGTAGAGCGCTTTGGTGCAGATTCCATCGGTCAGAGGATAAGCTCTGTCCGGCTGAGCCGGCAGTCGTCTCATTGGCCCGAATAGACCGCAGCAGCGCCGCCCCTATCGTAAAGCCCACGCCCACGGCGGCCAGCAGCACCAGGTCTCCCATTTTCAGTTTGACTTCCTCGATGGCCGTTTTCATGGCTAAACGAATCGTCTAGCCGACGTCGTTTCCTTGATTTCCGGTGGCGACATTCATCGTACGTGGGAATCTTACTCTTTTGCACGGGTTAAACGGCTGCTGTTTCGCTCATGGAATTGACGATGGATTTCCGTCAACTTACATACGCTCAGTTCAAGAACATCGTTCTATAGAGCGTATCGCGCTGGACGGGCTTGAAGCCCGCGTCGCGAATAATCCGCCGCAGTTCTTCTTCCGTGGTGCAGTTGCTGGTGCCCGCGGCCTTGACCACATTCTCTTCCAGCATCACCGAGCCAACGTCGTTGCCGCCGAAGTGCAGCCCTAACTCCAGCACCTTCAATCCCTGCGTTACCCAGCTTGCCTGCACGTTCTCGATGTTATCCAGATAGAGCCTGGAGATGGCCAGCACCTTCAGGTACTCGACCGACGTCGCCTCTTCCCAGCCTTTGCCGCCCAGAGCTGTGTTCCCAGGCTGAAAGCTCCAAGGGATGAAGGCGGTAAATCCGCCAGTCTCTTCCTGCAGGCGGCGCACGACTTCGAAGTGGTTGACCCGCTGCTCAAAGCTCTCGTCCACGCCGAACATCATGGTGGCCGTGGTCCTCATGCCTAACTGATGCGCGGTACGATGGACGCTGACCCACTCTTCGGTGTTGCACTTGAGGCGGGCGATGCGCTGGCGCACCTCGTCGTCGAGAATCTCCGCGCCGCCGCCGGGAATCGAGTCGAGTCCGGCGTCGCGCAGCCTTGCAATGGTGTCGCGCAGGGTAAGGTCTGAGTATTTAGCGATGGCCAGAATCTCCGAAGCCGTCAAACAATGCAGCCATATTTGCGGGAAGCGCTGCTTGATGCTGCTGAAGAGCCGCTCGAACCAGTCGATCTTCAAATCGGGATGGATGCCGCCCTGCATCAGCACGCCGGTGCCGCCCATCTCGATGGTCTCGGCGATCTTCTCGTAGATCGTTTCAAATTCGAGAATGTAGCCCTCTTCCGAACGCGCGCCCTTGAGGGGCCGGTAAAAGGCGCAGAAGGAGCAGTACTCGGTACAGAAGTTGGTGTAGTTGATGTTGCGGTCGATGATGTAAGTGACCACGCCCTCGGGGTGCAGGCGGCGGCGCGCCGCATCGGCCTCGAAGCCCAGGCCGATCAGGTCGGGGGAGCGGAAGTAGTCGAGAGCCTGTTGGCGGGCGAGTGGCATAGTCTCGATTCTATCAATTAACCGATCCGGCATGAAACGAATGCGACTTTTGCCCTTCTGCGCGTCTAAATTGGTATGGATCAACAGACGATGCGCGTGGGCGCGGCCATGCGCACAAAGGAGATACGCCGGTTACAGCGAATCAAGAACGATCGGTCCAGCCGGAGCGCGATTTCGACGGTGACCGACAAGGGCCGGATGCGATGAAGAATCTTCACCGGAGCGCTCGATGCCCGCATCCCAATCGACTTTTTTCAAGGTCCAAGGCCCTGCGCAGCATCCAAAAACTTCCGGCCGTGGTAGAACACTGCTTACAACACCGGTACGGCAGGATGCCGGGAACATAGGAATCCATCCGGCGCGAGTTATCGAACAAGCTTGGCGAGATCGCCTGGAGAGGGAGCCTGCGCCCTGTGAAATCGACCGCTCGATTCACCGAAAATGCCGTCTTGGACAAGCGTGAAGCTGCAATAAGACTTTTCGGTGTCTTTGCCGGATAACTCTTGGATGGTATCTCGATAAAATCGACAGCACCATTTTGGCATTTCTTGTGCAATCCGCTCTATTTCCTGGTCCGCTTATAGAATGGAACCGCAATCTGTTTAGCCCGCACCCGATGAGCGCGGACCTGCACCAGCACGTCTTCGCCTCCAGCGGCGATGGCCGCGGGCACCAAGGCCAGCGCAATATGGGTCTTGAGGAAGGGCGCGGGTGAGCCGGAAGTTATGCTGCCGATCTCATTCCCGGATAAGTCGAGCACCGGGTAGCCGTCGCGGCCAATGCCGCGCTCGAGCATTTCTAGGCCCACAATCCTGCGCGTGGGCCCGCCCGCGGCTTGTATAGCCACGAGCGCCTCGCGGCCAATGAACTCGCCCTTGTCGAGATTGAGCCAGCGGTCCAGACCCGCCTCCCACACGTTAATGGTCTCGGAAATTTCATGGCCGTAGAGGCTCATGCCGGCTTCCAGCCGCAGAGTATTGCGCGCGCCCAGCCCACAGGGGCGGATACCGAACTCCGCGCCCGCTGCGAGCAACTCATTCCATACCTTGACGGCGGTAGGCTCGTCGGCGGGCAGGTATAACTCGAAGCCGTCTTCGCCGGAGTAGCCGGTGCGAGTTATCAGCACGTTGGGAACGCCCGCCGCCTGGCACCAGGTAAACCAATAGTTCCTGATCGAGGCCAAGTCGGTCTTAGTCAGCTTTTGCAGGGTTTCCAGCGCGCGCGGCCCTTGCAAAGCCAGTTGCGAATAATTGCTGGAGCAGTCGCAGATATGAATCGAGGGCCATGCGCCCACCTGTTTGCGAATCCAGTCATAGTCCTTGTCCCTGGTGCCGGCGTTGACCACCAACAGGTAGTCGTTCGCGCCCAGCCGGTGGACCAGTATGTCATCGACAAACGTGCCTTCCGGAGTGAGCAGGGCGGAGTATTGAACCTGCCCGTCTTTCAGGCGCGCGGCGTCGTTCATGCTGATGTGTTGCACGGCGGCCAAAGCGCCGGGACCGCGAAGCTGTATCTCGCCCATGTGGCTCACGTCGAACAGACCCACGCCGGTGCGGACGGCCATGTGCTCAGCAATGAGTCCTCCGCCCGCGCCGGGGTACTCGACCGGCATCTCCCAGCCGCCAAAGTCCACCATTCTGGCCTTGAGAGCGCGGTGCGCAGCGTTTAGAGCAGTTTTCTTGAGCGGGTGCGCGGCGTGCGCGGGCTGGGCTGGGAGAGTCATGGGGAATCCTTTCGGCGACCTTGCTGTACTCTTTTCACCATAGGGAGTAGGTGGCAGCGTGGTCAAACCGGATGCAAAGCCCATCCGTGAACAGTCGCGGGATAAGCAAAAAATCCGAAACTCAAACACGAGGGATGGAAATGAATCGAATGCGCGGAATCATGATGCTGGCGGCGGCTGGCATCGCAATTTACAAGGGCTGGAAGATCCACTTCGGCCCACACGCTGTGTTGGCCTATGGATTGGGTGCTCTGGCTATAGGCCTTGCCCTCTGGCACCTGACCCGCAACGCGTCGCGGCCGCGGCGGTGAGCGGCGGGTAAGATATCTCTTCATGAACGTGCCGGTCGAGAGTTGTGGCATCCCACACTTCCGACAGACCGGAGTTTCCCGCACAAGAACTCTGTGTGCTCGGGCGGAGAAAGAAGTCGCATGGATGAGACACAGGGCAATGAGGCAATCAAGCGGCGCGGTTGAATTTGCGTTTGCGCAGCGGTTGCGGAGGCGGAAGGAGGGTTGAGCGCCGCGAACAGATTGCTCCGCAGGCAACTCGCGAGGCAATGCCGGGTTATAACTGATGCAGCGCATTGGCATTGGACCGGCACTCGGCTTTATCCGAGTATGGTTCCGGATGACGAAGATGAGTTGGAAAACAGCATTATAGACGGCTCGGTAGACGGAGGGGCAGATTTTCTCTATCGTAACGATGAGGGGCAGGTTCTAATTATTCAGGCTAAGTATCATAGCAAAGACGGTCATGAATCGGCTGAGGCTATTGGACGCTTCTGTGACTTACAAGAACGCCTTCTTCAGGCAAACGAGGGAAAGGTAAAGAATAAAACAGAATTAGACTACATGGACAACTATACTGTCAAATATATATCATTATGTCGAAGAGGACAAAAAAGCTGTTAAGCGTGAAGGCAAGGTAGGCGCTGGATATACCGAAACTCCCTGCGGTCGTTTTGGCATATCCACCGGCCCAACCCAATCCGCTTCGCTACTCGGGTTTGAGCCTGCGCACCTTGCTCAGGGCTTCGCCCCGAGACCCCACAG
>Ga0181536_10000969_pt1 | contig 34230 bp, 25 predicted proteins | sample PEATcosm2014_Bin_41_FD_121105 | JGI IMG/M metagenome (GOLD analysis project Ga0181536, IMG submission 121105) | Peatland microbial communities from MTU Mesocosm Facility, Houghton, MI, USA - PEATcosm2014_Bin17_60_metaG | ecosystem: Environmental > Terrestrial > Soil > Wetlands > Peat | place...
GCGAAATTCGAGACGATCCGCCGGCGCGAGGTCCGCTACGAGGAGCGAGACGCGGACGAGGCGGACGTCCTCCTCGTTGCGTACGGCACCTCGGCGCGCCTGTCGCTGGAGGCGGCGCGGACGGCGAAGAAGCGCGGGCTGAAGCTGGGCCTCATCCGCCCGATCACCCTCTGGCCGTTCCCCGAGCAGGTCATCCGCCGCTGGGCGGAGCGCGGCAAGAAATTCCTCGTGGTCGAGATGAGCGCGGGACAGATGGTCGAGGACGTGCGCCTGGCCGTCGAGGGCCGCGCGCCGGTCGGGTTCGTCGGCCGCACCGGCGGCGGCGCTCCGACCACAACCGAAGTGCTCCAGGCCGCCGAGTCGCTGGCGCGCGTTTCATAGTCTCCGAAAAAAAGTTCTTAACCACAGATGAACACGGATGTGCACAGATACGGATTTGCGGGGATAAGTGAATACGGATTTCTTTTGCCTATGGCGTCTTTATCTTTAGTCTGTCTCCCTGCATTCTTCTTATCCGTGTTCATCCGTGGCGATAGGCAGCGCTCGCCAGTTCGCGCTATCGCTCTGTGGTTCCGAACGTTTTCGATTTCATGAAACTGTCGCTGGCAAGGACGTCGTGATGGCGAAATCGTATCACCGGCCGAAGACGCTGCTCCCGGCGCAGACGCATTACTGCCCCGGCTGCGGCCACGGCATCGCGCACCGGATCCTGGCGGAAATTCTCGACGAGCGCGGGATGCGGCCGCGGACCATCGGCGTCGCGCCGGTCGGCTGCGCGGTGATCGCGTACGATTACCTGGACATTGACATGACCGAGGCCGCGCACGGCAGGACTCCGGCGGTGGCCACGGGCATCAAGCGCGCGAACCCGGACAAGTTCGTGTTCACCTACCAGGGCGATGGCGACCTCGCCGCCATCGGCACGGCCGAGCTGATCCACGCCGCCAACCGCGGCGAAAACTTCACCATCCTCTTCATCAACAACGCCGTCTACGGCATGACCAGCGGCCAGATGGCGCCGACGACGCCGGTGAACATGAAGACCTCGACGACGCCGCTCGGGCGCAACCCGCTCACGGAGGGCTGCCCGATCCGCGTCTGCGAACTCCTCAGCACGCTCGAGCGCACGGCGTTCCTCGCGCGCACGACGATCACCTCGCCCAAGCGCGTCCGCGAGACCAAGCGGCTGATCGAGCGCGCCTTCGACACACAGGAGCAGAAGAAGGGCTTCAGCCTCGTGGAAATCCTCAGCCCCTGCACCACCTACTGGCGGATGCCTCCGACGGAGGCCATGGAGTACATCGAGAAAGAGTTGGTCAAGACGTTCCCGCTCGGGATCATCAAGGATTGGAGCGCGACAAAGCCGTGACCGAACGAGTCATCAGCGCGGGGTTCGGCGGCCAAGGCGTGATGACGATGGGCAAACTCCTCGTCGCCGCCGCGATGCGCGAGGGCCGCGAGGTGACCTACTTCCCCTGCTACGGCGCCGAGGTCCGCGGCGGCACCGCGTATTGCCACGTCGTGATCTCCGACGAGCCGATCTACTCGCCCTCGGTCGAGGAAGCGAACGCGCTGTTCCTCTTCAACCAGCTTTCGTACGACAAGTTCCGAAAACAGCTCGGCGTCGGCGGGCTGATGGTGCTCAATTCCTCGCTGGCGGAGACCGACCCGGCGCTGGAGCGCGCCGCGCGCTGCCGGTGCCTCCGGATCCCGGCGACGGAAGCGGCGAACGAAATCGGCTCGGTGCTCGTGACGAACGTCATCATGCTCGGCGCGTACTGCGCCGCGCGGAAAATCGTCTCCGCCGCCGCCGTGCTCGACGAAATGGAGCAAATGGGCAAAGGCAAGGCGCACCTGCTCGACATCAACCGCCGGGCGTTCCACAAGGGCGAAGAACTCGCGGAGAGAACTGAAAAGCGAGAACTGAAAACTGAAAGATGAAGGGGAAACAACGGCGCGCGTCAGTGCCGTTCTCTCAGTTCTCAGTTTTCAGTTCTCAGTTCTCAATTCGCAGCCTTCGCGGTTTCGGCGGCACCGTCCACCTTGCAGAACTTCTGGCTAAATCGGGACACAATACAATTATCGTAATTATATTGTGTCCCGATTTATCCCCGGGTTCTGGGACACTTTACTATCTCTTGTCATTTCATCTCAAGCCCACAGATTTCTGTCCAGGCTCCGATACTGTATCGCCTCCGTGACATGCTCCGTCCGAATTTCCTCCGCGCCGTCGAGGTCGGCGATGGTTCGGGAGAGCTTGAGGATCTTGTTGTACGCGCGGGCGGAGAGGGAGAATTGGGACATCGCGGCGGCCAGGGCGGTTTCGGCGGCGCCGTCCACCTTGCAGAACTTCTTGATCAGCCGCGCGCTCATCCGCGCGTTGCAGAAGATTTGACCGCCCCCTCCTTCGCCGAGGCTTCGGAGGGTCTGCGACTTGAGGCGCCTCAATTGCATCTCCCGCGCGCGAATGACCCGCTCGCGGATGGCCGATGACGGCTCGCCCTCCGCTGGGCTGCGCAGGTCGCGGTAGTTCACCGCCGGCACTTCCACCTGGATGTCAATCCGGTCGAGCAGCGGCCCGCTGATGCGCGACATGTACTGCTGAATCTGCCGCGGCGTGCAATGGCACTCCTTGCGCGGGTCGGTCAGGTAGCCGCACGGACACGGGTTCAGCGCGCAGACGAGGGTGAACTGCGCCGGGTACGTCACCGACATCTTCGCGCGCGAGATGGTGACGCGCCCGTCCTCCATCGGCTGGCGCAGCACCTCGAGCGTCTTCCGCTCGAACTGCGGCAACTCGTCGAGGAAGAGCACGCCGTGATGCGCCAGGCTCACGTCGCCGGGCTTCGGGTACGTCCCGCCGCCGATGAGGCCGATGTCGCTGACGGTGTGGTGCGGCGCGCGGAACGGCCGGACGGCGACGAGCGATTGCCGCGTGACCAGCCGGCCGTCCGCTGAGTACACCTTCGTCGTCTCCAGCGCCTCCTCCAGCGACATCGGCGGAAGGATCGTGGGGAACCGCTGCGCGAGCATGGACTTTCCCGCGCCGGGCGGGCCGATCATCAGGACGTTATGCCCGCCGGCCGCCGCGACGGTGAGCGCGCGCTTGACGTGCTCCTGGCCCTTCACTTCGCTGAAGTCCACGTCGTACCGCGAGTTCCTCTGCAGCGCTTCCTGGATGTCCACCCGGTACGATTCCATGACGACTTCGTCGGTGAGGAACCCTACGACCTGCTCCAGCGACTTGAGCGGGATGACCTCGATCCCTTCCACCACCCCGGTCTCTTCCGCATTTTCCTCGGGGATGATGATGCCGTCGAGTTTCGCCTCGCGGCATCGCAGCGCCATGGAGAGGCATCCCTTCACCGGCCTCAGCCGGCCATCCAGCGCCAGTTCGCCGGTGATCGCGTAGCGTTCGAGCTTCTTCGAGACGACCTGGTCCGAGGCCAGCAGAATGCCGACCGCAATCGGCAGGTCGAATGACGGGCCTTCCTTTCTCAGGTCGGCGGGCGCCAGGTTGATTGTGAGGCGGAAAACGCGGTAATGATAGCCGCTGTTCAGGATCGCGGCGCGGACGCGCTCGAGGCTCTCCTTGACCGCCGCGTCCGGCAGGCCGACCAGGGCGACGTGTCCGAAGTCGCTCTTGTTGATGTTGACTTCGACCTCGACCGGATACGCCTCGATGCCGTAGAGCCCGGCGCTCTTCACCGTGCCAAGCATAATCGCTCCGCTCTTTCACCCGCCGCTCGTAGTGTGCCCGCAAGGGCATACGTAGCTGCTAGCGGAGTTCGGCCATCACCTCGAAGTACGCCCGCGGATGCTTGCAGACCGGGCACCGCTCGGGCGCCTCGACGCCGGTGTGGATGTGGCCGCAGTTCCGGCACCGCCACGCGACCGGCTTGCCCTTCTTGAAGACGGCGCCGTCCTGGATGGACTTCAGGAGGAACTCGTACCGCTGCTGGTGCGCCTTCTCGATCGCGCCGATGCCCTCGAAAACCTTGGCGATCTCCTCGAACCCTTCCGCGCGGGCTTCCTGGGCCATGCGCGGATACATGGATTTCGTCTCTTCTCCCTCGCCGGAGGCGGCGGCCTTCAAGTTCGCGATCGTGTCGCCGATGCCGTGCAGCGCCTGCAAGTGCAGCTTGGCGTGCTCCTTCTCGTTGTCCGCCGTCTCCAGGAAAATCGCCGCGACCTGCTCGTAACCCTCCTTCTTGGCGATCGAGGCGAAGTAGGTGTACTTGTTCCTGGCCTGCGACTCCCCGGCGAACGCCTCGCGCAGATTTTTCTCCGTCTTCGTCCCTTTCAAGTCAGCCATTCGACGCTCCTTTCCTCTGATCTTTGTCCCCCGTGGACGCCCGAAAGGCCCCGGCCTCTCTTTTCCCGAATCGTACCACGTTCCGGGTCATTTCGCTACCGGTTTTGGCGCCGGCTTCGCGTACCGGAGCGGCCACGCGGCCCGCTCGTCGTCGTCCGGAAAGCGGGCCAGCGCCGGAAAGGGCACGAGCCGGCGGGCATCCGGCTCGATTCGTGCGACCTGGGGCACCTGAGCTTCAGGCGGCGAAGATATTCGATGCGGCCGGGCGGGCATCGGAGGAATTGGGCGCTGCGCCTTTGTCAGAAGGGCGAAGCCGGTTGGCGAGTTCCTTGGGCCGCGGGCTCTTTCGCAGGGCGTCTTGCCACGAGATATGCCCCAGGCGAAAGTGGGAGAGCAGAGAGGCGTTGAGAGTGGTCATGCCTTCTCCGCTGGCGCTCTCCATGGCGGAATAGATCTGCTGGATCTCGTTTTTCCGGATGAGGTTTCGCACGGCCGGCGTGGCGACGAGGAATTCCATCACCATCACGCGCCCGGGCCCGTCGCGGCGTCGCATGAGATTCTGCGCCAATATCCCCGTGAGGATAAAAGATAACTGGGACCGGGCCAGCGCCTGATGTTCGATCGGATACGCATCCACGATGCGGTTCGCGGTCTGGATGGCGTCGGTGGTGTGAAGGGTTGAGAGCACCAAGTGCCCGGTTTCCGCCAGGGTCATGGCGATCTGAATCGTTTCGAGGTCTCGGAGTTCGCCGACGAGGATAACATCGGGGTCCTGCCGCAGCACGCGGCGGAGTGCCTGGCCGAATGAGCGCGTGTCCTGGTTCATCTCGCGTTGGCTGATCAACGCCTTCTTGTGCCGGTGGAGGAACTCGATCGGGTCCTCAATCGTGACGACGTTGCAGGCCCTGTGCTCGTTAATGAAATCAACCATGGCCGCGAGCGTCGTGGACTTGCCGCTGCCGGTGGGACCGGTGACCAGAAAGAGACCATGCTCCACCATGGCGAACTTTTCCAGTTGCTTGGGGAGCCCGAGCTCCTCGAACGTGGCGATTTGGTCGGGAATGAGACGGAGGGCGATGGCCACGGAATCGCGCTGCCAGTAGAGGTTGGCCCGGAATCGGCCCAGGCCCGGGCGGGATACGGCGAAGTCCAACTCGCGCTCCGCCACGAACTGGTCCCACCGTTCGTTGTCGGTCAACTCCTGCCCGATAGTCTGAGTATCCGCGGAGGACAGAGGCGGCAATCCGTCCACCGGGATCATCTCTCCGTGAATGCGCATGACGGGGCTCTGACCGGCGACCAGATGAATGTCGGACGCCTTCCGGTCAAAGGCCTCGCGCATCAGATCTTCGAGCTGCATCGCCATATGTTCCCTACCCGAAACAGTTCTTTCCTGGTACTGAGAACGTCATCGCGGTCAGGATGTTGGAGACGACGATTGCGGAAAAGTCTCCAACGGGCTGGAGTTCCGTCTTTGCGCGCTGAATTACATCGTTGAGGCCACCGGTCCTTTGACCAGCAGGGCGCCCTGAGCGAAGTTGTCCTTGGCGTCAGGCAGTTTCTTCAGGTATTCCGCTATGCGTCGTTCGCGGTCTTCGCCGAGGCCGGACTTGAACTGAGGGTCATCCGCGCGCTGCTCGTCAATAAATTTGCGCAGGCCCTCAAACACCTTTTGGGCGCTGTCGTACAGTCCCAGGTCGTAATTGTCCGTCGCGAAATTGAAGGCGTCGAGGGCGCGCTCAGAGGCCACCTGGGCATACAGGCGCTTGGCTTCACGGTAGTTCCGGTCGGGGGCGCGGCCGGCCAGGGCCTGCTGGAAGAGGCTGTCGGCATCAGCAAGCATCTTCTTTTCGCGGGCTTGGCGGGCTTCCATCTCCTGGGCGCGCTTCGACTCCTCGACTGCCGAGCGCTGGCGGACAGCCTGAACGGTCTCGTACTGAGTCACCAGCGCGCCTTTGACGCGGTCGAGAAGGAGTTGTGCCTTCTGGAGTTCCTGCGGCTGGGCGCCGGCCGGCAGGGTGGCGATGAAGCCGTCGAGGACCTCCTTGGCCTTGGCGTACTTCCCCTCCTGGAAAAAGGCGGAGGCGCGGTCAACAGCCCCTGTCACGGCAGGCTTGACCGGAGCGGCGGCCGGCGGCCGGGCCGCAGTTGCCAAAGGGGCGGAGACGCGGCTAACAGTTCCTGCCACGGCGGGCTTGACCGGAGCGGCGGCCGACACCCGTGCCGCAGTCGCCAGACGGGCGGAGGTGCGGCCAATGGTTCTTCCTGTCACGGCGGGCTTGGCCGGAGCCTTGCCCGACGGCGGAGTCATCAGCAGGTATATGACTCCCATCGAAATCACCAGAAAGCACACTACGATGGTTGACACACGTTGCATGTTCTTTCTCCCTTACCTGTTGAAGCCGTATGGTCGAACGGCTTATGATAAGCAAAGCGTGTGCCCAAGGCCTGATTCCGGCGTCATTGCCAAACGCAGTCACACTAACTCACAGTGAATAAGGGACTTCTGATAAGGGCAAAACAGGTGGTTTATGAGACTCAAAAAACAGGCGCATGAAAACGGCACATTATTGCACTTATATGTGTATCATAAAAGCGCAAGAGGGGGTATTGGGTGTTCCAAGATATACCGCGTATACCATGTTTCCTGGCGCCGGCGGAGCGCTTGACCGGGCGGTTACTGCACCCTTTGAGGCCGGGCTGTCAGCCTAACCGACGCAAGGAATGTGGTTTATGGCTCGGAATAAGGCAGAAATCTGGGGGCGTGGAAGATGTCCTCGGATTAACCGGCTGTCCGGGGCGATTGGAGAGCGGCGTCGAGGGAAAGAAGCTCGCGCACCAGTTCGCCGTGAATGTCGGCAAACGGCACTGAGCCGCCCATGAGCGGGACAAAGCCGGCCGCGTAGCCGCCGCCTTTAGTTGCGGTTTCGCGGTCGGGCGCGTAGCCGAGGGTGTCGTTGGTGATGCCCATGACCAGCGGGATCGGCGCCCTGGCTTGCGCGACAACCTCCTGCTTGATGGCGCGGAAGGTCTCCAGGGGCGAGCCGAGGAACTCGATGGGGCCCAGGTGGATTCCCTGTACGTCCGTGGGCGTTTCGAAGGGCTGTCCCGCCTCTTTGGCCACAATCAGCCTGCGGAGCGCAATGACGTAGACCGTGGCAAGGCGGACGTCGGCGGCGGCGTCATCGGCATCCGGCGCGCGCAGGACGGATTCCTTCTCGGCGAGCATCGCGCGCAGTTTCTCCAAGTCCCAGTTCGCGCGGCGGAAGGTGACTTCGCGCAGGGCGCAGCGGATCGAGTTCACCGTCAACGGTTTCGCCGCTACGAGTCCCGCGCGCACGGAGCGCGCGTAGCGCTCTGCAATGACATTGAGGGCGCGGAGCGATATGTCCTCCGGGTGATGGACGAAGCAGGTGTTGACATCCCCTTGCGCGCCTTGCAGGAACAGGCCGACGGCGCCGGGGTTTTCCTGCTCGATCTTGTTCGTGGCCACGCCGCAGTAATCCCCGTGGATATAGCGCGTCTCTTCGCAGCAGACGACGGGATGGCAGCCGAAGTAACTGAAGAACCCGATGATCTTCCCGTCCGTTTGCGCCTTCACGACGTGGGCGGTGGTATCGGTGAGTTCGGGCCTGGCGGGCCGCCAATCGTCGCGCAACACTTGATTCGGGTCTTTCGGACGAACGTCGTATTCGCGGTTATACGACATCCCCTCGCACGGCACTTCGGCATGTGAGAGAGAGGCTTCGCGCAGGCGCTCGACGGCATCCACGCAGGCCCGAGCGATGCGGCCCGGCAGGATCTCAAGGTAAGGCGCGTCGGGATCGCCCCAGCCGATGGATCTGCCGGTGCTGGGGCCGCTGTGAGTGTGGGTGCAATGGAGCATGATGGCCTCGCCCGGGACGCCGGCGGCGGTTGTGACGAGCCTCCGAACCTCCTGCGCCATGGAGCGCCGGAGGCCGATCAGATCGCAACTGACAACGACGGCGGTCACGCCGCCCTGCTCCGCCGCCATGGCCCGCGCCCAGAGCCGGTCGCGCACCGCGATGGAGTGCCGGTTGCGGAATGGGCCAAAGCCGGAGAGTTCCACGCCCACGCGCGGGGTGATGTCGCGCCTGCCGAATCCGATTCTCATGCCGGTCAGTCCTTCGCCTTTGCGGACTTCAAGAGCTCGGCGCGGTGCTCGTAGATTTTCACGATGGCGTCGGTCAGGAGGCCGGCGCGCGCCGGCGGGCAGGCAAAGACGCGCCAGCCGGTCACCACGGCGCGGTCCTTCCAGAGGTCGTCGGCCACGGGCAGGTCCCAGCGCGCGGGGGTAATCGCTTTGACGTAAGCCGGACCGAGGTTATGCCGCCTCTTGGTGTGCGGGGCGTAGAGGTCGCTGTGCGAAAGCGGCGTGTAGGTAGTCCCGAAACCGACGCCCAGTTCCGCGGAAAGAGCGCGGCGGAAGGCGGCGCCGCTCAGACCATCGAACGCTTCCTTGTCGTACAGGAAGACGAAGCAGTATCCGCACTGGCGGGTGATGTGCTTGTCGCGGCGCAGCGGTGTGACGCCGGGCGCGGCGGCGACGGCCCTGTCGAGCGCCAGGCCATTGCGGTTGATCAACGGCGCGTTCTTCCTGAAGGCCGCCAGTTGGCCGCGCAGGATCGCCGCCTGAAAACTGCCCATGCGGAAATTCCCGCTGTGAATCCTGTAGCCGGGCTTGAACTCCCGGCCGCACGCCTTCAGGCTGAGGACCTTCCAATAGTAGTCCTCTTTCTGCATCAGCAGGCAACCGCCTTCGCCGCCGGTGATCAGCTTGGACATCTGGAAGCTATAGGAGCCGAAATCGCCCAGCGTCCCCGCCCCTCGGCCGTCCCACTGAGAGCCGTGCGCGTGGGCGCAGTCCTCAATGATGCGGAGATGATGTTTCCTTGCGATGCGCCGGATCGCGTTCATGTCGGCCATGCGATGGTAGAGGTGCACGGGAATGATGGCCCGCGTCCGCCGCGTGACGGCCTGTTCGGCCTTCAGCGGGTCCATGCAGAGAGTCTCGGGATCCACGTCCACCATGACCGGCACGGCGTTGATGTCGCACACCACCGCGGCGGTGGCCTGCCAGGTCAGGCCGGGGACGATCACTTCGTCGCCGGCGCCGATGTCCAGCGCCTCCAGGGCGACCTGCATTGAATGGGTGCCGTTGGTGACCAGGGCGCAAAACCTGGACTTGTTGAACGCCGCCCATTCCTTTCGGAAGGCCTCGGCCATGGTCCGGGTGGCTTCCGGCCAGTCATCCCACCCGCCGCTCCTGTATGCGTGCAGGAGATATTTCAACTCAAGGTCGCGCCGCCGCGCCAAGCGCGCGCCGCGCAGGAGCCCGGCGGCAACGGGAACACCGCCGAGAAGGGCAAGCTTGCTCACGATACTTCTCCCTCATCTGAGATCGTGCGCCGACACATGCTGCGGCCCGGACCATCCGAGATTTCCCAGGCGGAGGTTGCCGCCGCCCTCCACGCGAGAGTCGGTCATCAACTGTCGCAATCTAGCGATTGAGGTCAGGCCTGTCAAGTTACAGTGGAGAAGTTGCTTGACCGCATACAATTCGAGGGTACAATGTCGTCATCGCAAGCGGACTGTCCTTTGGAGGACGGTCAAATGGGAAATTCCGGCTAAGGCAACCGGGCCGGCCGCGCCCGGCTTGCGGAGTGACATAGGGGCACTTCCAGAAAGGACGAGGAAAATATGTTCAGACCAGGAAAGGCATGGCTGGACACCGATGGCAACGTCATCCAGGCGCACGGCGGCGGGGTCAACTTCTTCAATGGGCGTTACTACTGGTATGGGGAGAACAAGACCGGCTGCAGCGCAAAGCAGTCAGAGGGGAAACCGTGGCATGCCGGGGCTAATTGCTACTCTTCGTCCGATCTGTATCACTGGACCTTAGAGGGAACGGTGTTGGCCCCCCTGTGCCCGGATCTGCCCGATGAGCTTAACCCGCGTCAGATCATGGATCGTCCCCACGTTCTTTTCAACAAGGCGAATGGAAACTACGTGATGTGGATGAAACTCGTGCCGGCTGACTGGCGAGACCAGCATGTCGGTATTGCGACGTCGCCCTCTCCGACCGGCCCGTTCAGTCTGAAAAAGGTGCTTCACCCCAACGGCATGTCTGCCGGAGACGCAAATCTGTTCGCCGAGGCCAAAGACGGAAAGGCGTACTATGTCTTCGAGCGGCCCCACACCGAAATCGTGGTAGCCGATCTGACTGCCGACTACCTGAATACAACCGGAATGTATAGCTGCCATTTCCCTCAACCGGGGGATCCGTGGGGGCGCGAGGCGCCGGCCATCTTCAAGCGCAAACACACGTATTACATGATCACATCGGGAACCACCGGATATCGTCCCAATGAAGCGCAGTGGGCCAGCGCGCCTTTAATCCATGGTCCCTGGACCGTCCACGGCAGTCCCTGCATCGGCAATGGAAGCGGCACGACGTTCGACTCCCAGTTCACGGCGGTATTCGAACTGGCCGATCGGCCCGGATGCTTCATCGGCATGGCAGACCGCTGGAATATCGAAGACATTGAGGCTTCGACTTACGTCTGGCTGCCCTTGCAGTTCAGAGACGGCATTCTCGTCATTGAATGGCTCGATGAATGGGATTTGTCCTGGTTTGAGAAGACACACTAGCAGACCCCTGATGACCCGCAAAGAGCGCATGCTGGCCGCAATGCGCCACCAGCCGGTGGACCGGGTGCCGCACGCGAGCTACAACCTGCACCCTTACGGCGCGACGGCGCACTCGAAGGACCCGTCGTACGCACCCTTGCTGGAGAAGGTCCGCGCAGACGCCTGTGCGTTCATCAAGGCCGGCATCGGCGGCATCGAGCTGGGGCTCACGCGCCGGCACGAGGGATTGAAGGAGACTCGCGCCGAGGGGACGGGCGACGCGCGCACGGTCACCACAGTCCTCCACACCGCCAAGGGAGACCTGACCCGCGTCAAACGCGCTCCGGAGAACAAGCCCGACAGGATCACCAGGCCGTTCATCGCCTCGGAGGCGGACATCGAGCGTTACATGTCCATCCCTTATGAGCCGCCGCAATTCGACCTCGCGAGCGCGCGCGCCATCCAGCAGGCGGCCGGCGACGCGGCCATTGTCTGTATCATGTTCCCCGACGCGATGGACTCCGTCTCGGAGCTCTTCGATTTCGAGGACTTCTGCTTCCGCTGCGCCACCGACCTGCCGGCTGTCCTGCGCTTCATGGACTGGGCCTCCGAGCGCTGCGAAGCGAACATGAAGCTGCTGCTGGAAGCCGCCCGGGGACCTGCCCCCGGAGGCGACCGGGGGACGGAGCTGGTCTTGCACACGTGCGCGGCCGAGAACTGCACCCCGCCGATGATGTCGCCGGCCCTTTACGCCAGGCTGGTCACGCCGTATCTCCGACGGCTGATCCGCCTGGCGCATGACGGGGGAATGCTGACGGCGCTCCACTGCCACGGGCGCGTCCGCGAGGTCTTCCCGGAAATTCTCCGCGTCGGCGCGGATTTGCTCGAGCCGATCGAGCCGCCGAACCAAGGGAATATTACGCTCGCCGAACTGATGCGCCAGGCGGGCGGCCGCATCTGCCTGATGGGGCACATCCAGGACCAGGAGTTCTACACGGCGCCGCCGGGGTTCATGACCAGGCGAGTGGAGCAGATCGCCAAGGTCGTGCGGGGCCGCACCGGCTATATCATGTCCCCGACCTGCACGCCGTTCGAGTTCCCCTGTTCCGAGATCTACCGGCGCAACTATCTTGAATGGCTGGACGCGGCCGAGCGCCTTCTCGCGGCGGCCTGACCGTACTCAAGTGAAGTTTCTATCCCTGGGTTATGCATGCGCCTTCAGGCAACTTCGGACGTGGGCAAGCCGACCGCGGCGCAACGCCAAGTCCTCCCGGCAGCCCTGATCGTGGTCGTTACGCTGCTGGTCTATATTCCAGCGATCCAGGGCGGCTTCTTCTGGGACGATCACAGTTTTCTGGTTCGCAGTGAACTCATCCATGCCCCGGACGGCCTTCGGCGCTTCTGGCTGACCACGGAGGCGCAGGACTACTTCCCGCTGACGTCCACTTTGCTATGGGTCGAATGGCGGCTTTGGGGGACGTGCGCAGCCGGGCATCACGTGGTCAACGTGCTGCTCCATGCGGCCGCCGCAGTGCTGGTCTGGCGAGTGCTCCGAAGGCTGAACGTCCCGGGCGCGTGGCTGGCGGGGATGCTCTTTGCAGTCCACCCGGTGGCGGCGGCTTCGGCCGCATGGGTCACCGAGAGCAAGAACACGCTGCCGATGGCGCTATGCCTGCTTTCGCTCCTGGCCTATCTGACGTACGAGGAGCGCGCGGAGCAGCCTGGCGGGCCGCCGAGACGCTCGAGGGGCTGGTACGCGCTGGCGATCGCGCTGTTTCTCCTCGCCTTGCTGGCGAAGACCTCCGTGGTCATGCTGCCGGCGGTCCTCCTGCTCTGCGCCTGGTGGCGGCGCGGGCGCATTTCCGGGAAGGCGCTGCTCCGCTCGCTCCCGTTCTTCGCCCTGTCGCTGGGCTTGGGGTTGGTGACGATGTGGTTCCAGAAGCACAACGCCATCGGCGCGGCGCTGGTCCGGCCGGAGGGGTTCTGCTCGCGCTTAGCTGCGGCCGGATGGATGGTTTGGTTCTACCTCTTCAAGCTGCTGCTCCCCCTCGGCCTGTGCGTCATCTACCCGCGTTGGGAGGTGGATGGGACGAGTTTCCTCGCGTTCGCGCCGCTGGCGCTTCTCGTCGCATGGCTCGCGCTGCTTTGGCTGCGCCGAAAGGACTGGGGCCGGGCGCCCTTGTTCGCGCTGGCGTACTTCCTGATGATGATGCTGCCGGCGCTCGGGTTCGTGGACATGGCTTTCATGAGGCTCTCGTTGGTGGCGGACCATTTTCAATACGCGGCAATGATCGGCGCGGTGGCCGTCGCCGCGGCGCTGTTCGGCCGCGGCGCGGCGGCCGCAGGCTGGAGAGGCCGGGCGGGCAAGTTCGCCGCTGCCGGATGTGTGGCTGTGCTGGCGGGCCTGACCTACCACCGCGCAGGGCTGTATGGGGCCGAGGAGCGGCTGTGGAAGGACACCCTGGCGAAGAACCCGGCGCCTATCGCGGCGCGGCTGGCGTGGCACCACTTGGGCGACACGTACGTCCGCGCAGGCCGCTACGAGGAGGCGCTCGACAGTTTCGACCGCTGCATCGCGCTCGAGCCCGACTCCGCCGATGCGTACTACGATCGCGCCATCCTCTACTTCAACCTCGGCCGATACAACCGCGCGATCGGCGATTACGACAAGGCCATCGAGTTGAACCCGAACTCCGCCGCCGCCTATAACAACCGCGGCAATGCCTACGCCGCCAGCCATCAGTTGCAGGAGGCGATCCGAGATTACGAGAAGGCGATGGCGCTCGAGCCGCGCTCCGCCCTGCCCTATTTCAACCGCGCGAATGCCCGCAGCCAGATCGGGCGGACCGCTGAAGCGATCCAGGATTTCAGCGAGGCGATCGCGCTGAAACCGGAGTATCCGGAGGCGTACAACAACCGCGCGGCGGCATATTTCGAACTTCACGAATACAACAAGGCCCGGTCGGACATCCAAATGTGCGCGAGGCTCGGCGGCCAGCCCGAGGTGACTTGTCCGGCGCTGGTCAAGGCGCTGATGGAGGCCCCTGAACAGAAAGTTCCCCGATAACGGCTACGTCCAGGTCTTCATTTTCCCGGCACTCTCAAATCAAGGTCTTCCGGATCAGCCAGACCTTGATGACCTGGGTGAGGACGAGGTAGGACAGCAGCGTCAGGATCAAGAGCGGCCAGTAAAGCGGCGGGAGGGCCACGAGCTTGAGGGACGACGCGACCGGGGAGAACGGGAGGTACGCGCCGATGGCCATGACGGTCGCGGAGGTGAGGATGAGCGGCCAGCTGGCGCGGCTCTGGATGAAGGGAATCTTGTTCGTGCGGATGACGTGGATGATGAGGGTCTGCGTCAGCAATGACTCAACGAACCAGCCGGTCTGAAACAGGGAAACGTGCGCGGGGTCCTGGCATTTGAACAAGTAGTACATCATGGCATAGGTGGTGTAATCGAAGATGGAACTGATCGGACCGATGAAGAGGATGAAGCGGCTGATCTCGCCCATCGTCCAGGGGCGCGGCTTGGCGACCTGCTCCGGGTCCACGTCGTCCGTCGGGATCGCGACCTGGGAAAAATCGTAGAGGACGTTGTTGGTCAGGATTTGAAGGGAGGTCATGGGAAGCCAGGGGAACAAGATGCTGGCGCCGAGGACGCTGAACATGTTGCCGAAGTTGGAGCTGGCGCCCATGCGGACGTACTTGACGATGTTGGCGAAGACCTTGCGGCCTTCGATGACGCCTTCCTCGAGGACGAGGAGGCTTTTTTCGAGGAGGATGACGTCGGCGGATTCCTTGGCGATGTCCACGGCGGTATCCACGGAAACGCCCACGTCGGCGGCGCGGAGGCCGGGCGCATCGTTGATGCCGTCGCCGAGGAACCCGACGACGTGCTGGCGGCTCTGGAGCGCCTTGATCACGCGCTGCTTATGGGCGGGCGAGAGCCGCGCGAAGACGGTCGTCTTTTCCGCCGCCTCGCCCAGTTGCTCGTCGGTCATTGTCTCGATCTGGCCGCCCAGGAGCATCACGTCGGTCGGCAGACCCACCTCGTGGCAGACCTTGCAGGTGACCAGTTCGTTGTCGCCGGTGAGCACCTTGACGGCGATGCCGTGCTTCTGCAGCGCGACCAGCGCCGGGCCGGCGCTCTCCTTGGGCGGGTCCAGGAAAACCATGTACCCTTTGAGGACCAGGTCCTTTTCGTCTTCCCTGGAATAGGCCTTTTTCTGCTCCAGGTCCTTGTAGGCGACCGCCAGGACGCGGAAGCCGTCCTCGCAGAGCGCGTTGTGCTCCTCGCGCATGTCGTCAATGAAGATTTTCTCCATCGGGTAGAACTTGCCGGCGTACTCGAATTGCGAACAGCGGCGGAAGATTTCCTCGGAAGCGCCTTTGGCGATCAACCGAAAGCGGCCGTCCGGGGTCTTCACGACCACCGACATCACCTTGCGCTGGAAATCGAAGGGAATCTCGTCAACCTTTTCGTACCCGGAGATTATTACTTCCTTGGGGTCCGCCTCGTGGGCCAGGATGGCCCGATCCAATACGTTTTTCAGCCCGGTCTGAAAATAGCTGTTCAGATACGCCATTCCCATGACTTCCTCATTCTCCTTGCGAAACACATTGAAGTGTTTCACGAGAATGACGTGGTCCATCGTGAGCGTGCCGGTCTTGTCGGTGCAGAGGATGTCCATCGCGCCGAAGTTCTGGATGGAGGGCAGGCGCTTGACGATCACTTTCTTGCGCGACATCGCGATGGCGCCCTTGGAGAGGCAGACGGTCACGATCATGGGGAGCATTTCGGGCGTCAGGCCCACGGCGACGGAGAGCGCAAAAAAGAAGGCGCTCTTCCAGTCATGCTTGGTCAAGCCGTTGATCAGGAACACCAACGGGACCATGACCATCATGAAATGGACCATCAGCATGGTGAAACGGCTGATGCCCTTGTCGAAGCTGGTCGAAACCTGTTGCGTTACGATGGCGCTGGCCATGTTGCCCATGTACGTCCGGGCGCCGGTCGCCACGACGAGCGCCATGGCGGTCCCGCTTTCGACGGACGTGCCGAGGAAGCAAACGTTGGCCAGGTCCACCGGCGAAGTGGCCCCGCCGTTCTGCAGCGCGCTGAACTTCTCGGTGGGCATGGACTCGCCGGTGAGGAAGCTCTGGAGCAGGAACAGGTCCTTGCAACTGATCAGGCGGACGTCGGCGGGGATCATGTCGCCGGCGGCGAGTTTGATGAGGTCGCCGGGGACGAGTTGGCCCAGGGGCAGTTCACTCGCCTGGCCGTCGCGGACGACCGTGGCGGTGACCTTGATCATCGCCTTGAGCTTGGCGGCCGCCGAGTCGGCGCGCACCTCCTGGGTGAATCGCAGCGTGACCGCCAGGACGAGCAGCGCCAGCATCACGTATGCGCCGGCGCGGTCGGAGGGCTCGTCCGCTGTGAGGTAAGTCACCGTGGCGAGAACGAACAGGAGGATCACCAGCGGATTGATGACCGCCTTGCCCAGGATGGCAAGCCAGGTGTGCTGCTTTTCCTGCCCCAGGGTGTTCAGCCCGTACCGGTCCAGGCGGCGCTGCGCCTCTTCCTGCGTGAGCCCTTGCGGCGAGCTCTGAACCTTCTGAAAGAGTTCCTCGGGGGTGAGTTTCGCGGCCTCCAGGAGTTCGGGGGAGACCTGGATCTTCAGGAAAGATTTTTTCTCCATGAACCGCAGGAGGACCTTCGGCAGGACCGACGTTGGTAAGATGCTCATCCGTCGCCTCCGGCTATGTTCCGACCCCGGCACGACTCCGAAGCCGCGACAGTACCATATCCGCATTCAGGAGAACAAGGCTGAGTCCAGAATTTTCGGGCCCGACAGATTGAAGGCGGCCTGCGCCCGGCCGTGCGGCGGTTGCCAACCGGCGATGACTCCGCAGCAGGGCTGGAATGCTCGCACCGGACGGCCTGGCAACTCAGGGATTATCGGCGACGCCGCACGCCGATTGACTTTTTCCCGGACCTGTGATAGAAACCCCCTGTTATGTTGGCGGCTTCAGAGTTCCGGCATTTGGAAGGAGACGCAGATGAAGAAGGCCATTTGCCATTACAGCTTCCATCGCCGTTGGACGGCGGAGAAGTGGACGGCGGAGCGGCTGGCGGAGGAAGTGAAGGCGCTCGGGATCGAGGGCGTGGACTATCACGCCGGCATGATGGCGCCTTCGGCGACCGCGGCGGAGCGGATCCGGGCGGCGCTGTCGAAGACCGGGCTGACCCTCTCCGGCCTTTCGCTGGGGAACGATTTCAACAAGGAAAACCCGAAGGACTTCCAGACGGAGGTGGATCGCGTCAAAGAATGGATCCTCGTGGCTGCGGAGTTGCGCGCGCCGGTCTCCCGGATTTTCGGCGGGTCGCTCGGCGAAAAGGCGCGCGGTGATCCTGCTGCGAAAGCCCAGGGCCGCCAGCGCATCCTCGACGGCCTCGGCGCGGTTGTGAAGGAGGCCGAGAAGTGCGGGCTGGTCCTGGCCATCGAGAACCATGGCGGGCTGCCGTGCACGGGCGAAGAGCAGGTTGACGTGATCCGCGCGGTCAACTCTCCGAGTCTCAAGGCGACGATCGACGTCGGCAACTATCTGGAGGGCAATCAGGAAGCGCACGTCGGCACGCGCGTCGCCGCGCCGCAGGCCGGCTACATCCATTTCAAGGACTTCAAGAAAATCCCCGACGCCGCCGCGCGGTTCGGCCGGAAACTCGAGGCCTGCGTACTGGGCGAGGGCGGTGTGGACCTCCGCGCCTGCCTCGACGCCTTGAAGCGAGCCGGCTACAACGGCTTCGTCGCGCTGGAGTATGAAGGCACGGAGGCTGAAACGACCGGCGTGCCGAAGAGCGTGGCGCACATGAAGAAGGTGATGCGGGGTTTCTGAAAGAGGCCCATCACCGATGAACCGGGCCGGACCGCCGGGACGATGCCGCAGCCGATGCGGATGATGCCGGCTGCGCGGCGTTACCTGGGTCGAGCCGCACGGCGGCTTCGCGCAGGCCGCCCATCGCACTCGCGGCGCGCCACACGCAGGGAGCAAGTTGCGGCGTTGCCGGTCAAAGACCCGTTTCACATCCCTCGCGCGTTCGTTCCCTGCCCGGTTGCGCTGAACGGTATGGATCATATCGTCGCGCCGGCGAAGTACAGCGTTTCAGAAGTCCGGACGGACTTCTGAAATGCGGTACGACGCGGGAGGTTTGGAGGGCCGCGGAAGGCCCTCCAAGGAGGTGCCGCGCGACGAGTAGGAGCGCATTTTGGCACGCGTAAAGACGCGACAGTCGCAGGCGCGAGCTGGCGCAGCGCCGAGCTGCGACGAGCGTTCTGGAGCGCCATAGGGGCGAAGCCCCTGTGGAAGCGCAGCATTTCGCAAGTCTAGTCGGACTTGCGAAATGCTGCACCAAGGCGGAATGGGCGGACTCTTCCAAACGTACATGGCCGGCGCCCAAAAATCTCTTTCTCATTTTTTCCTTGACACGGCTGCTTTGGCTGTTATAATGCAACGGTCAGTATTTGTTGTAAATACGCCAACAGGGTTTGGGACGTGCGAGTGGGAGTATACGCAGGGAAGGTCGGGAAGGGGCACCCGACCTTCTGCGTCGTCGGGAAAGAGGTACGACAGCGCAGCAGGTCGGAAAGAGGCGCTGGATTTCCGGCGCCAGGTTCGCCTTTTCTTCGCTCGACCGGGGTGATGTGCCTATCACGCCCGATCACTTCAGTTCCGTCCCCCGCCGAAAAGATTCCGACCGCCGGCTTGCGAGATCTTCCACGGCTTCGTATGCCCTTCCTTCTTCGCCCCCCGACTCTTCTGCGCCCGCCGTAGCAGCGAAGCTGCGAAGAGCGGGAGTAGCCCGGAGGGCTGCGAAGGACGAGACGGGCGCCCTACGAGCGGCGGAAGGTGCCGCGGTCCCCATGGCCTGCGCGACGTTCCCTACTTGGTGGGGAGCATCACGTAAGCTGCGAATTTTCCATTCCGGATGTGGAACTCGACCTTCGCCAAGGAGCGGGCGGACTCGATGGCGGCGTTGTATTCGTCCACGTTATGGACTTCCTTGTGGGCGACCTCTTCGATGAGGTCGCCGGGCTTGATGCCGGCCCGCTCAGCCGCCGTGCCGGGGGCCACCTCTGCAATGAGCACGCCCTGGTTCATTTTGTAGCCCAACTGCGCGGCGACCTCGGGCGTAAGCTCCTGGACGGTGATCCCCAGGAAAGCGGCAACCGGGGCGGGTTGCTCGCCGGTCGCCACGACCGCAGCCCGCTCGCCCAGCACCGCCTCAATCGTCCGCGCCTTGCCGTCGCGGATGATTTCGATGGAGACCTTGTCTCCGGGGGACATGGACGCGACCATCTCCTGCAGTGCCTCGGGGGTTTTCACGGCGCGGCCGGCGATCTTGGTGATGATATCGCCGTTTCTCAAGTCCGCCTTCCCGGCCGGAGAATCGGGGTTGACCTGCGCGATGAGCACGCCTTCCGTGCCGCCGGCGCCGAACGATTGAGCCAACTCGGGCGTCAGTGGCTGCATCTCGACGCCGAGGAACCCCCGTACGACCTTGCCCTTCGTTTTCAGCGCGTCGAGCACCTTCTTCGCCGTGTTGCTGGGAATGGCCATGCCGATCCCGGCGAACGCGCCGCTCGGACTCGTGATCGCCGCGTTGATCCCGATAACCTCGCCCCGGATGTTCGCCAGCGGTCCGCCGCTGTTGCCGGGGTTGATGGCCGCGTCAGTCTGAATCAGGTTCTCGTACGTCGCCAGGCCGATGCGCCGGCCCATGGCGCTGATGGTGCCGGTCGTCACGGTATGGTCCAGGCCGAACGGGTTCCCGACCGCGATCACCCAGTCGCCCACCTCCATCTTGCTTGAGTCGCCGAACGTGGCGGCCTGGAGCCCGGTCGCCTCGATCTTGATCAGCGCTAGGTCCGTATCCGGGTCCGCGCCGATCAGCTTGGCCTCGTACTCGGCCGGCCCGGCCACGAAGAGCTTGACCATGATCTTGGCCGCGCCGTTGACGACGTGATTGTTCGTCAAAATGTATCCGTCCGGATCCACGACGACGCCGGAGCCGAGCGAGTGCTGGCTGAACTTCCTGGGGATGTCCTGACCGAAGAAGCGCCTCATCAACTCCTCGCCGAACGGGTTGCCCGGCATTTGGGCAAGCGGCTGCCTTTCGACCTCGCGAGTGGTCTCGACGTGCGCAACGGTCGGTTCGAGCATCTCGCCCACGTGCCGGAAGACCCGCGAGAGGCTTTCGGCGATGGCGAGGTCCTCCGGCGCCGCCGATGCGGGCGGCGCGTCTTTGGAGCAGCCGACCGACGCCATCGCGCCGATCCATAGCGCGCAGGCGGCCAACCAACCGATGCGAAGCCCCTTCCGATTTACGAGCGCGATCATCATGACATCGCTCCTTCCATCGAGGATTGTCTCTGCGGCTTCGGGAGCGGGCGCCCGATGCCCGAAGTCCTTCCCGAAGACTCCCCTTCGAGGCTACGCCGGACGGCTGGGTTTGTCAAGGGCGTTCTCGCGAAGGCGGCCGTACGATTGACATCGGCCCCGAATCTGCCTAAACTGGATCTTTCAAGGAGGCGGGGTGACACGATGCCGTCGCACGAAACGACGCTGCTTTCGGACTTGGACCTGCACCTGTTCAACGAGGGGCGGCATTACCGGCTCTACGAGAAACTCGGCGCGCATCCGGTGAAGGTGGCCGGCGTCAGCGGGACCTATTTCGCCGTCTGGGCGCCGAACGCGAACTACGTCTCCGTCATCGGCGACTTCAACGGCTGGAATACGGGCAGCCATCCCCTCCATCCGCGCGCGCAATCGGGGATCTGGGAAGGCTTCATCGCGGGAGTGGGCAAGGGGGCGCTCTACAAGTACCACATCGGCTCGCATAACCGCGGCTATCGCGTGGACAAGGTGGACCCGTTCGGCCTCTACAGCGCGCCTTCGCCGGGGACCGGGTCGGTGATCTGGGACCTGGATTACCCGTGGGGGGACCGCGACTGGATGGTCAAGCGTCCCCAGAACAATGGCCTGCACGCGCCGATGACGATCTACGAGGTCCACCTCGGCTCGTGGAAGCGCATGCCCGAAGAGGGCCACCGGTCGCTGACCTACCTCGAACTGGCCGACGAGTTGCCGGAGTACCTGAAGGGCATGGGATTCTCGCACGCGGAATTCCTGCCGATCATGGAGCATCCGTTCTACGGCTCCTGGGGCTATCAGGTCCTGGGATATTTTGCGCCGACCAGCCGCTACGGCACGCCGCAGGACCTGATGACGCTGATTGACCGGCTCCATCAGAACGGCATCGGCGTGATCCTCGACTGGGTGCCGTCGCATTTCACCACCGACGTCCACGGGCTGGCGTATTTCGACGGGACGCACCTCTACGAGCATGCCGACACGCGCCAGGGGCTGCACCCGGAATGGAGCAGCCTGCTCTTCAACTACGGCCGGAACGAGGTGCAGAGCTTCCTCATCAGCAACGCGCTCTTCTGGCTGGAAAAGTACCACGCCGACGGGCTGCGCGTGGACGCCGTGGCCTCGATGCTGTACCTCGACTATGCGCGCACGGAGGGCGGCTGGATCCCGAACCAGCACGGCGGCCGGGAGAACCTCGACGCCATCTCCTTCATCCGCCACTTGAACGAGGAGTCGTACGCGCGGCATCCGGACGCGCAGACGATCGCGGAAGAGTCCACAGCCTGGCCGCTGGTCACGCGGCCGTGCTACGTCGGCGGGCTCGGCTTCGGCCTCAAGTGGGACATGGGCTGGATGCACGACACGCTTCGCTACATGTCCAAGGACCCGATCTACCGGAAGTACCAGCACAACGACCTGACGTTCCGGATGCTCTACGCCTTCAACGAGAACTTCGTCCTGCCGCTCTCGCACGACGAAGTGGTGCACGGGAAAGGTTCGCTCCTCGGGAAGATGTCGGGCGACGACTGGCAGAAATTCGCAAACCTCCGCGCGCTCTACGGCTACATGTACGCGCAGCCGGGCAAGAAACTGATCTTCATGGGCGGCGAGTTCGCCCAGTGGCGCGAGTGGCACCACGACGAGAGCCTCGACTGGCACCTGCTCCAGTACGCCCCGCACCAGGGGATGCACAACTGGGTGCGCGACCTGAACCGGTTCTACCGCAACGAGCGCTCGATGTACGAACTGGAGTTCACGTACGACGGCTTCGAGTGGGTGGACTGCAACGACGCGGAGAACAGCGTCATCAGCCTGATCCGGAAAGGGCGCACGACGAGCCGCGTCACGCTGGCGGTCATGAACTTCACGCCGGTGCCGCGATTCAACTATCGGGTCGGCGCGCCGTGGGGCGGAATCTGGCGCGAGGCGCTCAACAGCGACGCGAAGGAGTACGGCGGAAGCGGACTCGGCAACGCCGGCTCCGTCGAGGCCGAGGCGATCCCGCAGCACGGCCGGCCGTTCTCACTCTCCATCACGCTCCCGCCGCTCGCGGCGCTCTACTTCACGGCCGGGTAAGCCGCCGGCGCACCGCTCGAAACTCGGCGTCAGTGTGCTTTCCCTTCGTCCTTCGCCGTTCGCTCCCCCTCCGGTCGAGTCGCCAGCCGGTAGATTCGACCGTCCGGCTCTTGCGAGACGAGCGCTCCGGGCAATGCCGCTTTGATCTCGTCCTCGGAAGGGTAAGAGACCAAATCCTCCCCGTTGAAATACGCGAAGACCCCGCCGCGCTTTTCGAGCCGCTCCGACATTTCGGCGATCTCGGCGGAATAGCGCGCGTTGGCTTTCAGCGTGATGATGTTATACTTCTCGGGGACTTTGCACGACGCCCTGCCCGCGACGATGTAGACAGGCAAGGGGTTGTTGGTATAGATCGCCGCCTCCGGCGGGAGCTTTCTGATTTCGCCGATTATCCGGGACGTTTGCCAGGCGCGGCTCTGGAAGCCTTCGCCCTGCCGCGCAGCCCGGCCGGCCCACCGCAAGGCGCTGAGCGAATAGAAAACGCCGAACGCGACGCACAGAAGCACAACCGCAGTCGCGAGGACCCGCCGGCCTTTCAACGCGGGCAGCAGCCAGTTCATTGCGCACAGCGCGAGCAGAAGGAACGCCGCGTACAGCGGAGACAGTATGCGGCTGTCCGGCACCGTCGAGGCGTCGAGAAATGAAAGCGACACGACCAGGATCAGGCCGTAGCAGACCACGTAAGCGATCAACAGGTGCGGCAGAAAGCGCAGGCGGCCTGTGGCGTTGTCCTCCGGGACATGGACGGTCTCTCGCCTTAGCGCCAGGAAGCAGGCCAGCGCCACGCCGGCCGCCACGAGCAGCAGGTTCGCCATGCGGACCGGATCGTGCAAGAGGGTCAGCTCCGGCCGGGAATCGGGGACCAGCCATCGCGAGAGGACGTACAGGATCGGCGCGAACGGTTTTTCGGTCACGGGATGAACGGAGAACGCTCGTCCGGTTGAGCTGCCGCCCGCGCGGGCATTCCTGACCAGCCACAGCGCCATGCCCAGGCAACTGATGGCTCCAAACAGGACCGCGTCGGCGATCCTGCGCGCCCAGCGCCTTTGGCCGAGGAAACAAAGTCCCAGAAGCCCCGCCCCGATGAACGCCGCGCCGACATAGCGGGTCAGAAAAGCCAATCCCGCGCACACCGCCGAGGCCAGCAGATAAGTCCGCTTGGAATTATCGAGGTATCGCGCCAGCAGGCAGATTCCGAGAAGCCCGAAGAAGAACGCCTGCGGCTCGGTCCACGCCATGGCGTGGATTTGAATCATGACCGGCGAGACGAGGATCAGCGCCGCCCCGAACCCGGCCAGCCAGGCGTTCCGGGCGCTATACGCGTACAAGATCGCGCCGGCTACCAGGATGTTTCCCGCGAACAGCGCGCCGTTCAGCCATCGCGCCGCGTCCAGCGGGTCCGCCCCTGTGAGCCCGATCGCGGCCAGCAGCGACGGGTAGAGCGGCGGCCACTCGATCATCGGCCTGAATCCGCCGCGACCGTTCTCCCAGACCAGGCCGAGGCCTCTGTCAAGGTTGCGCGCGGCCCAAATGTAACCGACCGAGTCGTTGGACACCCCGATGCCGCGCTGCGTTGCGAACGCCTGGAAGAGGAAACCCATAACGGCTATGACGATCAGCAGCCAGAGGAAGTTTCTCTTCTCCACTATCGCTATTCCCTCCGGGAAAAGTCGCGCCGCTCCGAAGGCGGCCTCCCTGGGCCGCTCCGCATCAGGGTAATCGTGCGCCCTCGCGAAGTCAAACCGGATCGCTGAAGCGCGGCCTGGCCGCCGAGAGGGCGAAGAAGCCTCTCTTGACACCGAATCCCGCAAAACGTACAACCATTTTGATCGCCGGCGTTGTCCGCATCGTCCGGAGCAAGGAAGTTTCGCGGGAACTGTGATTTGCCCTGCGCTCGCGCTGTTACTATGGCCTTCCTGCGGCTTGTCGTCCGTGATTTGAGCTTCTCTATGTTCATCCGTGGTCAATGGTGAACGGGCCGATGACCGGAGAGACCGGGCAGGGCGAACGAAAGAGCCTCTGGCGGAAAGTCGCGCGGTCCGCGGCCGTCGTCGCGGTCCTCTGCCCGCTGGTGATCGCCGGCGCATCGGCCTGGGTGAAATTCTCGGCCGTCGGCCGAACTTATGACGATCCGGAGGCCATGCCGCATCGGCGCGTGGGGCTGGTGCTCGGCTGCCCGAAGATCCTCGCGCACGGGCGGCGGAACTTTTTCTTCCGGTATCGCATCGAGGCGGCGGCGACGCTCTTTCAGGCCGGGAAGGTGGACTATCTGCTCGTGAGCGGCGACAATCTCTCGGCCGGCTGCACCGAGGCGGCCGATATGCAGGAGGCCCTGATCGGGGCCGGCGTGCCGGCCGGAAAAATCTATTGCGACTTCGCGGGCCTGCGGACGCTGGACTCGGTCGTCCGCGCCCGGGAGATTTTCGGGCAGACGGAGCTGGCGATCATCTCGCAGAAGTTCCACAACGAGCGCGCGATCTTCCTCGCGAAGCGCCACGGCCTTGACGCGATCGGATTCAACGCGCGGACGCTCGGCGGGCTGCACGACTTCACGAGTCTCTGCCGGGAACAGTTCGCGCGCGTGAGGGCGGTGCTGGACGCGTACCTGCTGGACACGCAGCCGAAGCTCCTCGGCGACAAAGTCCGGATCGGAAACGGCGCAAAGTAATCCGAACGCTGGCCGCCCGCCGCCGTCTTGGGTATAATCGCCGGCGCCGCGCGGGCATGGACGGTTTCAGGGAGAAAGGAGAAAGTTCATGGCGCATACGTTCGAGGAGCTCAAAGGGATGACGGTCGCCCAACTTCGCGAGATCGCCAAGGATGTCCAGAGCGAGCTGCTGCAGGGCTTCATGACGATGCACAAGGATCACCTGCTGCCGGCATTGTGCAAAGCGTTGAACATCGAAGGGCACGCTCACCACGTCGCCAAGCTCGCCGACAAGGCGAAGGTCAAAGCGCAGATCCGCGATCTGAAGAAGCAGCGCGACGCCGCCCTGGCGGCGCATGACGCCAAGAAGCTGGCGCAACTTCGGCCGCTGCTGCACGCGCTCAGGCGAAAGCTGCGCAGGGCGGCGAAGTGAGCTTAGTCAGTCACCACCAAGACGCCAAGGCACCAAGAACGGATTTCCCGAAGACAAGGATTCCTTCCGTCCTTGGTGCCTTGGTGTCTTGGTGGTGAAGAAGCCGTCGGAGATTGAATTCAGTGGAGGCGCACGATGAACAAAGCCACGCTGGCGATGCTGAAGGAGCTGACCGAAGCGCACGGGGCGCCGGGCTTCGAGGAGGAGATCCAGTCGGTCATCAAGAAGCACCTGCCTCCGCGGACGCGCATCGAGTACGACCGCCTCGGCAGCATCGTCTGTAAGAAAGAGGGCGCGAAGCCGGAACCGCGGATCATGATCCCGGGCCACATGGACGAGATCGGGTTCATGGTGAAGATGATCACCGGCGAGGGCTTCATCAAGTTCGCGCCGCTGGGCGGCTGGCCGGACCAGGTGGTGCTCTCGCAGCGCGTGGTGATCCGCGGGAGCAAGGGCGACGTGCCCGGACTCGTCGGCTCGAAGCCGCCGCACCTCATGTCGCTGGAGGACCGCGCCAAGCTGGTCAAGAAGGAGGAGATGTTCATTGACGTCGGCGCGAAGGACAAGAAGGAGGCGACGGAGAAACTGGGAATCCGCGTCGGCGACCCGATCGCGCCCGATTCGCCGTTCGGCACGCTGAAGAACAGAAAACTGCTCGTCGCCAAGGCGTGGGACGACCGCGTCGGCTGCGGCCTGTTCGTGGACCTGCTCAAGGCTCTGCAAGGCCAGGACCATCCGAACACCGTCTACGGCGTCGGCACCGTTCAGGAGGAGGTCGGCACGCGCGGCGCCAAGACCTGCGCGGACGTGGTCAACCCGGATATCTGCATCGTGGTCGAGTCGGGCATCGCCGGGGACATGCCGGGCATGAAACCGGAGGAGGCGCAGGCCAAACTCGGCGGCGGGCCGCTGATCTACGTGCTCGACGGCGGCATGATCGCCCATCGGCGGCTCCGCGATTTCGTCGTGCGCGTCGCCGAGAAAAAAAAGATCCCGCATCAGTTCAGCCTGATGGAGGGCGGAGCGACCGACGGCCGGCCGATCCACGTCCACGCCCGCGGCGTGCCGGCGCTTTTCATCGGCGTGCCGGTCCGCTACATCCACTGCCACGCCGGAATCCTGAACGCCGACGATTACGACCACACCGTCTCGCTGCTGGTGGAGACCGTGAAGCGGCTCGACGCGAAGGCCGTGGCCGAGATCACCGGAGGCGCATGAGCGGGGCGGCTACGGGGCGACGATCTTCCGCGCCAGGAACCAGGTCGGGCGGTCGCGGCGGCTGTAGTCCAGGTACAGGATGAAGCGCTCGCCCTTCGCGTCGCGGACCTCGAAGCCGCGCCGGTGCCTGCGGTTGTACCAGCGGCGGCTGTGCGGCGGAAGGTCGCCGTGCCCGGCGTCCACCCACTCTCGGAGCACCTCGGCCACCTCGCGGGCTTCGCCGCGCCAGCGGAACCGCACCGGCCGCGGCGAGTCCGGCGAACATTCCACCTCGACCGCTTCGCCGATGAACTCGTCCATCTCGGGCGCACCAACGTTTCCGGCAAGTGACACGCGCGGCGAGCCGCTTTTATAACCGGTTTCAAACCCTCGTGATCTTACTCTTACTCGTAATCCTAATCGCCGTTTTCCGTTTCAGCCGAACGAAGGCTGAGTACGGTTAGGATTACGATTATGAAGAACGAACAGCGCGCTCGGCGCAGCCAGGCTGGGCTGGCTTCTCTTCCGCCGCTTCACTTCGGCATGTTCTTCATTTCGGACGGGCTCTCCGGCGCGATGTATCCGGGCGGCTCGACGGTGAACGCGAGTGCCTCGTACCACGTCCGGTTCTCCGGCTTCGACAGGAACTTCCGGCCGTACTCGATATCCGCCTGTACGCCGCCCTTCATGCGCGGCAATTCGATGAACTTGCCGGCGATCCAGCCGCGGGCGACCGGCCCGCCCTGCCAGTTGTGGTTCAGCCCTTTGAGCCGCTCCGACTGGCCGCGCGGACCGTAACAGAACTCGGCGACCTTGTCATTGAACGGGGCCAGCCCCGCGCACATGTACTCGCCCTGCATGTACTGGTCCGACCGAGTGCCGTCCACGCGCGCCCACTGCGGATTGTCCATGCTCCCGTTCCAGCACTCCGTGACTTGCGTCTTCACGAACCGCTCCATGTCCGTCTTGTCGAAGACCACGCCGAACTCGTACAGCCGCACCGCCTGCGACAGCGTCGAGCTGTAGTAGCCGCCCGTGTGCTCGACGCCGATCCAGTGTTTCCATTCGTTGGGGCTGCCCGGCTTCACGTCCCACGCGCCAGCCGGGTCCCAGTAATGCCATTCGTAATGGCCGTCCTTCAGGTGCAGGCAGTGCTTGTAACGCGTCCCGAGCAGGATCGCCTTCTTCATGTAATCGTCGTTGCCGGTGACGCGATAGAGCTGCAGGTAGGCGTTGATGATGATGGAGTGCTTGTTGTGCGGCTGAGTCAGAGAGGCCTTCACGTCGAGCAGGCCGGATTCGGTCCGGAAGATCGCGCCGGTCGGGCCGAGCTCCACGAAGTTGCCGCCCATTCGATTCTCCTCAGGGCGGCCCTGAGCGAGGCCGAACGGGCCGCCGGTCTCCCATTTGCGGATGAGCTGATGTTCGGCCAAATCAAGATACTGCGCGGCTTTATCGCCGAACTTGCGTTGGAGGGCCGGGTCCGCACGCACGAGCTCCACAAAATGCGCTATGGTCGCGCTGATGGAGTAGCCGGTGATCATCACCGGGACCTTCAAATCGGGGTGGGCCGGGTCCTGGAAAGTCGGCAGCGGCTTGCCGTACCAGTCCAGATAGCCGCCCGGCCCGGTCGTCAGCGCCGAGCGCATGGTGTCGAAGACCTGCACGAACATGTCGAGGTACTTCACATCGCCGGTCATCTCATACGCCGTCAGCGGCATCGCGGCGAACGGGTTGATCTCCCAGGTAAACCCCTCCGGCTCATCGGCGGCCTTCTTCTTGCAGTACTCGGCGGTGATTTCGCTGGGCGCATTGTCCACGTGCTTGAGGAAGCTCTCCACGATCTGCTTGTCTTTGGCGTCGGTGATCTCGACCGGCCCGCTTGCCCAGGCGCGGCAAGCCAGCGCGAGGACGAATCCGCCCGCGAGAAATCTCCACATCATGCCCATGTTTTCTCTCCTCTTTTCATATCAGGATATCAGGGCGAAGTCAGGCCAGGATTTTAGCACAACAGCAAGAGGGTGTCCATAGGGGACGAGCAGAACAGGTTTCAAAAACTCGTAATCGCAATCTTGCTCGTAATCGTAATCGCCGATTTCGTCGCAGTCGGCTCCCGTAGCCTACCTTCGACGATTTCGGCTGCACCTGATACACCCGGTTTTGTCCGTAACGATGAAGGCGTCCCTACGTTCTCTTTGACCTTTCCAACCTTAACGTCACGAGGTTACGGAGGTCGGGGCATTGGACACGAATAGTATCGCCCTCCCACCACGGAAGATTACCGCCAAATTGAAATGTTAGCAAATTCGGAAAGATGTTATGATAAAAGAACCCGCATAACCCCGCTGGATTATGACAGCTAATTTCAAAAGTATCGCCTACCTGATGACCAGCATTGCACTTCCCCTTCATTTCGCTCACGGTCGCTACCACTATGTAACCTACTCCTGCGTCTCTTGCCATTGCCTCATATCTCCTTTTCTATTCCCAGACTAATGGTAGGGAGACCGGGGCTGTTGAAAAAGTCGCATTTCTCTTCGAAACGCCGTCGCAGGCCAATACCCCGCGTTACAAACACCTCGAAAAGCCTAAGTTTCGTAGGTCGGGCAATCATGCCCCCCGGCTTTTTCAACAGCCCCACAATCAGGCCTTCGCAGCCCACACATTGTAGTTGTTACTCACAGTGCAATCGAAATCGTTAGGGATATGTGAATGTAAATTCTGAAAGAAGCATCGAAAGGACTCCCGAAAAGCTTTGGGCAACTTGGGGATATTCCTTTCCAAATAATCATCAATATTGCCTCTGAGCCACACAGCGTCAACCTGTTCCCCCGGACCCTGGAAGCTTTCGCGGATTGCATAGCCTATCTCCGCAAGCCAACGCATGGCCCACGTCAGGGGCATCTCAAGGCCTGCAGAATATTCGCCGATCAGGCAGTCTACAGCGCAGGATGCTCGGCGCCATTCCTCAAGGAAAGGGTCATAACCCTTGTCAGGCTCCTCGGGTGAATCGGCGAGAAGAAACAATTGGCCGGATGGCCGCAGGGCACGATATAGGTTATGCAGGATACGATAATCTTCGTCGAAGTCCTTTGGATCCAGCCCGGGACCGACGTAGTTGAGCACGATTATGTCGGCGCACGCATCTTGCAGCAGTCCAGCGCGGCTCAAATCACCGACGATAAAGCTGACTTTACTGGTCAGCCCTGCAAGCCCTATACTTGCTTGCGCCTCTGCGATCGCCTCCGGATCCATGTCCACAGCCACTACCTTCTCAGCACCAGCGGTCAAGAGCTTCGGCACAAAGTGTCCCGACCCGCAGCCAGCGTCCATGACGATCTTGCCATGTAGGTCGGTTCTCTTGAACAGCCACGAACGCGGATCCCCCTGTTGCATATTCGTCTTCATACTATGCCCTGTGCAACATCCTGAGTTAGAGTATCATCAAGTAAGACGTAACCCGCAATCTCACAGATGGCCACCGTCCGCATGACAGTGAGCCATCAAACGTCGTATTCTGACCATCAGAATCCCGCGTGTCAAGAAAATTATCGGCGGCGGCCCGCTTACGGGTTGACTGGGTGGCCGAATTCCAGCGCCGGGGGTATAATCGGCGCCGCTTCCGGGCGGGATTTCTCGATGGTGAATTGGACCGATGATTATCGAAGGCGTGGTTCTCGGGCTTCTCGCGGCGGTGTGCCAGTCGCTGTGCTACCTGTTCTCGCGGCGGTTCGTGACTCGGCAGATGAACCGTTCGAGCGTGCTGTTCGCGCTCTCGCACGCGGAGATGGGCGTGATGGCCGTGGCGCTGCTGCCGTTCTGCTACAGCGCGGAGATCTGGAACGTCCGCGCGTACGCCTGGCCGCTGGCCGGGTCGGTCACCTTCTACCTCACCGGGCAGGCCTTCCTGTTCCGCGCGGTGAAACTCACCGACGCCTCGCGCGTGTCGCCGCTGCTCGGGCTGAAACTCCTGGTCCTGTCCTTCACGGCGGTCTTCCTGTTCTCGGAACGGATCACGCCGCTGCAGTGGCTGGCCGTGGGGATCAGTCTCGCGGCGGCGGTGGGGCTGAACTACTCCGGCGGCGGCATCCCGCGGCGCGGCCTCCTCGCTATCGGCGGCGCGTGCGTGGCCTACGCGTTCTCCGACCTGAGCATCGTGGCGATGACGAAAGTCCTCGCGCCCCACCACGAGATCAGGGGCATCCTGCTGGGCGCGTGCCTGGCGTACATCATCTGCGGCGGAATCGGCGCGCTGCTCACGGGCGCGGGCGCGCCCGAGGACCGGACGCTTCAGAAGTGGAAGGATGCGCTGCCGGTGGCGCTGACGTGGTTCGCCGCGATGATCTTCCTGTTCATCTGTTTCCGGCTGCTCGGAGCGGTGTTCGGGAATATCGTCCAGTCCATGCGCGGTCCGTTCTCGATCCTGTTCGGAGCGGCGCTCGCGGCGCGGGGGCACGTGCATCTCGAATCGGAGGTCAGCCGCTGGACTCTCGCGCGGCGGCTGGCAGCCGCCCTGCTCATGTGCGCGGCCATCGCGCTGTTCGCGTTCGAGCGCGCGAGGCTCGGATCTTGACCGGGTTCGGCGGGCGTCCGTTGAGAAAAGCCGTCTTCAACACGGAGGCACGGAGTAACTTCCCAAGGATTTTAAGAGCCTGATTTCTTCTCCGTGTCCTTCTCCGTGTTCTCCGTGCCTCCGTGTTGAAAGAAGGTGGGGACGTCTCCGCGCGTCGCGGAATCAGATCACCTCCAGATAGTCCTTCTCCGGCAGCTTCGGGAACGGCGCGGTCGGCAGCGTCTGGTACCAATAGGCCACCGACGCGATGTCGTCCTGGAGCGGCAGGTAGCGCCCGCTGCCGTCCGTGCGCCAGCCGAGCGCCTGGATCGTCACGCGCAGGTCTTTCTCGAACCGGATCGGGTCCATGATGTGCCAGCGGTACATGCCGAAGCGCTGCTGCGAGGAATAACGCCCGTCGGGCCGGATCACCTGGTGCAGCCCGGCGTAGGGGGTGCAGAACTCCCAGTACTGCTTCGTCTCCTGGTTCTCGAAATCATAGGAGCCGCAGAAATAGTCCTCCGTGCCGGTGCCGCAGATCGTCGGAAACTCGCCGTCGCCGTCCATAAAGAACTTGATCTCGCCCTCGCCCCACCAGCCGCAGTTGTTGACGCCCCAGGCCATGGCCGTGCCCACGTAGTGCCCGCGCCCGCGGACGCCGTCCAGAATCGTATAGAGCTGCCTGTACGGCAGCGGGTTCACGCGGCGGAATTGCGCATGGAAGCAGGCGGCGTCGTCGGGAACCTCGGTCAGCGTGTAGTCCACCTGATAGAAAAGGGTGGATTCTTCGAGGCCGATGTTCGTCAACGTGATCCGGCACCGTTTTCGGAACGGCATCTCCCAGTAACAGTTGAACGCGCTGCCGGGATTGACGCAGACCGGCAGAGAATTCAGCAGCGCGATTTTCTTCCAGCCCTGGCCGAAGAAATCGCCGACCGGGCATTCGACGGAGGGTTGCTCCTGCCCTTCCCAGTAGATGCGGAGGATGTGGAAGCGCCAGGGCGGGCTGTCGGTCAGCCAGATGTGTTGAATCGCGCCGGGGCCGGCGATGTCGGCCATGACGAACGTCTGGCCCGGCGCGATCCGAACATAGGGCGAGACCTTCCAGCCCCGGCCGAGTTCCTTGGCCGCGCGCGCCGCCGGGCCGTCCACGGACATGCCCGCCCTGCCCTTCTCGCCGGTGAAGTTTTCCGCGCAGATCGAACGCGTCTTCGCGCTGGAGAGATTCGCCAGATTTCCGAGGCTCATTCCGAGTCCGTTGAATGCCATCGTTTCGCTCCTCAGAATTGCAGGAAATGGACTGCCAGCTCCGATCAGCATCATATGCCTTTTTCACGCGATGGCGCAACTCACGCGCCGAGCGGATGTGGGACGGCGATTGAAGGACGCGGGAGGAAAGAGGTACAATCCTCCCGCCGAGGGTTCACCTGTTTGGGTCAAAGGAGAGGCGCAATGGATTTCTTCGATGCCGTCAAGGCGCGCTACAGTTATCGCGGACGCTACAAGGCCCAGCCGGTGCCCGACGAGCACCTGCGAAAGATTGTCCAGGCCGGCCTGGACGCCCCTTCAGGCTGCAACCTGCAGACGACGGAGTTCGTGATCGTCACGGATCCGAAGAAGATCAAGCAGTTGGCCGGGCTCGTCGGGCGCCAAAACATGGCCAGCGCGCCGGCGGTCATCGTGGCCGTTTGCGATATCGAGGCGAACGTCGAAGGGATGCGCTTCTGGGTCGAGGACTGCGCGGCGGCGACCGAGAACGCGCTGCTGGCCATCGCGGCGCTGGGCTATGCCTCGTGCTGGATTGACGGCGCGCTGCAGCGCGAGGGGCGCGCGGAGAAGGCCGCAGCCCTCCTCGGCGTGCCGCGGTCGCGGATCGTGCGGATCGTCCTGCCGGTCGGCGTCCCGGACGAGCCCGGAACGCGGCAGGCCAAAAAGCCCTTCTCCGAGCGCGTCTGGTCCAACGCGTACAAGGCGTAGTACAGCGTTTCAGAAGTCCGTACCGACTTCTGAAACGCTGTACGGCGCGGGAGGTTTGGAGAGCCGCGGAAGGCCCTCCAAGGAGGTGCCGCGCGACGAGTAGGAGCGCATTTTGGCACGCGGAAAGACGCGACGCGAAGGAGCGTCTTGGAGCGCCATAGGGGCGAAGCCCCTGTGGAAGACAGCATTTCATAAGTCCATACGGACTTATGAAATGCTGTACTTAGAGGCTTTTACCCCTCCGTCCGCGCTTTCCAGATCGTGTTCGCCACGAGCGTCAGAAGGATGATGGCGGCGCCGATAATGGAGTTGCGCGGCGGGACGTCCGCGATGAAAAGCCACGCCCAGAACGGACAAAGCACCGGCTCGATCAGCGTCAGCAGCGAAGCCTCGACGGCCGTGATGCGCCGAAGCGCGCCCTGGAACAGGAAATAAGCCAGCCCGATCTGGAACACGCCCAGCCAGAGGATCTGCGCGCCGCTCCGAAGGTCCGGCCAGACGAACCCTTGCGGGCTGCGGCACGCGACGCCGATGCCGATGGCCGCAAGCAGGAAGTTGCCCAGCGCGATTCCGCCCTCGGCGCCCTCGTTGCGCCATTTCCGCATGAGCAGCATGACCAGCGCGTAGCCGACGCCCGAGATCAGCGCCATGACGTTGCCGAACGTCCCATGCCCGAATTGCAATTCGGCCGAGAGGATCACGAAGATGCCGACGAGCAGCAGGGGCAAACTCAGCAGGTCCACCGCCTTCGGCTTCTCGCGCAGCAGCCACGGCGAGAGGAAGAGGATGTAAACCGGCGCGGTGTATTGGAGGAAGATGGCGTTAGCGGTGGTCGTGTAGGTCTGCGCGAGGACATACGTGAGCAGCGCGCCGGCGTAAACGGTCGCAAGGACGATCTGCCGCCGGCCGAGCAGCCACGATAAGCGCCCCGACGCGACGGAAACTCGCGC
>Ga0181536_10000970_pt1 | contig 34210 bp, 29 predicted proteins | sample PEATcosm2014_Bin_41_FD_121105 | JGI IMG/M metagenome (GOLD analysis project Ga0181536, IMG submission 121105) | Peatland microbial communities from MTU Mesocosm Facility, Houghton, MI, USA - PEATcosm2014_Bin17_60_metaG | ecosystem: Environmental > Terrestrial > Soil > Wetlands > Peat | place...
AAAAACTCTTAAAGCCCATTCCCAAAACGGTGGTCCTAACCCCTTGAAAATCAAGGGCCACAGGTCGTTTTTTTCGCCTCTATGGGATGGCTGTGACAAATTCTCAATGACCAATTCTCAATTGAAAGGTCCGAAATCTTAAAGCGATTCTTCGCCGACAGGAGTCACCCAAAAAAGTGGAATGCACCTTGGCGGTGGTGCGTTTGATTTTTTTGGTTGTCTTTCCTGATTTTAATCATAAATCATGGAGGATACTTATGACGCGACGAAAAATCCCGGCTGCGCCGGTCTTGCTCGGCCTGCTGTTGCTCCCGTGCGCCGCCTGCCTGGCGGGGCATTACACCAACTTCATTGTGTCGGTCTATGGGGTGGGCCGGTCGGCGGACCTGGCGCAGTGGGCCAACATGACCAACCAGTTGCCGATAGACAAGGTGTATATCGAAGTGCAGCGCGACCGGAATATGACGAGCGAAGAGAATTTGGAGAGCGCGAAGAAGTTTTACCTGGGCATGGGGGTGCAGGTCGCGGGCGGGATGGCGCTGTCGGCCAGCACGGCCGGGGGGCAGTTCCGGTCGTTCTGCTACACCGACCCGAGCGACCGGGAGTTTATCAAGGGCGCGGCGCAGCGGGCGGCGCGGCATTTCGATGAAGTGATCCAGGACGATTTCTTTTTCGTGACGACCAAGTATGATTCGGACATCGCGGCCAAAGGGGACCGGAGTTGGACGCAGTTCCGGCTGGATCTGATGCGGGACGCGGCGAAGAATTTGCTGGTGGGACCGGCGCGGGAAGTGAATCCGAAAGTGAAAATGGTGATCAAGTTTCCGAATTGGTATGAGCATTTCCAGGGTTTGGGCTACGATCTGGACCAGGAGCCGAAGATATTCGACGGTATCTTCACCGGGACCGAGACGCGCGATCCGGATATCACGGACCAGAACCTGCAGGCCTACGAGAGCTATCTGATCATCCGCTACTTCGAGAACATCGCGCCAGGGCGCAACGGCGGGGGCTGGGTGGACACGGGGAGCCTGAGGTATTCAGACCGGTTTGCGGAGCAGTTGGTGGACACGGTGCTGGCCAAGGCGCCGGAGATGCTGCTCTTCGGGGGCGGGAGCGTGACGGGGCAGGCCCGCGCCGGCGACCGCGCGGCCTGGCAGGACCAGCACACCAGTTTCGATTTCAACGCGCTGCAGCAATCGCCGCCGTCGGGCGCCAGCGGCAATGGGGGCGTGACGTGGGGCCGGATCGCGGGAGACGCGTTGACCAAGGCCGACGCGTTCCTGGGCAAGCTGGGCAAGCCCATTGGCATCCAAAGCTACAAACCGTACCAATCCACGGGCGAAGATTTTCTGCACGATTATCTTGGGATGATCGGCATCCCGATTGACCTGTATCCGTATTTTCCGACCAACGCGAACCTGATCCTGCTGACGGAGTGCGCGAAGTTTGACCCGGAGATCGTCGCCAAAATCAAGGCGCAGTTGGTGGCCGGCAAATCGGTGGTGATCACCAGCGGCTTGTTGCGCGCGCTGCAAGACAAGGGGATAGAGGACATCGCGGAGATTCAGTATTCGGATCACAAGGTGTTGGCGCACGAGTATGCCAGCCTCTCCGGGGCCGGGAACGGCACGGCGCTGGCGGCGGAGAAGGAGCAGGACGTGCTTTTCCCGGAGGTTTTTTTCCTGACCAACGACTCGTGGGCGCTGCTGCGCGCGATGGCCAATGGGCGGGGGTATCCGCTGCTGCTGATGAACCGGTATGGCAAAGGCGTGCTCTACGTCTGGACCATTCCCGAAAACTTCAACGATCTTTACCGCCTGCCGCAGAACGTCCTCAGCACAGTCAAGAATTACGTCATGGCCGGCTTTCCCATCCGGCTGGACGGCCCCGACCACGTGGCTTTGTTTGCCTACGACAACAACACGTGCGTGGTGGAATCGTATCTGCCCGCGGCGAGCGAGGTGAAAGTCTCCGTGGCGCCCGAGTTCACCAAACTGCGCGACCTGGTCACCGGGGAGGTGATTCCGGTCCAGCCGCGGCCGACTGACGCCGGGCGCGGACGAGGACGGGGAGGCGGCCCGCAAGGCGGGGACCGGCGGGCGGTCTTCAACGTCCATCTGCTGCCGCACAGCTACAGCGCGTTCATCGCCGAGCCGTGAGGGCATTCTGGCGTTGCAAAAGGAGACGCGCACGCGCAACACGCATTGTTCAACGGCCATCGAGGGCAACCCCCTGACATTGGAGCAGGTGCGAGCGGTGGAGGAAGGGCGGGAAAGCCAGGGCAGCACCCCACGCCGCCTGTGGTGACATCAGCCAGGGCAACAGCATTTTAAATCCGATGTTTTTTCCTCTCGCCGTTTTTTCTCGACACCTGGGCTTGGGTTGCTAAAATTGCGCCGCCCGCATTGAAGCACAGCAATGCGGGCGGCGCAATTTTTTCTCTTCGAGAATCGGGTGGCGGCTTTTAGAGCATTTGCAACAATGATGCAGTGTTGCAACAATGATGCAGCGTTGCTGAAAAGATGGCGTCTGCTGGTGTGGACGCCAACGTCGCTACATAATTTATGGCAATGCTCTAGTCTCCTGAATCAGAAATAACTTACATAAAACCGCGCCTGCGATTGTCCGTTAGAACCGCGGCGACACTGGCTCAATAATTATGCAAGAAATCAATGACTCAGGAGACTAGAGCGGTTTAAATAAAACTGCAGCCATAAGACGACCGCCAGGAGGCGATGGCCTGGTTTGCCGGTTGCGGCTACTGTTGTCTCCAGCGCGGTTTAAATAAAACTGTGGCCGCAAAAGTGTGGAAGACCCGAGCACTTGTGGTCTCTTGATGGCTGCGCGGGCGATGAGAATGCTCCAGTTGGACTCGTCTGGCATCAAGGCTCGAAGTTGACGGGGACGGAGAGATCGAAGCCGGTCTGACGCAACTGTTCGGCGCTTAGGATGAGGGTTCCGTTCATTTTGACGTTCTTGAAAAGGATGGGAGCGACTTGCGACCCCATGATCAGGCCGGGCTTGCCCGGCTTCTGGAAAGTGCAGTTTTCAAAAACAAAGTTGGTCAACGGCTGGTCGCCGCCGTCAATATAGATCTGGCCGCCGTCGCTCTCGAAGGAGCAGTTGACAAAGCGGAAATCGTCGAGGGGATTTCCGCGCGCGCCGGTGGGATAGCCGCGCCCGACAAAATAGGCCGGGGTGGACTGGATCCAGATGGCGAACTTGTTGTGGTTGGCGACGAAGTTCACGTCCTCCAGACGCACGTGTTTGGCGTTGGGGACGCCGCCATAACCGAGGGCCAGAGAGCAGGTATAGCTGTAAACGACAAATCCTTTGACGACGAAATCATTCAGAGTGCCGTGAAGGGCCCAGGTATCGTCCATGGTCATGGCAAAGCCGTTTTCGAGGAGGATGTGATTGCCAGAAATGTTATAGGCATCGTCATGGTACTGCTGCTTGCGGTTGACGATTTTGATGTTGTGGTTGGAATAGTTCTGGCAGCCGCTGACGTTGATGTCGTGATAAGCGGCCCGGAGGAGCAACAAATCGTCGAAGGAAACGTTGCGGCAGTTGCTGACGACGTAGCCCATGACACCGGTCCTGTGAGGATCTATCACCTTGCCGCCGTTTTCCCTGGCCTTGCCGTCGCCGGTGTCGGGCTGGAAGTCGTGCCACAAGTCGGGATAGCCCTGGCCGTCAATGGTGCCGCGACCCGCTAGGCTGGCGTTGTCGCAATTGTCAAAGTAAACCAAGGCCCGGTGCGGGGCGTAATCGGCGCTCTTGGTGGACCCCAGAATCACGGCGTCCACGTCCACGTAGAATTTGACGTTGCTCTTCATGACAATGGCGCCGGTAAGGTATCTGCCCTTGGGGAAAAAGAGGGTGCCGCCGCCGGGCTTGGCGGAGAGGTCGCTGATGGCCTGGTTGATTTTCGCCGTTTCGACCGTCTTGCCCATGCTGTCAATATTATAGTCCTGGATGTTGACGACGTTGGAGTCGCCGAGTTTGACCGGGTTCTTCTCCGGCGGCTCTGCGAACAAGAGCAGGCCGGTGTTGTTGAAGGCCGGCTCGTCGTTGAAAAAGATGACCAGGTAACGGGGCTGATCGAGGTCGAAACTGACCTTGTTGCCTTCGATCTTGGGCTGGATGCCGTAGGCCAGCGGACGGATGTTGCAGGTGATGAGCTTCCGGTCGCTCACCAAACAGGTCACCTCCACATGGACCTTGCCGGTCATGGAGAAACTGGCGTAGTCCATCCAGTTGAACTGGTCGTAGGTGAGGAAATTATGGACAAATACCGGCTGGCCGTTAACTGCCACCTTGTAAGCCAGGCTGGGGACGGCGCCGGGATAAGGGGGATACGGGGTGACTTGGGCGAAGGCCGCCACAGGCAGGAGAGTCAAGAATAACGCCATCGGACGCGCGAACAGTCTGGATTTCATATATGTTATTTTATGGATTTAGGGTTGCACCGGCGCGCCCGCCCCGGCCAGCGGCCGGGTCCGGCGGGAAAATGAAAGCCGCCGGCAAAGGCACGGGACGCATCGGGTCGAAATCGCCGAAATCGTCGGCGATATATTTCGCGAGGGGCAAATGGGCCTGTTGGATGCCGAGGATGATGCACTTGGCCTGGAGATAACTGCCATAGGCGACGTGGTGTGTCTGATCGTTGAACTGTTTGCCGGCCTCGGCGCCGAGGGCCACGTTGAGTTGCACGCCCATCGAATTCAAGTCAATCGCCGGCACGCCAATTTCCTGGGCGGCGGCGATGGCGGCGACGGCGTAAGCTCCGAGGGAACCGGGCTTGGCCGAGTCCTGGCGCCTGGCGGAGGGGGAAGCAATGATGGGGAAGGCCCCCTTCTTCTGGACATCCGCCGCGAAGCGCTTGAGGAGTTCCTTGTAGGTGGTATCGGCCGGGACGTAGGTTTCGGAAAAGTCCTGGCCGGGATAAATATTCTGCGGGCCCCTTTGCTTGGAGTCGTTGCAGCCAAATTCGATGAGAACGTAGTCGCCGGGGCGGAGGGAATCCAGGATTTTGTCCCAGCGCCGCTCCTTGAGAAAGCCCTTGAGGGTCTCGCCGGACTCCGCGTGATTGGCGACGGCGACCTCCGGTTTGAACCAACGGGTGGCCATCTGCCCCCAACTGCAGGTGGAACCCGCGGGCTGATCGGTGACGGTGGAATCGCCGGTGATAAACAGCGTGATGGCGTCGTTGACTTTCTCGATTTGGAGCGCCGCCAGGGCGGGATGGGAATCATTGAAGGCCAGGGTGAGCTTGTCGTCCCAGTCGCGCGAGATGGGCTGGCGGGTGGCGAGGTTCATCTCGCGGCTGTCGAGATTGACTTCGCCGCCGGTGGAGATGCGGGGGCCGCGGACATTGACGGTGAAGGCGCGCGTCTCGAATTGGCCCGCCGCGGTGCGAACGCGCTCGAGCATGAGCCGGCGCGACTCCGCTTTGACCGTGGTGATTGCGTCCGCCTTGGGGTCGCCCAAGGTGACGGTGACGCGATAGTTGCCCTCGGGCACGGCGACGGAGAACAGGAATGGCTGGGAACTGGTGACCGCGCCCCGGCGCAGGGGATCGGCCGCATCCTGAGTCACGCTGGTGACGGTTGGGCCAGGCTCAAAACCATAGCCGGATTCCTTCGAATACAGGCGCTCCGGCGGAACGAGCGTGTAGCCGGGAGCGGCTGTGGCGGCGCCGAATTGAAACTTGAACGACGCGACCGGCGCGGGAACCGGCTGGGCGGGGAGCGACAGCCCGGCAAAGAGGGCGAGCATCGCGGCGGGAAGACGCCGGGAGAGGGAACGAGTTATCACGCGGAAAAGGTTCACAAAATGGCACGGATTGGCAAGCAGAATGATGCCGGGGCGGAGTCTGTCAATGTTCTTCTTCGCAGAAGGGTTGCGCCGGGGGCCGGATTGGGGCCACAATGGGGCATCGAACAGAACGCGCCGATCTCGCAACCGCAAGGCCGCCCTGATGAGGCCCACATGGCCCGGCGGGTGCTGTTTTCGTTTTTGCTGACGTTCATCGCCTCGCGCGTGACGGTCTATCTGATCATGGCGCATGAGATTCCGGACCTCTATTTGCACCTGGGGGGAAATCATATCCATCATTTGAATTACGGCATTTTCCTGCTGGTGGCCGTGGGCGCGTTTCTGCTGTTTCGCGATCCGACGGGGCGGACGTTGAAGGTCTGCGCGGTGGCATACGGGATTGGACTGGCGCTGACTTTCGACGAGTTTGGGATGTGGGTGCGGCTGGACGGCTCGACTTACTGGCAGCGCGCGAGCTTGGATGCGGTGGGGGTGCTGGCGGCGGCGCTGGGTCTGCTGGCGTACGCGCCCGAGGTGAAACGGTTTCGTCCCCATCATTGGTGGAGCGCGGCCCTGGTGGTGGCGCTGGTGGGGCTGTTTTTCGTGATGATGATCAACTCGGCCCCGTACGCGCAGAAACGGATCGGCCCCATGTTTGAGCAGTTGGAGGCGGGGCAGCCGAAATGAAGGGGGCGACTCCATGAAGAATATCCGCCGCGCCAGAGAAAACCGGGAAACCTTTTCCCGCGGGCGTGGTTTGAAAGCGCAGCACAGCCATGACATCGCCCCAGCTTGAAGCGGCGCGGGAAACGTGCCGGAAGATCGCGGGAAACATCGCCAAAATCATGCGCGGCCAGGCCGGGGCGACCCGGCAGTTGCTCGCCGCGCTGGCGGGCGGGGGCCATGTGTTGCTGGATGATTTTCCCGGGACGGGCAAGACGACGCTGGCCAAGGCGCTGGCGCGCTCGATTGACGCGCAGTTCAAGCGCATCCAGTTCACGCCGGATTTGCTGCCCTCGGACATCCTGGGCGTGTCGGTGTACAGCCAGCGGGACCAGGAGTTTCATTTTCACCAAGGCCCGGTGTTCACCAACATACTGCTGGCCGACGAAATCAACCGCGCCTCGCCGCGGACGCAATCCGCGTTGCTGGAAGCGATGGGGGAGGCGCAGGTGAGCGTGGAGGGCGAACGGCGGAATCTAGCGGAATTGTTTTTTGTGATCGCCACGCAAAACCCGGTGGAGTTTCGGGGCACCTATCCGCTGCCCGAGGCGCAGATGGACCGGTTCGCCATGCAATTCAAGCTGGGCTACGTCCCGCCCGAGAAGGAAGTGGCCATCCTGACCGCCCAGCAACACAACCATCCGCTCGAGGACTTGAAACCGGTCGTCACGCTGGCGGAGGTGATGGCGCTCAAGCGGGCGGTGGAAGAGGTGCGGGTGAGCGAGGAATTGAAGCGCTATGCCGTGGATCTGGCGGCGGCGACGCGAACGGCGGCGGGCGTGCAGTTGGGCGCCAGTCCGCGCGCCTCGATTGCGTTGATGAAGACTGCGCAGGCGCTGGCCTTGTTTGACGGGGCGGATTTTGTGACGCCGGAACAAATGCAGTCGCTCGCCGTGCCGGTGATCGCGCATCGGCTGGTGCTGGAGCCGCAGGCGCGGTTTTCGGGCGTGACGGCGCGCGGCGTGGTGGAGGAGGCGGTGAAAAAACTGCCCGTGCCGGCGTGAGCAGAGCATGGAGAACGCGGCATGGCGAATGGAGAAACAAAATCCCGCGGGACGCCGATCTACAGGCCGGTTTATTGGATATACCGCGCGGGGAGCGGGTTGTGGCATTGGGCGCGCCGGCGGTTCACGCGGGCGGGGCTGTGGGTGGCGGGCGGATGCTTCGCTTCCGCGTGGGTGAGCACGGACGTGGAGAACACCGTGACCTATCAAACCTTTGCGCTGCTGCTGGCGTTGCTGCTGCTGGCGCTGGCGGAGAGTCTTTTTTTCCGCGCGACGTTTACCGCGACCCGTTGGCTGCCGCGGTTCGGCACGGCGGGCCAGCCGCTGCGCTACCGCGTGCGCATCAGAAATTTGACGGCGAGAACCCAGGCCGGACTGACCTTGCTCGAAGAACTGTGCGACCCGCGCCCGGCGTTTGCGCAATGGCTGGCGTTTCAATTGGCCGAAAGCAGACGCGTCCGCCCGTTCAGCCTGACGCAACGACGCCGGAGGAATCCGTTCCGGCAGGCGGAATTGAAAGAGGCGGAAGTGCCGCCGCTGCCCGCGCGCGGGGAGGCCGAGGCGCAGGCTCAAATCCTGCCGTTGCGCCGGGGAGTCCTGCATTTCACCGGGGTGACGCTGGCGCGGCCGGACCCGCTGGGATTGTTCCGTTCGTTCATCAACATTGCCGCTCCGCAGAGCGTGTTGATCCTGCCGAAGCGTTATCCCCTTGGTCCCATCGCGCTGCCGGGGGCGTTGCGCCATCAGGTAGGCGGGGTGGCGCTGGCGGCGAACGTGGGGCAGAGCGAGGAATTTGTCGCGCTGCGCGAGTACCGGCACGGGGATCCGCTGCGACACATTCACTGGCGAAGCTGGGCCAAGGCCGGCAAGCCGATCGTGAAGGAGTTCGAGGACGAGTTTTTCGTCCGGCACGCGCTGGTGCTGGACACGTTTGAGGAGGAGCCGAACAGCGAAATTCTGGAGGAGGCCGTATCGGTCGCGGCCTCGTTTGCCTGCACGGTGCTCACGCAGGAGTCGCTGCTGGATCTGCTTTTCGTGGGCAACCAATCCTATTGCTTCACCGCCGGCCGCGGACTGGCGCACGCGGAGCAAATGCTGGAAATACTGGCTTCGGTGAGGAATTGCGCGGACCAGAAGTTTGAAACGCTGGAAAAGCTTGTGCTCAACCATATTTCCGCGGTGAGCGGCTGCATCTGCGTGTTGCAACGGTGGGACGAACCGCGGCAACATCTGGTGAAGGCGTTGCGCGCACTGGGCGTTCCTTTGCTCGCGCTGGTGGTGGCGCGTCCGGGCGAAAAGCCGGCGGACGCGGGACCGCTGCGCGGCGAGCCGGGGAGTTTTCACGTGCTGGAGATGGGTCAAATCGAGGCGCAACTGGCGAAATTAAAATGACGGAGAACGCTCCAACTTTGCCGGCCCGCGGGAGGAGAACGCCGCCGTTGCTCCTGCCGGCGGCGCTGTTGTTCTGGGGCTGGCAGAGCGGTTTTTTTCCGGCCGCCGTCGTGATGGGAGTCGCGCTGGAGAGCGCGCGGTTGCTCAAGGCGCGGTGGGAAGTGACGGAGGAGGATTTTCGCCGCATCTGGAGTTTTTGCGCGCTGCTGGCATTCGCGCTGATCCTTTACGCTTTTGCCACCAACCAGACCGGCGGCGGATGGAGCGGATTGCGGCATGCGTCCACCGAGGCGGCGGCGCGCTACGCGAGCGTTTCGGCCACGGTCTTTCTTCGCTGGCTGCCGATGATCTTCTTCCTGTTCGTCGCGGCGCAGGTGTTCAGCGAGCGGGAAACCGTTCCGTTGTCGGCGATTTCGTGGTTCATCCGGCGGCGGCGGAAATCGGGCGCGGGCGGGGAACAATACGCGGACGTGACGTATCCGTATTTCATCCTCTGTTTGTTTTCCGCCTCGATCCACGCCAACGAGGGGACACACTCCTATTATTGGGGACAAGCCGCGCTGTTGGCCTGGGCCTTGTGGCCGCTGCGTTCGCGGCGTTTCGGCATCCTCGCCTGGGCGGGGGCGATGGCCGCGGCGATCGGGCTTGGCTTTTGGAGCCAGGGCGGCATGGGGGAATTGCAACGGCTGCTGGAAGGTTACGACGCGCGGTGGATGGCGGCTTTTTTCAGGCAACGGACGGATGCGTCGCAAAGCGCGACGGCCATCGGGCACATCGGCCGGTTAAAATTGTCCGGGCGAATCGTCATCCGGCTGAAGACAAAAACGGGCGGCCCGGCGCCGGCTTATTTGCGCGAGGCCAGTTACCGCCATTATTATCCGCAACAGGAGACCTGGCTCTCCGGCGGCACGCGCAACGATTTTGCCAGCCTTGCGCCGGAAGCGGCCAATGAAACTTCGTGGACGCTGCTGCCCGGCAGCGCCCGCACGGCGGTCGTCACCATCGCGTCGTATCTGGACGGCCGCTCCAAGGAGACGGGGGACCCGGAAGGACTGCTTCCGCTGCCAAGCGGGAGCAGACGACTGGAAGATCTCCCGGTCTTCACGCTGAAAACGAACCGAACGGGGGCGGCGCTGGCCTCCGGCCCGGGGCTGGTGATTTTCGACGCGCGCTACGCCGCGGGGGCGACCTTTGATGAGCCGCCCGATGAGAGCACCAATCGCATGGATCTAACCGTGCCGACCAACGAAGTTCCGGCGCTGGATCAAATCATTGCCGAAATGAAACTTGCCGGGGCGGCCGAACCGGAGAAAACGCGCGCCGTCCAACAATTTTTTGCGGGCAAATTCAGTTACAGCACCTGGCTGGGGCCGGAGAAGGCGGCGCGCACCAACGAGACGGCGCTGTCGCGTTTCCTGTTGCAGAGCCGCAGCGGGCATTGCGAATACTTCGCCACGGCCACGGTGTTGCTGTTGCGGAAGTTGGGAATTCCCGCGCGTTACGCCGTGGGTTACGCGGTTCATGAAGCTTCCGGCCAGGGCTGCGTGGTGCGCGAACGCGACGCCCACGCGTGGTGTCTGGTCTGGAGCGGGGCGAAGAAAACGTGGGAAGACTTCGACACCACGCCCGCGTCGTGGGTGGCGGCAGAAGCGGGACGCGCGCCGGCCCTGGAGTGGTTATCGGACTTCTGGTCGGGGGTGCGGTTTCAAATCGCAAAACTGCGCTGGGGACAGTCCAATTTGCGTCAATACATCCTCTGGGGGCTGATCCCGGTGCTGGGGTTGCTGCTGTATCAAATCATCTTCCGGCGCGGACGGGGACGGCGGCGGCAGGCCAAAAGCGGAGCATCCGCCGCCGCGGCTTTCCGGCCGGGGCTGGACTCGGAATTCTACCTGCTGGAACGCGAACTGGCCGCGCAGGGCGTTCCGCGTCAGGCCGGGGAAACGCTTTCAGACTGGCTGCCGCGCGCACTGGCCGACCCCGCCCTGGCGGGATTGCGGGAGCCGTTGCGGGAATTGTTGCCGCTGCATTACGCGCATCGTTTCGACCCGCGCGGCTTGAGCGGCCCGGAACGGGAGGCGCTGGCGCGGGAAGCAAAAATATGTCTGGACATGTTGTCGCGCCGGCCAGTATTCCACGGGCGAAACAGCGGATGACTCTCGGCGAATATAGTGTGTTGGCGCTCAGCTCGCTCTTCGTGATCCTGGATCCGATTGCGGTGGTGCCGGCGTTCATTGCGATGACGCCGCAGGACACGCCGGCGGCCAAATTGCGGATGGCCCGGCTGGCATGTTTTGTGGCGGGAGGAGTGCTGACGCTGTTTGCGGCGGCGGGAAATCAGATTTTCAAGGTGATGGGCATCACGCTGCCGGCGTTCCAATTGGCGGGAAGCATTCTACTGCTGCGCATCGCCATGGATATGTTGTATGCCCGGCGGTCGCAAGCGCGCGAAACAGAGGAGGAAGTGGCCGCCGGAGCGGCCAAGGACGACATTGCCATCACGCCGCTGGGGGTGCCGATGCTGGCCGGGCCGGGGTCCATTTCGACGGCGTTGATCCTGCTCAACCAGGCCAAAGATGTCTGGCAGGTGGGGGCGCTGTTTGCTTCGATAGTGGCGGTGTGCTTTGCGGCCTATTGGATTTTTTGGCTGGCGGTGCGCGGGGCGCATTACCTGAATCCGTTGGCGCTCAAGCTGGTGACGCGGCTGTTCGGGCTGCTGCTGGCGTCGGTGGCGGTGCAATTCATCATCAACGCGCTTGAGCAGACGCCCTTTTTCAAGAAGTGACCTCCCGGCAAAGCTTGCATGGAGCAGTCGAATATCAAAGCCCCGCGTGATTTTTTTTGACGCGCGGGGTTATTTTGTGGCGTTCGTTCCTTGCGGCGGCGGGGTCTGGACGAGCGGCATTTGCTCGTCGGTATGAACGGGATTGCCGGCGGGATCAATGATCCGTGGAGTAATGAAGACGATCACGTTCTCCCTCACGGTATTGGTCTGCTGCTGCTCCTGGCCGGACCCGCTGTCCTGCAAGGGTCCGCCCAGAACAACGGTCTGCCCATCAAAAACGGTTATCGTTGTGGTTTCCGAAAAACCGCGGAAACGGGGCACAGGCGCAGCAGCGTTGGTGGCAGCACCCATTGGCAGACTTGAGAGCTGGCGCACCTGGTAATGAGGCAACGGCAAAACAGTAGCGTTGGTGGCCACACCCATTGGCAGAGTTGAGACTGCATTGGATTTGGGCGCAGCTTGCGGCGGTTTGTCGAAACCGAGGAATTGCCGGTAGGAAGCCTTGAGGACTAATTGGATGGAAATGCCATCGGCCAAAACGGTGGGAAGAACGTCCATCACCGGGCCTTCTTCATATTTGTTGGTGAGGTTGCCCGGTCCGGCAGCGTTAGATCCCAAGGCAACACCGGCGGGCATATCCACGAGATCAGTCACGCCCACACGCGCCTCTCCTCCACTCGCGGTTGATACTCCCATGGAGAGGATATCCGAGCGTTCGCGTTGTAGAATGGCGTTGAAGACCATGCGGAACTGCTCCTCGTTCAAAATGCCGGCAAGCAAACCCGTGCCCACCGGTTGGACTGCGGGGCCTGGCGGGGCAGCCGGGCCAGGATTGGTTGCGGAAGGGGCGGGTCCTGGGAAGATGCCAGATGGAGTTGCCAAGGTGGAAGGCCCTTGGCGCCCAGGCGTCCTGACGGAGGGTGCTCCGATGGCGTTGGTGGTGGTTCCCAAAAGCAAGTTAAAGCCCGCCGCATTGTTGGACTGCTGTGTGATGATGGCGAACTTGACGTCAAGCCGCACTTCAGGGGGGACTTTGTTGAGCAGTTCTATGACCTGTCTCAGTGCCTCCATATCCTCCAACTTCGCCCGCACCAGCAGGCCGGAGCGGTCACTTATAAAAAGAAACGTGCCATTAGTGTTGGGCAGGTCAATAATGCCGAGACTGGACAGAGATTGCCGCAACAAAGAGGCATACCAGGAATGGTTGGTCGTTCCGGAGAGGTCCGGCCGGCTCCCATTGGCCTCGCTGGTATTATCCGGTGGCGGGAGGAATTCCGGAAACGCTTCCTGCAATCTTGGAAAGAATATATCGGGATCAATGTGAAACGTCCGGGTGAACAGCACAGCCGTCCCCGACGGCCTCTTGGCAGGCAACGGCACTGGCTGGTGTGGAAGGTTGGCAAGTGTTTCTATGGCCCGTTGCACCGAATCCAGATCCTGCCTGGTCGCCCGCGCCAGAATGTCGCCGCTCCGCGCATTGAACAAAGTGAACGCCCCCTGATTAGTCAAGTTAATCCCCAAGCTCGCAAAATATCTCCTCAGCATGGGATTGGCTTGCCGGACGTCTTCTTGCGGAAACAGGCGCTGCAATGCTTGGACGAAAGAATTGGGTTCCACGTGAAATGACCGCATTTCCAGCCAAGCCGGCTCCTTTTCGGCAATCCCGGCGCTGACCGGTCTTGGCCGGGGCTGGGGCGCGGGTGCGTCAGGCGGCAGAGCGGAATGCCAGACGGTTGCGGCGGGCGAGGAGTCCCAGGATTGGCTCAAGCTGGCCTGCAAAGTTGGCTGCTTCTCGGTGCCGCGGTTTTGCAGACAACCGGACAGGGTGATGGCGGCGGTGGAAATGGCGATGATCGCACCGAATTTTGCGGCTTGGGCGCGCCCGCCATAAGAAGGTTGCCGCGCCGTGTCCGCCAAGCACAGGAGACGCTGGACGCGTTCGGCCAGGTTGGAGCGAAAACCGCCGCCTTCGACGCCCAGCCAAGTCGCGCCGGGGAGTTGGGTCATTTGCCGGCCCAAAGTCACCAGACATCCGGCCAAGGCGGCAGGGCCTTCCGGGAAAATCGCGGCGGCTTCGTCGGCAGCCAGTTCGCTGGCGCGATGGAGGCGTCGTCTTGCCCACCAGGCTTGCGGATGCCACCACAAGGCGGCGCTGCTGACGTCCGCCAGCAAATACCACAGGGGATCGCGCGCCGCCAAGTGGGCCAGCTCATGCGCCAACATGGCGTCCTGTTCGGCGCGGGTGAATTTGGCGGCGAAATCCACAGGCAAGCCGACGCTGGGCTGGAGAACTCCAAAGGCCACGGGCGCGGTCAGGCCGGGAGATTGGAGCAGGGAGATTTTCCCCCGGAAGCCCAGACGTTGGAGGATGGCGGCAACGCGGCCGCGCAAATCGGCGCAGGCAGGATGGAGCCGGCGGCGGCGAAGCAAAATGAAAAGAATTTGCGCCGCCGCCACCCGGCCCAGAATGACCAAACCGCCCGCCAGCCAGAGCAGGCCGGGCCACCAAACAGGCCGGACGATTTCAGGTTTAACCCCGGCCAACGGGGTCGAGATCGGAGAGGACGCGATGGAGAGCGAGGGCGATGGCAGCGGCAATGACCTGCGTTCCACAGGGCTGGTCCAGAGGGCGGGTTTCTCTTCCGCGCGCGCGCGGCCAAAAAGGAAGGAGGCCAGGCCGCGGCCAAAACCGCTCAATTCCGAGCCGGTCAAAAGCAGCAGGCAAATGAAGGCGCTTTGCCACAAGGCGCGCCGCCAATAGGCGGGCCGGATGAGCCGGTCCAGGAGCCAGGCGGCCGCCACGACGCCAGCCGCCTCCACCGCCAGGCGGAGGAGGAGCCGGGTCCAGAAGGGCAAATCCGGAGGCATCATAATTTCCTTTTTTGTTCGGCGATGAGTTTTTCCAGCCGCTCCAATTCCTGGCGGCTGATGTCCTGGGTTTTGAGCAGGTGGCTGACCATGTCGGCGAGGCTGCCTTCGAAGAGGCGCTCGATGAAATGCTCGGACATTTTGCGCGCCACCACGTCCTCCCGGACCAGGGCGCGGTAGAGGAACTTGCGGTCGAGCAGGCGGTGTTTGACCAGGCCGCGCGCCTCCATTTTGCGGAGCATGGTGGCGATGGTGGAGTGGGCCAGACTCGCGTCGGGGGAGACGGCGGCGCGGACCTGGGCGATGGTGGCGTCGGGGCGGTCCCAGAGCGCCTGCATGATCTTGAGCTGGAGTTCGCCGAGGCGATGAATTTTTGGATTCGTCATTACAATTACCACGGTAATACTAACCGGGTAATAGCGTCAAGAGAAAAACGCTTATTTAAGATGTCATCCCGCGCGAGGCTGTTGCTTCGTTTCCGGCCCCCCGTCTCCAATGCCCCTGCTCAGTCGGCTTCCAGGACGATGGTGTCATACATAAGGCCGGAGCCCCGGTCGGTGAGGGTGAGTGTGTTCCCGCCTTGCTGCAAGGCGGAGGCGGGAAAGGTGAACTCGTTGCGGGCATAACGGCCGCTGCGATTGGCGGCGCGGCGGACACTGGCGTCGTCGCCATAAGAGAGGTTTCCGACATTGGCGCCGTTGATGGCGGCGGCGACACTGCCTCCGCCGCCGGCGATGGCAATGGTGAGGTAGCCGTTGCCCGAATAGGTTCTGTCGAGATTGAATTTGACGGTCCAGACGCCGGTTTTCTGGGCGTAATACCAATCGGTGGCTTCCTTGCTCTGGCCGATGGTGAAGGTGAGGTTGGTTGGGACTTGGGAAATCCACTGGCTGGTGCGGGGCTGGTCGCCGAATTTGAACTCGCCGGCCATGCGGTCGGGTTTGCCGATTTGCCAGAGAAGGTTGGGATGCCAGGGAGGATCCCAGGCCACGTCGCCCAAATCCAGCGTGTCGCCCGCGACCACGACGCCATCCCGGGCGAAGGATTGGGTGACAGGCCCCTGGGTTTGCCAAGCATAGAGGGTGTAAGTGCCGGGGCGGACCGCGGGCAGGGTGAATTGGCCGCTGGGGCCGGCTTTGACGTAATAGATATAATCGCCCGACTGGGTGTAAAGGACGCTGGCGCGGTCCGGCGCCGCGCCGCCGCCGCCCCCGCCGCGGCCGCCGGCGGCGTTTGTCGGCTGGCCAAGGATGATATAGGCGCCGGCAGCCGAACGGTCATGGGAGATTTTTAACCGGCCGGTGACGGTGGTGCGTTTGAGCGGGTAAAGCGGTTCTTGGACCCATTGATAGGGCCACTTTTTTTGTTCGGCTTCGGCGGTTTTTTTGGCGTCGGCAATGATGGCGGCCTGGGTGTCGCCGGTGTTGAAATAAAGGTACCACGGGCCGTGGATTTTTTCGCCGGCGCGCCCCGAGGCGGCGCCGCCGCCGCTGAAATGACCGCCGCCGATGTAATTGAGAATCAGGGCGTCCTGGTGGACGGCCAACTCCTGGCGCAAAGGCCCGCCGGCGTAGGATTCGGTGCTCACGGGGATGAAGAAGACGCCGAAACCGTGGCCCAGATGCCCCCACAGCGGCGTTTGGGAGTAATAGAGGCAATAGTCGTATTTCTGGTAAACGGAGCCGTCGGGAAGTCTCCAGGTTTCATCGCCCATGTTTCCCCGCGGCGAGATGGACTGGAGGAAAGCATATTTGGGCTGCTGGCCGATGCGCTCGCCGGAATAGGCCCAGTCCAGGATGTCCATGTCGAAGCGGTACATGGTGCGCATTTCGCCGCGGAACTGGCCCTTGATGATGACGTAAGGATGGATGCCGCTTTCGCCCTGGAGCATGACGTAGTGGTCTTCCAGGTAGGGGGAGTTGGTGTCAATCAGGGCGAAGTGGACCAGGCCGGGGGTATTCTTGACAATTTTGACGACTCTGGCGTGGAGGTAGCCGCCGCTGGCGTTGTAGTCGTGATAAAAGGTGCGATGGGCGTCGGTGTCGCGAGGCTCGACGCCATGGAGGTTGTGGGCCAGTTCCCGGCCATTTTTGACGACGGAGGTGGCGCTGATGTCATTTCGGGCGTCCGGGCCGAAGGTGATTTTGAGCAAGCCGTTGTCCAGGATGAGGGCCTGGATGACATTGGGGCTGTAATCACCGGGTCTGGCGGGTTGGCCGTTGAGGGTCATTTGCACCTCCTGCGCGGCAAGAACCGGGGAGGAAAAGACCGGCGCGAAGGCGGTCAGCAGGAGGCCGCAAAAGCCAAAAGCAAATCTGATGGCATAATGGATCGGAGGAGCGTGGCGCATGGGTGGTATAATATGTTCCGCGTAATGGTGAAATTCAGATGAGATAATGTCAATGCTTTTGGCGGCCGATTTGATGACACGCCGCGACCGGCGTCCATGACGGGGCGGGCCACCGAAGAGGGAGGGATTCGGGACAAGGAGCGGATTCGCGGGCAAATGCGGCGGCTTTTTTTCCGGTCACCCGCCGGACACAATGCGATAAACCGACAGAAAGCTTTGCGCCATGCGGGCCGGAGAGAGATATTCACGATTCCTTTGCAACGAGGCCGGACTGACCAGGCCGCGAGAGAACAGCGGGTGGGCGATGGCCTCCTGGATCATCGCTTTAAACTCCGCCTGCTTTCCCGCCGCAAAGAGAAACCCATTTTCCCCCGGAAACACGTAGTCCGGGATGCCGCCCACGTTGCCGGCGACGACGGGGACGCCGGCGACGACGGCTTCCTTGACGGCATTGGGGCTGGTGTCAGCCCGGGTCGGAAGCAGAAAAACAGTTGCCTTGGACAATTCGAGCGCGACTTCCGCCGGGGGAAGGTCGGATTTGAAAACAAGCCGTCGCCGCAGCTCGGGCGACAATGTTCCCAGCAAGGGCGCGACGAAAGGATCGTTTGGCGCGCCGATGAGGAGCACTTCGAAGCGAACATCCGGAGCCAGTTCATCAAGAGCCTTGAGGAGCAGGTCTGTTCCCTTCCTGTAACCCAGCGCGCCGTTGGACAGAAACCGGATGGGAGCGGTGGCGGGTGTTCGCCGGACTTGGTGGAAGATCCATTTTGGCGCATGCTCAATTTGATGGACGGAGAGGTGCGGATGCCCTTTTTGGAGCCAGGCGGCGGCAAACTTTGATTCCGTGCTGACGTGCCTGCCTCCCGCCAGAGCCATTTTTTCCACCCAGACACCGAACCTCTGGTAAGGGCCCAGAGGAACGACTCGTCCGTACCAGCTCAAGAGGCCCTGGATGGTGAGGAGCGAAGGATGATTCAAACGGTTGGCCACCAAAATCGCCCCCTGCTCGCTGCCCCAGGCGTGGACGAGGTCCGGCTTGATCTTCCTTAACACGCGGCGGATCAGGATGGTGTCGAGCCAAAAGAGCGTGGAGGCCCGGGTGCCGCCGCGGTACTTCAAAAGATGGAAGGTGACGCCGTTGCGCTCGAAGGAAAAGCCGCGGGGGATGTTCTTGCGCAAGATGATGACGTGCAGCCTGAGGGCGGCGTTCTTCTCAAATTCATCCAGCAACACCATCTCCCATGTCGTGGGAGTGGTGCGGGGAAGCGCGCGCAAGGAGTCTGGAATATCCGGCAGCCACTCGATGGGAAAATCGGAGATCCATGCCACAGTTAATGAACGATGCGCCGATGTCGAAATCATGTTGCTGAAAAAGAATGCCTTTCAGACAGGGCGCGGTAAAGAGAAACAACAGGGCGGGATGAAACGCGGAGCGGGAGAGAGCCTGGAAGGCAATTTAATTGCTTTCCATCACGGCCACGATGTTGGTCGCGCGGATTACGGCAAAAACCATTATTGGCTCGATCGGTCTTCGGCAGGACGTGGCATTTGCCTTGTCGGCCCTGCTTGGCCGCACTTGGGGTTTTGAGAATGGCCGACGCATTGGTTCCAAACCCTGGAGATAAGTTTGACAAACCGGGGGCCTCCCACGCGAGCCAGTTGCTGGAAAATGGCATACCGCCAATGCGGAGTGGGCGAGAGCAGCAGCAAACCCACATGATATCGCAGCACGCGAGGGGACAACGTGTCGCCAAACCGCAGCAGGAAGATCACGGACATGGGGGAACGCTTCAGCAACTCCGCGCGGTCGAATTTCATTCCAGAAGCGGGAGGAAGCTTCGCCAAGACTCGTTTGTGTTGAACATAGTATGTGGGGAGGTTTCTGCCACTGCGCTCCACTTGCCTGGTTCCCCGGTCCCATCCGCTGTGATTGCGGTCAAAAGCCACCGTTTGACTGCTCTGCACCGCGCCCCCTTTGGCCATTAAGTTGGCCCACATTTCCCAATCGGCAGAATTGAACGAGTTCACTCGGAATCCGCTCAGCAGCTTGGCGGAAGAAACCCTGAACAGTTTTCCTGCAAACGAAAAAGTCGAGAAAAGAATGTCCCTTAAATCCCTCTCCATCCAGCGGCCCTCCAACGGCCGCAAGTCTTGTTCTGCGACCACCGTTCCCCTTTCATCCACTAAAACTGTTCTTCCAAAATACAATTCCCTCCCCGGCGCTTCCTTTTCCAAATCAATCATCGCCTCCACAAAAACCGGCGCCAGAAAGTCGTCGTCATGCAAAATCGAAATCCACTCCGTCCGGCACAATTCCAGGCACGCATTCCAATTGCCAAAGATCCCCCGCCGCTTCGGATTCCTGACATATTCAATCCGCGAGCCAAACTCCGCTTTCACGAAACCTTCCAGAGTGGGGTCCGGCCCGCAGTCTTCCACCACCATCACGCGCACGGGAACGGTCTGATCGAGCGCGCTGGCTATCGCCTGCCTGATATATTGCCTTCGGCTGTAAACCGTAATGGCAATCGTAATTTGTTCCGCGGAAAGACTCATTGTTCAGGCAGGCCGGGCGCGACAAGGACTGGATCATTAGCCGGTCTTCCCGCGTTTCAAGGCCAACAGCAACAAGGTGATGTTGAAACCTTTGCCTTGGCCCTCTATTTTAACTTTGGCCATGGTGGAGGGCACGCCCCGCGCGAGATCCCTGTAAGCCGCAGCCAACCCCAGAAAACGGCGCGCGTGACATTTGCGCGCCAGCGTCATCCATGCCGTCTCTTGGAAGTATTGATGCCAGACCTCCACCTTTTCAAAATGTTGCTCAAAAGCACTTCTCAGTTCAGCTTCACCCGGTTCGTAAAGATGGAAAGGATTGAGGGGATTTGTGCCGCCCCGTTTGCGATAAGGAACAGAGATAATGGCCCGCCCGCCAGGCTTCAAGCACCGGTGGATTTCAGCGACCGCTTTGCGGTAATCCGGGAGATGTTCCAGCACTTCCAAACAAACAGCAACCGTGAATGAACCATCGGCAAAGGGCAACTCTTGGGCGTCCCCCTGCACCACGACGCCCCGGCCATTGACCCGCTCCCGTGTGCTTTGGCAGGCGCCTGGGTCAAGCTCAAGCCCGGTGTAAGCCACCCCATAATCAACCAGTGTCCTGCTGAAACAACCTGCCCCCGTTCCAACTTCCACCACCAAATCCTCGCGGGAAATGCGCTCCAGCGCAAAATTGTACCGCTGGTTATGCAGAAAAACTTGGAATGCGTCGCTGGAATGATCCGCGTCAAGCCTCTCCACCGCGACGATATTGTCTGAAGGTTGCATTATGATGATTGTTTGCCTGGGCCGATTAAACCCTGACACGCGCTAAATATTCGCCAGCACTTCACTGAGTTTCAAACGCAAAAAACACGATTCACGGGCCCGGACGAGGCGAAAGCCGCAAATGACCGCCCCGCACGCCAAAGCCGTCAGCGCGGCTGCCGCCGCAACCGCAAAAGTTTGCCACGCGCTCCGCGCCATCGGCAACAATAAAACCGCCACCGTGGCGCTCGCGGCAAAACCCACTCCAGCCCTCCACCAAGCTTGCCACATAAGTTGTCCTCCGGAGGTTCTGACCGCCTTCCCGTAAGCGAAGAACATCGGCCCTAGCGTGCCCAGAGTGGTGGAAGCCAAAAATCCAAAGGCAATTCCATTCATCCCAAATCTTGGCGCCAGAACCGAACCCAAAAAAACAGCCGCCGCGAGCTCACGCTGCACGTACCGAGCCACTGTCCCGAATGCGCCCCGGCCAATGAGCAGGTAGGAAGCTGCGGATGAAACCGTGGTCACCAGAGCTCGGGCCGCCAGCAGATTGACCAGCAAATGGGACGGCGTCCAAGCCGGCCCCATGTAATATCCCAAAAAAACGCTCAGGGTGAAGGCCAAAGCGCCGAGGGTGCTTCCGGCCAGCCATCCGCCGGACCGTAGCAGAAATGCGGCAAAGGCATGTTCGTCACCGTCCATTTGGGCGACCATGGGCCACGCCACTTCGCCCGCTGCCTGTAGAAAACTTCGCATCATAGCCAATAGCCGGCTCAGCACCGCGTAGATGGCCGCATCTTGCGCGCTCCTGCAAAGAAGCCCGACCAGGACCACATCCAGTGTGAACAAGAAAAAGACTCCCACTTGAAGCCGGAAGCAAGGCCAGGCATCCTGCCCGATCAGCTTGAATTGCCTCCAGAATTCAGCCCCAGCCTGAAAACAAATAATCTGGAGATGTGGCTCCTTTCTCCGGATCAGCCACAAGCCCGTTGGATAACACACAGCCAAACCACCCAAAGTGGACAAAGGAAAAGCCCAAATGCCAGCCCCTTGGCCCAGGCAAATCCACAAACTCGCCAGCATGGCGGACGAATTCAGCGCATTCAACATGAAGAAACTCGTCTGCGCGCCCAGACCAACCAAAAGCCCAATTTGCGCCCAACCGAGAAATGAAACTGTCATCGTCGCCCCCACCGCCAGAAAAAACATCAGAGGCGCTCCAGAACCCGCCACCTTAGGCGTCAGCCAATACGCCGTCATGGCGATCAACGCCACCGGCAACACCACCAGGCACAAAATAGAATAAAAAGTCTGTGAAAAACGAATCAGTCGCAGCTTGTTCTCGTGGCTCGGATTCCCCAGAATTTCGCGATTGGTCGTCGTCCGAAATCCGCCATCCAAATACTGGAGGTAACCCAGGATGGTCAGAGCCACCGCAACCACCCCATAGATGCCTACGTCCAGGTAGCGAGAGTACAACTTCAAGGACAGGCACCCCCAGACCAATGCGCATATTAGCGAAGTCACGCGCGCCGATACCGCTGTGCAAAATCTCAAATTCAATCGAATTAAGCATAGAGAATCGGCCTCCTCCCGACAAGCAAACTCCGGCTTTTGGAATTAAACGCTTTTTTTATGGAGCGACGCGCCTTGGCCGGGTTGCGGCTCCAAGCCAAAATGAAGCTCTGGAAAACGCGTTTCGGCGACGCTAACAAGCAACGGACGTTCTCCAAGTTTTGCGGGAACCGCAATGAAAAAATGCTCGCGGAAAAAATTTTTCCACGTACCGTGATCCGGCTTTATGATTACTTTTTTAGTGGTCGGGCGAAATGACGGATATGGGGTCAACCTGCATAAACGCACCGCCATCAGTCTTAATTATATGGCCGGTTTATGCGCGGAGACCGACGATGAGATCATTTACGTGGATTGCAACACGCCGGCGCATGAGTTGACGCTCACCGAATCCATCGCCGACACGCTGACGCCAGAGGCCAGGGCGCGCCTGAAAACCTATCGCATCACAGGGGAACAAATGGAGGGGGCGATTGGGAAAACACCGCTGGTTTTTTCGGATGAATTATCGCGAAATGTGGGAATTCGGCGCAGTAATCCGAGGAACCCATGGCTGCTGTCCACCAATTGCGATATTTTGATCCACCCTTTGGGAGGGAAGTCCATTCAGGAAATCCTTTCGGGGCTGAAGCCGCGGTTCTATCTGTGTGCGCGAGTGGGCATACCCATTGCCCAGTGGCAAAGCCTGGATCGGGCCAACTTGATCCAGATCAGCGAGTTTTGCGATGGGGTCATTCACCAGGGGTTCCGCTTGGCGCCGGAAAAAGAGCAGCCGTGGCTGCGGTTTGCCTCGGTCGGCGATTTTCAACTCGCCCCGCGCGGGCAGTGGTTTGAGATACGCGGTTGCGAAGAGGGAATGAAACTATGGGGCCACAGTGACGCCAACAATGCCAAACGTTTGTCCCTGCTCAACGGCGGCGGGCGCACGCCGGACTTGACGCATGAATTTGCCGTGATGCATTTGGACCACAACCCCGCCATTTCCGTTTCACACGAGAAAATCCTGGTCCACAATGACTGGCAAAAGTGGATCGAGGAGGTCCGCGAACCCTCCTCGCAAAACAGCGACGCGTGGGGGCTGCCCGACCTCGAATTGCCTGCGATCCAACTCCAGCAAAATTGTGGTCTAAACGCTCAAGCGATTTTGCGCAGCCATCGCCGGCGCCGGAGCGCCTTGGCCGGGTTGCGGCTCAAAGCCAAAATGAAGCTCTGGAAAACCGCCAGCGCCGCGGCCAACTGGCTGGAGAAGAAGTCACACCAGAGCTGAAACATCCCGGATCCACAGTTCCAAGAGACCCAACTCCGGCGCCGGAATAAACCCCTTGGCAACCAAGGCCAGGTAACATTGCCGGACATTCGCGCAGACCGTGTGGCATTCCCGTCCTTGTTGAAGAGGCAGTCCTTCGAGTGTTTGGCGGATGGAATCATTGTTGAGGTAGCCCGGGATTTCCTGTTGGAAGTCCCGCAACAGATTGTGCTCGTTGCGTTCCTGACACACGGTGGCGCGCGTAAAGCCCAGGCAGGAGCCCATTTCCCACAGACACCGCTGCGCCACAAAGGAGCGCCAAATATCGGTCATGCGGAAGGTGCAGTGGCTCGGCAGGTAGAGCAACGGGAAGGCCGGTTTAAACCAGGTGGTGTTTTGAGTGTTGAAGGGACACCAGCACCCGGAGTCAAGAAGAACGGACGGCCCGTCGGCGAAGTCAATCGGAAGGGGCATGATGAACCGGTAAACGGCATCCACATCCGGGTTTTTATTGGCGAGTCCTTGCTGAATCAGGCATTCCCTGGACTCCGAATTGGTCCCGGTCTCAGGGAGGGGAGCATTGACGCACTCCAGCGGAAAACCCCGCGGCCAAATGCGGCTGGAACTGAACAGGGCATAAACGTTCAGCCATCCTTGGGCTTGCGCGCGACGCCCCGACAAGATGGGCGACCGGGGTTCCCAAAACCCGGGCAGCGGCAGATTATCATCGTCCGTTTCAATCAGGACGCTGGCGCCTGATTGAGCGGCGAGCAGATAGCCCAAATTTTTGCGGGCATAATGCCGTTCGGGCAGCGACGTTGCGAGGCTGAAGGCAAGCTCGCGCTGACTGGCGATGTCATAAAACCGGGTGGCGGGGAGTTGGTAATCGCGCGGGCCGCTCCGGTCGCCGATGACCCACAATATGCCGCCCCGCTCTTCCAGCGACTTGGCAATGGCCGCGGCTCCAGGGGTAGGTGGAAAAATGGTCGTAATTACGATCTGCATAATTGGCGCGTATTACGCCCCCCAGGGCGGGCGCCGGTCAAGCCGCATTTGCGAAAACGGCCCGCAACTTTGGAACGGAGAGGAAAGATTCACGTTCGCGGAATCCGGTTTCCCATCACGATCGAGATGCCACGCGTCAGCCGCCTTTTCACGGCAACCGATATGGGCTGGCCGGCTTCTCGAACCGGACCAAACTCCATCTCTCGGGCCCGCTTTTCACTCTTTCTGTGATCGTCTCCTGATCAACCAGCATTCCGCCGGTCTGCTTGAGCCATTGATCAAACGCGTCCGGGTTGGCCCCCAGAAGGCTGTTCTTGACCACCACCCACTCCAGATCGGGATGATGCACTCGATTGGATTCTGTCAGAAGCTCGACCCGCCGCGCGCCATACGGACGCCACAGCGAGGTCTCCATGTCGTCGGCGTCAATCAGCCCAATCACTGAGGCCGAGGGCGGCAGATGTTGGCGGATCGGGGCAAAAAGATCATTCCGGTCCCGGTAAGTTTCATACACGTTGCGGGCGCGGGCGATTTGCCCGCTCCGCGGAAACCTCCTTTGCAGGGCGTCGAAAACTTGCCCGGCCGGCCAAAGCGGACGGGATGGAGTCAGCGCCAAAGGGATTAGGGCAGTCATTCCAGCCAGGAGGCAGAGTCTTCTCCACCAGCGCCGCCGCCCCAGTGTTTCTTGAGTTGGATGCAGCAACAGCGGGAGAAGCAGCAACGGATAGTAAGCCGCCAGCAAACGGCCTGTCGCCGGAGCGCCTATTTTCATCATATAGGCCAACATCGCCACCCAGGCCGCCATGCCGATGATCAGACCCCGCCGTGTGGCCGGAGACCAAAGAGCCGCGCGCTTCTTCCGCCGGTGCACCAGGGCAAAGGCCGCGGCAGTTCCGGCGGCGGCCGCGATTCCCAAACCCAACCCGGCGCTTTCCTCCTGTGGCAATTCCCCAAGCTGCCAATCCAGGTGCGGAAAATCCTTCTGCAAGGAGGCGCGAACGGCCTTTGGAATCCGCTCCTCAATCGCGCTGGATAATTGGCGGGCGAGCGGGAGAACCGGAGGCAGCAGAGTTTGCGCAGCCAGTTGGATGCTGTTTCCCAAGACGCCGATCAAGGGTTTTTGGATGGTCATGCCCTCCAGATTCCGGGGATCGCCGCCCCAATGTCCGGCGAACTTCTGGTTCAGCAACGCGGTGGGAAGGAACGAGATCAGCAGGCTGACCATGATCGTGATCGCGTTCAAGGCCGGACGAAGGCGGAGCAGGCGCCAGGCGGGCAATGTCGCGCACGCCATCGGCAGGAGCAACGGCAAATTCGCCGCTTTGACTCCGGTGGCCAGTCCCGCCGCCAGCAATGCGAACCGGAACTCCTCTCCCGACCCGTCGCGTCCGGCCCGCAGGCCGCAGGCGATGGCGGCCAGCGCGTAAGTCAACGCCAGGATGTCATTGCCAATGCTGCTGGCCTGCATGATGTAGCAATAGCCCATGGGCAACAGCCACATCCACATCCAAGCCGCCCGTTTTGCCACTCCGGCGGCCGCGCAGGCCGTGAAAATCAGACCCGGCGTCAAAAGGAAAGCGGCCAGATTGATCAAAAAGAAAAAGCGGTCACTATGCGTCAAGAGGAAGACGGGCATCATCAGCCATTCAAAATCGGTTCCGCTCCGGTTCATCGCCTGCGTTGGCGTGGAGATCCAGTGCCAGCCGGATTGGCTCCACCAATGCAGCAGCCGCGGGAAACGATACATCAGCGCGTCGTAATTATTGGGCGCATAAAGAGCGCCCCCCAGCAATTCCAGAACGGCCGCGACCAGGAAGACGAGCGGAAGACCGCGCCGAAAACGGCGCCGGAACTTTCTCATCCAAATGCGACAACCCGCGTGTCCGCCCCCTCCCGCGCGCGATGGCCGGTCCTGCCGGCGCCAAAAGACAAAGGCGACGCCCGCCGGCGCCGCCAGGGACAGATAACCCAGCCCGCCAAGACAATGCAGCGCCGAGAGCACCCAGCCGGCGACGACACACGCCGCGGAACCCAATATCCAAAGTTTGACCAAATTTGGCATGTCTGGCGCTGAATCAGTGTCGGGAACAAGTCATTGGCTCAAGTACTCCATGTTAGCTGGATCACTTGCGCCTTCAAGCCTGCGTATTTATGCCTGATCCTGATCTGCCGCTTTCTCACGCTGTCACGCTCTCACCCTCTCAGGTCCTCCCTCTCATCCGGCCCTTCATCAGCCTGCCATGGTTGACTTTCAAAGTTTGCATATCAATTTCGTTTCCTTTGGGGTCCACCGCCAGTCCCTGGCTCGAAAAACACGCTTGAGGATCGGGATGTTTGCCTTTGGAGGCGATGGGAAGCCATGATGAGTCCAAGGCCTTGGCGACCATTTTCAGATCCACTGTGGAGTGCAGGCCAAAGTCTCCCTTGCAAACGAGGTAGCGGTGATCTGCGCCGACACATTGGGCCAGACCCTCGAAGACGCCGTTGAGGTAGGTGCTGGGACATAATTCGAGAACTCTGCAGCGGGGCTGGCACCACAACAGATTGGTCAGCCCGGCGCCATGCTGGGCGACGACCATTTCCGCCCGCGAGAAAAGTTGGATCTGCCGGGCCATGCTCAGTTGTTCGGTGTCCACGACATCCCAGCCCCGCTCCTGGAAAAACTGGAGCAGATCCTGTTCATTTAACAGCGGCCGAATCTTTCCCACACGACGAAGATAAAACCGGCGCGGCGGATCATACGAGGCATCCGCGCGCTTGAGGAACAGGCCTCGAAGCCACTGGACGGCAAATGGATTGTAGCAGCCGGTCATCGAGGTGGTGGAAGAAAAATAATAATGTTCGATGAGCAGATGTGTTTCCGCGGTTGGCCGGAAACGGTTCTGGAGACCCATCCATTCCAATGTTTCGAGTTGGAAGGCCGCAAGTTCTGCCGGGACGATGATCCGGGTGTCCTCCGGGAATTCCGGCAGAAGTATCAAGCGCGGGAGAGCATCCATCAGCCAATGGTAATACCCCTGGCCCCATTGCGCGACAACGCTGGTCCAATTCCCGGTCAACTGGGTTGGCCGCGGCAGGAAAACGGTGCGATAGGCCGGATCTTGCGCCGCGGCGATGGGGCCAAAGGCCCCTTCCAACGAAAGGCGCTTCCGGTCATCCAACCGAACCAGGGACGTGCCGATCAGACGCGCTTGGGGATGATACGTCCAAAAGAAGGGCCAGGGCTGATTCTTGTCCTGTTGATAACCGCACACTTTTCGCAGGCTGTCCGGGGCGATGAGGGGCGTTGGTTGCGAACCAAAATAGACCCTCCCGCGCAGCAGTTTTTTTTGAAGCAGCTCGAAATCCGAGTAAAAGCCCTTGGGCGGTCCCCACCTCCAGTCACGCGGCACGACAACGCGGAGGCAAGCTGCCACGAAGTTCAAAGCGACTCTTCGCATCAACTTCAAGAGGCGGCAAAGCCCCGGAAACTGTCGCAACCACGCACGAGTGGAGAGCTTGAGTGAACGCAGCATTTTCAACGTGGAAACTGGTACTTGGGTTGACAATGGAAAGCAAGTCCTCTTCCGGCTTGGCGATGGAGAGCCAGTGCGCCAGCGGCCGTGGCCAACACGGGCCGACTAGGCGCGCGATCGAAGACGTGCATTGAAGCATCGGGCGCTCTCCCGGCAACGGGGTTGTCTCGATTATTCGGCATGATGAATATCGCTCTTGGCGGCCAACAGCTTGCCGTCCTGCCTGGCCGGACGCAACAAAAAGCACAACAAAAGCGCAATTATGGTTGCGGTTTGGCGGATGCTTTCGGTAAACTCTTTCGAGTCGGATAATGTCAAATCTGCCGCGAATTTTAATTATTTATGCCATTGCCATTCCTGTGGCGTTGGTTTTGGGATTCGCCTTGAGCGATGTGGGCGAATCCGGCCTGAATGTGATCAACTTTGGTGCGGTGGGACTGGTGCTGTTCGTTTTGGCGCTGCCCATTATGCTTCATGCCTATCTGCCCATCCTGCTCTTCTGTTGGAATGCCTCGCTCATTGCGTTTTTCTTGCCGGGCGCGCCCTCTTTATTTCTGGTGATGGCGTTTGCCAGCTTCCTGCTTCTGGTCGTGCAGAGGGGAATGAGTCCCAGCAGCCGGTTCCTTTCGGTTCCCTCCGTCGGCTGGCCCTTGGGGTTGCTGGCGCTGGTGGTGCTGATTACGGCCCATGCCAGAGGCGGCATCGGGATACACGCTCTTGGATCCGGTTCGAGCAATGGAAGGAAGTACATTCAGTTGCTCGCGGGGGTGGCCGGCTATTTTGTGCTCAGCTGCCAGGAGATTCCGCGCAAGCGCGCCATGCTCTATGCATCGTTGTTTTTTTTGGGGGGCGTCACCCCGGTGATCGGCGATTTGGTTTATGTCGCAGGAGCGAGATTTTACTGGGTGTATAACTTTCTTTCTTCCAGCCAGGCCGCGACATTGGCCACCGCTGAGTCTATCACTTCCTTGGGAATTTTTCGCATTGCAGGATCGGCGGAGGCTTCGACGGCCTTTTGCTGCTTTATGCTGGTCCGGTATGGAATCAAAGGCATTTTGGACGCGCGTCGTCCCTGGCGGTTGTTCTTCCTGCTCACCTTTTTTGTGGTGGGACTGTTTGGCGGCTACCGGTCCCAATTGATCCTCATCGGGCTGTTCTTTTTGCTTCAGTTTTTTTGGGAAGGCCTTTGGCGCACTTGGCTGATGGCGGTGGTATTGGCCATGGTCACGGTGGCCGCTGGTGTCCTCATTGCCTATCCGGACCGGTTGCCCGAGTCCGTGCAACGCAGCGTCAGTTTCCTGCCTGTGAAGGTGGATCCGTCGGTTTTGGCGGACGCCCGAGCCTCCTTGGAATGGCGGGAGGACATGTGGCGGGAACTTGTGCCGCAGATAAGGACGTACCTTTTGTTGGGCAAAGGCTACGGTTTCACGGAGACCGACCTCTTTATCACCATGCAGATGGCCCAAAGCTCCATGTTGCCTTCTTATGAGCCTTTCATTCTGACAGGAGAGTATCACAGCGGCCCCTTGTCGCTGCTCATTCCCTTTGGCATTTTTGGGACCCTTGCCTTCCTTTGGTTTTTGATTGCCGGGTGGCGGGTGGTCTGGCTCAATTATCGCCATGGGGACCCGGACCTGCGACTGATCAACACGTTCCTGCTGGCGTTTTATTCAGCGAGAATGATACTGTATTTCACGATCTATGGGGCCTTCGAAGTGGACTTGGCTACGTTTACAGGAGCGGTCGGTTTGAGCATCGCCGTAAACGGCGGCTTGAAGAAGCGCAATGAGTCCCGGCGGCTCCTTCGAGAGCCTGCGCCTGTGCCCTTGCCAAGGGTTCAGTATGCCCCTTGGTTCTAATCGGGCCACTATGAGTTTGCTGCTGGAGCATCGAGGATGGCCCCCATCATAGCCTGGACGTCAGCGCCGGAGAAGCCCGGTTCGTTGGCCGCCGGATTGATTTCTGTCATTGACGGGAGGGGCGGGCGTTTGTAGGTTGTGCGTTCTTTAGGATCCAGAGTAGCTCAATGGTAGAGCGCGCGGCTGTTAACCGTGATGTTGTAGGTTCGAGCCCTACCTCTGGAGCCAACTTTTAAGTCGTTGATGTTCAACGACATGCTTCAGAGGCGGGGGCGGCAAAAGCGCGCTTCCTGGGGAAGTGCCAGAAGAAATGCCAGAAGAATTGCGGAATTTTTGAAATCCGACAGTACTCCGGCACCATTCGGCAGAACGCGCCCGCAACACCCTAACGGTGCCACTCGTTCCGTTTGTATCATGTGATTATGAAACAACGGTTCTACATCTACCGGCGCGGGGAGACCTTTTATTTGCAGGACTCCCGGACGGGCAAACAGCAATCGCTCCAAACCAAAGACCGCAACGCCGCTTTGCGGTTGCTCGAAATCAAGCGCCAGACGGCGGCCGACCCCGGCTTCAATCAGTTCATCCTCAAATCCTGCCTGACGACCCGGGACCCGCACCTTGCGACCCGGACCTGGCAGACCGTCATGGAGCAGATGCAGACCCACGGCAAGGACTCCACGAAGACCCGCTGCGCTCGCGCCATGAGGTCCAGAGCCTTCGACGCGCTTTGCCCGGTAAAGCTCGTGGAGACGAGCGCGGAGGATTTTCTGCCGATTCTGACCGACGGCAAAGTCTCGGTTGTCCACTACCTGAAACGGCTCCATAATCTGGCCCTGGGGCTTGGCTGGCTGGCCTTTCCGGTCCTGGCTCCCCGCCTCTGGCCGAAACTGCGCTTCAAATCCAAACGGGGGATCACCCTGGCCGAGCATCAGAGCATCCTCGCCGCCGAGAAGAATCCCGAACGCAGCCTGTTTTACCAACTATTGTGGGAAATCGGATCTTCGCAAAGCGACGCCGCCAGGCTGACTGCCGAGAATATGGACTGGCCGACGCGCACGCTCACGTATTTTCGGATGAAAACCGGCGAGCAGGCGCAACTGGCCATCAGCAAAAACATGGCGGCAATTCTGGAGCAGTTGCCAACGACCGGCCCGCTGTTTCCGAAAATTGCCGCAACCAGCGAAAATGACCGGGCTGCCGAGTTTTGGCGCCGCTGCAAGCTCCTTGGCATTGAAGGCGTCTCGCTCCATTCCTACCGCTACGCTTGGGCGGAACGCGCCAAGACTTGCGGTTACCCGGAAAGATTCGCCCAGGCGGCGCTGGGGCACAACAGCAAAGCCGTGCACCGCGCCTACGCCAAGAAGGCCCATGTCCTGATTCCAGCCTTGGATGATTACGAGAGGAGGAGGCCGACCGGGGCCGAGCCGGTAATTCTGCCGATGCTGGCAGTTGCCTGATTGCAGGACAAACGACAAAAGCCGCCTTCAAGTGGTTGCGGCTTTTTTCAGTTTTCGCCCTGGTTCTGAAAGATGAAACGTCCCTGGAAACGCTTGTTTTAACGTCCCTCGTTCACCCCGGCCAAATGGAGTGCTTGAGAATCCCCATTTTCTGCGCCGTTGAGAGAACGGCTTTTCTGGCGGGCATTCTTCTTCTGCCAGTGTTGGTTGACGGTGTTGGTCATTTTGGCGAGCCATGAGCGATCCTTCCCCAATTCCAAAACATCCGCTGTGGCGAAGAACTTGATACCGTTCGGCGCCGGACTGCCCAGCGGCTTGAGCAGACGTGAAGCGACGAGGATCGGCACATCATGCGGCTGGCAACCCAGCACCCAGGCCGCTTGTTCCACGGTCAGGCGGGCCGGGGCTTGCCCGACCAACCTCAAAAATTGCTGTTGCTCCTCTTTCATTCGAGTTTGAAATCCTTGAACGCCGGATGCCGCTGCCCGACCAGTTTCACATTCCACCAAGAACCCTCCTTCGTCACATACTTGGCACAGTAATCCGCCACATCGTCACGGCTGTTCACCGGCTCGATCCTGGCCCGGCCATAACGCTCAAACCACCTCCGCCAAATCTCGCGACGTGACTTGTTCATGCAGTCACACCAAAGCGCATGAACGTGAAAACCATCACGACAGGGATTTTGCTCCAGCGCGTAGAAATACGACACGCCCCACATTTCCTGCCTCATGAACTTCTCGTAACACCGCATCCCCGACCAGATGGAGGCTTCCCAGGCAAACGTCATGTGCGAAATGACCTGCCACGGTGCCAGCGAATGCACCCAATCACCCATCTCCACTTTCAACTGCGCGACTTTCAGCCGCATTTCCGGTTCAAGATTCCTTGCATTGTTCATATTTACCTGTTCGTTGACTATTTCTGTACACACCTCTCGGACAAGGATGGGGCAGTGGCCGGGCGCACCCGCTAAAGCGGGTGCATCCCGGCCCCTGCCCTTATCCACGGGGTCGCCATGCGTGACCACGTTACGGCTATTCCCAGGGCAGCACGGACACAGCACGAATCACGACACCGTTTTTGGCGTCAAACGTGTTCGGCTCCATCGAATCGAACTCGACCACCAATTTCTGTCCCTCCTTGAACTGGCACGGACAGTCTTTGGCGGCCTGCTCGACCGTCTGGACGCTGCGAGGGCACCACAACTGCACCGTGGGTGCCTTCCCGTCGGCACACTGAACTTCGTAAAAGTTCACGATGCCGACGACTTTTTTTGCCTTGTTTTGAACTTCTTTGTAGCGATGCGCTACAAACTTGACGAGGACCACGCGGCGGCCCGCCAAGAATTGATTAACTGCGTCATTTTGTTTCATGTTTATCCATTTGGCTTTACCACGCGACAGGCGGCGCCACGACCTTCGCCGTTGGACCTACCAACGATTTGTCCGTTGTTCTCTCCATTCCCGTTGGACGGGCGGGCGGAGTGGCCAGTGAGGGGCGCATCGGCTTGGCCGAGACCGATGCGAAAGAGGCTTTACTTGATTGCCTATTAGGTATCGTTTTGGCGCAAAAAATGGCTGGCACGGCTCCCGGACCATCATCCTGGCGGAAAATCGCCTCAATTGGCTGCTTGAAATACCGAGCCACCCGGAACATCAACTCTCCCCCAGCCTTGCCGGTGCCCTTCTCCATCTTCGTCACGAACGAACGCCCCACGCCGATCTGACGGGCGAGGTACGCCCGCGAGATGCCCTTGCCCTCGTCCATCGTTGACCGCCAATACGCGATGTTGTTCTTAATCATAATGATTTACGGGCAATATCCGATACCTGATAGGCAAATGCAACAAAAATCGTCAAAAATCTTTTTTCACTTTGTTGTTGCCTTTCAGGACGCACCCGGTATATTTATCGGGAATGGCAACACAACAGCCAACTGCGGCGCCCGATCAGTTCGTCCGCCTGTTGCGCAAGTCAATTGCGTCCGAACGGCTTTCCCTGCGCGAAATCGGCCGTCGCATCGGGGCTTCCACCGCTTACATGTCGCGGCTGGTCAACAAGAAACGCGGGCTTCCCGCTGACAAAACGATCACCAAGATGGAGAAGGCGCTGAACATTGAGCCGGGAGTTCTCTTTAATGCGGCAGGCCGCCACGATGCCGTTACCGCCAAAGTTTTCAAGAACGAGAAGACGCGCCAATTGATCCGCTCGCTTGAACCACTGACGGACGAGCAATTTGACGAAGTTCTGAAAAAGGTCCAAGACTTGAAGGAAAAATATCACCCTGACAAACGATGAAGATCCGCGAACGACTTAAAGCCATCCTGGCAGACCGAAAACCATTGTCCGGGCGCTCAATGTGCGATGCCGCCCAGTTTAACGCCTTGGCCATCGAATACGCGAACGGTATGCCGGCCAACTATGACGGCCATCTCGACACGGATGAGCCGCCACGTTTTATCGCAGTAAACCCGGATTGGACCAGGGAGGATCAAGATTACTTCATTGCCCGTGAGATTGCCCGTTTTCACCAACTTTGTCGCCGCGACTCGCACATTATCAATCATCCACGCAGATGGAATTCATTGGCGACCGCTCCAACCAAAACCAGAGATTTCATCTATAGGTTCGATGTTGAACTGCGAGCAGAAGGCATAATGTTTTGGTACGCAACCAAGCATAATTATCTCGGCTTTCCCAAACGGCACCCGAAAACCTTTTTGTTAATTCTCGCCGCTGACGGTATTTCCAATTTCATTTTTTTGAAACTTTACATCAGAAGTTTTTTACACCGCGTTCTCTCAAGCGCTGGCTTGGCAAAGCCCAAGCTGGTCGCTTAACCGGGAACACTCGACTGCCGATGAGTCGCCCGCAAGAACGGCACCAAAGCCCCCAGCCAGATCAGCTCAAGGCGCGGAGTGGTGTGCATGCCGATTTGGTGCAGGTTGCCAACCAATCTGTGGAAGAGGAACATGAATGGCAAGGACGCGAAAATCGGAAAAAATGCCAGCAGCAGCACAGGGATGAACATTCCCCAGTGTAATCGCGCCTTTGCAAGAGTCGTTTCTTTCTGCAATTCGATCATGCTTGCCTCGTCACGCCAGAATCCACATGGCGGGCCTCATTCTGCCTGCCCGCATTTTGGAAGCAAGCAAATACCGCCCGCAACATGCGGGCCGAATTGCGCCAAAAGTTTTGTTACCGGAGAGGGGGTTTAAAAAGGGGGGAAAGGATACGTTGCGCCAGAAGTGGGTGTTACCGTGAGCGGAATGGATAAAACAATGAGTCAACCGACACGGA
>Ga0181536_10000973_pt1 | contig 34186 bp, 33 predicted proteins | sample PEATcosm2014_Bin_41_FD_121105 | JGI IMG/M metagenome (GOLD analysis project Ga0181536, IMG submission 121105) | Peatland microbial communities from MTU Mesocosm Facility, Houghton, MI, USA - PEATcosm2014_Bin17_60_metaG | ecosystem: Environmental > Terrestrial > Soil > Wetlands > Peat | place...
CTGGGGGGCCCCCAGACCCCCTCGGAGGGCGTGCCGCCCCCCGCATCCCCCCTGCTAAAACCCCATCATTGGTGCGCCGGCAAACCGACCGGCGCGGTGCAATCTCTCAACGGCGCTGACAGACAAGATCTGCACGTCTCATATCGAGCGGCAGAATCTCACGATGCGGATGCAGATCCGCCGCTTGACCCGACTGACGAACGCGTTCAGCAAGAAGTGGGAGAATCTGTGGGCCGCGTTGTGCCTGCACTTCGCGTGGTACAACTTCGTGCGGATTCACAAAACGCTGCGCGTCACGCCCGCGATGGAGGCTGGCATTACGGATCACCCTTGGTCGATCCAGGAGCTTCTGGAGGCGGCGTGATCGAATGGCAACCTGTCCTTGAACGTCCACCACCACGAACCACAGCCCAGCCGGAAACGGCTGGGCTTTTTTGGTACGATTGACAGTATGTGCGCCCTGAAACGCGAGCTGCTGGTGGATTTCGATGAGATGAACCGCATTGAGATCGAATGTCCCTGCGGGACCAGTCTGGTGATCGATGTCAGTAAGAGCGGCATGACACCGGCGCGTTGCGCAGCGTGTAACACCGAGTATGGTAAGGCGTTCGAGAGGGCATTTCAGGATTACCGGGCCACGTATGGGCGATTTGGGGACATCAATAAGATCGAGGGCGGGACAAGGGTGCGGGTGAGAATTCCAGTCGGACGGCAGATCGAATAGATGAGGGACTAGCTGGGCGCTACAATGCGCCCATGCGAACCCAAATAGCCGTACTGTGCCTTCTCTGTTTGACAACGTGTTCACAGGCCCAGCAGCCTCCAAAATCCGCGCCAAGTACCAAAACCAATAGCGCTAAAGCCACTGCCGGCAAAGAACACGCCGACCGCAACCAATATCCCGCCGAGAACCCGGTGGTGACGATCATCAACAACCAGACCGAACCCGCACCACAGGAGAGCGCCGCCAAAGCCGAAACCGATGAAAACCTGAAGGTAAACCGGAGGCTCGCCCTGTTCACCGGGTTGCTTGTAGCAGTAGGAATAGTCCAGTTTGTTGCGCTCTTCTGGCAAGGCACGGTCCTGAAGCATCACGGCACGCTGATAAGGCAATCCGCCCAGGAAACGGCGCGGATCGCCACCGCTTTGATAAATGGGGAACGGGCTTGGGTCCTGCTGGATGTTTGCAAGCCGAATATCTTTGAAATGTTCGCCGGGATCTCGGCGTTCAATGCATTCGTCTTCGATTTGGTTAACCAAGGCAAGACCGTGGCTCGCTTGACCGGACCCGTCCAGTACAGGACCCAGAGTCTTTTGCCTAAGGAGGATCTTCCAGAGCTGCCCGACTATGGGGGCCCGCCGTCTACCGGGGATTACTCCCCTGAGTATGCCAGGGTCCTCGCGCCAGGTGAGCGGAACGGTCTGATTCGCATTCCGTTTCAGGAATTCATTGATGCTGAAAAACTTGCCGCGATTGAACGGCGTGACGTGAGGCTGTTCGCCTACGGGTCCTTTAGATACGCGGACTCCTTTGGACGGGACCCGCACGAGGTTCAATTCGGTTATACCTACCGCCCCAAAACGCCCGAGGCCGAGGCTCACTGGATGCCGATCCCAAAGCAGGCGTACAACAAGCACACCTAACAAGCTGGCCGCCAAGAGTGCGATCAACGCACAAATAGCAGACCACCGGGCGGCGGAGCAGGTCGTGGCCAAATGGAGGGCGGGCTTTAGCCTGGCTTTAGCCCGCGTGGGGCTTTAGCCCCGCGTAGCGCGGACTGAAGCCCGCGCCAGCAAGCTAAAGCCACGAAACCCCACTTACTATGCCGTCTCTATGTGAGCTACCCGGTCCAGCCCGCGCTCCCGGATTTCCTGTTCGCATATCAGGAACTTCTGGACCTTCCGGGTCACAGTCATGGGGAACGAATCCACGAACCGGACGTATTGCGGAATCTTGAAGTAGGCAATCTTGCCGCGGCAGAAATCGCGGATTTGTTCTGCGCTGGCCGTCTCGCCGGGCTTCAGTTGGACCCAGGCCAGCACGGTTTCGCCCAGGTGCGCGTCCGGTAACCCCACCACGTACACATCCGCGACCTGCGGGTGCGTATGCAGGAACTCTTCCACTTCGCGCGGATAGATATTCTCCCCGCCACGGATGATGGTATCCTTGGCGCGCCCGCGGAAACTGAAATAGCCGTTTTCGTGCATAAGGGCCAGGTCTCCGGTGTGCAGCCAGCCGTCCGCATCCACGGCGGCCGCGGTGGCTTCGGGGTCTTCATCGTAGCCCGCCATCACCAGGTAACCGCGCGTGCACAACTCCCCGGTCTCACCCAAGGGCAAGGTTTCGCCGGTGTCCGGCGAGACGATCTTCACCTCGGTGTTGGGCAGCGCGCAGCCGACGGTTGTGACGCGCAACTCCAGCGGGTCGTCCACCCGCGACATGGTGATCGCCGGCGAGCTTTCGGTCTGCCCGTAAATGATCGTCATCTCGCGGCAGTGCATCTGATTCACCACCCGCCGCATTATTTCGATGGGACAAGGCGAGCCGGCCATGACGCCTTTGGAGAGAGAAGTCAGGTCGAACGAGCTGAAGTCGGGATGCTCCAACTCGGCGATGAACATGGTGGGCACTCCGTAAATGGCGGTGGCGCGCTCGGCATGTACCGCCTCCAGAGTGGCGCGCGTATCGAACTGCGGCGCGGGCAGGATCAAGGCGGCTCCCGAGACCAGCGAGACCATCGTCCCGATCACGGATCCAAAGCAATGGTAGAGCGGCACGGGAGCGCAGATGCGGTCGTCGCTGGTCATGCGCAGGCACAAGCTCATGGCATGCCCGTTGTTCACCAGGTTGCGGTGCGTCAGCATCACGCCTTTCGGCAGGCCGGTAGTGCCGGAGGTGTACTGGATATTGGCGACGTCTTCGGGCAGGCTGCGATGCGGCGGCACGTCCACGCCCCGCGCCAGCATGTCCTGCCAGGAAGCGTCCCCGATCCAAACGACATGTTCCAGCGCGAGCGTGCTGCCACCGCGCGACTCTTCCAGGATGGCGCGGTAATCGGTGCGCGCGTCCCGTTCGCGCAGGAAAATTGCCCGGATGCGCGACTTCGCCAGGACGAAACGCAACTCGTGAGAGCGGTATGCCGGATTGACGTTGACCAGCACCAGGCCCGCGCGCGCGCACGCCAGGTGCAACAGGATCCACTCCACGCAGTTGCTGGCCCACACCCCGACCCGGTCGCCCGGCCGCAGCCCGAGCCCCGCGAGTCCGCGCGCGGTGCGCTCCACTTCCGCGGCCAGCGCGCTCCACGTCAGCCGCACGCCTTCCTGGCGGACGACGAGAGCTTCGCGGCCGGGGAACCGCTGGACCGTCTCCTGAAGAACTTCGGTGGTGGTCTTTTCGAGCAGGGGCACTGCCGGCCCCTGTGTCTGGCTGAGCCTCACTGGATGCACGCCAGGCGCCGCGATTGAGGACACAGGTTTCCAGTTTACATCACTTCGCAGGACCGTAGGGCGGAAGGTGGCGGCGAGAATCCTTGACGCTCGCGGCTCGGTAAGCATGCGAAAATCAACGCGACTGTTCCCGAGCCGCGACCGTTACCGAGCCGCGACCGTCAGGGAGCGGTTTTCCAGGCGAGGCTCAAAGTGCAGCCGAGGAACGCAGCCAGGCGCTCGGCTTCCTGCCCAGCCGCGCGGCGCACCCATACCGGCTGCTTGACGAACGGCTCGACGGCGACTTCGACGCGGCCGCCCTTGACTTCGTGGCGCCAGATGCCCTCCATGCGGCCATTAACCAGCAGGACCGGGGAAATCCAGCCTTGCAGACGATAGACGGGGCGCCGGAAATCGCCGGGCAGCAGGTGCTCTGCGTGCCAGGATGCGCCGACCACGTACTGATCGAAGGCGGGCAGCAGGCGGACCGACCGGCTTGGCGGAAGCTCGCGCACCTGGCCAGCGTGGGAGGCGAGCATCCAGGCCTGCGCACCGTCCAGCTCGACAGGAGACACCTCTTCGCCGAGCGAGGCGATCCATTGCCGGGCGGTGGAAACGCCGCCGCTGCCTCCCCACCAGCGCGCCAAATCGTGGTACGTGGCCGGACCGTACGCCGCCAGGTAGCGGCGCGTGACGGCGGCCGTCGCAGCTTGCGGATCGACCGGCGAACCCGGAGAGCGTCCCGCCGCCGCCAGCCAGGTATCCGGACGCGTGAACCGGACGCGCTGACCCAGGCTCGGTCCGAAGCACAAGCGTCCGGCGAATGCGGCCGGCTTCAGGATAGTGCCCCAACTGCTCTCGGCTAGCTTGACACCGAGGTTGGCCGACCCGGTGAGCCGTGCCACTTCCTGCACCAGTTCTTCGCGCGTCAACACGCGGCCGTCAAGCGCGGCTGCGACGGCTTCCGTCAGGTGGTCGAGTTCCTCGATCGTGATCCCGAAATACTTCTGCCACGCTGTAGGTCTGAGATACCGCCGGCTGGTACTGAGGGCGGCGTGCCACAGAGGCAATTCGCTGGCGGGGAGCAGGTGCAGCGTGCCCCGCATGGCCCAGGTTTTGACGAGCGTGCGGTCCTCCCATAGCGCGCGCTGAACGGCCCGCCGGTCGAGATCTTCGACCCTGGCCCATAGGGTCAACTCGGCCGACGACATCAGTTGGGCGTGCAAGCCACAGAGGCGGCTGGCGACCGCGAGCATGCGGGCAGCGGGCGCGCGTTCGACAAGGTGGTGGCGCCGGATGCGCCAAGCCGCCGCCCGTGGCCAAGTGAGTTTCAGCATGCGTCAAACAATTATCTTATAGTCCGCCATCGGCGCGGGCCGGCGGGCGTGGGTGCTTAACCGTATTGGGGAGTCCTGATTGACAGAAACCGCTCCCTGACGGTCGCGGCTCGGTAAGCCTTGCGAAGTCAACGCGACTGTTACAGAGCCGCGACCGTCAGGGAGCGGTTTCCCCAAAACGGTTAAGCACCCGGCGGGCGTGAAGGGTTCCCATGGCGCTGCGGCTGGGCTGCGACTCGGCAGCGACAGGCGCTGGCGCGAGGCGCCTCGCTGACAGATCCGCTGCGCGCCTTGTACTCACCTTCGCCTATTTCAGAGCCGCTAAAGCCTTCGACGCCTCCGGATAGCTCGGCTGTAGTTCGAGCGCCTTCTTATAGGCGGCAGCGGCCTTGTCGTTGGACCCCTTCTTCTTTAAGGCCTCGCCGAGAAAGTAATAGGCCTCAGGCGATGGCTTCCTGGCGATGGCCGCCTCGAAATCCGCGATGGCCCCGTCCAAGTCCCCGCCGAACCCTGACGGGGCCATCAACCGGCCCCTGCCCCGGCCGAGATACGCATCCGGGTTATTCGGGTCGAGAGCCAAGGCCTTTTCGAATTCCTGCATGGCGCCCATTCCATACTTCATCCCGTCCGCCGGACCCCCCTGGGCCAGGCTGCCCATGATGCGGCCTTTCCACACATGGACCTCGGCGCTTTTCGGGTCCTTCGCGACCAGCACGTCCGCCATGGCCAGGGCATCCGTATATTTCTTGGCCTCGAAGAGTTTCTTGAGTTCGCCGAGCGACGCATTCCCGGCTGCAGACGCGGCCGTGGCTGGCGCGGTCATATGCCCCAGGTTCAGCCCATTGACCAGGACCGTGGTTTGTCCCATCATCGCCGATATCAGCGGCGCCAAGTCCTGCATCGTCCCGGAAGTCTGTCCGATGTTAAGACCGTTAGTCATAAACACCACCTTGCGGTCCAGGATGGCCTGCATCAACTCCCGGAGAACAGTGGGTTTTTCTTCCTGTTCCGGGAACAATTCCACGCGAACGTCGTCGCCCTCAACGATCAGGACTCCGAGTGGGACGGTCTTCCCGCCCATGCCGCCGCCGAACCCCATCATGGCTCCGCCCGCGCCAAGCCCGAACTTGACCTTGGCAAAGGGAACCACCGCGGTATCACCGACTCGAATGGGTTCGCCGACCACGTTGCCGACTTTCAACTGCGCAACCAGCTTGTCGAAATCCGCCAACGGCTGTGCCAATGGAGCCTGGGCTCTCGCAACCTGCCCGAAGAGGACGAGCGCCACCAATAGACCATATGTTCGTATCGTTATCATAATGGTCTCCTCACTTGGCGGCCGTCTTGGCGACGCTGATGAAGCGCGTCCCTTTCTTGCCGATCGCGACGAATCCCAAGGGCCGGGCTTCGCCGCTCATAAAGAACCCATCGGTGCCGGGCGCCGCGTTTTGCGGGGCCGCAGCCGACGGACCGCCCGGAGCGGCCATACCTCCACCGCCGAAGCTGACATCAATCATCATGACCGGTATTAGAGTGAGCGCGCCGACCTTTACGGGGTCGCCAACGACCGTCTTCACATGAAGGTCGTTGCTCAAACGCTGGGCCAGGGCATCGGCCAGCTCGTGGGCGGGCTGAAAAGCCGGCGCCTGGGACTTTTTCTCCGGTGGCTTCTGACCTGCCGCGAGGGACCCGAGCATCAGTCCGGCCGCGACGGCTATGATCATTTTTCGGTTCAACGGACACCTCCTGCGAACGCAGCGACTCGATTTCGCCGTTACAAGTATAGAGAATCTCAATAGCCGAATCCAGCCTGGCCCCGGCTTTCCCAAAATCGGACAGCCAGGTGCTAACAGCGGACAGCCGAGTGCGCAACCAAGCTTGCAGACCTGTGATTCTCCTCGGTGCGGCGGGATAGTGTACATGGCAGGATAAATGCACCCTGTTATCTTGTTCTTGGGCTGACGAGGTGAGCGGCCTATGTTGACATCGATCATTCACGCCCTCCGGGTCCTGCGGAAAGACCCGGTCTTCACCGCCGTGGCGATCGGTTCGCTGGCGATCGGCATCGGGGCAACCTCAGCGATGTTCAGCTTCGCCGACTCCATGATCCTGCGGCCCCTGCCAGTCATGCGCCCGGACCGCGTGGTCGCGATCAATACCGCTACTTCGGCGCGGTTTGCCGCTAACTCGAACATTTCGTACCCGGACTATGCCGATCTGCGCGACCGCAGCCGCAGCTTCGACGGGCTGGTGGCGGCTTCCTACGCCAAGTTCGGCTTCAGCCCCAATCCGGCCACTCTGCCGCACATGAAATTCGGCCTGTATGTCTCGGGCAACCTTTTCCACGTGCTGGGCGTGGAGCCCGTGCTCGGTCGCGGCTTCCGCCCCGAGGAAGATCAGGTCGAGGGCCGCGACGCCGTGGTGGTGCTCGGCCACGGTTTCTGGATGAGTCAGTTCGGCGGGAGCCCGTCCGTTATCGGGTCCCGAATCCGGCTGAATGGGATCGACTTCTCGGTGATCGGCGTCGCCCCCGAGCAGTTCACCGGCATCGACACCATGTTGCGGCCCACCCTGTTTGTTCCGTTCGCCATGTCGCCTCGCATGGACGAAAGGAACAATTTGCATGACCGCGACTTAGGCTGGCTGTTCGTCAAAGGCCGGCTGAAGCCCGGCGTCGGCTTGGACCAGGCGCGGGCCGATATCGCGGCGCTGTCGGCCGACCTGCTCAAGTTGCATCGGCAGGCCAGCCGCGACCGGCGCCTCGTGGTGGAGACCGAGTTGCAGCTTCGTGTGGCCCAAGGGCCCGAAGTCACAGCCATGGTGACTATGCTTGGCACGCTGGGGATCTGCGTGCTCCTGGTGGCCTGCGCCAACGTCGCCGGACTGCTGCTGAGCAGGGCTCGTGCCCGGTCGCGGGAGATTGCTGTGCGGCTGGCCATCGGCGCAGGCCGCGGTGTCTTGGTGCGGCAGCTTCTGCTGGAGAATCTCCTGGTCGCGGCGGCCGGTGGGGTGGGGGGCGTATTTGTCGCCGATGCTTTCGCGGAGTTCTGGCATCGCATGCCGGTCCCATTCGATTTGCCGATCGTTTTTGCAATCGATGTGGACCGCCGGGTACTGCTGTTCACGCTGGCCGTCTCGCTGGTAAGCACCTTGCTGTTCGGCCTGGCACCCGCGCTGCAGGCTACCCGTCCGGACCTGGTGCGGGCTTTGAAAGCCGGCGACGCCGACAGTGGAGGCAAGCGCCGTCTGTGGGGACGCAACACCATGGTGTCGGGCCAGGTGGCCCTTTCGCTGGTCCTGTTGGCCGTCTCAGCCGTCCTGGTGCAGGGTTTTCGCGATGAGCTGTCGCAGGGACCGGGCTTCCGCACCGATCGTCTCTTTCTCACCAGCTTCGACACGCAACTGCGGCACTATTCCGAGGAACAGACGAGGCGATTCTACGGCGACCTGCTGGAACGCACGCGCGCGGCCCCCGGCGTGAGATCGGCAGCCCTCGCCTCCGGTGCGCCGATGTTGGGCGTGGAGAACATCGGCGTCGTTCCCGAAGGGTACCGGCTACCCGCCGGCGAGCCCGCGATCGCCACCAACGCCGTTTCGGTCAGCGAGAACTATTTCCCTACAATGGATATCCCTATCCAGCGCGGGCGCGGGTTCCTCGAATCGGATGGCACGGACGCTCCACTGGTGGCGGTGGTGAACGAACAAATGGTGCGGCATTACTGGCCGCAAGGAGATGCACTGGGCAAGCGCTTCCACATTCGGACCGCAGACGGCCCTCTGGTCCGGATCGTGGGGATTGCCAGAAAGTCGAAGTACCTCTGGATCGCCGAGAAGCCGTTGGACTTCTTCTACCTGCCATACCGGCAGCAAGCGCATTCCGCGATGACCCTGGTGGCCGAATCGGAAGCCCCGGATGCCGCGACCATCGCTCCGGCGCTGCGCGAAGTCGTGCGCAGGATCGATCCCGACATGCCGGTTTTCGACGTCCGGTCCATGCGTGACTTTTTCCACCAACGTGCGGTTAAGACGCCGGATATCATCGTGCAAGTGGTGGCGGGACTCGGTCTGATGGGGCTGATCCTGGCGGTGGTGGGTCTCTATGGCCTGGTGGCCTACTCGGTAAGCCGCCGGACGCGCGAGATCGGCATTCGCATGGCCGTCGGCGCGGACCGGGTGACGGTGGTCCGGATGGTGCTGCGGCAGGGGCTGCACCTCGGCGTGGCCGGGGTTACCGTGGGACTCGTCGCGGGATACTTCGCCTGCCGCGCGGTCACGTCCGCATCCTCGGGGGTTTTCGCATTCGAGCGCGTCGATCCTTTGGTGCTCGCCGCCATCGCACTGCCGCTTCTCGCGATTACGGTGCTGGCCACGTGGGGGCCGGCGCGGCGGGCCTCGCTTACCGATCCGCTGCGCGCGCTGCGCGACGAGTGAGCGCCAATGAGAGCCACCTTTGCAGCGGTCATCCTTGTGGCCCTGTTCGCGCCCAAGGGAAGCCGAGGTGCCGACGACCTCGCCGTTTGGGACGATTTCAGCCGGGCGTTTCGCGATGGCCGCATCACTGCCGACCGCATCCGGCCATACGATGAGCAACTGCGGGAGCCGCTCCTCCGCTTCATCGCCATCATCCGTGCACAGGCGAAGCCGGGAGATTGGGCCACTGACGCGCGCGGCACCGTATTACTCGCGACGCTATAATGAGATACAAGCGTGCCAGTCACGGGCAACAACTATATCGTCGTAGTTTTCGATAGCTGCCGGTACGATTTCTTCATTCGCGCGCAGCCGCGCGTCATGCATAAGCTCGGGCCGGTCGAGAGGCGTTGGCATTACAAGAAAGATTTCGTGCGCTTCAACCAAGACGGCTATTTCGGACACGGACCGATCCTGCACGAAAACCTCTTGGAAGTGCCGTTTGTGGAAGGCAAACTGCGGTGAGCAGCCGCGGCCAGCCCGAGCGTAGCCGCTACTTGAACGCGGCGCTGCAGTGCGCCGTGGCCATCGCGGGATTGGCCGCGTTCTATTCCCACCCGCACTCCGCCCAGGTGGCCTACATCGGTCCCGGCGCGGGGTTTGCGTTCCTCGGCTCATTCCTGACACTGGCGGCCGGTCTGTTCATGAGCGTTCTCTCGCTCCTGCTGTGGCCGTTCCGCATGGCCTGGCGCGCCGTGCGTAACCGCAAAGGCTACCGCAACGCACGTGTGAAGAAGATCGTCTTCCTGGGACTCGACGGCCTCGATCCGCGGCTCGCCGAGCGCATGATGGCTGAAGGCAAACTGCCGAACCTGGCGCGCCTGGCCGCGGAGGGCAGCTACCAGCGGCTGCGCACCACTTTCCCGGCTCTCTCGCCCGTAGCCTGGTCCACGTTTGCCACCGGCGTGAGCCCGGCCCGCCACAACATTTTCGATTTTCTCGACCGCAGCCTGAAGTCGTATCAACCGCGCCTCTCGTCGGCGCGCGTGGGCAAGCCCGAGCGCGTGCTGCGCCTGGGCCGCTTCCGCATCCCGCTCTCCCGGCCGGCGATCGAGTTGCGCCGCAAGAGCGAGCCCTTCTGGAAGATTCTCGGCGAACAGGGAATCGCATCCACCATCCTGCGCGTGCCCATCACTTTTCCGCCCGAAAAGTTCGATGGCAAACTGCTTTCCGCGATGGCTACGCCGGACCTCAAGGGCACCCAGGGCAGCTTCTCGCAGTTCACCACGCGCGTCGAAAAAGCGACTTACGAGAATGGCAGCCGTTACCCCCTGCGACGCGGTTCCGATGGCTTCGATGGCGAAATCGAAGGACCCGAGGACACCTTTGTGGAAGGCAGCCCGATGCTGCGCATCCCCTTCCGCGTGGTGCGCCGCGGCAGCGCCTTCGAGTTGCGCGTCGAGGGGCGCCGCTGCCGGCTCAATCCCGGCGAATACACCGGTTGGCAGCGCCTGACCTTCCGCTCCGCCATCGGCGCCAAGGTGAGCGGCATGGCCCGTTTCCTGCTGACTGAGACCGAGCCTGAGTTCAGCGTGTACATGTCGCCGATCAACATCGATCCGGAACGACCCGCTTTGCCCATCAGTCACCCGTCGTACTATGCCGCATATCTGGCGAACCTGCTGGGCGCCTTCGCGACCGTCGGGATGGCCGAAGACACTTGGGCGCTAAACGAAGGCGTCATCGACGAAGACGCGTTTCTGGACCAGGCCTACGGCATCTTTGCGGAACGCGAGGCGATGTTCTTGCACGCGCTGGAGAGCACTCGCCGCGGCGTGGTGGCGTGCGTGTTCGACACCAGCGACCGCATCCAGCACATGTTCTATCGCCACCTGGGCGCCTCGGACCGGCACGCCAGTGTGATCGAGGAGATGTACCGGCGCATGGACGCGCTGGCCGGCAAAACGCTGCCTTTCGTCGATAGCGGCACGGCGCTGTTCGTTCTGTCGGACCACGGCTTCTGCGCATTCCGCCGCGGCGTGAACATCAACTCGTGGCTGCGCGACAACGGCTATCTTTATCTCCAGAACGGGGACCGGGAGAGCGGCTCGTTCTTCGAAGGCGTGGACTGGAGCCGCACGCGCGCCTACGCATTGGGCCTGGGCGGCTTCTACCTGAACATCAAGAAGCGGGAGGCGCGCGGCGTTGTCGCCAGTGGGCGGGAAGCCGAGGAGCTTACGCACGAAATCATGGGCAAGCTGGCTGCGCTGCGCGACGAGGACGGCGCGACGCCGATCCGCACCGTCTACGAGACGGCCACGCTCTATCGCGGGCCCTACCTGGAAGCCGCGCCGGACTTCATCGTGGGCTACAACGAGGGCTACCGTTGTTCGTGGGAGAGTGCGGTGGGCAAGGTCGCGGCGGCCGTGCTGACGGATAACCCAAAGGCATGGAGCGGCGATCATTGCGTCGATCCGGTGCTCGTCCCCGGCGTGCTGTTCTCGAATTGCAAGATCGCCGCGGACGATCCCGGCATCGAAGATCTCGCGCCCACGGCGCTAAGCCTTTTCGGCGTCGAGCCTCCGCCATGGATGGAAGGCAAGGCGCTGCTATGACCACCATTAAGCTCAAAAAAGATCTCTTGCAGAAGGTCGAGAGAGTCGCGGCGGCGGCGGGATACAGTTCGCCCGAGGAGTTTATCGAACACGTACTCGAACGGGAAATCGCCAAGCTCGAAGAGGCGCAAGCGGACGAAGAGATTGCCCGCAGGCTGAAAGGCCTGGGCTACATCGACTGATGCTCCCGGCGGCGTACACCTGGAGCCTGACCGCCATCGCCGTCGCCGCCGGCATCGCGATGCTGTGGACCTTCCGGCGCTTCTCCAACGCGGAACAGATGGCGCTCGCCAGGCGCAAGATGCGCGCTAACTTGTATGCCTTTCGGCTGTACGCCGACGAGCCTGCGCTCATCTTCCGGGCGCAAAAACAATTGCTGTTCTGGAATGTGCGGTATCTGGCGTTGATGCTACGGCCTACCGCTGTGATCCTGGTCCCTGTCACGCTCCTGATGTTCGGACTGGATGCCGTGTATGGACACCGTCCTCTGTCGCCCGGCGAATCGGCAATTGTCACCGCGCAATTCAGCGGCGGGAGTGACGTGCGTTCGCTCGCTCCCACGCTCGAAGGCCGCCGCATCGCGGTGGAGACGCCGTTCGTGCGAATCCCGAACGAGCGCCAGTTCTGTTGGCGCGTGCGGGCCATGTGCGCCACGTCCGGCAGTGTGATTCTGCGCGTGGCCGGCGCTTCCATTTCGAAAGCTGTGCGGACCGGCGCACCCTCCGGAGTCATCGCCGCACGGCGAGTCGCTTCGCTGCGCGATTGGCTGCGCTATCCCGGCGAGTCGCGCCTGCCCAGCGGCCCCCTGCGCTGGATGGGCGTGTCTTATCCGGCCGCCACCGTGGACGTCTTCGGCTTCGGTGTGCCTTGGCTGCTGTGGTTCGTTGCGGTGAGCCTGCTCACGATGTTGCTGGCAAGGAAACGCTTCGGCTTCACCTTCTAAGGGCTCTCCTCCTGTCCGGCCACTTCATGGCTGACGGCAACCGTTGGAGATCCGTCTACAGGTGCCAGTTGCCGATGCCGTATGCCATCGTATCGAACGCCAGTTCGGCGCTGGAGCACGGGCGCGGCGTGCACCAGACGACAAAGCCTTCTTCCGCGCCATGGGCCCCGCCCGACCAACGCTTCGAGAATGTCGCATGCTGACGCGAAGTGAGGTAGTAATCGGTCATAATGTAATCAGGTCCATCTCATGATCTGCAATGCCAAAGATTTATCTCTGGACCAGAAGGCAGTCATTGAAAGCCTGTTGGGACGCCACGTGCTGGAGAATGAAGCCATCAGCATCCGCGCCATCGAACCCCCGGCGCTCTCCGATCAGCGCCGGCAGGAACAAACGGCGGAGCTGCGGAAATATTTCTCCGAAGTGGATGCCCGCCGTAAGCCTGGCTCCTCAGAGGAAGCCGAGGAAATCCTGACCGAGGCCATCCGAAGCTCGCGGCCTGGTTATCGTCCACATCGGTGAAAATCGTCCTGGACACCACAATTCTGGTTCGGGCCAACGAGCGCTCCCACGGCCTTGCCCGTGAGCTCCTGATAAACATCGTCGGGAGCGAGCATAGGCTGCTGCTTTCAAACGAGATGCTTCACGAGCTTGCAAAAGTTCTGCGCTATCCCCGATTGCGAGAATTCTACGGATTGACCGAAGACCTGGTCTTCGAGTATGTCAAGTTCCTTCGGCGATCCTCGGAAATCGTGACCCTGGACCCTCTTGTAATTGCGCCCATTCGCGATATGAACGATATCATCGTGATGCAGACCGCGATTATCGGCGAAGCGGACATATTGTGTACGAAGGACGAGGATTTTTTTGAAAATCCAGCCAGCGAATACCTGCGCAAGATGGACATCGCCGTTCTCGACGACATCACCCTGATGCATCGCTTGCGCTCCTGATGCAGCGGCAAGGGCGCTAAGCAGCTACTCGCGGGCGGATGCGGCCTGCCATTCGTTGGCATGGGTCGGGGTGCGGCGAACGGTATATATTGGACCTGAGATGAGACCCATTTGTTTCGCCTGGATTCTTCTGCTGTGGAGCTTCGCCGGCAACGCCTGGGAGGCGCCGGAGGCTGAAGTTCGCCGCTGGATAGCGGCCAAGTTTCTCGATCAAGCGGAAGCCGCACCCGCCGCGCCGCACCTGATCGTGCGCACCAAATCCGCAGTCATTTACAAGGATCGCATCCGCGGGCGCAAGTTCCGCATCGCCGGGCAGGATTTCGAGCGCGGAATCGCCATGCCGTCGCCAGGCGAAATCGAGGTGTACCTGCCTTCGCCAGCCGCATCGTTCGAGGCCGTGCTAGGCGTGGACAGCAACGATCTGGGCTACTACTCGAATGCGGGCCGCGGCAACGTGGTCGCTTCCGTGGAGGCCGGCGGTCGCGAACTGTTCCGGTCGGCGGTCATGCACGAAGGGATGCCGGGCATCCCCATCAGGCTGGACCTGGCGGGCGCGGCCGGCTTCCGCCTGAAGCTCACCGCCACCGGCGAGAGAACGCGGACATATCAGGCCGAATGGGATCAAGCCGATTGGGCCGACGCGCGCGTGACGATGATGGACGGCAGTACGGTGTGGCTCGCCGCATTGCCAATGGGACCGCTGCCGGGAACTTATTCGACCGATCCGCCCTTCTCGTTCCGGTATGGAGGCCGGGCCTCCGGCGAGCTGCTGCGAAGCTGGCCGGCGAAGCGCGTCACGCGGCATGTCGACGAACATCGCACGGAATACGTAACGACTTATACGGACTCGGGCACGGGCCTGGAAGTGCGCCTGTTGGCGATCGGCTATGATGATTTCCCGACCGTCGAGTGGACTGTCTATCTGCGCAACGGCGGTCCGGCTCCCACGCCGATCATCGAGGATCTGCAGGCGATTGACACTCGCCTGGAGCGCACCGAGGAGCGCGAGTTTGTTCTTCACTATGCCAAGGGCAGCCCGAACTCGCCGACCGATTATGAGCCGCTCGAAAGCGTGCTCGGGCCGAACGAAAGCAAACAGATCGCCACCACGGGCGGCCGGCCCACCGACAGCCACCTTTGCTACTTCAACGTGGACCGTGGCGGCCAGAGCGCCATCATCGCCCTGGGCTGGCCGGGGCAGTGGTCGGCGCAGTTCACTCGCGATGACGGCAACGGGCTGCGCGTGCGTGCCGGGCAGGAGCTGACTCACTTCCGATTGCTGGCGGGCGAAGAAGCGCGCACGCCGCTGGTGGCTCTGGAATTCTCGGCAGGGGACTGGATCGCAGCGCAGAATGTCTGGCGCCGTTGGATGGTGGTGCACAACCTGCCTCGGCCCGGCGGCAAGCTGCCGCCTCCGCAGGTGGCCAGCGGCAGCAACCGGTATACCATCGAGATGCAGGATGCCAACGAAGAAAACCAGTTGCGCTTTCTCAAACGCGATCTGGATTCCGGTCTGCCGATCGATTATTGGTGGATGGACGCGGGCTGGTATCCATTCCAGACTGGATGGTGGAATACCGGAACCTGGGAGCCGGACCCGCAGCGTTTCCCGCGGGGACTCGCGCCGGTCACCGCTGAAGCCCACGCCCATGGCCTCAAGACCATTCTCTGGTTTGAGCCGGAGCGGGTCGCGCCCGGTTCCTGGCTTTATGAAAACCATCCGGAATGGCTGCTGGGGCAAGCAGGCAAAAACAAGCTGTTCTATTTGGGGAATCCGGAAGCTCGTCAGTGGCTCGCCGATCGCGTAAGCCGGCTCATCCGCGAACAAGGCATCGATCTCTATCGCCAGGACTTCAACTTCGAGCCGCTCGCGATCTGGCGCGCGAATGATGCGGGCGACCGCCAGGGCATCACCGAGATGAAGCACGTGGTGGGTTACCTCGCCTACTGGGACGAATTGCGGCGGCGCTTTCCCGCGATGCTGATCGACACCTGCGCCTCCGGCGGACGGCGCAACGACCTGGAGACGCTACGCCGCGCGGTACCCTTGTGGCGCAGCGATTTCGCCTATGAGCCCTCCGCCATGCAGCAAATGACCTACGGAATGGCGCTGTGGATTCCGTATTTCGGCACGGCTGTCAATGCCGTGGAGCCTTACATTTTCCGCAGCCAGATGACGCCGGCGGTCGGGATCGGTCTCGATCCGGCCCGCTCCGAAGACGGTTACCGAAAGCTCGGCAGCTTGCTGGCCGAGTGGCGCGGCATCGCCGATTACTACTACGGCGACTACTATCCCCTGACCGGGTACAGCACGGATAGCACCGCGTGGATGGCCTGGCAGTTCCACCGCCCGGATAGGGGTGACGGCATCGTGCAGGCCTTTCGGCGGCCCGATAGCCCGTTCGAATCGGCGCGCTTCCGGCTGCGGGGGCTGGACCCGGCCGCGCGCTATAGCGTCGTGGACATGGACTCGAAGCGCGAATCGGAATTCTCGGGACGTGAGTTACTTGAGACGGGTCTTCCCGTCTCAATCCCGGTTGCCCCCGGCGCGCTGGTCCTGACCTACGGCCCGGCACGCTCCCGGTGATAGGGTCGTTTGCGCGACGAGCTGCTGACCCTTCGCGCGGCAGCGTTTACAGGGAATATCCGGTCCGCGGGGATCCTCGCGCCCCCATGACGGCGCCTGGGTGCCCGGCTCAGTAAGCCTTGCGGAATCAACGCGACTGTTACCGAGCCGCGACCGTAAGGGAGCGGTTTCGCTGGGCTCTTCCCAAACACGCACGCCAGCGACTACACTCTTCGGTGAGGAGTTTGCATCGTCGATGAGACATCTTTTCCCGGCTACCCTGGCCGCGCTGGTCTCGGCCGCGTTTTTTGGCGCCGTCTACGGACAACTGAATCAAGTGCGGGGCAACGCGCCCGGCGATGTGCCGCAAATCACTTATTCCATCCATCGGCTGAGCGCCGATCACGCCGAGGGCATCACCACCCTGGACATGAACGGCGACGGGCGGCCGGATATCTTGAGCGGGGCGTATTGGTATGAGAATCCTGGGCCGCAGGGCGGCGAATGGAAGCGCCACCAATACCGCACCGTCGATCTTGTCGGCGAATTTGTGTCCGATTGCGGCGAATGGGTAGTGGACGTGAATCACGATGGCGCGCCGGACGTGGTGACGGCCGGCTGGATGACGGATGGACTGTTTTGGTACGAGAACCCGAAAAAGCCGGGAGTCATGTGGGAGCGCCACTTTATCGCCCACTCGGTCGAGACGGAGGGCGGCTGGATGGCGGACCTCAATGGCGACGGCCAGCCGGACCTGGCTCTGGCGCATTATGGCCGCTCGGGAATTATTTGGGTTGACTTCGCCGGCCCCGAGCCGAAGGTCCACCACGTGGGCGGCCATGACCAGGATGGCCACGGCATCGGCATGGCGGACATCGATGGCGACGGCAAAATGGATCTTCTCACGCCGTATGGCTGGTTCAAGAATATCGACGCCGATCGCGACCAGTGGGAGTGGCACGGCGATTGGGATTTGGAGGAAGCAGGATTCCCGATTATCGGCTACGACGTGAATGGCGATGGCAAGATGGACATCATCTATGGCCGCGGACACAGCTACGGCCTGTACTGGCTGGAGCAGCAGGGCGACGCCGCCCACCGCCGCTGGGTCAGGCATACCATCGACGAATCGTTCTCCCAGGTGCATGCGCTGAAGTTGGCGGACCTATTCGGCGACGGCCAGATGGAGCTGCTGGCCGGGAAGCGCTACCGGGGACACGACGGCGGCGACCCCGGCTCCTACGATCCGCTGGTAATCTACTACTACACGATCAACCGCAAGACCGGCGAATTTACGAGATATCCGATCTCGTTGGGTGGCACGGCCGGCGCCGGGACGCAGTTCGTGGTGGCGGACCTGGATGGCGACGGAGACATCGACATCGCTACGGCGGGCAAGACGGGCGTGCATTTCTTCGAGAACCTGAAGATCGACCTGGTGCCGCGCGCGCAGCGGGAGAAGGAGTTGTTTCTGGACAAGAACTGGCCGTTTCCAGGCGAGGGCTCGCAGACCAAGTGGCAGCACTAAGGCGGGACGCACGCGCGGTCCCTCGCGACCTGTAAGACAGGGACGAAACGGAAATCCAGGTTGTCTCGTGCGAGCTAAGGCATACATTTCCAGGATACTTTTGCCCCGCCAAGGCTGGCGCGCCCCTACGGCACGACCAGCGCGCTGGCAGCACGACGACCGCGCCATCGCGCAGATGGCCCGCTCTTACTCGCTCCCTCTCGCCTTCGCTGCCCGGATCGCATCTGCCAGCTTCTCCACCGCCTCCGCCGAAGAGCGCGCCAGCCAGGCCGCCAGGAACGGCAGCCATTCGTTTCCTTCCGCGGGGATGTGTGCAGCCAGTTCCCGCGCCAGGCACTGCCACTCGGCCACGCGGGGCTGCTGCCAAACGGCCTTTACCTCCGCCAACGGCAGCCCGGTTCGCGCCGCCACGGCCTCCGCGACATCCTCGGCGGTAACGTGGGGGGCGGCTGCCTCGTCCGCTTTCTCCCACCGCAGCTTCACCTGCACCGCCGCTTCGTCGATCAGGTCGATGGCGCGATCCGGCAGAAACCGATGCGCCAGAAACCGGCCCGAGGCCCGCACCGCGGCTGCCGTCGTCCCCTCGTTGTAGACGACTCCGTGAAAGCGCTCATACTGCGGCTGTAGCGCGGCCAGGATGCGGATGGCCTCTTCCTCATCCGGCTCGGCCACCTCTACCACCTCGAAATGCCGTGCCAGCCGTCCAGCCTTATCCAGCGTTTGGCGCAGCCCGGCGGGAGTCCCAGTGGCGATGCAGCGGAACTCCTGACGCGCCAGGCGCGGTTCGAGCGTATGGATCGCCTCCACCAGCGGCCAGCCTGGACCGTAGGTCGCCAGGTCGAATAGCCCCTCGATGCAGATGATGGCTGCGGCGTCCGCCACGGCGCCACGGCGCGGCGCCACCAGCGCGCTGGCATCCATCGTCGCGACCTTCAGCTCAACCAGGATCTCGGGCACATCGCCCGCGCCAATGCGCTGCGCCAGTCCATCGACCAGAGCGCTTTTGCCTACGCCCGGTTCGCCGATCAGCACCGGGTTGTTTTTCGTGCGCCGCGACAGGATCTGAATCATCCGCTCCAGTTCGCGTTCCCGCCCCACCAGCGGCGCCAGCTCGCCATTTCCCGCGGCAGCGGTCAGATCCCGCGCGATTTCGGCCGCGGTCCCGGCCTCAGCGGGCGGAACGACGGGCCTGGGCCGTGGCGGCGCATGGCGCACCTCCTCCCGTAGCCGCACAAGGGTGAAACCGGCCTCTCGCAGGACTTTGGCCGCTACCGAACCCTCCTCGCGCGCCACGCCCAGCAACAGGTGCTCAACGCCGATGTGTTTATGCCCGAGTTGCCCCGCTTCTTCCGCCGCGAAGGACAGGATGCGCTTCGATTCCGCATCGAGTGGCACGTCCACCGAGGTTGACTCACGCGGTGCATCCGCGGCAGGCTTGGGGAAGCGCTCGCGCAACGCCTCGATCTTGGCGTGGGAAGCGAACAGGCGCCGGGCCCATTCGGTATCGGCGCGAAGCAGGCCCAGCAGCAGGTGATGACTTTGGATATGGCTGCTGGAGAGCTGGGCAGCTTCATAGCGAGCGAAGAATAGGGATTGCCGCGCGTGTTCGGTATATCGTTCGTACATATCCGATGGCCACCACCGGGGGCAGCTCTTATTGTCCAACAGTTCTCGATGCGGACGAAGCCGCCGAGCGCCGCTACAGGCGAATGACTGCACCATCTTGTCAACGCCGTCCACATTCTGGGAATTCGGCTCGCAGCAAGAGACCCGCCGTCGATCGCGGGCAAAACGCCGTGGCTTATACCTGTTGGAAAGCATTATTTCAGCCCGGTCGGCGCGCCAGCAGCCGCAGTGAGCCGATGTCGCCGAGGAGCACTTCACACGGCCATAGCGGTCAGTCGGCCAGTACCCAGGCAGTACCGAAGGTACTTGCGGGAGTGTCTCTCGGACTCTATGATTCAGAACGTGGCCCCAGGATGGCGCACCCAGCGGGGGCTTTTGTCTCCGAGGGCGTGGCCGCCTGGAGGAGGTTGCCAGGGTCGTTTCTCTGAATTCACGGCAACTTGGGGGACCGGGCTTGTAACGCTGGGGTGGTTGAAATCACTGTATGTGTGCGGAGGGGATATGACCGAAGAGGCTTTCCTGCGGTACAGAATGGCGGTGGTCGAACGGATGCCGGACTCGCCGTGCAAGAGAGCGCTGATCGTAGCGATTCAAAGCAGGATGAAAGTGCTGAGAATGGGTCTTCCAGTCGGGCTGGGCACTAATACCGGCGGGGCGCAACTTCCGCCGAATGGGCCTCGTCCAGCCCACCCATAGGGTCTGGCCCGCGCGCGATCCGGAAGATGCAGAAGCGCCTTCTCCAACAGGCAGGTTCTGGGAAGTAATCGGGGATTGAGCTTTCCGTGATCAAGTCGGCAGGTTTAGATTTGCCGGCAAGGTGCCGAAAACACCTCCCAGCGGCTCGACCCACTGGCGTTGTGGAGTAGGCAACTAAGCTAAAACGCCCACGTCACGCTTGTATAGCCTGTTCGCGTGATAGCCCTGGTAGAACGATAACAGACCGAAATCTTCCTGATAGTTATAGTACTGCCAGCCCGCATTCCAGCGCAACTTCTCGCGCAGACGGGTGGATACTCGTGCCAGCGGCGATGGGTAGCTCAACGGGAAGGTCTGAACCGGAGCGAAGATCAGTGTCGTAGGATCGGCGGCGCCGGCCGGCACCGCGGTGCTGCGGCCATCGCCCGTATCCAGCGTGATCGCGTAGCCTACGTAAAGATCCACGCGCTTGGTCACCACAAAGCGCGCCCCCAGATTCGCCGCGTGAATGTTGCTGATGTAGACCTGGTTGCTGGTCAAGGGCGAAACCGCCTCAGGCTCCGGCAAAGAACACGATGCCGGAGAGCGAATCCAGGTGCAGCTTCGAGTAACTGGCGTCCAACGTAAACCAGTCGCGCGGCGCCCACGAGGCATTCGCACTGTAATTCCACGCGTGCGAGCTGTAACTGCTCAGATCTAAGAATGGACCCGCGGAAAGTAATCCAGGGTTCGAGAGCGGCACCACCGTCTATATGAGCTGCAAGGTATTTGGTTTGCACTTTCAAAACGATCGGACCAACGCGCGCATGAGCCACAAGGTTTTGGGACCGGAGGGCCAGGTTCTTCTGGACAGTCCGGATTTCCTCGAGATCGGCAGCCCCGTGTATTACCGGCCGGCGACGTACTCGGTGCCTGTCTGGGGGGAGATTACGATCCCATTCGAGATGAAGAAAGGAATTTACACGGATCGGTACTCGGTGATCGACAACGTATCCAACCAGACCATCGTCCAGGAAGTGAAATTTGAAGTCAGGTGAGTCAAATTCTCCAACTGCAAAACTCAAAACAGGGACGGAACAAGCAGGCCGATCGCAATTAACAAACGTTAATGAACGGTCCAGGCGGCCAGTTTGGATGTATACTTCAAAGAACCCAGGAAGCCAAAATGGAAATCCTGGTCTAATACACGGCTGGGTGAGGCCGACACATACAGGACGACATATCGGACAACTTCCGACAGGAGTATCGAATGAACCGACCGCTGTTGGGTCGTTTTGCCGCGCTGGGATTGGCAGCGTTGCTTTGGACAGGGAGCGGCCTGGCTGACACGCCGGGCAGACACCCACGTTACCTGCATGCGCGTACCGACCTGAGGACCGCGCAGTGGATATTGCGGGGCCGGGACGAACCGAACGTGATGCACCATATTCAGAGAGTGGACCAAGCCATCGACCGGGCTGTCTCCGAGATTGATCGCGCGGCCGTGCTCGATCGGAAGGACTTAGTCGACCATCCAAGTGTTGATACCAGCCTGGACCGGCGAGGGCGTTTCCGCAAGGCGATGGCTTTGCTCAGAAGCGCGCGCGCCGATATCGCGCGGGAGGAGGACAATCCGCGTGCGATCGGTTGGCGCGATCACGCTTATCACCACATTGACGAGGCCATTGACCAGTTGCACAAGGCGGCCAGAGACCTGCACATGGACCGTCTCGAAGGCTTCTGAATCAAAAGGGCTTGACGTTCTGCAAGGCGTGTCTTGTCGCTTTGGCGAGTCGAGTCACGTCGCGACTGCCCCCTTCCGCCTCCAAGGATCTGCAACCTGGGCCGAAGTAGCTGCCGATTTCGCCGCATAATGCCGCCGTAAGGGCCAGCCTTTCGCTGGCGCGACCGTGTCGCAAAACGCCATGTGGGTGACTGTCCGATGCCTTGTGTTAAGGCACCGGGCAATCCGCCTCCTGGAGAGACACCTCGCGGCGCCACGCCACAAAACTCCCGCCATTTTCCCCGCTCTAACTCATTTTGCGCGATCGGCAGGTCAAGCAGATAGCGCCGCGCGGACACCTCACATCGGCGGCTTTATGTTGCCGTATTCGTAGCGCGAAGAGGTGAGGGACTTGTCCCTGCCGCCTTCGTCATCAATGTTCATGTCCTGGCGCAGCAGCAACCCTTTCGCCTTGGAAATCCAGATCTGACTGTCGACCACGCCCTTGGGCGATACATCGTGCGAACTGTATACGGCCGCCATTTCACCGCTCACCAGTTCGTCTTTCAAATACTTGCAGGTTGCCTTGTCATTGTGCACATTTGGTTTCCGGAACTCCGCCAGTTCCTGCGGTGTCATCGGTTCGCTACTCCATTTGCCATTGAGCCGTGAGTAAATGACGCCAGGCGTGTAAATCATCTCCACGGTTTGGTCCTTGCCGCCAATGTTCATTGTCGTGTACGTGTGAGTGGAGTAGTCGAGGTCTTGTTCGCAGCGTCGAGAACCGGTTTACAGTCGCCTTGGGCCACCAGAGGCGCCGCGCCCGTCGGCAGATGTCCGAATGTGAGACCGGCCATGATGTAGAGCAATGTTTTCCGCATCATTTCCATGAGCCTGATCCCTCTCATCTATAGAACCAACTGGAACCTGACATCTTGCGGATGGGGCGCAGAGACGCCGCCGCGCCGGACGAACGCCCGCCAGGGTAGCTTCCGATCTGATCGAAACCTCGCAGCGCACCGCCGGCTTGGTCCTCGCCATCGTCCGGGTCCGTTTGAGGCGGACAATCCATCACGGGCGGGGCGGCGAATGCGACAATGGCGTCGGAAATCTTCCAACCAGACGAATTAACGCGCGCGCGCCGCCCGCGAGCTGGGCCAAGGCTATCTTTGGTTAATTTGAGGAGTAGGAGCACGGAATCGCCCCGCCATATGCTCGCGCAGCCTGTTCCGGGCCTGTTAGCGTTAGCAGGCTCCCTCGCACCGGTGGCCGGCTCCGGTTCCTGGATCTGGTGCGGCGCCGAAGGCCCTTCCCAGCCCCGCCAGCGCGTGGTTCACCTCCCAGGATGTAGATTAACCAATGACGGCCTTGTCGCCCGTCCTGTTTGGGAGCTAATATTACGTCGATGCTTGATGCAAGAGCCGAGCCACGTCGGGACTTGGAGGTGGACGTTGAAGTACCAGCCGTTCTGCTGGGTAACCCTGACATCCGCCTGCGGTGCCAATTAGTAGAGGTCTCTCAGTCCGGTGTGCGGCTTCTCATATCGAGTCGAATCTCCTTGGACTGTGTGATCAAAATCCAATGGGGCGGGCATTTCCTGGTGGGCCGCCCTCGTTATGTCAAACCTACGCCCAAAGGCTACTTGGTTGGCTTACGGCTCCATGGATGTAGTCAATGGCTCGGCAAGGCATGAACTGCGTCTGCTGGAACGGCCCGGCACCAGATCAAAACCACGTCTTCAGAGTGAGGGGGTGGTCAGGTTTACCGATTGCCAGTTACACCCAATTGGCCCAGAGCCGATCCTCTTTCCGTTGCGAGTTTTTGCGGGTTGTCCTGGCCGTCTTCCTTGTGCAAGAGATTTTCACGGGTCGATAACGCGACCACCACGCAGTCGTTCGCCGGCCAAGTTAGGCGCTTTCCTTGGAGCGCCATGTGAGGCGGATTTTATCGCGGCTGGTTCGCCGCAAACGGGTCGTCTTTCGGGTATAAGGGAAAGTCGGCCTCGCACATCTTGCCGGGACTCACGGCGTACTCGCGATTCAGCTTGGATGACGCCCACCAGATGAACAGGTCTTTGGGCAACTCCACGCGCAGATGGTAGGTGGATTCGGGAAGCCCGGTGAACTCAAAGGAACCATCTCCAGCCGTGGAGGTCCGGAACTCACCGGTGCTCCCCACTGCGGTCACGGCAATTGAGGCGGCCGGCTTGGCTTCCAGCCGGCTTAGGGGAGAGACGCCGGGGTATGGTTCGGCGCCGATGAATCCGAAGATCTGGGCAGGTGGCTGCCCGGCGTGAATTGCGCGGGCTTGGCGGATCAACGCCGCAGCCACAGCCGCCGGGCGAGTTGGGCCGCAGGAGTTTGCCCAAAGATTCGATTCAACGGAGTTCGCGGAGACGAAATACTCGACGCCCAGGCGAAATGGGTACCCGCAAGCGGTGGATTGCGCGTTGGTGTAGACGGTGAGAGCAGTTTTGCCGCTCAGTTTACCGAACCCTTCGGAGACTGCGAAGTCCACGGATACCGCACCGCCGCCCACGGCATAGACTTTGGTCGCCTTACCGACAAACTCAAGCCCCTCGGTGGACACGCTCCAGCACCCCGAACCAGGCGCGCAACTACAGGCCAGTCCCATGGATGGCGCGATACCGAGCAGAAGGAGAGATGCGATTAGCTTCATGCCCCTTAGATGCCGCCGCGCGCGAAATCCTTTCGCCCTTTGCGAACTGTTGTTGTTGATTCCCGGCCCGCCGAGTCAATCGTCCATCGCCGCGCACCCGTTCGGTACCCTCAGCCGCAGTCGCGTTCCAGGCGAAAGGGAATATCCAGCTCAGGGTATGCCGTGATCCGCACGGTGAACTCCCGGCCGTCGGGCGGCCTGGGAGGCCGCCGCAGGCCGAGGGCCTGCCCCGCATAGGTCATTTACACCAGACCGTCTTGACGTTGACGAATTCGCGAATGCCGAAGACGCCCAGCTCCCGGCCGTAGCCGGAGCGCTTGACTCCCCCGAAGGGCAGACGCGGATCGGAGGCCACCATGCCGTTCACGAAAACCGCGCCCGCCTGGATTTCATCGATGAATCGCGACTGCTCGGCGGTGTCGCGTGTCCAGACGCTCGATCCCAGCCCGAACGGCGAATCGTTCGCCAGTTCGATGGCCTCCGCCGCGTCCCTCGCGCGGAAAAGCATGGCCACCGGCCCGAACAGCTCTTCGCGGAAAACGTCCGATTCACGCGGCAGACCGGCCAGCACGGTCGGCTCGTAGAAGTAGCCGCGGCCGCCGATCATCCGGCCGCCCAGCAGCAGGCGCGCTCCGAAAGCCACGGCGTGCTCGACCTGCGCGTGCAATTCCTCGCGGATGGCGCTGGTCGCGAGCGGTCCCACGTCTGTCCCGGGCGCCATGGGATCGCCAACTTGCAACGCCTTCATGGTCTCGACGAAACGCCGCTCGAAGTCGCCGTAAATGCTGCCGGCGACGATGAAGCGCTTGGCCGCGATGCACGACTGTCCATTGTTGATGGTGCGCGCCTTCACCCCCGTCGAAATGGCCTCGTCCAAATCGGCGCTGGGCATCACGATGAAAGGATCGCTGCCGCCCAACTCGAGCACGCTCTTCTTGATGCGATCGCCGCACTGGGCGGCCACGGAGCGGCCGGCCGGTTCGCTGCCGGTGAGAGTGGCGGCGGCTACGCGGTCATCCGCCAGCACGGACGCCGTCTGGCTGGCGCCGATGAGCAATGTCTGAAACGCGCCATCTGGGAAGCCCGCGCGGCGCAGGATATCCTCGATGGCGAGCGCGCATTGCGGCACGTTGGAAGAGTGCTTCAGCAGCCCGACATTGCCCGCCATCAGCGCGGGCACAGCGAAACGGAACACCTGCCAAAACGGGAAGTTCCAGGGCATCACGGCCAGCACGGGGCCGATCGGCTGGTAGCACACGAAGCTGCGCGAGGCGTTCGTCGCGATGGCTTCGTCGGCCAGGTGGCGCTCGCCGTTTTCCGCATAATAGCGGCAGGCCCAGGCGCACTTCTCGGCTTCGGCGACAGCGGATTTGAGCGTCTTGCCCATCTCGACGGTCATGATGCGGCCGTATTCCTGTTTCGAGTCTTCGAGAATGCGGGCGGCGTTGTTCAGCCATTGGGCGCGCTCGGCGAAGGAGGTCTTGCGGTAGCTGTGAAACGTGGCGAAGGCGTGCGCCAGCTTTTGATCCAACGCTTCGGACGAAAGCGGTTCGAAGACCTGCAGCGTTTCACCGGTGGCCGGGTTGATCGAGGCAATAGCCATATAACGATTATGCCGCGCGGCGGCGCGAGTAGTACCAGAACAGCACGGTCGCAATGAGGAGTTTTCAACCGAACTCGACATCGGGAACGTATCGGCAGTGGGAAGAACTTGTGACGGCGGAAGTCGGGTTCCCGACATTTGGTAGTGGGTCAGTTTGCCCGTGGCGTTGGAGGATGGCTTGGCAATCCTGCCTGCGGACGCGCTTTCCAGCGCGTCCAAGCCGGCTCAAAAGCCGGCTTGCAGCCAAGATTGGCTGCCCCACAAGCGGTAACAACCGGCGAGATCGCTAACCACGGTAACCGGGCACATGGTTAGCGCGTCTCGAGGTCTTCCGCGAGGCTTTTCCTCTGCTCTCGTTGTGTGCGGGCAGTCCTCGCCGTCAAGGGAGGCTTCGCCGCGTCCAACCACGACGCGCCCTTGACGGCTCCGGGCTGCCTGCGAAAGCAGCCTTTTCCGGACAAGAGGAAAAGGCCTCCCTGAACGGCCCGCATAAGGCTTTCGCTCTACCGTGCGTTAACTATGTGCCCGGTTAGGTTTGGCAGCGATGTGCCAGTCGGCTCAAGGCAAACTGACCAGCTACCGGTGGCGCTGTTTCCAGCCGTGCCGGCCGGCGATCGCATCGGCGGCGCGCGGGGCCGAGCTCGACCAGCGGCCGAGGGTGTACTCACGGCGGTAGGCGGCTGAGCGGTTCCAGATCGTCACTTTCACGATGCCGCTCGAGTCGCACGAATATTCCTCTTCCACTTCGGAGCCGGCGGACTCGCCTAGGCGGCTCACGTCGCCCAGCGTCAGGTCGCGTGCGCCGCGCAAAGCGGGGTCGAAGGGAAACTGGATGTCGTCCCATAAGGTGAGGTCGCCCGACGGCTGGCCATCCTCGCCGATGCGGGTTGCCTCCACGTAACGGAAGTGGCCGACGTTGTGGACCGGCCGATAGCGGCGCACCACACGCAGCGGCGGCGCGCCGCGGTGCGGCAACTCCAGGCCGCGCGGGAAGAGCAGATCGAAGGCCACGCTGCGGCCGTGGTCGGCCTCGCGCCACACCCCGAAGTGACGTGCGAACCGGTCGCGCAGCACATAGCCGGAACGCGCATCGGCGCTGATGGCGAGGCCGATGGCGGTGGCCGAGCGCATGTAGGCGGAGCGCCGCACGGCCCTCCCGAACGTCTCCTTGAGCACGCGCGCCACGGCGGGAAGTTCGGAGCCGCCGCCGGTCACATAGAGCGTTTCGATGGACCGATCGGGATGCGCCGCAAGCAGTTCCTCCACCACCTCCGCCGTACGTTCCACCAGCGGCCGGCAAAGCTCGTAGTACGGCGCCACGGCGATGGAAACCTCGCCCCAGCCTTCGCGCACGCGCTCAAGGTCGGCTACGATGCGGCGCGTATTGGGATTGAGCGACTCCTTGCGCTCGCGGCACTCCTCCAGCAGGCGGAAAGACTCGGCATCGGAGAGCGATTCGCGTTCGCCGGCGCGGCCAGCGGTTTCGAGCGCCAGCGTGGCCAGGATTTCGTCGAAGTCGTCGCCGCCCAACTCCGGGAGGCCGGCGCTGGCCACCACGGTATGGGTGTCCTCTTCCATTTCGACCAGCGATGCGTCGAAGGTGCCGCCGCCAAGGTCGTAGACCAGCAGCGACCGCCGCGGCTGGCCCTTGCGCTGGGCGCGCTCGCGATGGCCGAACTCCACGCTCGCCGCCGAGGGCTCGTTGAGCATGCCCAGCACCTGGAAGCCGGCCGCGCAAAAGGCTTCCGCCGTCAGAAATCGCTGGTTGCTGTTGGCATTGGCGGGCACGCCGATCATGGCCTCGATCGGCTCGTCGCGATCAAGCGATAGGGTGGAAGCCTGGCGCAACTGCTGGCGGAACGCCGTGAGCATCTCGGTCGCCAGTTCCATCACCGGCATGGTGCAGCCGGCGAGGTCCAGCCGCGTGGTGGGGCCGGCGTGTTTCAGGAGCCGCTTAAGCGAGCGCAACACGGTCCAGTCGCGATCGCCCTGCACCGCCCACGCGCTCCAGCCGAAGCGGCGTTCGTCGCCGCGTATCGCCACCAGCGGCGGGAACCACTCCCGCGCTTGCCCATCGGGCGATTCAAAACCTGCCAGCGGGTAGTTTCCACGGTCCGCCGCCGCGGCCACGATACGCGTGGTGCCAAAATCGATTCCCATTTTCATTCGGTACGCGCCAATATCTGCAATCTTAGCGCCTCCGGGCGGGCTGGCGGTGCGCGCCAGATTTCGGTGGTGGGTCAGTTTGCTTGTGGGGCGGCCGATCTTGGCTGCAAGCCGGCTTGCCTGCCAGCTTGGACGCGCTGGAAAGCGCGTCCCTTGAGTTTCTACATTTAAGCATGACGTATTTGGCCGCCACGTGGCGCACGCTTTAGCGTGCAGCGGCGAACTTCAGTTCGCCGTGTGGCGAGCGGAGCTCGTCGTAAGCGCGGACTGAAGTCCGCGCATGGACGCGCTGGAAAGCGCGTCCGCAGGCAGGATTGCCGGCAGGATTGCCTGCCCCACAAGCCATCCTCTACCCCCACGGGCGCGGGCGGCCTGAGAGGCCGGGCCCGGAGGGCACCCCGGCCATGGGCCTGCCCCACGCCAAAAACTCTGATATTCCCGCCGCGCCGCGCGCACTACTTATTGCCGTGAAATCTTTACTCGCTGTCCTGGCGCTGGCCGCCTGCCTGTGTGCCCAGGACGCCAACGCCCCGAACTACACCGCCGCCGGGATCGTGAACGGCGCCAGTTTCGCTCCCGGCCTGGCCCCCAATACCATCATCTCCATCTTCGGCACGAATCTTTCGTGGGATACGCACGCCCTCGATGCCGGCGACATCGCCGGCGGCGTCATGCCCACCAGCATGGCGAACGTGGAGGTCTACTTCGAAGGCTGGCCGGCATACCTCTATTACGTCTCTCCCACGCAAATCAATCTCCTGGTCCCCAGCGACCTGCTCTCCGGCACGTTCCAGTTTTGGGTGGACAGGCAGGGCACCCGCGGCCCCATCGTCACGGTCAAATTGCAAAACGCGGCACCGGCCATGTTCCAGACTTCGTCCGGCGCAGTGATCGCCAGCCACCTCGACTGGTCTCTGGTCTGCAGCGGCGCGCCCGCCGTCGCCGGCGAGATCGTAATTCTATGGGCGACCGGCTTGGGGAACACTGCACCCCAACTCGAAGACGGCGTTCTGCCGGCCGCCGCGCAATGGCTCATCCAGATGAACCAGTTCCAGGTCTGGATCAACGGCGTTGCACTGGATCCCAGCGCGATCCTCTATGCCGGCGTGGCCCCGGGCTATGCGGGCCTCTACCAGGTCAACGTGCGGCTGCCCGACCCCCTTCCAGCCAACCCCGAGATTCGCCTGGGGCTAGGCGGCATAATGAGTCCCACGGGGCTGATTCTGCCGGCGCAGTAATGCGCATAGTTTTTCAGACGAGACGCGATTCTGCGTAAATTGGAGGGCGGGCAATCCTGCCCGCAGCCGGCTTTCAGCCGGCTCTTGAGTTTGGCCATTTTCGTGGCGCAAGCTTCAGCTTGCTGGCGCGGACTTCAGTCCGCGCTAAGCCGGCTTTCAGCCGGCTCTGGCCGCCTAAAAAGGTGGCTGCGGCCAAGATTGGCCGCCCTCCAATTTACGCAGAATCGCGTCTCGTCTGGAAAACTATGCGGCATTGCGCTAAAACGTGCGCCACGGCCGGTCCGAGTACACTGGAGTTGTGTTCCGCTTGCGCAGTATCCTTATTCTGCTCCCCGTGGCGGTGGTCTTGTCCACCGCCGCAGCGCGCAAATCGCCGCCGCCCCAGCCTGCCCGGCAATCGGGCTTCGTGCGCCGCTGGATGAAGACCCTCACCCTGCGCGAGAAGGTGGCGCAGTTGATCTTCATCCCGTTTCACGGCGCGGCGCCCAATAGCCGGTCGCGGGAGTACCGGCAATTCATGAAACTGGTCCGCGAGACGCGCGTGGGCGGCATGGTGCTGGTGAACTGGAACAATGGCCGTGTCACGCAGAAGGCGCAGCCCTACGCGCTGGGCGCTTTCCTCAACCGCATGCAGAGACTGTCGCGCGTGCCGCTGCTGGTGGCCGGCGACTTCGAGCGGGGCGCCTCCATGCGCGTGGATGGCGCCACCGTGTTTCCGCACGCTATGGCCTTTGGCGCGGCCGGCGACCCGGAGCTGGCGCGCTTCGAGGGCCAAGTTACGGCCCGCGAGGCGCGCGCCATCGGCGTTCACTGGCTCTTCTTTCCGGTGGCCGACGTGAACAACAACCCCGATAATCCCATCATCAACATCCGCTCCTATGGAGAGGACGCCCGGCAGGTGTCGGCCCTAGTGGCGGCGTTCATCGAGGGCACGCGCGCGGACCCCCGCTATCGCGTGCTGACCACCGCCAAACATTTCCCCGGACACGGCGATACGGCGGTGGATACGCACATGAACCTGGCCGTGATCGAAGCGCCGCGCGAGCGCTTGGAGAACGTGGAACTGCCGCCATTCCGCGCAGCCATCCAGGCGGGAGTGGATGCCATCATGACGGCGCACATCGCGGTGCCCGCGCTGGCCCCCGCCGATGTGCCCGCTACTCTGTCGCCCGCCATCCTGACCGGCCTTCTGCGCGGCGAAATGGGATTCAAAGGAATCGTGGTCACCGACGCGCTGGAGATGGGCGGCATCGCGCAGGGCTATTCCAGCGGTGAGGCCGCCGTACTGGCGCTCGAAGCCGGCGCCGACGCGCTGGTGATGCCGCCCGATCCGGAGGCGGCCGTCAAGGCCATTCTGGCCGCGGTCCAGAGCGGACGGCTCACGCGCGCCCGTATCGACGAGAGCGTGGCCCGCCTGTTGGCCGCCAAGGAGCGGGTAGGGCTGGGCCGCCGCGCGACGGTGGATCTGGAAGCTATCGGCGACCAGATCGACATGCCGGAGGATCGGGAGCGCGCGCAGGAGATCGCCAGCCGCGCGGTCACCCTGGTGAAGAATGAAGGCAACCTGCTTCCGCTGCGCGCGCCGGACAAGACCTGTTTCCTGACGCTGGCGGAAAGTCACTATTCGAACGAGGGTCTGGAGTTCGCGCAAGAGGTGCGCCGCCGCGAGAAGAACGCCGCGGTGATGCAACTGGATGCGTCGCTCGCGGGCGCCTCGCTGGATGCGGCGGTCGCGAAGACCGCGGACTGCGCGAGCGTGGTTGTGGCGGCCTTCGCCTCGGTGGCGGCCTACCGCGGCGATGTGGCGCTGGGCGGCGAATTCCCGCGTATGCTCGACGCGCTGTTCGCCACCGGCAAACCGGTTGTCCTGATCGCGCTAGGCAATCCGTACCTGGCGCGCAGCTTTCCCAAGGCGGCCGCTTTCCTGCTGACCTTCAGCACCGTGCCGCCATCGGAGACGGCAGCGGCTAAGGCGCTGTTCGGGGAGGCGTCCATTCGCGGACGCCTGCCTGTCACCATTCCCGGTGTAGCGAAAATCGGAGAAGGTATCGAGTTGCCCGCAGAGCACGCGCCATAAGCGTGGCCACGCGGCCTGAGAGGCCGGCGAGCTGAAGTTCGCCGCCTCGAGTTTCTATATTCGGTGAACACAGCGATGGAGGGCGGGCTTCAGCCGGCGCGGGGCTTTAGCCCCGCCTCGCCGAGGGCTTCAGCCTACGGCCCACGGCGAACTGAAGTTCGCCGCTGCACGCTAAAGCGACGCTAAAGCGTTCGCCACAACGCCGCCCGCTCAGTGCCCGGTCTTGCCCAGCGCCGACTCGATCGCGGGCCTGATCTGCCGGTAGATGCGTTCGGCTACGATCATGTTCGCTTCATCATAGATATGCGCCAGATCCCAGAAGTATTTTTCCGGCGGCGTCAGATCGTGCGCCAGATTCAGAAACGCGGCTTCCGGGTACGCTGCCCGCAACCGCTCGATCTGCATGCCGGCTTCGTCGTACAGGACATCGAACGCCCGCACCCATTTCACCGCGGTTTCGCGATCCAGGTGAAACCATTCCATCATCTTAGGAACCGCATAATTGGCGTCCAGACCCGCACTGGACGGAATCAGCACACACACCGGCCGGTAACCATACGCGCGCGACAGCTCCACCAGCTTCCGCCAGTTGGAAAGATACGCGGCCACATGGCCGGCCACGAAGTTGCGGTCGGAAATGATGCGGTCCGGGGAGACGGCATTGGTCCCCGCTAAGGGATCGTCAGCCGTGGGTACCAGCCTTCTGTTGCGGCCATCCAGCCGCGCGCGAATCGCGCGGTATAGATAGCTGCGCCCCAGAGCGATGCGCCATAACGGCGCCCGGTGCTCCTCCCGGTACAGGTCCCAGGCCTCTTCCATGGTCTGGAAATTGTAAGGATAATTCGGCCTCGACTCGTACGTCAGCGGCAACCCAAGATCGTTGCCGCCATCGTAAAGGATCACCATGTCTGGGTGGTAATCGACCACGGCGACCTCCAACTCGACGATCGATTGCCGCGATACGCAGGACTGGATTCCGGCGTTGATCACTTCGATATCTCGCCCGGGATATTGGCGTCGCAGCAGGGCCTCGAGCGACCCCGGCAGGGTAGTTTCGAAAGTGCTTGCTAGTTCCACCTGCGAAGCGCCCAGTACCGCGATGCGTAATTGCCCCGCGGGCTTCTCCTTCGGCACGTTGTAACCGGGAGATCTGATGCGGAAGCCGTCTTCGTTGGTATAAACGAAGATCCGGTTCTTCCGGTGCGACATATCGGCGGTCTCCCGCGTTTCGTAGACGTAGCTTTCATACGGGTGGAACATCACATACGGATACAAGCGGTTGTAGAACGGCAGGGGCAAGCGGGCTGCGTTATGGTGCGCAAGGTAAACTTCGGCCGCGATCGATCCCGCCAGGAGTGAGACGAGCACGATTCCGGCGTACAGGCCCGCGGCCATCCACGGCATCGATTGGGTTTTCGGCACGCTACATTGTACATCACCGCATTGTGGCGTTCGTCCGCGATGGAGGGCGGGCTTCAGCCCGCGCGGGGCTTTAGCCCCGCCCGCTGGACTGAAGTCCACTCAACGAATGCCGGCGCTGATGCATCCCGCGATCGGCGGGTTGGCTTTGACGCTGGGCGTGCGCGTCCGCGGGCGTGGTTTCCGGCCCGTACCCAATCCCGAATATACTATGCAAAGCATGGTATCCAGCAAAGCATCCCCCCATGACCACCTCGACCAAACCGAGCCCTGGGAAGCCCAACTCCGCAAAGGCAGCCTCGAAATGGCGATCCTCGCCACCCTCTGGAAGAGCCGTCGCTACGGCCTCGAGATCCTGCGCATGCTCGAATCGAGCGCGGGACTGGATATCCTCGAAGGCACCCTGTACCTCATCCTGAATCGCCTGAAATCCGCCGGCATGGTCGATTCCGACTGGGTGGACGCAGGCTCCGGCCATCCCCGCAAATACTGCCGTCTGACGCCCGCCGGCAAACAGCGGGTTCGTAAAATGGCCCGATTCTGGTCTGAGTTCTCGCCCAAGCTCGACCAACTCATCGCCACCGTGCTCGACCAAAAGGAGGTTACCAATGCCAAGTGACGACGCCGCCCGCCAGATAGAACACTACCTGGAAACTCTGCGCAAATCCTGCGCGAAAGTAGTCGGAGGGCACAGCGATGCGGTTGGTGGCGTGTTGATCGCCAGATTCCAGAACTATCTGTTTGAACGGGCGCGCAAGTCGCAGCAGTTCGGCGGTGCGGTGCCTTCACCTTTCGATTGCTGGTTGGTCCTGCGAGGCGTAGACACGCTGCCATGTCGGGTGCGGGCCCAGACGGAGAGCGCGGGCCGGATTGCGGAATTCCTTAAAACACATTAAGCGGTCGAGGCGGTGTACTACCCAGGGCTGGTCGATCATCCAGGTTCTCAAGTTGCCGCACGTCAAATGGTCGGATTTGGTGGTATGCTCTCCATGCAGGTGCGTGGCGCTCGCGAACGAGCGATGCGGGTCGGTGCGAAAGTCCAGATCTTCACTCGAGCAACCAGCCTAGCTTAGCTAAGCTAAACACAGCGTCATAAGTAATTGCGCATGATGGTGGGTTGTGTTTTGATGGAGTAGTGAAGCGGCTCACCATTACCGATGCGGCCTCCATGGCTTTGGGGCTGCAGGACGAGATCCGTC